>Ga0315307_1000017_pt1 | contig 67902 bp, 73 predicted proteins | sample TDP2_MG_FD_203079 | JGI IMG/M metagenome (GOLD analysis project Ga0315307, IMG submission 203079) | Freshwater sediment microbial communities from Lake Towuti, South Sulawesi, Indonesia - TDP2 | ecosystem: Environmental > Aquatic > Freshwater > Lake > Sediment | place: Indonesia: South Sulawesi...
GGCCTTCACCGCCGTGGAAGCCGAGCAGGCCTTGGAGCTGGAGCCCGTCATCGCCAGGTCGAAGCCCGTGATAAGCACTGCCTCCGCCTTCAGGTACGAGAAGGATGTGCCAATCCTCGTGCCGGGCGCTAACCTTGACCATGCGAGGCTCCTGGAAGCTCAGAGCAAGGCCAGAGGATGGAAAGGCTTCATCACGCCCCAGCCCAACTGCACTACCACGGGCTTGGCGATAACGCTCAAGCCCATCCTAGACAGCTTTGGGCTTGAGCGTGTCATAATGACCTCGCTGCAAGCCGTCTCGGGCGCAGGTCGATCACCGGGCGTCCTCGGACTGGACATCATCGACAACGTGATCCCCTACATTCCTAAGGAGGAGGAGAAGGTTCAGACCGAGACGTTGAAGATCCTGGGAAGCTACGAGGGGGGAACGGTCAAGCCGGCGGGCTTCAAGGTGAGTTGCACCTGCACCCGGGTGAACGTCCTTGAGGGCCACACGGAGGCCGTCTTCGTCTCAGCGAGCAAGCCCTGTATGCCGGAGGAGGTTGCAGAGGCGATGAGAAACCATACGGGCGGGCTGGACAAGCTTGGGCTTCCCTCGGCGCCTAAGCAGCTTATCGTGGTCCACGATGATCCATTCAGGCCGCAGCCAAGGCTGGACAGAGAGAACTACGACGGCATGGCCACAACCGTGGGTAGGATACGCCAAGACCCAGCCTTGGAGAACGGCGTTAAATACGTGCTGCTCTCACATAACACGAAGATGGGAGCGGCGAAGGGAGCGGTTTTGGTCGCCGAGTACCTTCTCAAGGAGGGCTACATTTAGAAAGGGGGCAAAGCGAATGGACGCGGGCAAGAGGAGGAGACTGAACAGGATCTTCCGGGCTGATGGCACGACGGTCATCGTCCCGATGGACCATGGTGTGACCTTAGGCCCCGTGAAAGGCTTAGCTGACATGCCGGGCATTGTAGCCAAGCTACGTGAGGGGCGTTGCGACGCGATAGTCGTGCATAAGGGCATCGCGCGGCATATCGAGACGGAAGGCCTCGGGCTTATCGTTCACCTCTCAGCCGGAACATCGTGTAGCCCTGACACGACGCGCAAGGTCGAGGTCGGCCAGGTGGAAGAGGCGATCGCCCTCGGAGCTGACGCGGTCTCTGTCCACATCAACATGGGAGCTGACGCTGAGGCGGAGATGCTGATGCACCTCGGCCGAGTCGCCGGCGAATGCGAAGCCTGGGGAATGCCGCTTCTGGCGATGATGTATCCACGAGGGAGAGCGGCCCAGGCCGTGGGGAGTGAACACGACCCTCGGCTGGTCGCCCACGTCGCCAGGCTCGGCGCGGAGCTGGGAGCAGACATAGTGAAGACCAACTACACGGGCTCGGTTGAGACGTTCAGACACGTTGTCAGCTCCTGCCCCGTGCCAGTGATCGTGGCGGGCGGGCCGAAGGCCGGGACAGACATGGAGGTCCTCGAGATGGTTCAGGCCTCGCTAGAAGCCGGGGCGAGAGGCGTCTCAATAGGTAGGAATGTTTTCCAGCACGAGAACCCGACGCGGATAACCCAGGCCCTAGTCGGGATCGTTCACCAAAGGGTGACAGCCCAGGAAGCCTACAGACTGCTGCAAGGAGAAGGCTAGAAGAGGAAGCGATCGTGATGAGGGAGCTTTGGGCCCGTGTAGAGCCCAGCATGGATCAGGCTGAGAAGCAACGGCTCATCAAGGCAACCTCGGGGCTATGTGATGCTTACGTCCTCGAGGAGAATGAGCTTACACAGTTGAGGCCTCTAGTACGCGTAGCGGTCTCCAAGGGTCCGGAGGCCGACATCCTCCTCTGCGAAAACCTGGAGGAAGGGATAAGGGCCAAGGCTCAGGGCCGACGCGTCGCGCTCATGGCGAACGTGGAATCGAACGAGGACATAGCGATGGTCATCGCCGCCGCGAACGCGTCGATCGACTACGTGGTGATCCACTGCCCCAAGTGGGAGGTCATTCCCCTGGAGAACCTGATAGCCGATACGCGAGGCCGCACTAGGCTGCTCGCCGCGTTAGGCAGCGTGAGCCGAGCTGACCTAGTGCTTGCCGCGCTCGAGATCGGGGTGGACGGCCTCTTCTTGGGGAAGCTGACGCCGGAGGCAGCGAGAGAGGCCCATGAGGCTATCAGGAGCGCCAAGACGAGGATCGAGGAGAAGAAGGAGGCCGAGCGCCTCGTTCTAACGGAGCTGGAGCTAAGCAGCCTTACGGCTCTCGGCCTTGGAGCGAGAGTCTGCATCGACACCTGCGACCTTATGAAGCCGGGCGAAGGCCTGCTTGTGGGCTGCCAATCCTCATGCCTCTTCCTCGTCGAAGCTGAGGTCTCGGAGAACCCCTTCGTAGAGCCCAGGCCGTTCAGGGTCAACGCCGGTCCTGTCTCGCACTACGTGCTCATGCCGGGCGGGAAGACCAAGTATCTCTCCGAGATCAAGGCGGGCGACCAGGCTCTGGTCGTGGACCGGAAAGGCGTCTCCAGGCCGACGAACGTCTGCAGGGCCAAGGTCGAGTGGAGACCCCTGCTTCTCGTCGAGGCGAGATGGCAGGGCAGGCCGGTCAACGCGATCGTTCAGAACGCGGAGACGATCCGGTTCGTGACCCCTGAGGGCTCGAAGTCCGTGGCTGAGCTTAAGCCCGGCGACAGGGTTCTGGCAAGGCTGGAGGAGGGAGGAAGGCACTTCGGCGCCCTGGTGAAGGAGGAGTCGGTGATCGAGAGGTGAAGCCGAGGGTATGCGTCGCGATCCCGGCTCGGACACGGCTTGAAGCAGCGGAGTTCTTGAAGAGAGCTGAAGCCGCAGACGCTGACCTGGCGGAGATACGGTTTGACTACGCGCGCGAGGAGCTAGAGCCTAGGCTCTTGGCGAAGGCGACCCGGCTTCCCCTCATCGCGACGAATCGTCCCAGTCGCGAAGGCGGCCTCTTCAACGGCAGCGAGCACGAACGCCTGGATACGCTCCTCCACGCCGCAGAGGCAGGATTCCAGTACGTGGACCTGGAGCTTTCGACATCTCATCTTCACGCCGTCATCGACAGATTCAGAGCCCTGGGGCCGCGCATAGTGATCTCTCACCATGATCTCGACACGACACCTCCTCGGGTGGAGATGCGTAACCTTGTGAGGAGAATGGAGGCCGAAGGCGCGTCGATCTGCAAGCTCATCACCACCGCCAACGACATGACCGATAACCTTGCATGTCTAGGCCTAGTCTCTGAGGTGGCGAGGACAACGCCCATCGTCTGCTTCGCGATGGGGGAGAAGGGCCTCCTTTCACGCGTCTTCTCGCCTCTCTTCGGCGCCTTCTGCACCTTCGCGAGCATCGAAGACGGCCTGGAGACCGCCCCGGGGCAGATCACTATCGCGAAGCTGAGGCGAGCACACGAACTCCTCGGAGGCTAGAGGCTGAAGATCTCTTCGAAGACCCGGCTTTACGCCGTCATAGGCGACCCCGTTGAGCACTCGCTCAGTCCTACAATGCATAACGCGGCCTTTGACTCCCTCGGCTTAGACTGCGTCTACCTGGCCTTCCAGGTCAAGCGCGAAGCGCTCCGCGACGCTGTTGCCGCCGTGAGAGCCCTCGCCATCCAGGGGCTTAATGTGACGATGCCCCTGAAGACCGAGATCGTTAGGCACCTAGACCGGCTAGAGCCAACCGCACGGTTCCTTGAGGCGGTCAACACCGTCGTGAACCGGGAAGGCGTGCTGACCGGGTTCGATACGGATGGAGCCGGGGCTCTGAACGCCCTGAGGGATGCAGGCGTCAGCCTCAAAGGCGGGAAAGTGGTCCTGCTGGGAGCGGGAGGAGCCGCCAGGGCAATCGCGTATCAACTCGTCCGAGCATGCGGGTCTTTGGCGATACTCAACAGAACCGTGGAGAAGGCTCAAGCCCTGGCTGAACTGGTCCAAGCTCAGGGAAAGGCCACGGTGACCGCGCGGCCGCTTACAGAGGCGGCGCTGGGGCAAGAGCTGAGGGACGGCTCTCTTCTTATCAACGCGACCTCTGTGGGGATGCGGCCGCAGGAGATGGAAACACCCGTGCCCCGAGAGCTTCTGCGATCAAACCTTACGGTATTCGACCTAGTCTATAGTCCCGTTAACACGCGGCTACTGGCCGAGGCTCGGGCAGCAGGCGCAAGAACGATCGACGGCGTCTCGATGCTCGTTCATCAAGGAGCTGAGTCATTCCGTCTCTGGACTGGGCAAGAGGCTCCGGTGGAGACTATGACGCGCGCTGTCAGGCAGGCCTTATCCCCATGACAGGGGCAACAGGCTGCTAGGCCACGTCCTCGCCAGGCCACATTCTCCTTCTCAGCTCCCGGCCCACCCTTTCGATCGGGTGCCGATCGAGCTCTCGAAGGTGCTTCTCGAAGGCGTTGGGGCCCTCAGTTTCCCAGGCCTTACGCCATTCCTCCGCGTACTTCCCGCTCTGAATCTCGTCGAGGATCTCGCGCATCCTTCTCTTAACGTCCTCTCCGATGACTCGTTGTCCCCTCGTCAGGCCTCCATGCCTGGCGGTCTCGCTCACCCGCCTGTACATGCCCGCGATACCATACCTCTGGATCAGGTCCGTGATGAGCTTCAGCTCGTGCAGGGTCTCGTAGTAGGCTATCTCCGGGCTGTAGCCGGCCTCTACGAGCACCTCGAAGGAGCTCATGATCAGCCTCTGAGCCCCGCCGCATAGGTCGACCTGCTCGCCGAACCAGTCTGATTCCACCTCCTCCTTGAAGCTCGTCTCGATCAGCATAGCCCTCGCGGCGCCGATCGCCTTGCCCATGCCCAGTATCCGAGGCCAAGCCCTGGCCGTGTAGTCCTGGTGAACCGCCACGAGCGCAGGCACGCCAAAGCCCTGCTGGTACAGCTCTCGGACCCTTTGGCCGGGGCCCTTAGGGGCAACCATGAGGATGTCGATCCAGCTAGGAGGCTTGATCCAACCCCAATGGATCGCGGCCCCGTGAGAGAACCCCAGGGCTTTGCCCTTCTCAAGCGAAGCTTCGATCTCGGCCTTGTAGACCCTTGGCTGCTCCATGTCCGGGATCAGGACGTGAACGATGTCTGCCCTTGAGACGGCATCGGCGATCTCAGAGACCTGATGGCCGTCCTTCAAGGCCTTGTTCCAGCTGTTCCCGCCTTTTCGCAAGCCGAGCACGACCTTCAGTCCGGAGTCCCGCATGTTGTTGGCTTGAGCCGCGCCCTGTATGCCATAGCCGATGACCGCCATCGTCTCGTTCTTCAGGAACTCCAGGCTTATGTCCTGGTCAAACCATGTCCTGGGCGAAGACATGTCTTTCAAGCCCTCGCTGATGTCTCGGTCACTCCTCAACCCTGAGTGATTTAAGCCCTCGGGAGAGGGCGGTTATGCCCGTGCGGGCGACCTCCCTTACACCGAAGCCCTTCATCAGCTCGATGAAGGCGTCGATCTTGTCGGAGGTCCCCGTGATCTCGGTCGTCATAGAGTCGTGTCCAACGTCGACGACGCGCCCTCGGAAGATGTCCACGTAATGCACGATGTCCGATCTGGCTCTTGCGTCCGCCGTATGGACCTTCACGAGAGCGAGTTCCCTGACGACCGTCTCGTTCGGAGGCAGGATGCTCACTTTGACCACGTCTATGAGCTTCTGCAGCTGCTTGATCGCCTGCTCCACCTGCGCTTCGCTACCCCTCACGGCGATCGTCATCCTCGCCAGGTCCGGGGACTCCGTCGGCCCCACGGATATGCTCTCTATGTTGAAGTCCCTTCTCCGGAACATGTTCGAGACCCTGTAGAGGACGCCGGGCTTGTGCTCGACGATCGCCGCGATCACGTAGCTCTCGCTCATCTCTGGTCACTCCCACATCATGTCTCGTAACGCCGCCCCTGCGGGAACGAGGGGGAAGACGTTCTCCTCCGGCGCGATCGGCACATCCATAACTGTGGTCACGTCGCTCTTGATCGCCTCCCTTGCGGCCTCGCGAAACTCGTCAAGCGTCCGGATACTCACGCCTCTCGCGCCGTAGGCCTCCGCCAGCTTGACGAAGTCCGGGACGTTGCCAAGCTCTACCGCCGAGTACCTCTTGCTCCGGGCGCCTCCTACGCCCAGCCTCTGCCATTGCGCCACCATCCCCAGCATGTGGTTGTTCAGAACCACGACGGTAACTGGGATGTTCTCCACGACGCTGGTGGCCAGGTCCTGTTCTGTCATGATGAAGCTGCCGTCTCCCGCGATGTCGACGACGGGCACCGTGGGCCTCGCCACCTTAGCCCCGAGAGCGGCGGGGAAGCCGAAGCCCATCGTGCCTAGGCCCCCGGAGGTGATGTATGTACGGGGTTTGAGGACGCGGAAGTGCAGGTACGCCCACATCTGGTTCTGGCCCACCTCGGTCGTCACAATGGCGTCCTCTGGGAGAACGGCCCTGAGCCCTGAGATGATGTTCCGGGGATTCACGGCTCCATCATTGTTCTTTATCTCCGAGGCGACCTGTCGTCTAAGCTCCTCGACTCTCCGTAGCCAAGCCGACCTCTCCTTCTTCTCAGCCCGCCTGACGAGCTCGACCCGGATCGCCTCCAGCGTCCGCCTCGCGTCTGCCACGATCGGTATGTCCACCTTAGCGTTCTTCCGGATCTCGGCGCTGTCCACGTCTACATGGATGATCTTCGCGTCCGGACAGAACTCGTCAAGTCTCCCCGTGGTTCTGTCGGAGAACCGGGTGCCTACGGCCAGCAACGCGTCCGCTTCAAGGACTAGGATGTTTGCTTCCCTGGCCCCATGCATTCCCAGGCCGCCGAGCCAAAGCGGATGGTTCTCCGGGAAGGACCCTTTCCCCATCAGTGTCGTGCCGACCGGCGCTGAGAGGAGCTCAGCCAGGGCAAGGAGCTCCTCGGAGGCGCGCGATATGATGATGCCTCCTCCGGAGAGGATCATGGGTCTCTCCGCCTGAGAGAGGATGTCCGCGGCCTTCTTGACCTGAAGAGGGTGTGGCTCGTAGGTAGGCCTGTATCCTCGCAGTTCAACCTCTGAGGGGAACTCCATCGAGGCGGCCTCCATCTGCACATCCTTCGGAATATCGATCAAGACCGGCCCCGGTCTGCCTGTGGACGCTATGTAGAAGGCCTCCTTCACAACCCTGGGTATGTCCGTGGCTCTTCGAGGCTGGTAGGTGTACTTGGTGACGGGGGTCATTATGCCCACGATGTCCGCTTCCTGGAACGCATCCTTGCCTATCGTGGCCCTCGGGACCTGCCCTGTGATCGCGACCACGGGGCTGGAGTCCATGTAGGCGTTCGTTATGGCTGTGACCAGGTTGGTTGCGCCCGGCCCGGAGGTTGCCATGCAGACTCCTACCTTGCCGCTGGCCCGGGCGTATCCGTCAGCCATGTGCCCGGCGCATTGCTCATGCCGCACCAGGATGTGCCGGGGGCTCGTCCCGTCTAGGAGGTCGTAGATGGGTATCGTGGCTCCGCCTGGAATGCCGAAGATAACCTCGACCTTCTCTCTTCTCAGCGCTTCGAGCAACGCTTCAGAGCCTAGCATGGAGCCTATCGCGTATCCTCTCCGTTGCCGGTGTTCTTGTAGTCGGTCATCAAGACGTTCATGCCGCTGATCACGGCCTCCACGCTGGCCATCACTATGTCCCCCCTAGCGCCCAGCGCGGTCGCGATCCTGTCGCCCTTCCGTAGCCTCACCATGACCTCCACTACCGCGTCGGTGCCGCCCGTGATCGCCTTAACCTGGTACTGCTCAAGCTGTATGGGCTCAACCGCGGAGACCGCCTTTCGGATCGCGTTGATCACGGCGTCCACGGGGCCGACCCCAACCGCCGCCTCCATGAGGCTTTTGCCGTTAACGACCAGTTTAGCGGAAGCGGTCGGCGTCACCTTATCGCCTGTCACCACCGTGAACTCGCTCAGCTGGATCGTCCTCAACGCTGGAAGACCCATCACGGTCTCAGCGATCACCTGGAGGTCCGCGTCCGTCACGGTCTTCCCCCTATCGCCGAGCGCCTTCACCCTCGCGATCATCTCCTTGAGCTGCTCAGGAGACGGCTGCATACCCATGCTCCTGAGGCTTGCCGCGATCCCATGCGACCCCGCGTGCTTGCCCGGCGCGAGACGCCTCCTAGCCCCCACCATCTCGGGCGCGATCGGCTCGTACGTCAGCGGGTGTGCCAGGATGCCGTGTGTATGCATGCCGGATTCATGCGTGAAGGCGTGGTCGCCCACAACCGCCTTGTTCGCTGCCAGAGGCATGCCTGTCAGCCTTGAGACCAGTCTGGAGGTGTCGTAGAGAAGCTCTGTCCTTATGCTCGTCTCGACGTGAAGGAGGGCCTTCAGGGCCACGGCGACCTCCTCCAGAGCCGCGTTCCCGGCCCGCTCTCCGATCCCGTTCACGGTTACGTGTACCTCGTTTGCGCCGGCTTCGAGCGCTGCTATCGAGTTCGCGACCGCCATACCGAAGTCATCGTGGCAGTGAACGCTTATCGGAGCCCGGAAGGCCCCGCGGAGCTCGGAGAAAAGCCTTCGGGATCGCTCAGGCGTCAGGACGCCTACCGTGTCGCAGGCGCATATCCTGTCGGCTCCCGCGGAGATGCCCGTGGAGAACATCTCTTTCAGGAACGCTAGGTCGCTTCTGGTGGCGTCTTCGGCGGAGAGCTCCACGATCAAGCCGTGTTCCTTGGCGTAGCGGACGCAATCCTCAGTCATCCGTAGGATGTCCTGTATTGTCTTCCTAAGCTTCTTCTCGATGTGCAGCTGCGAGGTAGGTATGACTAGGTGGATGCTCTTCGCCTCGCTCCTGAGCGCCGCGTCTATGTCGGCTCTCAGGCCGCGCGTGAAGCTGCATATCTCGGCTCTCAGGCCCTGTTCGGCGATCAGCCTGATCGCCTCTTGCTCTCCCTGCGACGCCGCGGCGAAGCCTGCCTCGATGATGTCCACGCCTAGCTCATCTAAACGCTGGGCGATGCGCAGCTTCTTCTCCGCGGTCAGGGAGACTCCAGGGGTCTGCTCGCCGTCTCGAAGGGTCGTGTCTAGAAAACGGATTCGATCAGCGCCGTTGCACGATAAAGCAATTCCCCATTTCGCTCCCTCTCGGGAAACAGATAGGTCACCGTAATGCCGCGGATCTGTATAAAAGAGTTTGCATTCGACCAGTCCTCTGGTACGCGGGAGATGTGGCTCTGCTGCGCTCAAGAAGGCACCTAGTTTGGGACTGGACGAGAAAGGGTATGCTGTCCAGCTGTCAAGGCTTAAGTAATGGACTGGTGGAACGTGCGACCGGACGCATGCTCAAGGTGCGCCCGACCAGTATGAGGAGCGAGGATATCAAGAAGGGCTTGGAGAGGGCCTCCCACCGGGGTCTCCTCCGGGCTGTGGGCGTCTCAAATAGCGACCTTAACAAGCCCTTCATCGGCGTGGCGAACAGCTACACCGCGATCGTCCCAGGCCATATTCACCTCCGGGCTGTCGCGCAGGCCGTGATCGAAGGCATTAGAGAGGCCGGAGGCGTCCCTTTTGAGTTCGGCACCGTTGCCGTCTGCGACGGCATAGCGATGGGCCATGAGGGCATGAGGTACTCGCTTCCCTCTCGTGAGGTGATCGCGGACTCGGTTGAGCTGATGGCCCAAGCTCACCGGCTTGACGGCATCGTTCTCGTCACGAGCTGCGACAAGATCACCCCTGGGATGCTGATGGCCGCCGCCCGCCTACACCTGCCTTCTATCCTCGTCGTCGGCGGACCGATGCTCTCGGGCCTTCATCACGGCCGCAAGATCGGGATCTCCACCATGGCGGAGGCGCTTGGCAAGGTCAGATCAGGCGCAATGCCAGAAGAAGAGCTAGCCGAGCTGGAGAGGGAGGCTTTCCCGACGTGCGGCTCGTGCAACGGGCTCTACACCGCGAACACGATGGCATGCCTAAGCGAGGCTCTCGGCATGGCCCTTCCCGGAACTGCCACGATATCTGCGGTGAGATCAGAACGGATCATCACGTCGCGCAGGGCCGGCAGCCAAGTCGTGGAGCTCGTAAGGAGGGGCATCACGTCGCGGGACATCCTGACGGCCGAGGCGTTTGAGAACGCGATCGCGTTGGACATGGCCTTAGGCGGCTCCACGAACACGGTTCTCCACCTGCCAGCGATAGCGGAGGAGGCGGACCTCCGACTGGACATCGACCGCTTCGATGAGACAAGCCGCCGAGTGCCGCATCTCTGCGACCTCGTAGGCGTTGGGGGCCAGTACGATATGGAGGACCTCCACCTGGCGGGAGGGGTGCCCGCCGTTCTGAAGGAGATCGAGGCCCTTCTTCACCTAGACGCGATGACCGTTACAGGGAAGCCTCTCAAAGCCAGCCTAGAGTCGGCGCACGTCCTCGACAGGCAGGTCATCCATCCCATCTCTGAGCCCGTCCACACGGAGGGAGGCATCGCCGTGCTCAGAGGAAACCTGGCTCCAGAGGGGGCGGTCGTGAAGACCGCCGGGGTTCCAGAGAAGATGGCCAAACATACAGGGCCCGCCAAGGTCTTCGACCGCGAGGAGGACGCCGTATCCTTCGTCCGTGCCGGAGGCGTGACTCCTAGAGACGTGATCGTTGTCCGCTACGAGGGGCCGAAGGGAGGCCCCGGGATGCGAGAGATGCTCATTCTGACGGGAACCATCGTAGGCATGGGACTCGCGGACCAGGTGGCCTTGATCACGGACGGTCGCTTCTCCGGGGCGTCTAGAGGCCTTTGCATCGGCCACGTCTCGCCCGAGGGAGCGGAGGGAGGACCGATAGCCGCCGTCACCAACGGCGACACCATCGAGATCGACCTGGCCAAACGCGCCCTAAGCCTCAAGCTGGACTCAGGGGAGATCTCCCGCAGATTGGCGGCCTGGAACCCTCCGAGCAGAGAGCTGAAAGGTTGCCTCGCACGCTACGTCCACTGCCTCAACCTCAGGGCCTAGCGGCCATCCTCCGCTCCCTTTGAGGGCCCGCTTCGACCATTTGGCGTCTTGGACCAGGGGTGACGCCGTGAACCTAGCCGCAGGAGGACAGAAGCTCTTAAGCGAGGACTAAGGGCTCATCATTGAGCGCAGGTCGCCTGAAGAGAGAGCCTGGAGGACAGAAGCAGACCTGGAACGTGGTATGAGGCCGAGGGTCTAGGCATGTCCACGGCCACTCTGAGGAAGGTCACTTAAGACGTATCTTCGCCCGGGGTCTCCCTTGCCACGCCTTTGGGCCCTTCGCAGGCACGAGGAGTTACACCAGTGAGCTTGGGAAGACCCGGTCTACGCCTCCAGCCGAAGAAAGGTATTAAGCAAAGCGGGCGACCCGATCTCAGTGATCTGAGGAGGCTATGAGAGGAGTCATGAGTTACGAGGTTACCGTAGGTGAGGAGGAGGTCAAGCTCTACGTGATGATGCGCATGCTAGGTAGGCGCAAGGTCGTGGAGCTGATGGAGGCCATTCGCAAGAGCGAGAAAAGCATCGATGATGTGCTGGCCTACGTCAGAGGAGGCACGAGCGTGCATCTGGAGCTGAAGATCCCCCAGTCATTGAGGGTGGAGCATGAGGAGCTTCACGCGGAACTCGAGGAAGCGACCGGGGTGACTGGAAAGGTAGGAGAGGCGGCGAGAGCTGTCGCGGAGGTTCTCCACCCTCACTTCGTCAAGGAGGAGCAGTTCGCCTTGCCCCCACTTGGACTACTGCCCCTTTTAGCCGAGGGAAAGGTCCTGCCCGAGATGGCGGACGCCCTCGCGATGACGGACAAGGTGAAAGCGGAGCTTACCCAGATGCTGGAAGAGCACAAGGCCATCGTCGCGGCGCTGAAGAACCTAGCCGACGTGGCAAAGGAGGAGTACAAACCAAGATACGAACGCTTCGCGCAGAGGCTGATCCTGCATGCGCAGAACGAGGAGGAACTCCTGTACCCGACGACGATACTGATCGGCGAGTACCTGAAGCTGAGGCTTGGCAAGTGAGGTCGCCGTTATAGCCTCAGGCCGACATGGGCGTGACGAGTATCAGCACGGGCAGAAGAGGTCATCTGCTAAGCTGTTATCGGCGTCAGCTCTCAGGCGGCAGGCGGTCAGAGGACGACCTTGGTGACCCACGAGGAGTACCTCGTGTCCTCGCCGCGCGCGACCCTGAAGAAGAGGGCTTGTAGCTCTCTCGCCACGGGTCCAGGTTGGCCGCCGCCTACCGGTCTCTTATCGATGCTTATGATGGGCGTGATCTCGGCGGCGGTGCCTGAGAAGAAGGCCTCGTCGCAAACGTAGAGTTCGTTTCGCGTGATCATCCTTTCCACGACGGGCTTTCCCAGGTCTCTAGCCAGCCCCATGACGGAGTCTCGGGTGATGCCTTCAAGGATAGCAGCTGAGATGGCGGGCGTGTAGATCACACCGTTCCGGACGATGAAGATGTTCTCGCCCGTGCCCTCGCAGACATAGCCGTGCGAATCGAGGAAGATCGCCTCGTCATAGCCGTTCTTCAAGGCCTCCATCTTCGCCAGGGCGGAGTTCACGTAGTTCCCCGCCGCCTTGGCGTCCGGCGGAAAAGCGTCGATGGGTATCCGTCTCCACGATGATACGCAGCAACTCACACCCTTGGCGGAGTCGAGGTACTTGCCGAAGGGAAACGCGGCTACAGCGGCGTGAACCTGGCTTCCCAGCGGGTTTAGGCCGATGACGCCATATCCTCGGTAGACGAGGGGCCGGATGTAGCAGTCCTCCCTGACCGCGTTCGCCTGAAGCAGCTGGACGATGGCCTCTCTCAGCTCCTGCCTACTGTAGGGGATCTCCATGAAGTATGTCTTGGCTGAGTTGAACAGCCTTGTCAGGTGGTCGTCCAGCCTGAAGATGTACGTGGCTCCATCTCGCCAGTAGGCTCTTATGCCTTCGAAGACCGCCGTGCCGTACTGCAAGGCATGGGTCAGAACGTGGACCTTGGCATCCTTCCAGTCCACAAGGCCCCCGTCCATCCATACGTACTTGGCTTCTCTGATCGCCACGGTCCTCCATCACCTTGGACGCCCTTTCTGGACGCATTCCGAGGCTATAAAGGGCATTGCTACACGCGAGAGGAAACCCGTTGCTTCAGTGCGCCGGACTCCACAAGCCCCCAAAGGAAGGTCGACTGCACCGAGCCTCTGCATCAACGCGCAGATGGCCACGCGTTTCCCCGCCTCCGCCGCCTTTGCAAGCGGTCCTTCGTTGACATCGCATGTGGCGGCGAGTTCTCAGCTTTGGCGGCCCTAGTACCGTTTGGCGACTCAGGATTGAGCTGAGCCCCGCCAGCGCATGAGCTTGCAGAGCTATGCCTCGTCTTCGCTTTTGCCCTGTCGGGCTCGATCTGCTGCCGTGGCCTGATGCCCGGCCGTTGCGGCAGCTAGGTCTTGACCTGAACTATCATCGCGACCTCGGTGGGCGAATCCTCAGGCAGCTCGTTCACGCCCACCGCCACCCTGGCGTGTTGACCTCTCTCGCCGAAGAGCTTCAGGAGTAGCTCTGAGGCGCCGTTGATGACCTTAGGCTGTTCGTGGAAGCCCGGCGCGCTGTTCACGAAGCCCGTGACCTGGACGATCCGCACAACCTTGTCGAGGTCGCCGATCTCAGCCTTCAGGGCAGCGAGGCAGTTAAGCACCGTGACCCTTGCCGCGTCGTAGCCTTGCTCCAACGTGAGCTCCCTCCCAACCTTCCCGCGGTACTTCATTCCGGCATCCGTGGAGGCCTTCATCCCCGCCACATACACGAGGTCCCCGACCCTTGCCGCGGGCACATATGCTCCCATCGGCTTGGGGACGCGTGGCAGCTCCAGCCCCAGTTTCCTCAGCTCCTCCTCAACCTTCATCCTTCCATGCATCTCCTGAGCTTAGGCCGTCTTGCTTCTGGAACCTCGATTCAGGTCGGACTGGCCGTCTCCCCCTATTTAAGCACGCCTAGCAACCTTCGTGCTGCTCTTGCTCACCGGAAAAGCTATTCGATAGGCATGGAAACCGACTGCCAAAGAGGGGGATCAGGTGGGGTTTAACGGCAAGGTCTGCTTGGTCACTGGTGGCGCACGCGGCATCGGAAAAGCCACCGTCTGGGCCTTCGCCAAGGCGGGGGCTGATGTCGCTCTCTGCGATCTTGACCTAAGCGAGGCCAAGGCGGTGGCGCACGAGGTTCAAGCATCCACGGGCAGAAGGACGCTGGCCCTTCTCGGCGATGTCTCGAAGAAGAGAGATGTGGAGAGGATCGTCCAGAGGGTGCTAGGGAAGCTCGACAGGGTCGATGTGCTCGTGAACAACGCTGGCATATGGAGAGACACGTTCTTAGCAGAGATGGCGGAAGAGGACTGGGACGCCGTCTTCGCGGTGAACGTGAAGGGCGTCTTTCTCTGCTCCCAGGCCGTGGCGAAGGTCATGATGAGACAGCGCAGCGGCAGCGTCATAAGCATCGCCTCGCTCGCCGGCAAGGGCAGGGGCTCGGAGACCTGGGGAGCCTACTCCGCCTCTAAGGCGGCCGTGATAATGCTGACGAGGGTTCTGGCCTCCGAGCTGAAGCCCTACGGCATCCAGGTGAACGCCCTATGCCCTGGCGCCACGGACACCGACATGCTGGGAACGATCATCTCCACGCAAGGCGGCGATTACAGCCACGCCGCAAGGCCCGAGGCGGTAGCGGAGGCCGTGGTGCTCCTAGCCTCTGAGGAGGCGGGGGGTATAACAGGAGAGGACCTTGACGGTCCTCCTAGGGTTGACGCAGAGGCCCTTAGAAGGCATTTAAGGCGACTCCGGCGAAGGGCCTGACGCTCTCCCAGCCTGCAACGGTCTCCTCCCGCTACGGTGGAGGCCGCGTAGGATCAGGCTCGGTCAGGGCCGGTGTGGTGCTATTTCTCGAAGCTGAAGTACCTGTAGGCTTCTGCTCCGGCGTCGAAGCAGTATTGGATCGTCTGGTGACCCCTCATGAACTCGGCGACCTTCGCCCCGGCCTCGTTGGGCTCCCTCCGCCGCTGGAGAACCTCAGCCATCAACTCGGCCACGTGGGTCATCTCGCTCTCCTTCGCTCCCAGCCTGGTGATCTCCTGTACGCCGATCCTCACGGCGGAGCCGGCCTCTTGATCCTTATCCCAAGGCAGAGGCATAGGGTTCGTCACGATGTTTGCCTGCTCGAGCAGGTCGCTGGCCTCACGCCCCCTCTTCTCGCCCACGTCGAGGATGAGCTGGTGCGACCGGGTGAAACCCAGGTCTGGGCAGAGGACCCTCACTCCCCGCTCGTGAAGGGCCTGTCCAAGCGCCCTGGCGTTCCTTACCACCTGCTGCGCGTACTCCTTCCCGAAGACGAGCATCTCGCAGAGCGTTATGGCAAGTCCCGCCACCCTGTGGATGTGATGGTTGTTAACCATCTGCCAAGCGGAGTGGTCGATCGCCTCGGTGTGTTTCCTAGCGCCGAGGATAATGCCTCCCTGAGGCCCAAAGAACGTCTTGTGAATGCTGCTTGTCACAATCTCGGCGCCTTCCCTGAGAGGGTCCTGGAACTCCCCTCCCGCGATGAGGCCGAAGACGTGAGCCGCATCATAGACCAAGGTGGCGCCCACGGTGTCCGCGACGCCTCTCAGCTCCTTGACCGGATGGGGGAAAAGGATGTCCGAGGCCCCGAGGAGCACCACGTTAGGCTTCACCTTCGTGATCAGCCTCTCCGCCCCGTCCGCATCCACATTGTAGCGGCCCTCGTCAAAGGGAAGGGGGACCATGCTGACACCGTGTACCCTGGAGCACTCCCTGAAGCTGCTGTGTCCGCCGTCCATGACGCTCAGCGCCGCTACCACGTCGCCCGGCTTGGTTAGGGCGTTGAACATGACGAGATTCGCCACCGTGCCGCTCGTGGGCACGTAGTTCACGTGCTCGGCTCTCAGAAGCGCCTTGGCCAGGTAGTTCGTCATCTCCTCGATGCTGTCTATGTACCTGCATCCACGGTACATCCTCGTGTAGAGGAAGCCGATGGCGTACCGGTGGCCGAGGTCCGAGGCCATGACCTCCCTGACGAGGGGACTTGTCACGTTCTCGCTCGCGATCAGGTTCAGGCACTGCGACCTGTACTCGTGATGGCTTCGAACGTTCCGGATGATCTCCCGGGCCATGCTCTCGTACTGCAACTCGCGCCGCCTTACAAGGGAAGGGTTATCAGGCCGACCGACACGCTATTAAGGTTTGCCAAACCAGCCACGGAGAAAACCGCCATGGAGAGTATCAAGCTGAGATGCCCAGCCACCACCGCCAACCTCGGCCCGGGGTACGATGTCTTCGGCCTCGCCCTAGACGAGCCCTACGACATCCTAGAGGTTGGAAAAACGGCGGGCGCTGGCATCGAGATCGAGGTCTCAGGCTACGAGGTTCCCTCCCGTCCGGAGCAGAACTCCGCAGGCTACGTAGCCCTGAACATGATCAGGGCGCTCAGGCTTCCCGGGGGCTTGGAGGTCCACCTCACGAAGGGCATCAAGCCCGGCAGCGGCCTGGGCAGCTCGGCCGCCGCAGCCGCTGGGATGACTTATGGGCTGAATAGGCTCTTCAGCCTCGGTCTTGAGAAGGAGGCGCTCGTCGAATACGCGTCTCAGGGCGAGATCGTGGCGGCGGGTACGGCCCACGCAGACAACGTGGCACCAGCCCTCTACGGCGGCTTCGTGATAGTCCCCCCGCGGACCCCACTCAGGGTCGTTCCCCTCCCTCCCCCGGAGAACCTTGCGGTCGTCATCGCCCTGCCGGACGTGGAGAAAGGCTCGACGAAGTTAGCCCGAGAAGCCGTGCCGAGGCAGGTGCCGATAGCAGATGTCACCTACAACGTGGGTCACGCCGCGCTCCTAGCCGCGGGGATGGCATTGGGGAACTTGAGCCTCATCGCGCAAGGGATGGAAGACCGCATAGTGGAGCCAGCTCGGGCGCGCGCGGGCATAGTGAGAGAGTACGAGGCCTTCAAGAGGCTTGGAAGAGAGATGAAGGCGGGGATCGCGGTCAGCGGCGCGGGCCCCGCGATGCTCGGCGTCACGGCGATGGAGAGAAGGCATGAGCTTGCCACGGCCATGAAGCGGCTTTTCGAGGAGAAGGGCTATGCGTGCGAGGTCTATGAGACTCGCCCTGGCAAGGGCGTGGACGAGATCCCGTAGGGTGGATGGAGTCGCGATGCCGGCAGCGTGGATCGCATGGCTTTCAGTCAGGCCTGATCGGGCCGAGACCCCAGGGTGGTCTCTCTGAAGAGAACGCTGCCCCTGAAGCTCGCCTGGTCCTTCATATCCTACAGGCTCGGCAGGCCCAAGCTCACGCACTTGGTCTATTGCTGTACGGCAAGATGCAATCTGAGATGCGTCTTCTGTGGATGGTGGAAGCGCCGAAGCCGCGAGCTAGAAACAGAGGAGGCGTTGAAGGTCATCGCTCAGCTTGCCGACTTCGGTGTCTGCACGATAGACTTCTCGGGCGGCGAACCCACCCTCAGACGAGACCTCGTAACGCTCGCCTCCTCGGCGCGGGACCACGGCCTCTTCACGGTACTGAGCACCAATGGCACGCTTCTCGACGCGGAGAGAGCCAAAGAGCTAGGCTCCATCTTTGACGTCGTCAACGTTTCGCTTGACGGCTTCGCGGCTACGCATGATGCCACCCGAGGCGTTATCGGAACGTATGAGAAGGCCACCCGGGCTCTCGGGCTCTTGGCTGAACTCGGACAGGCGAAGGTAGGCGTCGACCTAACCGTTCGGCGTGGAAACGTCAACGAGATTCCTAAGCTATTCAAGGCCCTGAAAGGGAAGGTGGACTTCGTCTCATTCCAGCCTATCATGCCCTACCCGGCAGCGGCGGAGCACGCGATCACGGCGGCGGAGGCAGAGGCCTTGGCCGACGAACTACTCGCCCTGAAGCGGGAGGACGCCTCCTACGTGGGCCCCACCACGGATTACATCTCGCTTCTGAAGCCGTACTTCGCCAGCAACATGGAGAAGCTCTGCGACGCCAGCGCGCTCTACGCCATGATAGACCCGGCCGGAGGCCTACTTGGGTGCACCAACTGGCCGCAATCGTACATCGGAGACCTGACCCGTTTCCCGCTCCGGGAGCTATGGAACTCAGAGCAGAGGCAGAACTCGATCAAGGCCATGGCTGCTTGCCGCGGCTGCATGTCCCAGTGCACAACCCTGCCCTCCATGTCCTACCGAGGAGGGATCTCGGCGGCGGACCTGAGAGGCATGCTGGCCCTTGGGAGGCGGGGCAGAAGAGCCTGAGTCACATGGCCCCTGTTGAGGTGTCGGTTATCATACCTGCCCTCAACGAGGAGGGCTATCTCCGCGCCCTTCTCAGATCTCTTCGCAACCAGAGCTTCAAGGCATTCAAGGTCGTGGTCGTGGACGGTGGAAGCTACGATGGAACCATCGCCGAAGCGCTGGAGCTCAACGCCAAGGTCCTAGTGAAGAGAAGCAACATCGCCGAGGCTAGGAACATCGGCGCCGTCCACTGCTCGACGCCATTTCTCGTCTTCCTAGACGCAGACACGGTCGTTCCCCTCGATTTCCTTGAGACCGCGGTAGCCGCCATGAGACGAGGCGCGAGCTTCATAGTGGCTCGACCTGAGCCCTTGGAGGGCTCCCTAACCGGCCGTGTCGGCTATGCCCTCGGCTGGGCTCTCTGCAAGGCGGGCCTCACCAATCCCTGCTACATGGGGATTGCCCTAACGAGAGAGGTCTTCAACCAGGTCGGAGGCTTCGATGAGCGTCTAGTCTACAACGAGGACCTGGACCTGCTCCGCAGGGCCTCCAGGGTCTCTAGACCGGTCTTCCCAAGGAATCTGGTCAGCCTCAACAGCACCCGCAGATGGAAGGGAAAAGGAAACAAGGGCAGATTGGAGCTCTTCCTCATCCTAGGCCGCATCCTTGAGTACTTTCTCCTAAGAAAATCGGGGAGAAGGTATCCCATCTACCACTAGCAGCTGATGAAGGCAGCAAGCACCCTTAGGTGCGGTCTACTCTAGCCGGATGACGGAAGCACCGATCGGCCTTGCTTAGCTCAGCCGCTCATTCCCCTGCGAGGCCGGATCTCAGCTTGGAGAAGCCTCTGATCCTTGTCGAGGATCGACCATCTTACCTCCCACAGTTCCTTGCGGTCAATGCCCAGCTCCTTGATGATGCCTGCGGGAACCGTCGTCATGCGAGTGCTTGTGTTCCTCATTGGACGAAGCAGGGTCACGTTTGTGCCCCGCTCTCCAGAGCCCATGCGCAGCCTGATGCCCCTCGTGCCGAGAGCGTATGTGACCCAGTGCTTCGGGATGCCGAGTTCTCTTACGATTCTCGTGACGCTCTTTCCCGCTTCATATGCCTTCACGATACGGGCTATCTGTTCGTCTGAGGCCATCAGCAGCGATCTCCCTTTCCAAAGGGTTCTCTAAGCCCGTCTAGGGCCCGTAAGCGATGGTAGGGGCCATCGTATAAAAGCCTTGAGACTGCAGGGTACGCAGAGTTTGTCCGTGTCTCCAGGGAACTGGCCTACTGCTCCGAGACTAAGCTCATTCGCCCGTGTAGAGCCCCTTGCCGCACGTGAAACAGTACCTGCGGCGGCCCAGTTCGCGCCGTAGCATCTACTGCAGAGCGGCATCTTCACGTCGGCCTTCCGTGCCCTTCCCCGAGAGTGTCGTCTGCCAAGCCCGAGAGGAGAGCCTGTGGAAGACCGGAACGCTGCCTAGGGTTACTGAGGCTACCGCGGCTGACCTCAACGGCCCCGGCCTGAGCAGGTGCGGTTCGCCCCAAAAAGGTGCTGTGCGAGGGCTGCTACGCCGATCGTGACTAAGGTCGCGGCTAGGTGCTTGCTCATGGCTGCTCTTACTCGCGAGCTACTGATGGGCAGAGACCTGCGCCGTCATAGAGGCGTGAACGCTACCTCCAGGGCGCAGGAAGCTCCTAGCCTGTTCCGGCGATGTGGGCAATCGCGAGTCTTCCCGCTCTGCCTAGAGTTCAAGCTCCATGACGACGGCATCCTCCCCATCGTCATAGTATGAATGGATGACCCTGGATGCACTGAACCCGGCATGGACGTACAGCTCTTGGGCGCTTAGGTTGCTCTCTCTGACCTCAAGCCTGAGCAACGAGGCGCTCCCAGCCCTCGTGGACTCAACCACCTTGCTGAGCAAGGCGGAGCCGATCCCTTTACGTCTGTGCTCTGGATGGACGGCGATCGAGATGAGATGCGCGACCTTGCCTCTCATTAAGAAGACAGCGTATCCCACGACCTGGCCGCCAACGGTGGCCACAAAGAACGTCCCGGAGCTCAGATGCGCCAAAGTATCTAGGTAGGAGGGCGGGTAGGGGCGCGTGAAGCTCAGCCGCTCTATCTCCAGGACCTCCTTGAGGTCCCCTGCGGTAACCGCGCGTATGCTGATCGGCTCCGTGCCACGTCGCCCCTTGGAGGATGAACCTTTATCTGCTCTTAGGTGCCACGGTCACTCTTGGGCATCACGGTGAGGATTCTCGCAAGGGATCTCAAGCACGGCAGGATGAACCTGGTCCCGGAGAGCCTCGACGACCTCTGGCATCTCTTCAACCTGATACGCCGCGGCGACATGGTCCATGCCAGAACCACGCGCGAGGTCAAGGTCGGCGGGGGCGAAGCTGGTCCGTCAGAGAAGCACCGTTTCTCCATGAGCCTCGGCCTCCGAGTTGAAGCCTTGGAGCTCGACAGGTACGTTCGAAGGCTCAGGGTCCGCGGGATCGTGCGGGAGGCCCCGGAGAGGTTCCAAGGAGTAGAGGGGAACTACCACACCTTCAACATCAAGCCCGGCGACGCGCTTGAGGTCATCAAGGAGGAGTGGGCGGGCTACGACCTCAAGAGGCTGGAGGAGGCCGTGAAGTCTCTGCGGCCGAGGCTGCTCATCATAGCCATGGACGACGAAGACTTCTGCGTCGCACGGCTGAGGGAATTCGGCGTAGAGGTAAGGGCTGAATGGAAGGCCAGACTCACTGGGAAGCTTCAGCCCGCCGAGAGGGAGGCTTCACGAGCAGCCTACTTCGAGAAAGCGCTTGCAAGCCTGACGGAATCACTGGAGGGCGACCCGGGGATCATCCTCACTGTAGGGCCCGGCTTCCTCAAACAGGACTTCAGAGAGTATCTCTCAGCGAAGCGACCTGACCTAGCGGGTGTGACCCGCCTGGGGAACGTGAGCGTCGGAGGCTCCGCGGGCGTCAACGAGGCGCTCCGAGCCGGGCTGATAACCCGGTATGCTTCCGAGGCGAGGGCGGTCTTGGAGACACAGCTCGTCGAAGACGCTTTTCAAAGACTGGGAAGAGAGGAGGGCACGGTCACGTATGGTAAGGAGGCAGTTGAGCGAGCGGCCGACTACGGGGCGGTGGAGAGGCTACTCATCTCAGATCGCCTCCTGAGAAGCGCCACTGAGGAGGAATGGCTATCCTTAAGGGGGCTGATCGAGGCGGTTGAGAAGAAGAGGGGAAAGGTTACCATCGTCACCTCGGAGACAGAGGCGAGTGGAAAGCTGTACTCGATCGGTGGACTACTCGCCGTGCTGCGTTGGCGCGTCTAGCGGCGGCCTCCCTTGGGGATGGATGTCCTCCCAGCCGCGGTCTCAAGACTCCTTTCCTCAGTCCCGTGCTCCCGCAAACGTTGGTGCGTCCATCTTAGGGTTGCTCCGTTCCCGGCCTAGCCCGGTTCGACGGCAGAGCACGTCAACCCTTTCCTTCGAAAGGGCCGCGTGCACCGCCCAACCCTGCGGGGCGGGGCCTCATCGTCGAGGAACCTCGGCCTACGACTGCTCAGATCACCGCTCCTCAGGGTTAACGGACCCCTGCATGTAGCCCGTTTCAGGTAACAGGGCAGGGCTGGCTCCCCGGTCCTTACCCGCCGCCGATCGCCTACTCGCTAGCGCTCGATAAAACCTGTTCGGTATAGACCCGCCTCCGTTCAACCCGCCTTCTATGCCCAGTCAGCCGGCGTCGTGAGCGCCGGGAAGCCATCATCTAGGCGATGAACACGGAGCGGGCATTCCTCAAGCAGGCTGGTCTTCCGCACGCTTCCTCGGCGGGCAACTCTTGGACTCCAGGGTTGAGCGGAGACCAGTTAGCAAGTTTTATATGCTGAGCGCCGGTAAGCTACAACTCCGTTGGATGGTGGTGCGTTACGGTCAATCGCCAAGAGATATTGAGCAAGCTCAGGGATGGTATCGTCACCTTCGACATCGAAGGCATCAAGAAGGCTGCTGAGGAAGCGATCAAGGCGGAGATCTCGCCGTACGAGGCGGTCATGGAAGGCATGTCCAAGGGCATGGACCTCGTCGGCAAGAAGTACGAGGAGGGCGAGTACTTCCTAGCCGAGCTAATCATGGCGGGGGAGACGATGAAAGAGGGGCTTTCAGTCCTCAAGCCCTACTTGGACAAGGAGAAGAGAGCCCCAGTCGGCGTGGTCGTCCTCGGAACGGTTCAGGGCGACCTGCACGACATTGGGAAGAACGTTGTGTCCACACTCCTGACCGCTGCGGGCTTCGAGGTCCACGACCTAGGCGTGGACGTGCCCCCTGAGAAGTTCGTCGAAGAGGTCAAGAGCTCAAAGGCCCAGATCCTGGGAGTCTCAGCCCTGCTCACCACGACGATGGTGAACATGAAGGCCATCATCGAACAGCTCGAAAGGGCCAGCGTACGCAAGCAGGTGAAGGTCCTCGTGGGCGGCGCACCCCTAACCGAGGAGTACGCCAAGAGCATAGGGGCGGACGCGTACGCGCGCGACGCCGTGGCCGGCGTCGAGATCTGCCGAGCCTGGGTCAAGAAGAAGTAAGAGCCTAGCTTCTTGCCCCCGGCCTCTTTCCGCCATAACCCTGACCGCGAAAGCGTCAAGCATACCTGAGCCGGGAGCCTAGGGTCGATACTCCTTTTACGATGCACCGGGATCTTCCAGCGAGGGGATCGCCTCGAGCGACGAGCGTGCCCCCGCTAGCCCCGTCTTCACGATCTCCGGGGTGCGGGGCGTTGTTGGCGCGACGTTGACCACTCAGACGGCGTTGGAGATCGCGGTCACCTTCGGTGCCTGGCTTGGTCAGGGCCCCGTGGTCGTGGGGAGGGACACCAGGCCCACGGGCGAGATGATCGCCTCTGCGGTCTTCGCTGGCCTTACCTCCGCCGGGCGAGATGTCTTAGACCTCGGAGTGGCTCCTTCGCCCAAGGTCGTCTTCGCGGTCAAATCCCTAGGAGCAGCCGGAGGCATGATCATCACCGCGTCCCATAACCCGCCTGAGTGGAATGGCCTGAAGTTCGTGGGACCGAAGGGGCTGCCCTTAGGCGAGATGGAGCTCTCGAGGCTAAGAGCAGACTGGCTGGGAAAGTTCGCAAAGCCCGTGGGGTGGGAGAAGACCGGCCGAGTGCTACCAGGGCGGCTCTTAGGGCGGTATGAGAGGGCGGTCATTGACTGTGTGGAGGCTGAGGCCATAAGGAAGGCGGGACTGTGCGTCGTCGTCGACCCGGGGAATGGCGCAGGCAGCCTCGTCACCCCTTTCTTGCTCCAGCAGCTGGGTTGCAGGGTGAAGGCGATCCACGCGGTCCCTGATGGCACCTTCCCCAGGCCGATAGAGCCCACAAGGGAATCCTTGGTCAGCCTCGTGGAGGCCGTGAAGGCATCCGGGGCTGACGTGGGCTTCGCTCATGACTGTGATGCTGACCGGCTTGTCTGCGTCACGGAGCGGGGCGAGGTCCTCCCTGAGGACCTGACGCTGGCGATCGTGCTGGACTCCTTCCTCGAGGTGAAACCGGGGTCCGTCTTCGTCACGAATGTGGCCTCGTCCAGCCTTTTCGATGACATCGCGGAGAAACATGGTTCAAGCATCCACAGAAGCCGCGTGGGCGAGAGCTTCGTGGTGAAGAAGATGATCGAGGTTGACGCCGCGATCGGCGGAGAGGGAAGCTGCGGCGGCGTGATCCTCCCCAGTCTCTCGTACACACGCGATGGAATACTCGCGGCGGCGAAGATCCTTGAGGCCCTAGCCGAGAAAGGCGAGGCCATCTCAGCGATCGCGGGTCGAATGCCCAAGTACCAGTCAGTGCGGACGAGGCTTCCATGCTCGCAGGAAGAGGCTGAGCGGATAGTCGCGGCCCTCATCGAACGTCACCGGGACGAGACGATCGATACCACCGACGGCTTCAAGCTTCTGAGACGAGGCGAATGGGTGCTCGTCAGAGCCTCGGGGACAGAGCCCATTCTCCGGATCATGTCCGAGGCTCAGACCGCTGAGCACGCCCAGAGACTGAATCATGAGATCCGCGCAGAGATAGCGGAGATAACGGCGGCCTGGAAGAAGCGGCGCTAAGCCCAGCTCGTCAATCGATCAGGATCTGAACGCGCCGCTGTGATGCGCCGCTGCTCCAGATGGGCTTGTTGAGCTTCAGGCACGGATGTGAGTTCAAAAGCCTTTTCTAGACCCGGTCTCTGTCTGCTTCAGAGAAGTCATGGCTTACCCTGATCCCTGGGGGGCGTTCAGAGAGGAGTGCCAAGGCCTTCTACTACGGGGCTTGAGGCAGATCTCGGAGGCCGTAGAGCCGGACCAGCTGGCCCTCCAGAGGCCGCCGGCGCCGGGTTTCGGCGAGTTAAGCTCCTCTCTCTGCCTCTCGCTCGCTAGGGAGAGGCATGAGGACCCGCTCGACCTTGCGCGGAGGATCGTCGGCGCCATGGACACCGCAGTGCTTGTCCTCGTCAAGGAGGTGAGGGTGGCTCCTCCGGGGTACATCAACTTCTACGCTAACCGCGATAGGCTGGTCGCTGAGGCGCTGCGGTCGGCGATCGAGCTTGACCGAGAATGGGGCTTCCTCAAGGCGGCTGAGGCGCAGAGAATCGTACTTGAGCATACGAGCGTGAATCCTACCCATCCGATCGATATTGGGCATGCCCGGAACAGCTTCCTCGGCGACGCGCTCGCCAGGATACTCAAGGCGAGAGGTCACGCTGTCTCGCGGCATTACTACGTGGACGACGTGGGCGGCCAGATGGCCGTCATCGCGTACGCCTACGACAAGGTCGGGGAACAGCTAAGGGTCGAAGCGGAGCTGGCAGGGGACGCCGCGAAGAAGCCTGATGAGTTCATCGGCGAACTTTACACCGTGGCCTCATGCATCCTTGAGATCCAGAGGCTGAAGCAGAGGCTGGAGCGCCTCTCCGAGACCGCGGACTCGGAGGAGGCCAAACAGACCAGAGCGGAGCTGGATGAATGGGCCTCGGTCGCCGCGGAGGTCAGGCCTAGGCAGTCGGAGCTCTTCGACAGGCTTCTGGAGGAACTCAGGAAGGACCCCGAGCCTTGGCAGAGGATCGCGGCGCTGAGCAAGGATTACGAGGACGGCGAGGAGACGGCGAAATCCCTGGTCCGAGCGGTTGCGGAACTCTGCCTTGAAGGCTTCAAGCAGACCCTCGCCCGAGTGGGAGTGGAGTTCGACTCCTGGGACTGGGAGAGCGAACTAGCCTGGACCAGCCGTGTTAGCAAGGTGCTCGGCTTGCTTAAGGCAAGCCCCTACGTGTCATCGGTGGCCGGCGTCCTTGAACTTGACACTGAGAGGGCAGTTGACAACCTGGGCCTCAAGGAGATGCTCGGCCTTCCGAGGGATTACGCGATCCCCTCTCTGACCTTGACGAGGACGGGCGGCATGACGCTCTACGCCACCCGGGATATCGCCTACAGCCTGAAGAAGTTCGAGTCAGCCGACCGCGTCATCAACGTTGTGGGCGCCGACCAGACCCATCCCCAGATCCAGCTCAAGGTCGCCCTTGCCATCTTGGGCTTCAGGGACCTAGCGGCGCGCCAGCACCACTTCTCCTATGGGTTCGTGAAGTTCCCCGGCGTTAGGATGTCAAGCAGAAGAGGCAGGTACGTGACCCTCGACCAGGTGCTGGACGAGGCCGAGAGCAGAGCCCGGAAGGAGGTGGAGAAACGTTCACCCGAACTCGACGAGGCCAGGAAGGAGGCGACCGCGCGGATCGTGGGCACGGGGGCGGTGAAGTACGCTCTGATCGCCGTTGAGCCCATCAAGGAGGTGGTCTTCACCTGGGACCGCGTTCTGGACTTCGAGAGGAACAGCGGCCCGTTCATCCAGTACGCCCACGCCCGGGCCTGCAGCATCCTCAGGAAAGCCGAGTTAACGCCTCGCAGGGTGCCGGAGAACCTGCTGAGAAAGGACGAGGAGCAGAACGTGGCGCTCGCCCTAGCAAGGTTCCCCGAGGTCTTCACCGAGGCGGCTGATAACCTGAGGCCGAACCTTCTGCCTGAGTTCGCGAACGATCTGGCCAGCCTCTTCAACGCCTTCTACGACAAGCTGCCGGTTCTGAGGGCGGAGCCCAAGGAGCTCAGGACCGCAAGGCTCTGCCTCGTAGACGCGACGAGGATAACGTTGAGGAACGCCCTGGAGACCGTTGGACTGACTGCTCCTGAAACAATGTAGTAGGGCTCAGCGCGCGCTCAACCATCTCGGCCAGTCCGCAATGGAGCCGTCACTCCTAGAGTTAAGCCTACGGTTCTCGAGTTCCTTGTCGTCAAGCCTCTTCTGAACAGCTGACCAGCTAAGTCGTCCGGAAACCTGTTACCAAAACCGTTACCATTTTGGTAACAGGCGGAAGGATCACCCCGCTATTGAGTCGTCTGAAGCGCCAGCGTGCGCTGTTTGGCGTCCACCATGATCTGCCAGGCCTGTCTGGCGGTGACGCCTGCCTTCCTCGGGAACTCCCTGGTCTCCATCTCGGCTATTATCGGGAACGGCACTGGGGAGGCCATTCCCCAGAGCATCGCTTCGTGGTCTGCGAGCCCGGGGAGGTAGTCGCTCAGCCTCTCGTTGCCGTACTCGGAGTACCTTATGATGGCCTCCTGGTCGTTGCCCGACATCAGCCTGAAGCACGCTATGGAGTTGCACTGCGAGATGATCGATTTGCTCACGTAGGCGGGCCGCTGCGTGAGGATGATGAAGCCCACGTTGTAGCCTCCCGCCTGGCTGATCGCCTCGACGAGCTCGCGGTCGACACCGATCCTTTCAGGGTTTCCGACCTCGATCTTGAGGCCCTTCTCCGGCGCCAGGTACTGGGCTTCCTCGATGACGACGATGACGGCGAAATCCCCGTTCGCCCGTCTCCTCATCGCCTCGTCCACGATGGTGGATATGATGCTCCTCGTCGTGGCATGCTGCTCGTCTATGTCCGTGTCCACGGAGAAGTCGATGATGAGGATCTCACTCGAACGCACGGCTTCCACCAAGTCCACTCGTTCCTTCGCCTCGTCCAGGAAGCCTCCCCGTGTTCTGACAGCCCACTGGATCCGCGCCAGGGCGCCCTCGCGGTCGCGTGCGAGGACGAGGGGCGCGATCTCCCGCGCCTTCGCTATGAGTGAGGTCCCCGTGATCTCCTCACCCTCGCTGGCGAGGACGTCGACCGCCTCGGCCACGAGCTTCCCCGGGCCCGTGCGAGGGTTGAAGCCCAGCCTCGAAGACAGGGCCTCGCCGCTGAACCGGCCGGTTCTGGGCAGAAAGGACTTGTACGAGATCACCGCGGCGCCGTACTTGGTGAGGACCGAGTACTCCGACCTCCTGTCGAGTATGACGAAGTGCGGCTTTGGGGTCAGCTCCAGGGCTCGGGCCATGAGGTTCAGGACGAAGCTGCTCTTGCCAGACCTGGTCATGCCTGAGACGAACATGTGCCCCCGCGCGAGAGCGTTCAAGTCCAGGTAGACCGGTATCTTCAGGCCTCGGTGATGCCCCACTCTCAGCATGTACGGCGGCGAGTCCGCCGAGGCCCCGCCGCCTGAGAGCAGCGAGAAGAAGCTCCGCACCTCAGCCTCCGTGGGCTCGTAGACGGGATCCCAGGTCCCAGGGCTGCACTCCAGCCGATACCATTTCCCTCGCTCGGTCACGTAGCCCAGGATCTCCGCCCAGGCGATCTCGTATTCCAGCGTCTTGCCGTACTGGGCCCTCTCGCCTTTCTTCCCCGCGATCGGCCCGAAGCTGCCCACGTTCATCTCAGGGTTATACGGGGTGACGCGGAAGACCCTGGCCAGGACGGGCACGATCGTGGAATAGCCTCCCTTCCCGTCTCTTGTAGACCTGATAGGGTGCGGGAGGAAGTAGTACTGGTGGATGAAGGCCTTGCGGCCCTCCTTCACGACGAAGGGCGCTATCGACTGGCTGCAGCCCGACATCACGTAGCCGATCTCGATCAGGGCAGTCCAGCCTCCGTCTGGCGCTGGCCTATGCCCTCAGGCTGGATGGCCCATTCCTGCCCATGCTCCAACGTGAGTATGTCTAGGTCGTCCGAGGTGATCTCCCCGCTTCTGACGAGGTCTAGGGCTCGAGAGAAGAGGACGAGGCTGTGGATGTTTGAGGTCGGCCGTGTTATCCTCGTGAGCCTATCCGCCTCGTGGATAGCGTAGGGGATACCCTCATGGTCCGCCGCGGCGCAGAGCACCGATATCAGCTCGTCGACCTTCGGGAGAGAGAACCGCGGCATCTCCACCCGGTACGGGATCAGGGCCGTCTTCACGTAGCAAGACTGGACCTCGACGGCATCTGAGCCGTACCCTAGGTCCTCCGCCAGTCGGCGGTAGGCGGCGGTCACCTTGTTCGATACCACGAAGGGATCGGTGTACTCCCCCCTCTTCAGCAGGAGATTCAGGAGGATGGCATCCCTGAGGTTGGGGGCCTGAAGGATCCTGCCATAATGGTTCATCTGCGTCCTTTTGACGAAGCCGGCCAGTACCACGCTTCGGTCTTTGCAGGCGGCCAGGAGGTCTAGGGCATTCGTGCAGGCGTAGAAGAAGTCGCCCTCGTAGCCAGCGGAGTCCTGCAACCTGGGTTGAAGCCTGGGGTTAAGTATGATCCCGCCGTCGAGGAGCACGAAGTCCGGCTTCCAGAACTCGACGGCCTGCCTCGCGACCTGGTACTCGAGCGCCATGTGGAGGAGGCTCTCCCTTCTCTCAGGGTCCGATTCGAGAGGCCAGATGTCCGGCGCACCGGAGATGCAGAGGGGTTCCTCTCTCACGGCGTAGTCCTCGACCAGAACTGCCACGGCGCCGTAAAGTGGCACGTACGCGAACTTGTACGAGGTGCCGTTTCGACCCGCATCAGCGCCCACGATCCTGCCCGCGGCGGGGCCCTCTGGGACGACGTTCGCCCTCCTCGGCGTGACCCTCTCCCGCAGCTTTGATGCGGCCTCCCGCCTTTCCCGCGCGTATCGCGCCAGGCTGCTGAGCAGCGCCTCCGTGCCGTAGTCGATGAGGTCGTTGTAGAGCTTAGAGTATGGTCCCGGGATGGGCCGGTTGCTCAGGGAATCCGCGACCTGGCCGAACGGTTGCGGCTCCGCGAGGGACGTGGACGCGAATGAGGTGAGCGCGCGGGCCAAACCTGTGACCTCTTGTTGCTCAATGCTTAAATTGGGCAAACAACAACTAGGGAGCGGTGTTCGGTATTTAAGTGTTGTTGTGCAGGAGACATGAACAATCAACAGTGGTCCCCGTGTCCGCCCAAACGCTGATCAGGATAAAGCTGAAGATCGGGAACGTGGAGGCCGAGATCCAATGCGAGGAAGGCCAGCTGAAGAAGGCGGTACAGGACTTCATCGATGCGGTCCAAGAGAAGACCTCCCTCATTAGCGCCCAGCCCGCGACGACGCCGGCCGTGGAGCCTCTGGCCCGCCCCAGCACAAGCAGGGATGTGCTTCTGACGCTCTGGCAGGAGGGGTTCTTCCAAGAGGGACGAAGCCTCTCCGAGTCGCATGACGAGATGTCCCGACGCGGATACCATTACGACAGGAGCGCCGTAGCCCACACGCTCGCCGAACTGGTCAGGGACGGCGTCCTCTCCAGGGAGGGAAGAAAGGGAGAGTACCTGTACGTTCAGAAGAGACCCCGCGCGTGATGTACGCCTACTCCTTCAGCCGACTGCTTCGCTTCTCGCGACGGAGGCCCTGACCACGTACCCTTTTCGCCTGCTCTGGTCTAAAGCCAGCCTCGCCAAGCCGCAGCTCAGCGGTCGCCTATATAACAGACCTTAGCCAGTGGTTTGGCGGACGACGCGGGAAACGCAGCGAGCGGTAGGTGAGCGAGAAACGGTGCAGGAGCCTGCGAAGGCTGTCTGTCTGCTCTCGGGCGGGATCGATTCGCCTGTTGCCGCGTGGCTGCTCATAAGGCGCGGATACCTGCCTGTCTTCCTGTACTACGATAACTATCCGTTCACAGATGATACGACCAAGGCTAGGGCTCTGAACGTTGCAGGGATCCTCTGCCGGTATCTCCCCGATGGGAGAGGGCGTCTTTACGTGGTGCCGCACGGCAACGACCTGGCCGAGATCCTTAGGAGATGCCCGAGGAAGCTGACCTGCATCTTCTGTAGACGCATGATGTACCGTGTAGCCGAGGCGGTGGCGGTCAAGGAGGGCGCCGCGGCGATCGTCACGGGCGAGATCCTCGGCGAGCATGCCAGCCAGACCTCGAAGAGCCTCGAGGTGATAAGCGGCGCGGTGCGGTCGATGCCCGTGCTGAGGCCTCTCATCGCGATGGACAAGCTGGAGGTGGAGCGCCTGGCGAGGATGATCGGAACCTACACGATCTCCACAAGCCCCGGGCTTTGCTGCAGCGGCCCGCCGAGGCATCCGGCCACGCACCCTGACAGGGAACGGGTGGAGCAGGCAGAGAGGTCCCTTCCTGTCGAGGAGATGGTGGCCAGGGACCTCCTTGAAAGCCAGATTATCGAGCTTAAAGAGGCCTAGACGTCGTTGAAGCCCAGGCGCGCTTGGGAAGCGACGATCCTAGGCTTCCACTGAAGCGCCTGAGACTAGGTTGAGGAGCTCCTCCGCGATCGAGGTCGCGGCGGCGGGGCTCTCGGCCTTCCTTATGATAAGCCTGCCGTCCTGAGCCATCGTGACCTCGACGTTCGCCCTCCTCAACACGATAAGGTAAGGGGTGAAGACAATCGTCTCGTACTGACCGCCTAGGGCAACGATCGCCGCGACCTGGCTCAGGTCGTATCTTCGCGGCCTCACTGGTCTCGCCTCGTAAGCCACCTTGTCGGAACAGAGCTTAACCATCACCTGGCCCTGCACAGTCAACGCCTCCTCCCGGCCTCGTAGCCTAGGCCGGACGAATCCACGCCTCATTGCTAACCTTCAGGAGTAGAAAAGCCTTGACGAAATAGGCCCGGTTATCGGAGGCCAAGGTCTGGAGTTTGGGGAAACAAAAAGGCTTTCTTCAACCAGAGCCCTACTGATAGCCTGAGAGCATGTCTGAGAAGAAAGAGAGGGTCCTTCTCTTCCTCACGGACGCGGCTACCTCCGTGAAGCCCAAGCAGGTGGCGGAGGGGCTGGGCTTGGGGTCTAGGGCCGTCAGCGCATACCTTTTAGCTCTGTTGAAGCAAGGGTATGTTGCGAGAGCATCGCAAGGGGTGTTTGTTGTGACAGAAGCCGGAAAAGAGTTTGCCGCTCGGATCAGAAAGGCCTCGGAGGAGGCGGCGAATCTCCTAAGGGAGGTGCCTGTGGAGAGGGGCTTCCGCTTCTACGCGGCGATAGAGCGTCCATTGGGGCTCGTAGCCAACAGCCTAGCTCAGTTCCGTGACGCCCTGCAGAAGGTCGACCTGCAATCGGTGAGCTTCCACCTTCAGAGGGGCGACTTTGAGAGATGGTTCAGCTTCATTGGGGACAAGGTTCTCGCAGAGAGCGTAGGCAGGATCAAGGCCTTGCAGCTTCAAGGCGAGGAGCTCAGGAAGAAGCTCGTGGAGCTCGTCGACGACCGGATCCGTGAGCTGAAAGCTGCGCTCCGTTAGGCATCGAAGGATGGCAGCCTAGACGAATGCCACCTCACTTCCAGCCAAGAGGGATATACGTCCCGCACGTGACACCGTTCACACCAGACGGCGCCCTAGACGACGAGGGACTCAGGGCGCTCGTACGGTTCTGGCTTGAGGCAGGCGTTCACGGCCTCGCGCCCTGCGGCAGCAACGGCGAAGCCCCCTACATGACCAGGGCAGAGAGAAAGGCCGTGATCGAACAGGTCGTCGAGACCACGGCGAGACGCATCGATGTGATCGCGGGCACCGGCAGTGTCTCCACGGCTGAGACGGTGGGGTTCTCGAAGGATGCTCAGGACGTCGGCGCGGACGCGCTCCTCGTGGTCACACCCTACTACTTCAAGCCCAGCCGAAGCGAGCTGTTAGACCATTACCGGGAGGTTGTGAAGAACGTCGACCTGCCGGTGATGCTGTACAACGTGCCGAAGTTTACGGGCTTCAACCTAGAGCCTAGCATCGTCGCCGAGCTCGCGAAGGAGGAGCGCATCATGGGCGTCAAGGACAGCGGCGGAGACCTCGGCCAGATAGCTGAGACCATCCGTCTGACGCGTTGGAGAGACGATTTCTCCGTCATGGCTGGAACGGGCAACCTGATCTTCCCCACATTGATGCTCGGAGGGAAGGGCGCGATAGTGGCCGTGGCCAACGCCTTCCCACGGGAATGCGTCGGAATCTACGAGAACTGGCGGAAAGGCCAGATGACAGAGGCCCGAGACCTGCAGCTCTCGATCCTAGAAGCGAACAGGCTTCTAACCTCGAAGTACGGCGTCGTGGCGGTCAAGGAGGCGCTGAACCTCCAGGGGCTCCCGGGAGGCTACCCCAGGAAGCCTCTTCGGCCGCTACCAGCCGAGGCCAGAGAGGAGATCGCGAGGCTTCTGCCCCACGCCGCGAAGGCTCAATGAGCCGGCGCCCAGTCACCCAGCTCTCTCATAGGGGGCTAGGTCCAAGCCGAGGCTTCGCGCGGTCACCGCGATCTCTTTCCAGGTCTCCTCCTCAACGTGGATTCCCTCTGCAAGCCGTCGCTGCTCTTCACGTAGCTCTGGCTCGCCTGGGATGAGGATCTCCTGGACTCCCGGCGCTTTCCTCGACGTCTTTGTCCTCACTATGAGTTGGTCGACCCGCCTCTTGAAGTCCTCCAGGTTTGTGAAGCTGCTGATGTCTACGGCCATCATGAAGACCCCGTTCCCGCCCTCGTACTCGGGGCTGGAGGCGCAGCCTGAGCCCGTTAGCGCTCCGCTCATTACGTCCACGAGAAGCCCTAGGCCGAAGCCCTTGTAGCCTACGTCGCCCCCAAGGGGCAGTATGGCGCCGCCAGCGTAGAGGTCTGCCGGGTTATCGGTCGGCCTGCCCTCCTTATCGATGATCCAGCCCAATGGAACCTTCTCCCCGCGCCGATGCTTCACGTGTATCTTTCCCTGCGCCGCGACGGAGGTGGCGAAGTCTAGGAGGATCGGCCTCTGGCTGCCCGCGGGGAACGCGACGCTCATAGGCCCCGGGTTGAACAGCCGCTCGACGCCGCCGAAAGGCGCGACTATGGCGCCATCGTTACACATCATGAACCCGATCATGTCTTGGGCCGCAGCCATGGCCGTGTAGTCAACCAGTCTCCCGACGTGGTTGCAGTTGAAGATGCTGACCGCCCCGATGCCGCTTCGCCTCGCCTTCTCTAGCGCGATCTCCATGCATCTCCTCGCGATGACCTGTCCGAAGCCCCAGTTTCCGTTGACCAGGGCCATAGACGCCGTCTCGTGCACTACTTCGGGCTTAGCCTTAGGTCTCATCTTCTCTTCCTTGATGAGCTGAACGTACCATGGGATCCGGATCACGCCGTGAGAGTCAGCGCCCGCCAAGTTCGACCCCACAAGGAGATCTGCGACTGTGCCTGCCTCGTCGGGGCTTGCTCCCGCCGCCTCGAAGATCGCGCGCGTCAGCGACCTAAGCTCCTCAGCTTTGAAGGTCGCCATGCCTTACCGTGTGCGGCTAAGCCGACCAGCCGATAATAAGCCTTCCCTACCAAGGCCCAGTCGCGCACGGAAGAATACCATAGGATGGAGACCATGCGCTCAGCAATCAGTACGACAGCGCAAAGGATCTCGTTCTGCAAGGGCTGCTGCCGATCGGGAAAGCTCTGGCAGATGCTGACCGGGCCGAGGAGGAAGGCCCTAATCGGAGCCCGTTCCCTCTAGGCTTCGTCTGACTCGGGGCCCGCCGGGCGCTCCTTTGAGGCGGATAAACCCACGGTAAAGCATGGGGAAAGGCGCTATGAACGCAGGTATCCGAGCCCCCGTGGGCGTCGCTGCCTTGAGGGCGCCCCCTGTGTCGAAGACCGGTCATGCTCGCTATGCGAGTTCCGAGTGAACCCAGGCGACGGGTCGAAGCCTATAACTAGGGCTGAGGAGAAGTGCGGTGCATGGATCTCCTGCCGGTCATGAAGGATGCTGTCAAGCAGGCGGGAGCCGAGGTCCTTGCCCTCTCAGGGTCGCCGGCTGCCAGGCGTGTCGTGGGAAAGGGCGCAGGCGGGGACCTCACTCAAGCCCTGGACGAGGCGGCCGAGACCTCGATCATCAGGTCCCTTCAGGAGAGGATCGGGAACTGTACGATCATCAGCGAGGAACGCGGCTGGGTCTCGCTCGGCCGCGGCGGGCCGCCCTTCTTCATCCTAGACCCTCTAGACGGCACGACGAATGCGCTCCGGGGCTATCCATGCTACTCCATATCGCTTGCGGCGAGCGCGGGGCCACGCCTCAGAGAGACGGTTGCCGGGGCAGTCCTAGACGTGCCTCAGAGCAGCCTCTACTGGGCTGAGAAAGGAAGGGGCGCCTTCCTCAACGGCTCAGAGATAAGGCCGTCCGCGACCGAGGCAGTCGAGAACGCTCTCATAGCGGTAGACCTGAACCTGCGCAGGGCTCTGCCCTCGTACCTTGCGAAGGTCGGCCCCATCATAGAGCAAGCGGAGCACATCAGGTTCATCGGCACAGACGCCCTGGAAACATGCTTCGTGGCCTCGGGGACATGCGACGCCTTCGTCGACCTCAGGGGCACCCTGAGGCTGACCGACCTGGCAGCCGCGACCTTCATCGTCCAAGAGGCCGGAGGCACGGTGGTCGACGCGACCGGCGCTCCGCTGGATATGGCGATTGCGCCCGAGAGCCGCGGCTCCTTCATCGCCGCGTGCACCAAGCCGCTCTGTGACCAGCTGCTTAGGCTTACGAGGGGTAACTGAGCCTCCCGGCCTTAGGTCAGCTCTCTTCCGTTGACTGATCTGCGCTAGACGTAGTTCCTCCAGTACCTTGCGGATTCCCTCAGGTCGTCGAGGATCTGGTTCTCCGGCGCCTCGAAAGGATGTATGATCTCAAGCATCAGGTAGGTTTCCCTGGCGCCTGAACCCTCGATCGCGCTGATCAGCCTCTCGGGCCTCACTATCCCAACGTCGTTGTACTTGCTGGTGAACGGCCAGTGACGGTCGCCTTTTCCATCCGTCTGCTGCACGTGGATCACCGGCGACTCGGACGCCAGCTCCCTCAGCCAAGCGTAGGTGTCCAGGTCTTGGGCTCCTACGCCCTCAGTGCATTGGTGGCCTGTGTCTATGGCGAGCTTCACGGGAACCCCTGCGCCCCGGTTCGCTCTTGCAAGGAGACGCTTTGCATCGGCTATGGTGCAGGGCGGCTCACGCAGCAACGGCATGGGCTCCCAGAGGAGCATCTCAAGGCCCATCTCCTTGGCCCAGGAGGAGAGGAATCCGATGCCTTCCACAAGGCTCTCTTCCATCAGGTGCCGTCGCCGCTCATCCCTGTAGTCCAGGTAGCTCTGAGCCGCAAGATGCCCGCCTGTGGCCTTCACGTTCAGCCTAGCGGTGACTCCTATCGCTTTGGAGAACCAGTCTAGGGCATCGACCCTCATCGCCGGGTTCGGATGCGTCAGGAGGTTGAACGAGTACGCAGCTAGGCCCGTGAAGGTTGAGTGAATCGTCAGGCCATGAGCCTTCAGGGCGTCCAGGGTCTCAGCGACCATCCACGACCATGCAGGCTGGGTGGTTCGAGGATCGAGAAGGTCGAAGGAGAACTGAACCAGCTTCAGCTCAAGGTCGTGAGCGCATATCTCCGCCCAGTCGCGGGGCAGCGGCCACCGCTTGACCGCGAAGCAGTTGTTTATCCCCAGGTGAAACTCGGTCAAATCGCCTCACTCCTCAGCTTAGCCCCCTATATCGCTTAAGGCCTTGAAGACTCCCCTATTTGCCTCATAGACCTGCCGGTATAGGGCATAGTACCGGTCATAGGTCTTGCTCCTCGCAGCATCAGGCCTAATCACCTCGCCGGCCTCCAGCCACTCGTTGATCACATGGTATCCCTCAAGTGTACCCGTGCCGACGCCTGCCAGCAACGCGTCTCCCAGAGGCGCACCCGGGTTCTGGGCGATGTAGGTCATCGCCGACCCCGTCACGTCTGTGAGGATGCTTCTCCAGAGCCGGGACTTGGCCCCGCCGTCCACGAGGAGAACCCTCTTCAACGGCATGCCCGCGGCTGCTGCCACCTCGAGGCTGTACCTCATAGCGTAGGCGATGCCCTCTAGGAAGGCGCGGAAGATGTGCGCCCTTGTGTGATAGAGGGTGAGCCCCGTGAGGCATCCGCGGACGTAGTCGTCCCAGTAGGGTGCTCTCTCGCCGACCATCATGTGAGGGAGGAAGACCAATCCCTCAGAGCCCGCGGGGACCTTCTCCGCCTCGAGGTCGAACACCGCGTAGGCGCTCAGGTCGAGTTCCTTGGCCATGTTCGCCTCCGCCTTGCCGAGTTGATCCCTGAACCACCTGATGCAGTAGCCCGCCGTTACGATGCCCGCGAAGGAGTAGATGGCCTCCCTGTCATCGGCCACGTAGGGGTAATTCACAAGCTGCGGGCTGAGTCGAAGCTGGCGGCTTATGAAGCCGTTACACATCGAAGTGCCCAGCATCGAGGCGAGATCGCCGTCCTGCAACGCCCCCACGCTCAGGGCGCTGACGGGCGCATCGATCCCGCCCGCCGAGACAGGGGTGCCCCGCTTCAGCCCCGTCAGCTCGGAGCCCTCCTCGCTGACCTCGCCCACCACGTCCCTGGACATCACGAGCCTCTCGGGGAAGAGGCTGCGCGGTATCCCGAGCGCGCCCATAGCCTCCTCGGACCAAGTCCTCTTCCGTATGTCCAGCAGCCCGCCGTAGTTTCCGGCGCTCGAAAGGTCTAGGGAGACGCTGCCGGTCAGCTTATGGACGCAGTAGGCGTTAGGGGTCATCAGCTTGTCGATCTGAGCCCATATCTTGGGTTCGTGGAACTTGATCCAGAGCATCTTCGTATACCCGTAGTAGGGATCGACGACGTTGCCGGTCAGCTGGAATAGGCGGTCTACGCCCACGTTCTGCCTGACCCAGTCGCACTCCGTCGTCGCCCTTCGGTCTGCCCAGATTATGCAGGGCCTCAGCGGCCTCATCTCCTTATCGCAGGGGATTCCGCTGCCGCCGTAGAGGCCGCTTATGCAGAGACCGGCCACCTCGCCGGGGCTGACCCCTGAGCGGTCTAAGACGGCGCTGATGGTCTTCGTCACCGCGCGAAACCAGACGTCCGGCCACTGCTCCGCCCATCCGGGCTTAGGGGTCAGGACATCGTACTCCTCGAAGGCTGAGGAGAGGACCTTCCCATCGGTCTTCACCAGGACTGACTTGGTTCCAAGCGTTCCGATGTCGGTACCGATCAGATAGGCCATGTGGCCACCGTGCCCTAGTTCGCCCGTTGAGGACTTAAGCCTTCTCGGAACGAACCCGTGAAGCAGACCGATGCGGCTCGAAGCCTGGAGAAGAGTTAATTGGTGGATGGCCACGGTATTGTATGGGAATCGAGGCTCGCCGAGAGCAGATGAGGTCTAGGAGGAGAGCGCAGCTGGAGGGGGACGTTAAGAGGCTCGCAGACCTCAAGGCGAGGCTGCAGAGGAGACTTGAGGACCTGCAGCAGGAGCTTGAGGAACTGCAGCTTGTACTATCCTTCCTTGACGAGGCCCTGGCGGAACGGAGCTTCCGCAGGACGGAGGCCTCGCCTCCCTCCACGGTAGCGCCCGTGGCAGCTCCTCAGCCTGAGCCCTCCCAGCCCGCTCAGGTGCAGCTGAGCCCAGCTTCACCCGTTGAGTACAGGCAGGTGATACCGTTAAAGAGCTCAGACGGGCTGCTTCTGGGCACGATGTACGTGGGCGAGGAGGACGCCAGGATCGTTCCCTCGAGCGACCTGAGGCTTAACGTGTCGATCCCTCCCTTCCAGCCCTTCTTCGTGAACCGCGTGCTCGAACCCATGGTTAAGAGGGACCAGGAGGCGGTGGCCTCGGGCGAGCTCCAGCCGGGTGGACGCTTCTCCTACGAGGTTGTTGAGGAGGGAGGCCTCCTGAAGGAGGTCATAGTCCGCAACTACGGGGATGAGCGGCGGCTCAGGGAAGTCCGGAGTTCCGCGAGGTGGACGCTGGACAAGATGTACGAGAAGACCCGCAGCTCCTAGTCTAATCCGCTGATGAAGTAAGCCGTTAAATAACGGGAAACGACGTAGGATTCAGCGAAGAGGGCTGAGGCTGGAGACCAAGGTGAGCGAACGGAGAACCTACGAGGAGATGCTTGAGGCCGCGTACGCGAGGCTCCCGATCCGCGGCGGCACCGGGGAGCGATTCGAGATACCGAGGGTTTTCATCTCCTCCGTGGGCAACCGGACCTTCATCCAGAACTTCAAGGAGATCAGTGACCGACTAAACAGGGACCCGAATCACGTGCTCAGGTTCCTCTCAAGGGAGCTGGCCACAGCCGGTTCATGGAAGGAGAACTACGCGGTCTTCCAGGGAAGGTTCCTCGCCGAGGGAATCCAGAGGCTGATCAACCGATACGTATCAGACTTCGTCGTATGCCCGGTCTGCAAGAGACCGGACACGAGGATTGAGAAGCAGGCGAGGTTCTCGTTCCTCACCTGCGAGGCGTGCGGCGCAAGGTCGCCTGTGAGGACGGTCTAGGCATGGTCGACGTCTATCTTAACGTCTTCAGGCACGGGGGCCACATCCTCGTCGCCGCATGCGACGTGGAGATCCTAGGCCGGACGCTGTATGACGGCAGGATCGAGTTTCACGTCAACGAGAAGTTCTACAAGGGCAGCAAGGTCTCATTGGATGAGGCGATGCAGCTGATAAGGGAAGCCACGTCGGCCAACCTGGTAGGAGCAAATCTGGTGAAGAGGGCGACCTTGGAAGGGCTGGTTCACCCCCAGGCGATAGCCCTCATCTCAGGCGTGCCGCACGCCCAGATCGTTAAGCTCTGAAAGCCTCAGCCCCTGCGTCAACGCGCGAGAAGCGCGTAGTCACCGGGAGAAGGTGCCCCTGTGAAGGTACAGGCTAGCCTAGAGAAGACTACTGTTCTCCTTGTGTATCCAAGGACAAGACCCAGAGGCGGGGTCCCACTGGCGCTACTGGCCATAGCCGGACCCCTTGAGAAAGCTGGCTACAGGGTGAGGATAATCGATGCAAACATGGAAGACAACTACATGGAGAAGACCTTAGCGGGTCTCGATCAAGCTCTCTTTGTTGGGATCAGCTGCATGACCGGTTTCCAGATACGAGATGCGCTAAGGATCTCAAGGGAGGTGAAGGAGAGGAGACCTTCTGTTCCTGTCGTCTGGGGTGGCTGGCATCCTTCGATATTGCCAGGGCAGACCGTTGAGAGCCGCTTCGTGGACATCGTAGTGAGGGGACAGGGACAGAGAACTGTGGTGGAGCTGGCAGACCGCCTGAGAAGCAGCCGAGGGTTAACTGGCGTTCTTGGCGTCACTTATAAGGAGCAAGGCATGATATTCGAGAACCCAGACCGGCCTCTGGAGGACCTTAACACCTTCCCGCCGCTCGCTTACCATTTGGTGAATGTTGAGAGATACGTATCGAACATACCGGAGATCAACTCTCGTACAGTAAACTACCTGAGCAGCCAAGGATGCCCTCACAGATGCAGCTTCTGTGCCGAAGTGGCTGTGAACAAGAGACGATGGTCCGCACTAACGCCCCAGAGGGTCCTAGAGGACCTGAAGTCCCTCGTAACCACTTACGGTATCAACGGCATCATGATCGAGGACTCCAACTTCTTCGTTGACAAAGACAGGGTCAGACGTATATGCGAAGGCATCGTCCACTCAGGCCTGAAGATCAGGTGGGGATTCGCGAACGCACGTCAAGACCAACTCGTGAGGTTCGAGGAGGAACTATGGCAGCTGATGAGCAGGAGCGGATGCACCATGCTTCTTGTCGGAGTAGAATCGGGCTGCCAGCAGGTCGTAGACATACTCTCGAAGAACTCTAGCGTCGAATACGCGATAGAGCTGGCCCGGATCTGTCAACGACATGGCATTGCGGTACTGTACTCGTTCATGACGGGGCTGCCGAATGAACCTCCGCAGGCCTTCTATGAAACCTTAGACCTTGTTGACAGGCTCTCCTCCACCGGTTGCAGGAACCAGTTCATGCTGTATTTCTACACCCCCTACCCCGGAACCCCGTTGTTCAACCTCGCCGTAGAGAGTGGCTTGAAGCAACCCTCATCCCTCGAAGATTGGTCGAGATTTGGCTTGGAGAACCCAAACGTACCTTGGCTGAGCAGAAAGCGTGCTTTCGAGGTGGAATTCGTCAGATACTACTTCCTACTGTTGTATAACCCGCTCGTTCGCAGGTTCAAGAGCAGTAGGGCGTTCGGCTTGGTCTACAGGATGGTCCTAAAGGTGTTCCGCCTGCGCTGGAAGCGCCGATGCTTCGTGATGCCCGTGGACCTGTTTCTGCTAAGGTCGATCGCGAGACTACTCCGGGCCTAAGGGCCGCATAGTGAAACGAGGCTCTTGGACCTAAGAGAGGACGAGGAAGGCTGTCTTGACGCATGGAGCCGATCTGTGATATGGCTTAGGCACAGTGACTTCGAACGCATGTTGTTGCTAGATGGCTCCTAAGACGAGGCTGAGGAGCGTCATCCTCGTCAAGAGCCCGTAATAGACCTGCTTGAAGTAGCGGGCGTGAACCGTGGAGTCCACTTCGGGCGCGATCTCGTCGATCCTCGGCAGAGGATGCATGATGATCGCGTCCTTCCTCATAGCTCGCACGGTTTCCCCGTCTATTCTGAAGGAGCCCTGAACCTTCATGTACTCCGAGGGGTCGGCGAACCTCTCCTTTTGAATCCGCGTCACGTAGAGGACATCCGCCTCGGGCAGGACTTCGCCTAGGTTCTCGACCTCTGAGACTTGAATCCGTCCCTTCACGTGTTCGACGACCTCGCGCCTCATCCTGAGCAGCTCGGGTGCAACCAGATAGAGCTTGACCCTGTAAAGCGATAGGGCGGCGGCAAGCGAGTGGGCGGTCCGCCCATACCTGAGGTCGCCGAGCAGCGCAACCGTAAGCCCGTCGATGGAGCCCATCTCGCTCTTTATCGTGTAGAGGTCAAGCATGGCCTGCGTTGGGTGCTCTTGGGCTCCCGAGCCCGCGTTGATGACGGGCACGCTTACCATCTCCGCAGCGAGCTGCGCGGCGCCCTCCAAGGGATGCCGTAAGGCGATCACGTCAGCGTAGCTCTCGACGACCCGCACGGTGTCGGCGAGGTTCTCGCCCTTCTCCACACTGCTCACCCTGGGCTCCGACATGTCCAACGTTAGGCCGCCCAGCTTCTTCATCGCCGCCTCGAAGCTAAGCCTCGTCCGGGTGCTCGGCTCAAAGAACAGGGTCGCGAGGGTCTTTCCTCTCAGCAGGTCCGGGTGCTGCTTTGCGTTGCTCTCGATGCTGTCTGTCGCCGAGAGAATGTAGTCGAGCTCCTCCCGGGTGAAGTCTCTGATCGAGACTATGTCTCTTCCCCTGAGGCTCCTCAACCCCGCACCTCGTCGTTCAGAGCCCCTATCTTGGGATTAAAGGCTTAGCTGCGGCCCACCAGTCTGACCTCGGGGGCCCAAACTCGACCTATCGTGGAGATCCAACCCATCTGCTCAGTCCCAGTCGTGACCTGTTCGCATCTGCGGCTGGACAGGCTCTCTCGCGGCGCTGAGGATCGTGTCCCTGTGAGCATGTTCGAATCGCAGGCAACGCTTTATACCTCCCAGCCCCTGCTCAGTTCCTTGCTAGGCTGGGGAGGTCGGGATGGGCGAGAAGGAGGAGCTTAGGATCAGGAAGATCGCGGAGGGAACGGTGATCGACCATATCCCCGCGGGATACGCGCTCGCGGTCCTGAGGATCCTAGGGATCACGGGAAGGGAGGGAACGGAGGTCAGCGTCGCGATGAACGTTCCCAGCTCGAAGTTCGGCCGGAAGGACATCGTGAAGATAGAGAGGAAGGAACTTAGGCCTCAGGAGGTCGATAAGATAGCCCTGATCGCTCCGAGGGCGACGATCAACATCATCAAGGGCTTCGCCGTACACGGAAAGCAGAGGGTTAAGCTGCCCCAGAGCATCGTGAATGTCGCTCGATGCGCCAACCCTAGCTGCATATCGAACAGCCGGGAACCCATCCAGCCGACCTTCCGCGTCAAGAGCGACGAACCCCTGCTCCTTGAATGCCGCTACTGCCACAGGGTCATGGAGAAGGAGGACGTCATAAAGCAGTTCTAGACGATCGTGAGGCCTAAGCTTACCCTGCTTTCAGGCGGGAGGTCACAGCTCAGAGAGCTCTTGAGCGGAGTATCTCCTCCTGGCCTTTGCTCTCGCCCGCCGCACCTCTGTCCAGTGGCGAAGGGGAAGGTAACGAGATGAAGCCCTCCCATACGCTATCAGGTCGGCGGAGCCGCCGCACTTAGGGCATCTCTCAGCCAACCCCGCCACGGTGAGGCGGCACCGAACGCAGCCTGTCAAGTAGCGGGAATAGCCGAGCAGATGAACCCCGTACTTCTCGATAGCCTTCGCTGTTGCCCTTATCATAGCCTGCTCGTCAACGTCCTGGTCGACCTCGACCAAGGCCAGGTGCCCGCCTCTGCTGTAGTTCCCCAAGGCCCCTTCGGCCCTAAGCCTATCCGAAAGAGGGATGTCGGCTTCGAGGGAGAGAACCGTGACGCTCGTGTGATAGGGAGCTCTCGTCCCAGGTCTCGCCTTCGCGGCGACCTGCCCGTGCTCCTCGTAGTCCAGTAGCGCCAGCCGTTCCGCGGACTCAGGGCTGGCGATCTGCGATAGGAGAACCTGCTCACCGGTGCGTTCAGAGCGCTCAGATATGAGGCTGGCTATGCTCTCAAGGCAGTGGGCGGCGAACGCGCTGGAGCCCCCAGCTTCGTGGATGCTCTGGCCGGTCTGCAGCACGGTCGCCTCGTTCAGTCCAACGAAGCTTACGGCCCTCACGGCTTCCTCAAATCGGCAGGGAGCCTCGCCGTCGCCGCCGAACAGGTAGGGCAGAAGGTTCCCCCTGATGCGCTCGTAGAGGGCCCTCTGACGGACCTCAAGAGCGTCCAATGCAAGCTCCACGGAACCCTCCAGCTCGGCTTGGAAGATGCCCTCGTCTCCCCTTGAAAGGCAGGCTATGCGGGGCAGGTCCACGACCACGCCTCCTATATACGGCCGACCGAAGCCATCGTTCCCAGCTGAGGGGAAGCAGGTACCGTCGGGCGAATAGGCCCTGTTCTCGTCAGCCAGGTTGGCGAACAGCGTTACGCCCGTATGAGAGGCCAGCCTGTGGCCGAGCTGGAGAACCTCGTCTAGAGATGAGCTTCCCGGCTTTGACCGGATCTTGAGAACCGGCACAGGGTTGAAGAGAGGAAGGCCGGCGGATCCGCGGTCAAGGGCCTTGAGGAGGCCGGCTGCTATGCGTCGCGCCTCGTCCTCGTACTCGCCGCAGGCCCCGAGGCCTCTTCCCGCCCTCCTCTCAGCTACGGCTCTGGGCATCTCAAGTTCCAAGCCTACGGCTAGCCCAGCCGAGGGCTCAGGCCCAGCTGAGAGCCTGATCAGGTCTGTGACGAACTCTCGGAGGGTCTCCTCCAACTCTTCGTCTGATAGCCCGCGAGCGCAGGGCGCCAGCCACACGTTGAACATGTCCAGGCATTGTCCCAGGTTTGTCTCCGGCCTAAGGGCGTCCAAAGCCCTTGAGAGACGCTTCAACGCGGACCTAAGTGATCTCGACGGCCCAACCGCGACTGCCCCGAGTTCTCGTGTGAGGTGGTTGTTTCCCTCGCCGAGCAGGTGAGGTAGGCATAGTTCCGCGTAGTCGGGCCTGAGGATGTATGTTCCAAGGCCTTCGATGTGGATGCGGCCGGAGAGATGCGCGTCCGCGACCTGCCTCGGCAGCACGCTCAGTAGGACGTACTCCCTGAGCACAGAGTCAGCTGCCTCCTGGCGTATGGATTCGCTGTTCAGCCCGGCGGTGCTCTTGGCCTGTATGACCCTTGTGACATCATGCACAGGCAGCCCCAGCCGCGTGAGCCGGTGCCGGTACTCCTCCAGCCCCTTCTCGACGAGGACGGCGTTGACTATCTCACGGATCAAGGGAGCCGTAAGGTACCTGACCTCCAGGCTGAGAAGCCGATCCTCCACCTCGCGCCCAACCTGCTCAGCTAGGTCAGAGGGCATCTGAGCCTCGTTCACGAGGGCCTGGACGATTCGGCCTCTGTCAAACTCCTCTATCGCCAGCCTCGAGGTTCTGACGAGGAGTTTCCCCGCCTTCTTCAGGGCGTACTCATCAAGCTCCTGGGCGAACTCGACGAGCTTCGCTCCCATCTCCGTAAGCCTGTACTTCCGCGTCTTCTTGTCGGTCTCCACGAGATGCGCTCTCTGAACGGTTCTGAGATGGTAGGCGAAGCGTCCCGTCTGCTTCTCAGGGTCCAAGCCCAGCCTCTGCATGATCTCACTGTATGCCAGTGGGCCGCTCAACTGGAGCAGACGGAGAATCTCCAGCCGGATCGGCGAGGAGGATGCGCTGAAGACCCTTACTCCAGCCCTCTTTCTAAGCGTCTGAGACATACTCGGAGGCTCCCTGAAGCCCTAGGAACTACACTCCGAAGCTATAAAAGCACGGAGCCAGCTGCGCTCCATGAGAAGACCCGCTTCCGCTCGCACAGTGCAGCGGCACGATCTCCAGAGGGCAGAGGTGCCATCTACTCGCTGCCCGAGCTGGTCAGCTCATCTCCTTCCATGCCCTGTAGGTGCCGTAGTCCACGTACTGCCTCTTCGGGCTCTCTACCTGCTCCCTGACAGGTATGGACCTAAGCCTCTTCTCCAAGATCAGGTCCGTGACGGTGAAGACATACGATTCGCTGCCCGCGCCTGACCCATAGCTCGTGGCAAGAATCCTCTCGCCGGGCTTCGCGATGTCAAGGACAGCGGCCAGGGCTGTGAGGCATGATCCAGAGTAGAGGTTCCCGACCTGCTCCACTACGAGGCCGGGCTCCACCTGGCTTCTTTCGAAACCCATCTCAAGGGCAGCCATCAGGGGATAGCGCGCATTAGGGGAATGGCTCACGACGTAGGCGAAGTCCCTGGGGCTTAGCCCGCTCTCCTTCAGCACATTGCTCATCGCCGAGGTCACGTGCTTAAAGTATGCCGGTTTTCCCGTGAACCGGCCGCCGTGCCTAGGGTACTTCTCACCGTCCCTGCGGTAGAAGTCCGCGGTGTCAGACGTGTAGGGCGAATAGTGATCGAGCGTAGCGATGACCCCGTACTCGCCTAGGATGTAGGCGGCTGCCCCCGCTCCCACGGTTGAGTCAAGCGCGTCATGAGGCGCCGCCTGGGAGTTGTCTGAGCCGATGACCATCACGTTCCGGCCGCCGAAGGTGGGATACATCACCAGCGCCGCCGCGTCTATGAGCAGGTCCGTGGCAGCCTTGCACGCGAACTGGGTGTCCACCCCGCCCGAGATGAACCCGTCCTCATACCTCTCGCCTAGCTCCAGCGCCTGGCAGACCGTGGACATCGAGGGCTTCACCGCGTAGGGCGTGGACTCAGAGCCGAGGAAGCACTTCTTCACATCCCTGCTCTTCACGCCGGCGTGGATCAGGGCTCGGCGCCCGGCCTCCACGGCGAACGTCGCCGTGTCCTCGTCTTGGAAGGGCACTGTTCGCTCCTTGACTCCCGCGGCCGAGGAGGAGTCTTGGTTCCTGACCCTGAACTTGGGCAGATAGACGCCGTAGCCTACGATGCCCGGCCTGGACTTGTCAAGGGCCTCCTTCACCTCACGCGTCTCCGGGAACTGGCGGTAGTAGTCGTCTGCGAACGAGAAGTTGAGGCTGGAGTAGCAGACGATTCCGCCTCCGCCGTTCGCGTAGAGCCTCCTGAACCGGGGCACCACCTCGCGGCCTATGAACTCCGTGACATCGACTTCGCCGTCGCCCAGGAGCTGATCCGTGATCCGTCCGGGCATCCTGATGGCGCCGTCGTCAAAGCTCACTATGCCCGCGAGGAAGGAGGAGAAGTGGCTGAACCTGCTGGTGGGCTTACGGATGACTGTGCCCGTGTAGAACACGCCCAGGCTCTCGAAGTGGTCGATGTAGCTCATCTTGCTGCTTCTGCCTTCGACGTTGCAGAACGACTTCGGGGGGAAATAGACGGCGCCGCAGCCCTCGCACCTCGCCGCCGTTATCCTGTAATCGACCAGCGCCTTTCTCCTAAGCGTAGCCTCGCTCAATTCAGATCCCTCGCCAGGATGTGGACGGTGCATATGCCGCCGGTTCCGCCGATGTTATGGCAGACCGCCAGGTTCAGGTCGCCGTCCACGCTCACCTGGTTGCTGTCCGCTTCTCCCCGCAGCTGCTTGAAGCATTCATACGCCTGCCTTAACCCGGTTGCGCCGACGGGGTGGCCGTCCGCCTTCAAGCCGCCTCCCGCGTTGGCTATCAGCTCCCCATCGGGGCCCTGATAGGGGATATGCTTCGATCCGTGAAGAGACTCGTAGCTCTCGTAAGCGCCTCGCCAGGCCTCTCCCCGCTTGTAGAAGCCTGAGTCCTCCAAGAAGAGAAGCTCCTCTATGGTGAAGCAGTCATGGACCTCAGCAAGCCTCAGATCCTTGATCGTGACCCCAGCCTCCTCTCTCGCGGCGCGCATCGCAAGAGCCGTTGCCCTGATGGCCGTGACGCTCTCGCGGTTCGAAAGCGAGACGTCATCCGTGGCCTGTTGGCTTGCGACTATGTAGACGGGGGCATCGGTATAGCTCCTCGCCTTCTCGGGGCTGGTCATGATCAGGGCCACGGCGCCGTCGGAGATGGGCGAGCAGTGCAAGAGCCGGATCGGGTCGGCTATGGGCGGAGAGGACATCACCTGTTCTACCGTGATCTCGCGCCTGAACTGCGCGTAGGGGTTGTTGACGGCGTGATGATGGTTCTTGCAGGCCACCTGAGCTAGGGCTTCCACACACCTACGGTCGCCTCGGCCGTACTCGTAGATGTACCTAGACATGATCGCCGCGTAGAGCCCGGCGAAGGTGTAGCCTGCATCGAACTCATGGGGGTCGGCCGCCAGCATCAGGTCGTCCAGCACGTGTGCTGAGGCGTCGGTCATCTTCTCAAAGCCGCCTACGAGCACCAGGTCATGCCTGCCAGACCTGACGCCGATGCAGGCGTTATAGAGCGCGGAGCCTCCTGAGCCGCAGGCCGCCTCTGTGTTGCTCATCGGGATGTTAACGCCCAGCTCCCGCGACATGTAGCCTGGAAGGAGCCCCAGCTGGTTCGTCGCCTGGTACAGGAAGCTGCCGAAGTAGCACGACTGGATGCTGCTTCGCTTAAGGCCCTTCTCCACAGACTCTATCGCCTCCACGCCAGCTCGGACCATGAGCTTCTCCGGGTTCTCGTACCAGTGCTCCCCAAACTCGGTCCTTCCCGCGCCTACGATGGCGGCGAGAGGCTTGAAGCCCACCCCTTAGTCCCCCAGCGCTGCAGCCGAGTCAGGCCAAGTCCTTATAAGGCTTGTTAAGCCGTCGTAAACGGTTCCGACAATTGTACCACAGCGCGGCGGCGAGGCCGATCCGACCGAACCCCTTAAACCCGCGAGGCGGAAACCAGAGCGCCAGACCAGCATTGAGGCTTGTCATACGCGTTGGCGGCTCAGTCGTCGCATCGCCGATCAGCCCAGGCCGGATCGCCGAGTACGCGGAGGTGCTCAGAAGGCTGAGGCTTCAAGGCCACCAAGTCGTCGCTGTTGTAGGGGGCGGAGCCTTCGCGAGAGACCTTATCGAGCTATCGGCCAAGGCAGGATTGAGCGCCGAGGACCAAGACTCGGTCGCGATCCAGGCCTCGCGCGTCATTGCCCAAATGCTGACCGGAGCCCTCAGTGAGGCAGCGGTGAAGGAGATCCCCAGATCCGCCAGCGAGGCCGCGCGCCTCCTCTCGGAAGGGAAGATCGTGGTCATGGGTGGGCTTGCTCCCGGCATGACCACGGACGCCGTGGCAGCGCTTATGGCAAGCGAGGTCCGAGCGGACCTCGTGGTCAAGGCCACAGACCAGGAGGGGGTCTACACGAAGGACCCCCGAAAGCATCTTGACGCCGTGAAGCTAGACCGGATCACCCTCAACGAGCTTCGGGAACGATTGGAGCAGAAGACCCATCGGGTGGGGATGCACCAGATCCTGGACCCAAAGGCCGTGGAGCTGCTGGCAGAGGCGAGGACGAGAACCATAGTCTTGAACGGCTTGAACCCCCGGAACATAGAGCTAGCTGTTAAGGGAGAGAAGATCGGGACGCTCATCGAGTAAACCCCGGACGCCTCTTGAGCAGCGCATCCCTCAGCTGAGTTCAGTCCACCCGAGGGATCTGCAAGACTGCAGGCGTCACTCGTAATACGCCTTGCTCGTTATGCGTAAATAGCGCCTTTCTTCATGCTTTAGGGTGGTTTCATGCCACCAAAGGAGCGCCCGGCGGGCCCCGGTTCAAACGAGGCCTAGAGGGAACGAGTTCTGACTGAGAGCCTTCCGCCAGACCAATGGATGGTCTGAGCCGTGTCTGCAGGCGGTTCCGTCCTAGCGGGGCTTAGCGGTCCCAGCGGGAGGAGTCTAGCTGGCGGCTGTTTCCGCCGCACTGAGCTCTCTCATCCTCCGTCTGTATCGTCGGTATTTGTCGTCGAGGGTAAAGGGGGGCGGGTGGGGGATGAAGATACTTCCTCCGCAGGTAGGGCATTTGTCCGTCCGTAGCGTATATCGCTTGCATTGGCTGCATTTCCGCAGGAGCCAGACCATTGCGGTACCAGCTTCTAGCCTGCCCGCGTGAAGGAGAAGGTTCCTCCGCCGCGCTTCATTGCCTCACCGGCAGACTCAACGGCCTGTTGGAGGAGCTTCTCCGCCCTCTTGTAGGACTTCGCTGTTACCTCCACGCGGTACTTCGGCGCCCCGACCACATAGAGGTTCACCTCAGCATCGTTCTTTCTACCAAGCTCCTCGATGTCCAGGAGCGTCTTCTTGATGACCTCTACCCCGTCAGGCCTCGGGCAGGCCAACTCCAAGTCTGCCTTGATCGTGACAGCGGGCAGCTTCACCTTCTCCAAGGCCACGGAGTAGATCGCCTTGGCCACATCCTCGCTCAGGGAGGTCTTCTCGAACGCCGCCATCCCGCGTTCTCTGGCTTTCTCAAAGGCCTCGTAGACGCCTCCGAAGTCCTTCTCGAGCTGAGCCCCGAGTTCCTGCTGCGCCTTTTCGGCCGGTAGGTTAAGCCGCTGCGCGACCAGGTCCAGCATCGTTCGGCCTTTCGTCCTGCGCTTCCAGTCTAGGAGCTCCTCCCGCCTCTCCTGGTCGCTGACCCGCTTGAGGGAAAGGTCGATGTGCCTCCTCTCTCGGTCAACTCTGAGAACCTTCAGCACAAGCTTCCTTCCCTCTCTGACGAAGTCGCGGATGTTCCGAACCCAGGTGGTAGAGACCTCAGAGACATGCAGGAAGCCTTCTCTGCCCCCGTAATCGTCCAACGTCACGTAAGCCCCATGCGGTATGATCCTCGCGACCGTCGCGATCACGAGCTCGCCGGACTCAGGCCAATCCACCGCCGCGACTGCCATGACTCCCAGCCCCGAAGCTACTCGAGCACGGAGACGATCTCGCCCTTCACGCGTGCCCGTCCGCCCGTCGGCTCAGCGAGAACGTCGCTGCAGATGCGGCATTGAACCACGGAGGCGGCTCGATCGAAGACGATCTGTTCATTGCCGCAGGAGGGACACTTCACGCGAAGAAACCTGCTCCTGGGCTTCGGGATCAGCTCCTGCTCCTTGGACATCCTGCTCTCTCCCCAACGCTTTCCCGCGGATCGACATGGCCATAGTTTAATCTTTCCATCCCAGCTAAGAACCTGGGAGAAACCTTAACTGAGCAGCTCAGAGCCACGGTCGAAGGCCAGCAGGGCCTGAGCCACCGCCCCGTTGTGCCATGCTGCAGGGTCGTTCCTACGGCCCGATTAGCCCAGATCGACTGAAGAGGCGCCGAGACCCTTGCTTATATCTAGGCGGCGGTCCTTCAGGATAAGAGCCCCCAATGGCCAAGATCAGCATAGCCGTGCTTCAGCCCGTGTTACCGCATGAGATGAAGCCTGCGCAGAGACTTGAGAAGCAGCTGAGCATGTGCGACCAGGCGACGAGGATGGGAGCTGAATGCATCTTCTTCCCTGAGTTCTTCCTGGGCGCCAGCTACGTCCTAGACCTTCAGGGGGGCTCGGCCGAACTGGACGCTGTTAGGAGGTACGCCGAGGATAGAGGCGTCCTGCTTGGGGTAAACGCGTTCACCCCCGCCGAGGAGACTGGCAACGCGGTCTACAACTCGGTGATAATCATCGACTCGAAAGGCAACCTAGGCAAGGTTTACCGTAAGTGTCGCCCCTACGCGGGGTGGGAGCCCACCCTTGCGGCGGCGATAGGCCGCAGGCTCAGACTGGGGCAGGGACCCGTGGTCTTCGATGGGGAGAAATGCACGATCGGGCTGGCGCAGTGCATAGACCTCTGGGTGGCCTCCTTCATGAAGGAGCTGTCGATGCTTGGCGCCGAGATCGTGTACGTCCCGTCCAGAATGCCCCTGCCGCACTTCCTCTCCACGGCGCTGTTCGCACGTGTAAGGGCGATGGAGAACTGCAACTACGTCGCCGTCGCCGGCGAGGCTGGCAAGACCCTACCTGGCAGTTTGATCGCCGGACCGCGGCTCGGCGGCCTTGAGATGGACCTGACGACGGGAGGCTCAGATGAGGGCGTCGTCTGCAAGACGATCGACCTCGACTGGCTCAGAAGGCAGCGGTCTTCGAGGCCTCCTCTCTTCGAGATAAGGAACGAGGCTGAGATGTCCGCGAAGGCTAGGGCGACAGAGACCGATTGGACGAATGCGTGGTATGAGGGCGAGAGGCTGAAGGAGTTCGTTAAGACGCTGGAGGAAGCTGGCTTCGCTCAGCCAGGCCGCGGTTGACAGGGGCCTGTGCTCCGAGCGGCCTAGGCCATTCTTCTCAGAAGCTGGTTTATGCTCAGTCCCCAGTCTCCGAGGCTACCCTCCGGGTAGTGCCTCTTGACGGGCTTGTACCCTCCGCTCGGAGGCCTAAGCCGAAGAACAGGGCTGAGCCCCGGGATGTCCTTAAGCGCCACCTTACCTTCCACCAAGGCCTGAGCCAGCTCTTCGGCTGAGCCGTAGCCCAGTTGCTTCACCGCCTCCTCGGTAAGCCTCTTCCCACCTTCAAGCCTCGCCCTCTTCTTGAGAAGCAGAGCCACCGTGGCGGCGTCCACCTGGCCGTAGGCGATAAGGTCCTTGACCTTCCTGAGCATCCCGAGGTAGGCCTCCGTCTCCGGCAGAAGCGCGCAGTGGTTCGGCCGATCCAGGCGCAGCCTGTGAAGGGCCTCCTCCATCTCTTCTCGAACGTTCACCGAGCCTCTTATCCTCACAGCCGCGTACACGCACACGTCCTCCTTCGCTCCGCCTCGTCGCCACGCGACCTCGTTGCCCTAGCCGACCCAGTCCTGCGGGGTCATGATCCTATACGTTCTCTTGAGCGCATCGAAGGTGGCGTAGATAAGCGAGGCTGTGGTCCTCGTGGAGCCCTTCGATCGCATCCAGCAGTCCTTGATGCCCGCGAGCTCCAGCAGCGTCTTGGCGATGTCGCTTGCCACGATCCCTAGGCCTCTAGGGCCGGGGATGAGCTCCACTGAGACGCTTCCGCATTTCCCAGTGACGGTGAACGGCAGCGAGTGGGGTTCCTTGCAGGCGCACTCCCAGGAGCCGCATCCCCGCCTGACGGGGAAGAGGTTCAGCTTCGCGTCAAGGTACGCCTTCTCCACCGAGTTCCTCCACTGGCCTGCCTTCCCCGAGCCGACGCCCACGTAGCCGTCCCGGTTACCGGCGGCGACGATCGCCCTGAACCGCGACTTCTCCCCGGCGTCCGTCTGCTTCTGCACCAGGCTGGTGGTGAGGACCTCGCGCTCCAGGTTGGGAAGGAGCGCGTCTACGATCTCGGGTTCCGCGATCCGGTAGCCTTGCGAGAAGACCTCCTCGATGGATGCCACCTTGCCCTCCTGCACCAGCTTTCCCAGCGCCGTCTTGGGCGTCCAAGGCTCAGCCTTGGCCTCGCTGCGAAACCTCGACGCCGATTCACGCCTCCGTCGGCTGGCCAATCACTCTCCCCCGTACTTCTTGGAAATGCTCAGGTAAGCTCGTCGGCTCGAATCCCCTGGCGAGGTAGGCTGAGAACCGCTGCCTATAAACCTCGGGACTCGTGTTCCGCAGCGACCCCGCGTACTTCGCTATGTCCACTCCCTCTATCCGCTCGTCGGGAGGCAGGACCTCCTTCGAGTGGGCCACGTGGAGCCCAGCATCGAGGGCTCCCTTGAGCGCCGCAGAGGTTCTCGACCCCCTTACCAGAGCCGCCGGCCCCACGTCAAGCACCGCCTCCTTCACTCCCTTGTGGACGGCTGCGAGCCCTGCTAGGAGCCCCGTCAGATAGGCAGCGGGCGTGTTTCCCCCGCCGCCCTTCCACCCGAACTCCTTAGCCAAGCGCTTCGCGCTCGCGGAGGCAACGACCCTATCGCCTTCAAGCCTAGCCTCCACGACCTGAACCCAGGTGTTCTTTGCGAAGTTTCTCACGACGAGCCTGGGCAGACCGGAGAGCAGAAGCCGCTTGCGCACACGGTAGTCTGTCTTCTTCTCCCGTCTTCTCTTAAGCGGCATCCTGCGCAGTTGCTTCATCTCATCCTACGCCTCGCGAGGTTCTGGCTCTCGATGTACCTCCTAAGCTCGCCTACGCTCTCGAAGGCGTGACCTTTGCAGAGAAGGTAAAGGCTACGGTACACGGCGGGCGTTATGATCCTCCTGCCTCTCAGGTCGGCGAGCTCAGCTCTGAGCGCCCTGATAAGCATCGTCCATGGATCCTGCTTCGGAGCCCTAGCCTTCAGCCCGCCCTTCCTTCTTCCCGGGCCTCTCCTCTCTCCCCTCGCCCTCTTTGCATGGAGCCGCCTGGTTCTGCCTCGGCTGATCCCCCGTTCAGGAAGCTTCCTGATGGCTCCATCACCGATGAGCCGCCTGATCTCCTGGCTGGTTATCGCCGTCTGGATCTCCTCCAGCCTCTGAGGGTCCATCCAGACCCTGTTCTGGCCTACTCCAAGGATGTCCGCGGCCAGCCGCCTCTGAGTCACACCAGCCATGTGCTTATCCCAATCCCCATCAGCGGAACCCGCCTGGCGCTAGGCCTCCCGCTTCTCTTCAGGCCCTGGAGCCGCCTCAGTCTCAGCGACGCCAGGGTTCACCACCCTCAGCTGCAGGCTCCTCGCCCTCTCGAGTATGCTCGCTCTTCGTCTCGCTCCCACGGTATGTGCGATCCTTACGGCGTCACGTCTTGGGTCGAGCTTTTGAAGCTCGTTCTCCCCGTGCACCCGTACCTCGCGGAAGCCCAGAGGGCTCAGGCCTCTCACGGCCTTAGGTCCCCGGTAACCCGCCTTCACGCGTGCAGGCCAGCCCTTCACGGAGAGCCGCATCTTGCTGGTTCCTCCCCTAGGCCTTCTCCAACCCGGGTCGAGCTTTGCGTACCGCCAGCTCTCCTCCCGCCTGAACCGGGGCCTCCGCTCTGCCACGCGCCTCCTCGCCCTAAGCAGAGCCATCTCACGCGCGCTCAGCGCGGGCGCTGGGGGCGCCGTCTCCTCAGCCGCGGACGACGGCTCAACGGCCTTGCTCTCCTCGTCGCGGGCACCGGTCCTGTCATCTGGGTCTGCCATGTCACATGCCCTCCGTCTTCGAATAAAGGAAGATTCCGTCTAGGAAGATCCTCGGGTCTTTGCTCTTGACGTTCGTCGCCTCCTGGATGTTCGCGACCGTCTGCCCGACAGCCCTTATGTCTGTTCCCTTCACGACGACGTCGTCCTGTTCCACTGAGACCTTAACGTCGTCCAGTATCTTGGCGAACCGAGGCCTCCTTTCGCCGCCGAAGTTCTCGATGAGGACCGTATCCTTCTGGACCTTGACCGACATGGGGAAATGAGCATAGACGATCTTCATCTTATACGTGAAGCCCTCTGTGACCCCGGTTATCATGTTCTGGACGTGCGCCGCGATCGTCCCAGCTAAGGCGACCTTCCTGCGTCTCTCCTGACCTTCATGCTGCACCTTGAGCACGTTACCCTCCACTTGGAGCGAGATATCGCGGGCATGAGAGAAATCGTTCTCGATCGTTCCTAGGGGGCCCGTGACGGAGACGGCCTTGCCGCTGCGCAGGGTTATCCTGACGTTCTCGGGGATGCTGACCGTCCTAGGTTCCATAGGCTCTTCCTCACGTCACCACGGCCAGGAGCCTGCCGCCGAGGCCCTTCTCCTTCGCCTCCCTGTGGGAGACCACGCCGCTGGATGTTGAGACGATCAGCAGCCCGATGTCCCTCGAGGGCAGATACTGCTTCTCAAATCGTTCAAAGCCGTTGTACTTGACCGCGAACCTAGGTCTGACGGCGTTGCACGCGTTGATCCGCCCGAGCAACTGGATTCTGAACTTCCCCGTCCGGCCGTCCTCGACGAACTCGAACTCCCCCAGGTAGCCGTGTTGTTGCATCACCCTCAGCACTCTTCCCACGAGCTTCGAGGCGGGCCAGACTATGCATTCGCGCCTGTTCCTCTGCTCGCTGTTCGCGATGATCGAGAGCGCATTCGAGAGGGGATCAACGGTTCCCATCGCTTCCACCTCAGCTCAGCTTCCTGAAACCGAGCTTCGGCGCCACCTCCCTGAAGCATTGACGGCAGAGATTCAGGCCGTAGCGCCTTATGACGGGACCGTAGGCGCCGCATCTCCGGCAGGGCCTGCTTCCCTTCCCGAACCTCCTCTGCTTCTTCTGGCCTGAGGCTTCTTGGCTCACTCAGCGACCACCTCTATGCCGAAGCGCTCCTTCAGAAGCGCTATTGACTCGTCTCTCGTCATACGGTGCCTTGTGCCGATCTTGGCGGCTCGCCGTCTGCGGGCCACGCGTTCGCCCGGCCGCGCCACGTGGACAGAGACGTCCATGCCTACCGTGCCCAGCTCCGGGTCGTATCTCGTGCCCGGGAACTGAAGATGCTCCCTTATCCCGAAGGAGAGGTTGCCGTACGGGTCCAGGCTCCTAAACGGCACCCTGTCGCCGATCGCGCTGAAGGCCTTCTTGAGAAACGCCTCTGCCTTCTCGCCCCTCAGGGTCACGAGGCAAGCCGTGGGCTCGCCCTTACGCAGACCGAAGTCCCTTATCGTCTTCTTCGCGCGACGGACGCACGGTTTGGCCCCCGTTAACTGGGCGAGTATCTTCCTGGCTCTTTCCAGCGGCTCACCCGACTCCCCAAGGGAGATGTTCACGACGACCTTGTCGATCCTTGGGCTCCTCATCGGGTTCACCGCCTGCGCTGCGGTTGAGGCGACCGCCGCCATCACGGTCCCTCCGGCAAGGTTATCAGAGGCTTCTCTGAGCCCACAGGAAACAGATTCGTGAAAATCGTCTGAACCTGACCTCCGCCGGCAACCTGGACCGTCCCCGAGGGCTGAGTCGTCGCGGTGCCCTCTTGAAGCGAGATCAGCCTTCCGTGGAGGCCCATGTTCCGGCCCCCGGTCACGAGGGCGTAGGCTCCGGGGCTTAGCCTCGTGTGGTCCGTCATCTCAGCGGTCCTCAGGTCAAAGCTGAGGCTGTCACCTACCTTGTAGATGTCCTCCACGGACTTCCGTGGGTCGGCTACCCTTATCACGCATGCCGAGCCGTCGTGGAGGTTCAGCTGAACGTTACCGTGCTTTGAGCTCGTTTTCCCCACTATCTTCCTGAGCTTGAAGGAGGCCTCGTTCTCATCGATGCGATGGGGGATTAGGCCTCTCCGGGGAACGGGGAGAAACCGGTAGTATCCCTTGGTCTTCGGCAGGGCAAGGACGTCCATCAGCCCCAGGGGGAAACGCTTCTCGGCGACCCGTCTTCCATCCACGAGGACCAGTCCCTCAGAGACCAGGTACTCGGCTTCCTCGCCTGCCCTCGCGACGTGCAAGATGTCCCTTAACACGATGAGAACCGGGAGGCACTCCCTGATCGGATGAGGGCCGGGTACGGGCCTCGTCACCCACTTGTGGGCTCTGCGCGGGATAGGCCAGAGGCTGGGTGCAGGCATCCTCTTCAGCCGCTTCGAATAGGTGGTCTTCGCCATCTCCATCTCGCCTACCCGCTCTGACCGCCGCTCGCCGTCGAAGCCTGCTCCTCGGCTTTCGGCGCGGCTTTAACTCGTTCCAGCGCGCGAACCCTCAGCTTATCGTCTAGGTCCAGCTTCGTCACGAGAACCTTGGAGCCGTGGATGAGCACGACCGCCGGCCTGCCGTCTACCTTCTCCCGCGTGGCTCCCTCCACTTGGACTCGGCCTGTCGCATGGTCAACCCTGAGGACCTTCCCCGTTATACCAGCGTAGTCGCCGCGCTCCACCTGAACCGTGTCCCCTCTACGGATCGGGACTGAGCGCCTGCCGTAGGTCCTGCTCAGGCTCTCGGAGAGGCGGGCAGAAGCCATCCTGCGCCGCCTCACAAAGGATGCTGCCCGCATCCTGAGACGTTGCTTTCCGGGCTTCGAGGAGCGCGTTTTCATGCTCATCGTCCTCAGACAACGATGCTGGCCGCCGCCGCCACCCTCGACCACCTTTCGGCGGCTTCGATCGCGACGGGGCCTCTGATCTCCGTGCCCCTAAGCTCGCCTTCAGGGGTGAGGAGCACCGCGGAGTTATCTTCGAAGGCGACCACGATGCCGCTAGGTCTCCGATAGGGCTTCTTCTGCCTGACCACAACCGCGTGCAGGACCTGGCTCTTCAGCTCCGGGTTTCCCTTCCTGACCGAGACCACCACTAGGTCGCCGACCGCCGCGCTCGGAAGCCTCCTCAGCCGACCCCTGTAGCCCGTCACGCCGATGATCTTGAGCTCCTTCGCCCCCGTGTTGTCTGTGCAGGAGATCACGGAGCCCAAGGGCAGAACCTTCGGTATGCGAGGCCTGTACTCCAAGACCCCTCTGGCGGAGACTGCCCTCGACCTGGGCGCCCCTGTGGGCGCCGCCCTCGGGGGGGCGGCCGCCTTCGCAGCGGGCTTTGCTCTGGCTGCCATGCTAGCCTCCCCCTGTCTTGCCGGTCACCACGAAGGAAACCGTCTTGCTTATCGGCCTACACTCTGCGATGCGAACCCTGTCCCCTTCCTGGACCTTCATGCAGGGCGCAAGATGAGCCGGCATCCTGCTATGTCTCCTCTCATATCTCAGATACTTCGGAACATACACGTAGTGTTCCCGCTCCACGATGACCGTGTTCTTCATCTTCGCGCTAGCCACCCTTCCCTCGAAGATCCTTCCCCTCACCGAGAGCGAGCCGTGAACCGGGCAATCGCGGTCCCCACAGCTCTCACGCGACATAGCCTAGCCTCCCCGGTCACCCGTCCACGAGCCTGTCCTCGGGCCTTCCCACGAGAAGGCGGCCATCGACCCGCGTGGAGGCCCCGTTCTGAAGCGTGAACTCGAAGACGGCGTCCTTCTTCGGCACCATCTTTCGGCCTTTCACGGTGTCTAGGATGATCATGTTCCTGCTCTCGTCTAGGACCCTGCCATGTAGCCCCGCGTTTCCGCGGCTGCTTGACTTCAGGACTCTCAAGCGGAGCCCTATCAGCTCATGCCTGAGAATGTTCGACGGTTCCACTGGCAACTCCCTCATCTCCTCTAGCCTCAGCTTCGCCGCGTCCGCTCCTCAAGGGCTTGCACCGTCTTGATCCGGGCTATCGTCTTCCTGATCTCCCGGATCCGGCCGGAGTCCTCCACGCCTCCGCCGGCCTTTACCATGGCCCTCAGCCTCAGGAGCTCTGCTCGAAGGTCGATGATCCTGCGCTCCTTCTCCTCCGAGGTGAGGTCCCTGATCTCCTTCATCCTCAGGATCGGCATCCTGCTATCCCCCTGCCTCGCTGGTCTCAGCCTTCTCTGCCACGCCCTCAACCTCCTTCTCCGCAGGCGGCTGCTCTACGGCAGCCTCCTGCGCGGGGGCTTCGGCCGCTATGGCCTCTTTCTTGATCGAAATCCTGTCGGGGAAGACGCTTGTTGGCGGCAGAATACGGACGGCTATTCCCCAGAGACCGGGCTTAAGCTGGACGTTGATGACCGCCGCCCTCAGGTTCCTCAAGGCGGCCTCCCCGACCTTAGGCAGATAGCCTGCCTTGAACTTCTCGTGACGCGACCTCTCGCTTGTGAGCTTCCCGCGTATGGTTATCTCCGCGCCTAGAGCCCCGGCTTTCATAACCCTCTCCAAGGCCCAGAACCCCGCCCTGCGGAAGTGGATGCCCCTCTGAACGGCCTGCGCGATCTGAGAAGCGACGATGTAAGGGTACATCTCTGGGACGGGAACCTCGGCGACGGAGATCTGCGGGTTCGGCAGCCCGAACTTGTCTGCCAGCTCCTGGCTGAGCCCCCTTATGGTCTCGCCGCCTCTTCCTATCACGAGGCCGGGCTTCATCGCCTGGACGGTTATCCTCACGCCCAAAGGGGTCTTGGCGATATCGACCCCTCCGTAACCTGCATCCCTCAGCCTGAGGCTGAGATACTCGTTTATCTCAGCCTTCTTCACGGCTTCAGAGATGAAATGATCAACACTTGACACTGGCCTTGACCGCCCTATGCTCGCCTCTGGCCTCGACCTGCGGCCTTGCTTGGGCAAGGAGGCTGCTCGTCCATGTTCTTCGGCTAGTCTACCTGAGGACGCTATAAAAAGGTTGCTTGTTCAGTGCTGAAGGCCTAGGTTTCCTCGAGCGCGATCTCTACATGGGTCAACTGGTGGAAGTACGGCGAGGACATCCTGAACGCACGGGGGATGTACTTCCTGATCTTTCTGCCCCTTTGGCTTGCGGCATGAACGATCCGGAGCTTGCCCACATCTAGGCCCTTGAACTCCGCGTTCGCCTCCGCCGACTCCAGGACAGTCAGGATGCCCTTTGAGGCCTTCTTAGGGTATCTGCCGGCCGGCCATCCCTGCAGCTCATGCCTATGGCCGACCTTCTTCTTGTACCTCCTGTAGGCGATGGGCCTTTTTCCCTCGATGACCGCCTCGAGGAGGGCCTTCGCCTCGTCAAGGCTCATGCCCCTCACCGCCAGGCAGATCTCCCTTGCCGCCTTAGGCGAGATCCTCAGGTCTCTGCCTGCGGCTATCGCCGTCTTGTCCGGGTCAAGGCCCTTGAAGGAGTATCCCCAACTGGGCAAGTTCCTTCGCCGTTCTTCGGTTGCTGCTCTGATCGACGTCGGCTCTTTAACCTTTCCTTCCACACTGCGATGCAGATCTACAGCAGGGAATGGAGGCGGCCCACCATGCGACCTAGCTGTCGCTGGCGCGCATCTTGACGGCCCTGCGGAAAGACCAGTAGGTCAGCCTCCTCCAGAGCTTGAGCCAGAGAAGACCGAGGGCCGCGCCTAGGGCGACCTTCAGGGTTCCCAGAAGCCCTGGGGAAGCAGCCATGTCAAGGGGAAGTTCAGCTGGCAGGACCACGCCGAAGATGACGTACAGGCCCAGCATCATGCTCGACCAGACCACCAGCAGGATAGCGTACAGGTCGGCTAGGCGTCTCATCAGCGGAAACCCCATATCACCAGTGCTGTAAGGAACGCGAGCAGGCCCGAGAAGAGCGTCAGCCGGAAGAACTCGTTCGCGATCTCCTTCTCCCGCCTCGGGCCGCGCGCGAGGATGATCCTCGTCAGGGTCATGGGCGCCTCAGGCTTGAGATTGGCGTCCAGTCTGCCGTCGGGGAGAAGCCTCACAGGTCTCTCGGGCAAGGTGGAGTGCTCTAGGAGCCCGCCTACGCTTGAGAGGATGTAGAACGCGTTCATGACCTGAGGCATCATGGCCACGATGCCAACGAGCTCCAGTTGCCCCATGACGACTATGGCGCCGAGCGCGGCTCCTATCGAGAGGCTGCCCACATCCCCGGAGAAGACCCTTGACGGGTAGCGGTTGTACCAGAAGAAGGCAAGAACCGGGCCGAGCATCAACCCCGAGAGCGCGAGGCCGATACCTCGACCTAGGAGAACGGAGGAGCCGAGGAGCACGGTGAGGATGATGGCTGACGTGCCGCTCATCACCCCATTCACTGGGTCGGCCATGTTCATCGCGTTGGACGTGACCGCCACGGCTACCGGCAGAAGCAGCGGGTAGACGATGGTCAACCTCGTCGCTCCCACGAACGGAAACACCGGGTGCGGACTATACGTTCCAAGCAGCAGGATAGGCACCGAGCTTAGCATCATCAGCAGAGGCTTGGCCTTCGGCCCCAGCCCCTTGAGGTCGTCGATCGCCCCGATGGCGGCGGCGATCAGGACAGTCGCGATGAAGGCCAAGAACTCCCTCGTGTAAGCCTGCCAGAGAACGAGGACGAGCGCGGCTGACGCCGTCAGGCCCAGCACGACGGTTAGGCCGACCATCTCGGGGATGGCTGGGCGGTCTGGCTTGTGGACGTCGACGCCCACCATTCCCTTTCGCCGCATGTACGCGGCGACCTTAGGCACCAGCAGGAAGGTGAGGAGGAAGCCTGCCGTGAAGCTGGTCACCGTCAACTCAACTGGGATCGACGCAGCATCGTTTGTGGGCAAGAACCCTCGCGTTCCAAGCGAACTCCAGTTACGGAAACAGGCCAAGATAAGGCTATGCTCAGCCTCGCCGAGAGTCGTCGCTTAATGGGAAGCATAGACCACATGGACGAGGGCAAGCCTGAATAGGCCTTCGTGAGGACTCCATGAGTGCGGCTTCAGGGGGCAGGAGATTCCCACGGTCAAGATAGCAGGTGAACTCGCCTCGGCTAGGTTCGTGAAGAGGGTGAACCGTTTCCTCGGCCTCGTGGAGCTCAATGGCCGAGAGGAACGATGCTACATTCCTAACCCCGGACGGCTGAAAGAGCTGCTCCAGGAGGGCTGCACGGTGGCTGTGAGGAAGGCTCAGGCGATCACGAGCCGATCTACCTCACTGGAGCTTCTGGCTGTGAAGCATGAAGGCCTCTGCGTGAGCATAGACTCTCGTCTCCCCAATCTGGTGGTCGAGGAGGCGCTCCGGCTTGGGACGCTACCTGAGCTGGCTGGCTATGCTACCGTCACGGCGAATCCGCGGTTCGGCTGGAGCTTCTTCGACTTCCGCCTGGAAGATGGAGGGCCGCCTTGCGTGCTAGAGGTGAAGGGTTGCTCGCTTGTCCGTAGGGGACTTGCTCTCTTCCCGGACGCCCCGACCGTGCGTGGACGGCGTCAACTGAGGGAGCTCGCGAGGGCGAGGCAGGCCGGGCATAGGGCCGTGGTCCTCTTCGTGGTTCAGAGGCCGGACGCCAGGGCTCTCGCCCCGAACGACGAGACAGACCCCAAGTTCGGAGAGGCGCTGAGAGACGCCCTCAGCATGGGCATCGAGGCTCTAGCCTACAGCCTTCTGATCCACGAGAGGGAGGCGCGGCTGTCCAAGAGACTTCCCGTACTGCTGCGCTCAGAGAGGGCTTAGTCTGGGCCCTGACGTTTCCCAGCTGACCTGCGAGCGTTGATCTTGCCGGCGGCGCGCCGAGCCTAGGGCCTCTCCAGGTCACTCAGCTCTTGAAGTTCCTTTACTCCTCGAAGCCTGTGGCGGACGAGGCTTGTCTCAAGCTCCTCTTTCAGGAGCGTGAAGAGCTCCTTATGTATCTTGACAAACTCGGGGCTTTCCGGGTCCCTCGGCCGAGGAAGGTCGATCTCCAGGAGGGACTTCACGCGTGCCGGCCTGGAAGACAGGACCAGCACGCGCTCCGCGAGCTGGATCGCTTCCGCGAGACTATGGGTGACCAGTATGAAGGTCTTGCCCGTCTCCTTCCAGATGTCTGCCACCTCGCTCCTCAGGACCTCTGCGGTGTACTCATCGATGGAGCTGAAGGCCTCATCCATGAGCACGATCTCAGGGTCAACGGCGAGCGCCCGAGCTATGCCCACGCGCTGCTTCATCCCGCCCGAGAGCCTCTTCGGGTAGACGTCTTCGAAGCCAGCCAGGCCCACAAGCTTCACGAGGGCCTTGGCCACCGTCCTTCTCTCCGCCTTCGGGACCCTCCTGAGCTCCAAGCCGTACTCTATGTTCTGTATCACCGTCCTCCATGGGAACAGGGCCCAAGACTGAAAGACCATGCTGATCCTTGCCTCAGGGCCTGATACCTCCCTGCCATGGAGCAGTACGTGGCCGGAGGAGGGACGGTCTAGGCCAGCGATTATGCGCAGCAGCGTGGACTTCCCGCATCCGCTGGGCCCCACGATCCCCAGGAAGTCCTCCTCGTGCACGTCGAAGGAGACATCCTTCAGCACCCCGGGTCCCCGGCCCTCCTGGTACAGCTTGCTTACGTTCTCAACCTGCATGAGTTCCATTCGTTAAGCCCACCGTTTGACTCGCTCCTCGAGGAAGCCGAAGAAGCACCTGTCGACCAAGATGGAGAGGATGCCTATCGCGAAGATGCCCGCGAAGGCAGCGTCCACGCTTTGATGCTCCACGGACGTGTTGATGAATGAGCCTATCCCTGCGACCTGAGCGATTATCTCGATCGCGAGAATCACCTCCCAGACGAAGTCGAACGCCAGCCTTAGGCCCGTGATCGCCTGCGGCACGATCGCGGGCAGGATCAGCTTATCGAGTAGATCGCGTCTACCCGAGTGGAATATGCTTGAGACCTGAAAGTACTCTCCGGGTATCGACCTTACTCCCTCACGGACCGTGAAGTAGATAGGAAAGAAGGCGCAGACGCCCGCCATCAGGATCACAGCTAGGGAACCCTCGCCGAACCACATCACCAAGAGCGGAAGCAGAGCGAGGTCGGGGAGGCTTCCTGCAAGCATGATCGAGGGCGTCATCGCAGAGTCCACCCGTCTCCTGAGCCCCGCGCAGATGGCGAGCGGCGCCGCCGTGAACAAGGCGAGGAGGATTCCTAACGTCAGGTTGACGAAGCTCCTAACCACGGTGAGCACAAAGCTCGCCGTGTTCAGCTGGCAGAAGAGCGTCAGGAGGATCCTCGACGGCGGAGGAACCAGTTCCGGGCGCACGAGGCCAGAGGCGGAGAGAAGTTCCCAGCCCGACAGCACTGTAGCCAAGGGGAGGAGACAGAGGAGCCTGTCCTTCATGCTTCTGAGAGGCGTGAACCTGACGAGCAGCACTTTGGCGGGGAAACGGCCGCGGAACGACTTCTTCTGCATCCTTCTCTCCCCCGTCGCTTTAGGGGGATCTGGACGGCTGCCTCTCCAAGAAGTGGGGCGATAAAGGTTGATGTCACTTGAGCATTGCTCGAGTATCACGTCACGCTGAGACCCGCTCGGTGACAGAGGGCTTGGCGCTCAGGAAGAGGGCTGAGTTGGCCGGCGCACAACCATCCTTTTAACAGCTTTGTTAGGAGCCGCTTAGGTCCCACAGCTCCTCGTACCTACGGGACAAGCGGCCTTCCCCGTCGCATTCCTCACTGTCTTGAGTGAGCCCTAGCGAGGGATGATTGGGGATCGCGGCGCCGATGGGCGTACTCATACGGCCTAGAAGAGGCTCTGGTATGTCTTCTTTACCTCGCAGTCCAAGTTCACGGGGCAGTCCTCCTTGCATCTGCGGCAGAAGTCGATGAGGCGCCTCTTTATCTCCTCACGTCTCGTCGTGAACTCCAGTAGCAGCGAGCACTCCCTTTGCACAGACTTGCAGAATCGCTCCATTTCAACGCGATCAGCTGAGGTTCGAGACGTCACGGATGTCATCGGCCACCGGCTCGAAGCTAACAGGTGAACAGTTAGACATCGTTAAGAAGCTTTCCGCCGGTGTTACCCCTTAGGGCGCTACGGAACGAGGGCCCTCCGCTATCGACAAGACCGGAAACCGCGCCCAAAGTCTTAAGAACCGAGCTCCCTGCTAGCTAGCTGGGTGTTACGCTTGTCGAAGAAGCTCCTAGCCCGGGAGGACCTGCAGGGAAAGGAGGTCATCGACCTGGAAGCCAGATGGATGGGAACGGTGAAGGACATCCTGCTCGACGCTGAGACCCTGAAGGCCTTCGTAGCCATCACAAAGCGCGTAGAGAGCGGCGTGGAGGAGGAAAGCTACATTCCCGGCGAAATGATCGACAAGATACGCGACGTGGTCCTTGTCAAGGCAGCTCAAGGCAAGCCCGGCTAGTGCCCGGCCTCGCGTCTCTGCTATGCCTTCCACCATCGGAAGATCATGTACTGGATGCCGCCGGGGCCACCCGTGGGAACCGCTACTATGAACCGCTTTCGCACGGTCGTCGCGAGCCTCCCAGCCCTGACGAGCTCCGTAGCGGTCATCTCCTCCGTTCCCTTCTTGACCTGGACCATGTAGGGGGCATGGTCGATTCCCGGGCCGTGCTCGTAGACCGCGAAGTCGCATCCGAACTTGATCCCCGTGGTCACGACGTAGCCCTTCCTCCTGAGGTCACCGTAGACCTCGTACTTCCCGTCGAACTCATCTATGGCCCTCCGCGCGCATCGTCTTAGGCCCGCCTTGCTGATCCTTTCCCCCGTGAACTGGTCTACGACGCTGAGCATGTTCGCCTCGGCGAGATAGTAGCCTTCCATGAGGTCCAGAAGGAGCGGCACGTCGAACTCGGCGGTCTTCGGCTTCGCTATGCCCACGGGCTTGCCGAAGAAGCCCGCCTTGTAGAGCTCCGAGCCCTGCGCGGGGTCCCAGACGATCAACCTGTCACCTAGGAGGGCGGCCCGATGCCTTGCCTTACGCATGCCGTCACCCAGTCTGAGAAGACGAGAGGCTCCGGGGCGTGATTTATACCCTCCGCTAGGTTCCAGGGTAAAGCACCTCTCTCCGAAGCATCTCTTTGAGGGCTGCTGCGAGGGCCTTCACCTGCTCTTCCTCTCTCTGCTCGCTGGCAACCGTCCTGTGGGGTTCAGCTACGGCTTCCTTCACGAGGACCCTGTCAGGGTCCATGCCCCAGGCCCGAACTACCTCTTTCAGCATCTCCATGCGGCTGACGCGGGTCTTCGGCCTTATTGAGAGCCCAGAGGCCGCGTAGACGCACTTGAGGAACTCTATGCCCTTCATCTCAATATCGTAGTATCGGCTGATCTTGTGGCCCATCATGTACTCGACGTACTCCGCGGGGACTCCTAGGGCGGTGAACTGCGTGCAGAAGTACTTTCGCAGCGAATGGACGCAGACATCGTATCTCCGGCCTAGCTTACGCTTCGCGACGCCCGCCCTCCTGAAGAGGCGTGAGACGACCTGCCGGGTCTGCGTGGTTGAGAGGGGTATCGGCGCCCGGTACCTGTCGGCTCTAGGAAGAGGACTCTCATCCGTTATGACCTCGGGCGGTATCTTCCCACTCGGTGAGCCATGCCTTCTCTGATCAAGGTACAGGCGCACGTACTCCGCGGCCTCCTGACCTAGGAAGGTGTCGTAGTCCGCGTACTTGCCCTTCGTGATCTCGGCTTCGACGTGAACATGGATGGGCGTCACACCCCTCTCTTGGTCCTCGCGGACATGCCTGTACTTGAGTCGCGTCAGCGTGTCGACCCCGAACCCTCCTAGAGCTAGGCATGAGACGATCACCTTACCCCTCAGGTCTGACTCCTTTATTCCATGCCTTGCGTGCTGATGGGGCTACTTCCCTAGTGGAACTCAGGAGGGGGATGCGAACATCAAGCCTGTTAAGGCCAAGTCTGTCCGAGGCCGCGCATATTTATGTAGAGCCACTTCATGAGTTCGCAGCTGTCATTGATTGAGGTGTGTGGCGTGTTGGGTGGGCAGTTGAAGGCTTGTCCGGGCTTCTGTCTGGCGATCTCGTTCCCCAGAAGCAGCAGGCTTGTTCCCTTCAACTGATACCAGACCTCGTCAGACTTCGCGGGGCCGTGTGCATGAGGCTCCGCTATCTGCATGGCGTCGATGCCGATAACTTGGGTTCCCAGTCCAGCCCCCACGTTGACTGGGTAGCCTATGTGATGCCAGTGCCACGTCGTCGCTGCGATGGGGTTGTCGTGGTAGTTTGAGTGCTTGAACTCTTTCTCCGGCTCTAGGTCTCGGGCATAGTCGTTCAGCATGACGATGAGCTCCAAGGGTTCATCTCCGTCGTTGATGATGGTGTGAGTCATCTTCGCTGGGAAGAGCATCATGCTCCCCTCCCGGACCTCACACCTCCTATCGCCGACCTCCACGCGCCCAGCACCGGACGCTACGTACATCACCTCGAGGAAGCCCTCGTGAGCGGTAGGCACCGTCGACGTATGGGCGTCTAGTATCGCCCTTGAGATCCTCCTTACACACAGTAGTACTGCCCCCGGCTTCCCGGGGTTATCGGGGTCCACTCGACTCAGCACCTCGCGCTCGAGGAGCCGCCCGTGAGTTGCCTCTGCGGGTGACTGCCACCAACCCCTCATATACGTGCCCAGCAAGTTCCCATTCGACGGGAAGGTGATCGTTGCTCCTAGACCTAGACCCCAGGTCACGGACATATCACGCATCCTCCGATAACGGCCGAAGCGTAACCGATATAATGCTTTCGCCCGAACTCGCAGCTACCCCTACTTCCAGCAGCGTTGAACATCAACGTGATCGGCGTCGCGGAGTCAAAGGGGAGGATGTGCGAAACATCGAGAGTTGCTGGCGATCGGGGAAAGGCTTAAGACCAGAACACAACTCACGTAATGTGGCTCTAATGCGGACGTTCGCTCCGGCGTGTCTGACCGATCTCTTCCTTAAGGCCTTAACGCTCACTTGCCTGCTCGTACTCATCGTTTTCCCCTCGTATGTTTGTTTACCGCCCTCGCCGGCCTCGGCTCAGGCAGAGGCACAGTATGCCTACTACGGCCGCGTGCCGACGTTGCTCTACCCGAACATGACGTTCGGCAGCCTCCACCTGATCGGCAACCACGATGATACGAAGGTCAAGGTCTATAGCCTTCCCGACAAGTCCTTGCTCAGAGAGTTCACAGCTAACCTCCTAGAGAGGCAGGTCGTTGAGCTTTCTAACGGGTCCTTCTTCAAAGTCGTCAGCGATAAGCCGGTGACGGCGATGCTGATAGGAGGCAACTGGGAGAACGTCACAGCTGGGGTGAGTACTTTCCATCCGAGCGTTGAGGGCGGCTATGTGGGGAAAGACTTCGTCCTCACCACCGTGGAGTCGCTCATCGCCCACGGAGCGAATCTCCCTGAGAGGGTCTACGCCCTAGAGGACGCAAACGTGAAGGTCTCCAACGCATCTGGGGCAGTGTTGAAGAGCTTCAGCTTGAAGGCGAACAAGGTTGAGTCGCTCATTCTCCCCAGCTTAGGCCTCTACAGGATCACGTCTACGGGCTACATCATGGTTCAGACCTTCAACAAGGGCTTCCTACAGGTGATGGCTATCCTCTCTTACTACCCTGCGGTCGAAGGCGGCTTCGTTGGAAGAAGGTTCTATGGGGCAGCCTATTACATAGCCGGGGCGATGGTTCGCCGTCTCATCTTCATGAGCGGTGAGGACTCGAAGGTCGCGGTCTTCGACCTCGAGGGCCCACGAAAGGTTATGGATGCAAGCGTTCCGGCGGGGAAGACCGTCTCCATAACGACAGAGAAGCTTCCAGATGAGAACCTAGCCTTCGAGACTGATAAGCCGATCACGATGATGTTCCAGGGCGCCGAGACCGTAGGCGGCACGGACGGAGGCGTCGCCTACGCGGGGCTTAAGGCGGGGCAGACGGGTTACTTCCTTGTTCCGAGTGTCCCCGTGGAAGGCTACATCTTCGCATACGAGGAGACTGTAGTCGACGTAGACGACGTA
>Ga0315307_1000018_pt1 | contig 67104 bp, 55 predicted proteins | sample TDP2_MG_FD_203079 | JGI IMG/M metagenome (GOLD analysis project Ga0315307, IMG submission 203079) | Freshwater sediment microbial communities from Lake Towuti, South Sulawesi, Indonesia - TDP2 | ecosystem: Environmental > Aquatic > Freshwater > Lake > Sediment | place: Indonesia: South Sulawesi...
CTCCCCTATAGACGCGATCTCGGATTCCCTGTCCACTGCCGGGTGTAGGTCACGGCACCATCTGGGCCCATCAGCGACGGACCCCCGGAATTGGTTCCCAGCCGAGGGGGTAGCCGGAGTCGGGGGGGCGGAGGGCGTTCGGAACTGTCACTAAGCGTGCCGACGCTTGGGGGCTAAGGCGCAGTCGAAGCCTCCGCCGACCCGTCCCACATCGTGCGGGAAGGAGGCAACCCGGACAAGTCCACACCCCACTCCGGACGGTCCGCCGAGCGCCCGACACCGGCAACAGGTCTCACCGATGCCCGGCAGCGCGCCACGCGGTCAGTCTGCCCTGAGTTGATACAGGCGTGAGAGCTCCTCGAGGCCCCGTTCGTACCTCTCCTGGAAGCAAGCTCCTCCAGCTTCCTCGAGGCCCGGCTCGCCGAGGTCGGGGACTCGCTCCCGCAGCAGACTCACCAAGTCGCGCAGGGAGATGATGGCGCCGAACGTCAGTCCGAGCCGCTGGAGGACAACACGGTTGGTCTTCTGGACCGCCCCAACAACCTGCGGGTCCTCGGCGCTGGGGCAGGTATGGGACTCGCCCCAGACGGAGCCGGCCGGGCTCTCCACGCGCCGGGTGCAGCGCACGCACACGTCGTCGTAGCTTTCGACCAGCTCGATCTCCAACTCGGGGTCGCGCTCGATGGCCTCTACCACGTAGTTAATCCCATCCTTCGTGAAGCCCTCCGCCATGCCGCCCGCGCCGAACCAGCCGACCACGTAGGTGGGGTGATAGGGACGAAGACGTATGCGCATGGTTGCCTCCTGACCGCAGTGCAAGCCTCTGCGGCGGTAGTTCGGTATTGCGTGGGCACTCATCCGCTTCCAGGATCGCCCCAGCGGTGGATGTCATGATGCTCTGTGCACTCGCTGAGGCCCCTGGTCTGGGGGGCACCGAGGATGGAGAAGGCCGTCAAGCGAGGAGCGAATTGTGCGGGCCTATCCGCTCCCCCGCGCTAGTTCCGCGCCCAGTTTTACGCCGGCCGCGATACGGCCGAATCTCTGCCTGCGGCGTTCCTCTCGCTTTGGCGTCTCCCCAGCCTCTGCTGAACCCACTGCTTCCGCGGCCTCCGGAGGCTTCGCCACCAGTGCTTCCACCACGCGCTCGACCCGCGTCCACGTCGTGCAGAGGTAGCCAAGCATGCGCGGCCCCGATTCCTTGCGGGCGACTTCGATGAAGCGCCGGATGGCGGCCTCGTCGTTCCATCCCGCGGGCCAGACGCGGAACCCCTTGTCCTGGAAGAAGCGGACTGAGGGGAAGTCCGGGTTGTCCATTCCATAGTGCCAGTCGCACATCACGATGTCCTTTGACACCTTGTCGATGGCCTGCCAAGTGTCATTCTCACTGGCCTCCCAGGAGCCATAGCCCGTCTGCTTTCCGTCCAAGAGGCGGTCACCCCACATCTGCATCTCCACCTGCCGCTTCCCTACAACGTGTGCGTGAAGGTCATTCACGGCCTTCGCAAAGAGGTCGGCATTCGGCGTGCCCTTGCAGCGGGGGCATCTGCCAAGGACAAAGACCTCGTCCATGCCGACGTGGAAGGCCTTCGCCTGGAAGGCGTCGATCAGTTCATCGAACAGGTCGAACACCACCTTGGGCAGATCCGGATGGTTTGGACACCAGCTCATGCAGTAGAAGTCTTCGGCGGAGGGATCTAGATCGGGCGCCTCGTTGAACTCGGGATGGGCGCGCAGCAGCGCGCCAGTGTCCGCATGCCATGACTGGTGACCCAGGCAGTTGTACATCGGAACCAACTCAACGCGCTGCTGTCGGGCGAGTGCAGCCAGCTTCTGCGCGCTCGCTTTCGTCATCGGATTCGCGTCCGCGCACTCCGGATGCGAGGCGTACTGGAAGCCGCCATCGATCTCCAAGATCACCCAGTTCAGGCCCAGCGCCGGGGCGATCTCCCCTATCAGCTTCCCCAGCGCCGGTATCGAGGCCTCGCCGCCTCCCATCACATGGATGCCACGGCGGGCGAACGGAGGAGGCTTGGCTTCCGCTGGCCGCGGCGCCTGCGGCTCTGCCAGCTGGCCCTCCTGACCTGCCCACACGGGGGCCGCGGCCGCCGCCAGCGCACCCAGGGCCAATCGCTTAAGCGCTTCTCTTCGGGTCAGCTTCATGCTCTGTTCTCCCCGGTTTTTGGTGGTCAGTCTCCCGCTTCCGCGTCTGTGCTCTCGGCGGCGACCTTGTCGCCTCTCCGGTTACTTGGCCGCGCTCAGCTCGGCTTCGAACTCGATCCGCTGGCCCGGCACCAGGCGGTCGCTCTCAATGGTCAGCTTCGGATCACTGCCCCCAGACGCGACGGCGAACCGGCACTCCTCTCCCGGGAGCAGTCCTTTGAGTGAGTCCTGAGCGCGTACTCCGTTTACGGTCACGTACGCGTCGTAGTAGATCGGCGCGACGCCAACGTTCGCTACCGTCACCTGCGCGGCGGTGTCGCCGGACTCGAAGTCCGTCACCTTGAACCGATAGCCGCAGGCCAGGCTGTGCTCTCGGATGCGCTCCATCGTTGTCCAGCGAGGCCATTGCTCGCAGATCATGAAAGTGATGTGGAAGTTAGCCGCCTCCGTCGCCCAGGCCGAGTCCACCTGCTGCTCGCGCCGCTGGTTGGGGAAAAGGATCTCGCCGCCGCAGGGAGCACGCTGCCAGCGGTCGCGGCCGAAGAACTCCCACCCCTCCAGGTTATAGCCCGGCCTCCAGGCCAGATGGAACGAGTCGTCGAACAGGCCGAAATCCAGGTCGAGCAGGTCACGCTGCTCCGCGAAGGGAGTGCGGCGGGCCTCTTGCGCGTCCTGAGAGATCATCCAGGGCGTCTCCCTGAACACATGGCTGAGGTGGGGGAAGAACCGCGCCTGGAACTCCTTGCTTGGGAACGTCCTGCCCAGCTCCTCTGGGCCGGAGTAGATGTGATACTCCGCCCAGAGACCGAAGCCGACCTCTAGAAACGCTAGCCGCGGGTCGCGGTCGTACTTCGCGGCGAAGCGCTCGTAGAACTCCAGGAAGAAGCGCTGGTATTCCGCGTTCGACCAATCCGGGAAGGCGGTGCTCCTACCCTCACTCTCGGCCTGGACTTCGTGGTAGTCGGGCCGCTGCTTGATATAGCCCGGAACAGTTGTCTGCCGGCCCGGCCAGGTCTCATAGAAGCGCAGCACGGCCTGATGCTTGCGGCCCGCGATCGCGTTCAGCTTGCGCTCCACCGCCGACCAGTCATACTCCCCCTTCGCCTTGACCACTTCATCGTAGCGCAGGTAGGAGTACTCGAGCGCGATCGCATCGGTGTGGCTGTTCTCCGAATCCTCCCACATCACGATGCCGGTCATTGGCTGGACGCCAGTGATCGCGCTGCGAAGTGGCACCGGATGCATGGTTTCTCCCGCCGCTGGCTGTGTGCAGAGGCAGACGGCCGCAAGAGCGGCGCAACCGATGGGCAGCGCCAGCGACTGAGCCATGTACCCCATCGTGGCCACCTCCTCGTTGCGATAGCCTGCGCGAGGCACGCAGGTTCAGTTCCGCCTGGGGCCTGCACCCCCTTGTGGTGCTCAGGTCGCCCCAGTACCGCCCTGCCTCTTCGCCTGAGAGTGCATGCCCCTGTCAGATGGCAATGAGACGCCTGTGACAGCCCTGTGGACTTACTTGTGAGTCCTGCGCATCCTACCATATGGGACCGGTGGCCGGCGCCTCTGGCCACCGTTCTCCAGTCCGGAGCACGCCTTCCGCCGTCCACCAGGGGACCCCGTCCAGTGGCTCCTAGCTCAGGCGATAGCCGAGGTCGGGGGTGGCCGGGGGCGTCGGCTGGGCTACTCAGTTGCCGAGAGGGAAGAGGAGTGTCGGTGACGTCCGACCACTAGCCCTCGCCGGCATTGGCGGCCCTCCCGCCGCCGCCCAACTCCCGTGGCAGTATGAACGGGTTGAGTCGGGAGGAGTCGCAGGCCGCGGTGCCCTTCTGCGGGATCTGAGGTGCGAGGTGCCTCTTGAGGAACTCGAGCGCGCCGATCGGATCATCGTCTAGCAGCACCGCATGGAGCTCAATCAGTCCGTCCTCCTCCAGTGCGACCAAAACCTTGTTCATGGCTCTGCTCCTGCTGACAGGCTGTCCGCGAGTACGCGTGATGCGACCGGCCCGATCACCTGCCCCATTCTGCTGAAGCCGAGGTCGGTCGGATGGGCCCCGTCCACCGTGGCCTCGCCATCGGTCCCCAACAGGTCGGCACCCGCAACGCAGTAGAGCTTCCCACAGCCCTCCGCGAGAAGCTGATCGTACGCGGCGCGCAACTGCGCGTTGATCGCCTGCTCATAGCTCCCGTCGGACCCAAAGGCACGCCCGGTCTGGTAGGTGATGTTCTCCACCAGGATGATCGGAGTGGATGGTCTGCTCCTGCGAATGGTCCGTACCAGATCGAGCGTCCGTTCCGTGATGGGGTCGCTGCCCATGTTGGGGAGCGCGTCGATGACGAAGACGTCCGGGTCAAGCTCAGCCAGCAGATCGCAGACTGCGGGCTCCATTCTGGCGCTGCCCGAGAAACCGAGGTTAACGGTCTCGCAGTCGAGCGCACGCCCGATGATTGCGGGATAGGCCATCCCCGGCCGGGAGGCACAGCCGCCGTGGACAATGCTCGTGCCATAGAACACAACGCTCTCGCCGGAGCCGCTCTCCACCGTCTCAAAGTAGGAGTCGGCGCTCACCCCGATGCTGAGAGACGTCAGTCTGTTGAAGAGAGGCAGGTAGAGAAGGTAGGTCCGTTCGGCCTTCGGCCGGTCCGAGAAGAACGTGACCTCGTTGTCTCGCTTGTCTTCCGGGCGCCCGGTGCCCGCGTAGGCCCAGCAACCATCGGCGGCCTTCAGGTATAGGTCGAGGCCGCTGGTGCCCGTGGCGGCCATATGGGTCATGGCGTAGGCGTTGTCACCGAGGCTCCAGCGCACCCGGAGGGTGCCGGAGTCCGTCCTGAACCGAACCGCCATCCCGGCGCTGTGCTTCGACAGCCCTCTCACACTGTCACTCACCTGACTCAGCGCGCGGGCAGGCAGCCGGTCAAAGGGGCTCTCCGTGTCCTCCCAGGCCTTGCCCTCGATCCTGAGGGTCGCGGCGTCGTGCCATTTCAGTACCTCTTCGGCCTGTACGGCGCAGTGCAGCAGAAGGGCACAGGCGCAGGCCGCCAACATCGTCGTCAGCATGTTCATGACGAGCCTCCAAAGAGTCTGCAGCCGCGGCGCCGCGACATGGGAAGGCAACCGCAGTCAGATGGGCTTCGCCCAGCGGCGGCCGTATACCTCCGCCAGTCGTCGCGCCGAGTCCCGACGGAGGGTGTGCTGTGGTGAGCAGCCCACTCAGGATTCGAGCGCCCGTCTGCCCTCCGTGTATGCGCACCGGAATCCCGTTCACTGGCCCCCGGCCCCGGAGGTAGCTGGACCCGGGGGCGCCGACGGCCGATGGCGGCCTGTGGCGGCAGGCACCAGGTCGGTAGCAGTCGTGGGGCGATAACACCGGTTCCAGGCTAGAGGCGTCGCAGAGGCTTCAATGGGGCCACGGCTTCATAGCCGTGGAGACGGCCGGGTGGGGAGCACGTCTGGCTGGAGGGGAGTGCTTCAATGGGGCCACGGCTTGGGAGCCGTGGATACCAAAGCAGACCGCCGCACCGGAGGGAGAGCAGGCGACGTGCTTCAATGGGGCCACGTCTTGATAGCCGTGGAGACACAAGCTAGCCGCCGCGATGGGGATCGTCTGGCGGACCGCTTCAATGGGGCCACGGCTTGATAGCCGTGGAGACGACCAGGAGCTCGCCCAGCCAGTACCGGAACCGATGGCTTCAATGGGGCCACGGCTTGGGAGCCGTGGATACCGGGCGCCCTCCTCGTCCACATACGGGATGGCGACGCTTCAATGGGGCCACGGCTTGGGAGCCGTGGATACCCTCGGGAGGGGGATGAGGCCCCTCATTTGGCAGACGCTTCAATGGGGCCACGGCTTGGGAGCCGTGGATACAGCCCCTTCTACGGGGCAGCAATCGCCTGCCAAAAAAGGCCCTGCTGCGAGAGGTCAGGTTGTCTGGCGCGATCCGCCTCGGCAATCGCCGGCTGCCGCGCCGGGTGTCCCACAGTCGCTCTCCTCCCTTGCCCGGACAGGACGCCCAGCAGGGCTGTTGGGCCGCCCTGCCGGAACTTGCGAGCGCCTCCGGGGGTTTCGCCACCACTGGACCACTCGCACTCGCCCCTGCACCCACGCGAGGTAGGCAAGCCCAAGGCAGTAAGCGAACCGGTTGAGCATTCGCGCCGCGATAGGACCCGGCGCGGACCGACGACCCAGATCGCCGGCCTCTGGTGGTAGGGACGACACGGCGCTCACCCCATTACCTCTATTCCATTGTCAAGGAGCAAAGCGCTTGTGCGCGCAAAGATGCCTGGCGGTCAACTCACATTGTCCGATCACAGAAACTGCACCCGCGCCCGTTCGAAGTTGAAGTACCTGTCCACCTGGTAGCGACGGGCGCGGGCAACTGCCAACACTCCATAGCGGCCAAGCTGGGGCGCTGTCTGCTCCTCGCCAAGCCAGGGGTGAGCGAGCAGGGCCAGGTAGCCGCCCAGGCTCGTTGGCACGCCGATGATCGGCCAGCAGACGAACTGTTCCCGGTGGGGACGGCTCACTCCCAGAGTCGCCAGGCCCGCTGCCGTTGGCGCGCTCGTGAGCACGCTGAATCCGATCGCCGCTAGGCGGTTGGCTCCGGCTACTGTCCCGATCTTGTTCCTGCTCTCGCTGGGGTCGCCGAACTGATGGGCGTAGCGCCGGTCCTCTATCGGGTCCCAGCGGAAGCTCTCGTCATGGTCTTGGTAACGCCACGCCTCGAAGAGCGCCCGTTCCAGGTCGGCTTCGTCCTCCTCCCGCTTGCGCTGGGTCATCTCCGTGAGCCGCGAGAGAAAGTGCTGGTGGCCTTGCCCCAGCAGGAGACACAGCGGGGTCACGGCCACCCGACGTTCCTTGCTGCCGGCCCTGACTGCGCCGTCAGACCCGAGAGCCGCGACGAGTCGCCCGCGTTCGCGTTCTCGCTGAGCCTGTTGGGCAAGCGCCCGGAACTCGTCCGCAGTGTACTTCGGATCCCTCCTGTCGAAGTCATAGGCAGCACCAAGTTGGCGAATTGCTGCGTTGACCTCCGCGATCATGTCCTGTCTATCGACCGGGACGGCGAGGTGCAGTTGAGCCGCTGGCGGCGTCCCGCGCCAGGCGACGCGCGCCCGCCATTCCGGCCTGGCCTCGTCGAGCGCGCGCAGCAGCCCAAGGAGCGCCAGGAAGGCAAGCAGATTGTCGGCCTGCAGGCCTATCAACCCACGCGTCACGCTCTTTGTTTGGGAGGTACTGGCGTTCATGAGGCGGCCTCCGTCTGCTCCTGGGCCGAGGCGGCGTGGTCGGCGAGGCGCAGGATCGCCTCGAGACGCGCAAGCTCCCACGGCCCGTAGGTTCGGCGCACTCTCTCGGCGAGATCAAACCAGCCTTGATCGAGCCTCACGGGCGCTTCGCCCGCTGCCGCCTGCAGCTCAACGCCATCGAGCGGCACTCTTGTCTCAGTGTCCGGCGCATTGTCGGTGGGCGGCGGGAAGAAGGGCCGACCGTGGCCGTGATGCGTGCCGACTAGCCATAGCACTAGATCACGCTCATCGTCTGTTAGCTTGGCGACACCTGGATGCTTCTGGGCAAGCGCCACCGACAGGGCCTCGTGACGGAAGCTCTCCGGTGCTGCGCTCAGCGTGCGCGGTGGGCCCGTCTGGCCAGACTTCGCGAGCAGACTGCCTTCTGTCTCGACGAGCAGGGCAACGAGCTCGGGATGCTGAGCGGCGAGCGCGCTGTCCCCTCGTAGGTCGGCCTGGAAGCGGGGGTCCGCCTTCCCCAGGTCGTGCATCCGCCCGGCGAGAGAGACGAGCCTCACCAGCTCCCGGGGGAGTCCGGCGCGCTGCGCGAAATCGCGGGCCGTGGCCTCGACACTGCGCAGATGGGTGGTGAGTGGCACCTCAGCGCCGATCGCGGATGAGTCGTCGTAGTCCGTCACAGTTTCCTCGCCGCGGGCCTCCTCCTCTTCGCGAATCCGGCCGAGCAGCCCCTCTGAAAGACGCCGTTCGGCCCAGACGAAGATGCCCTTCGAGGGAACATCCCTGTTGACGAACTCGAATCGGGGCTTGCGGTTCTGCATGCCCTTGAGCAGCCGTGCCCAGCTCGGCGGCAGACCCTCGACCTCGAGGAGGCTGGCGCGCAGTGCCTCGCCATTAGGATCCTCTTCATCGGGGATACGGTCACGGATCGCTTGCCAAACCTCTGGGGCCGACGGCCCTTCGCGGTCGCCGGCGGCACTGGCGAGCGTCGCCTCCGTCACGCGCAGCGCCCCCCTGAGGCGCTGGCGGTAGTGGGCCTCTATGCCAAGGTCTGTGACGTCCTCGCGGGAGTCGGGGTCCCATCCGTACTCGTCACATCCCCCGTAGTTACACGGCACGGCGACGGTGTCGCCTGGCCGCAGGTCCGTGGCGTGAGCCTTCACCCACCGGTCCCCTTCGCGGCGGAGGCAGGCGCGGCCATCTCCGCCGCCATCTTGCCCCGGTCTCTCTTCTGGCACATCAGCGAACGCGGCTTTCTCCTCCTCCTGACGCAGCCACCTCTGCACTGCCCAGATCGGCACAGACATCGCCTCCAGGGATGAAGGCGGACAGAGTTCCAGCCATCGCCTGGCCTGTTCACCATCGTGCGGAGCGATGTCGGCGCGCCAGACAACCTGAACATCGGCCGAGACCTCGGGGCCGTGGAGGAACAACGCGGGCTCGGGCGTGGCCGCAGGCTCTGGTGACGTGGTCGCCCAGAGATCCGCGTAAGGGGGAAGCAGCACGGGCGCGTGGGTGCGCTGCGCCAGGTGATCATCCGTTATCTTGTCTTCATATTCCCCCGACGCGTGGATGCCGAAGTCTATCTCGCCGCCGAGGTCAGCAAGCAGCTCAGCCGTGGCCTCGGCCGACTCCGGATAGATGCGCTGTAGGGTTTCCCACGGCGCCTTCTCCCAGAGACTCGCCTTCGCCGGCACCAGAATCACGGCGCGGCTTCTTCCCCTGAGCCCCAGCCGATCGAGGCGCCCGAAGCGCTGGCGCAAGGAGTCAATGGGGGCGATCTCGGTGACGAGCGCATCCACGTCGAGGTCGGCGCCTACCTCGATGGTCTGAGTGGCGACGAGGATGATGGCCTTCTCGGGAACAGCCCGCTCCGGACATGCGAAGACCGGCTCGAGCTTGTCTAGCAGGCGGTCACGGTCGAGGGGGCGGACGCGCCCGGTCAGCAGAAACACATCGGCCTGACCGTCGTGTTGCTCTTCCACTCTCCGCCGAAGATGCTCGAAGACCTGCCGGGCGAGGTCAACGCGATTGACGACGACGGCCAGACGGCGAACCGGAGGGAAAGCGTCGTCCGGGCTGCCGGTTCCCTCCCTTCGCCTTCCTGTCTTCCTCCTGCCCACTGGCGGTGGCTCCCGCACGAGACCAGCGAGGAGCAGGGCCTGTTCAAGGAACACATCGGCCAAGTCGCAGCCATCACTGACCCCCACCAGACTCGCGACCTTGTGGGCGGTGAGCCGTTGGCTCAGTGTGTCGTGCTTCCAATCGTCCTCTGAGAGACAGAAGGCGTCGGCCACGTCTCTGCCTGGCGTGGCGGAAAGATGCACGACAGTGAACGGTGCCAGCCGCGGCCTGTCTGCGAGGATCCTGTTCCCTTCTTCGCGGTGTCCTGCGGCAATGGCCTTGAGAGTTTCGGCAAGAGGCTGCGACAGGTGTACTTCGTCGAGCAGCCAGAGCGCGTCGGCACCGACCAGACCGGCGTGGACGGGTGACATGCGGGAAGACACTCCATAGCCGCGGAACAGCAGGCGCGAGCCGACCTGGTCAACCGTGGAGACGGCGACAAGCGGCTGCGCCGGGGAACGTGCCCAGTCACGCTCCTGCGGTACTCCCCCCCGGAGACGCACCACGTCAAGCGGACGCGCAGGGTCGCCAGACAGCTCTGACAGCCGTTCCTTGACCTTCAGCAGGACGCCATCCGTCGCGCCACGGAGCTTCTCCGCGATCCTGCGTGCTCGCCGGAAGGCCTCGTCCACTACGATGCGCCGGTCAATCACGAACAGGATGCGCATTGGCGCTCTGCGCTCGGCGGCCTTCCTCGACTCGCAAGCGAGATGGAAGACTGCCACGTCAATGGTGGCTGTCTTGCCCGATGCTGTCGGCAGATCCAGTAGAGGAGGCCACTCGCCGCTCCCTACAACCTTCCGCGCGAGTCTCTCTTGCCACGGGAACGCGCTGCAGCCGTGTACGGCTTCGAAGAACGCCGGGAAGTCGTCTACGCCAAGCCCACTCATGGCCCCGCCTCCTCGCCGACCGGCAGGCAGAGGCCTAGGCCCCGGTAGCGGCCAGCGCCAAGAATGAGCGGCCCTCGAATAGGGTCGGCAAACGTCAGCACGAGATGCCGCATCGGTCGGCTGCGATAGGGGCTGTCTTCAGCGAGCGTGTCCTTCACCGCGCGCACGGATGGCGCACCGGTGACGGCACTGAAGCTGTGAACCTCTATGCTGAGCCCATCAGCCACTTCCTGAGGCAGCCCCACATTGAGACAGGCCTGCTGAACGATGGTGGCGAGGTCCCTGCCGGCCTTGTTCTTCGGATACCGATCGAGAACAACAGGCAGCACCGTCGCCCAACGGCCGGAGGGCTCCACATAGCGTTCGAAATGCAGGGAGTTAGGGTGCGTGGACACCATGGGGGTGAGTCGCCACGAGCCGAGCTGTCCGAAGTGGAGTCCGTCTCCCTCTCGGAGAAAGGCAGCAAGCGCCCTCAGCGCCGCCGCGCGCTCCTCGGCGGCTGCATGCCGCGGCCAGATGAGGACGATACCCATCAGCCGCCCCTGGGAGTACCGCCACCCTACGTCGGCGAGCGGCGCGATGGCGAGGTGCGGCCTCTCGGCCGGCGAGCCGTCGGGATTGTGGCCCGAGAGAAGCGTCGGAATGTGCAGACCCTCGTCGTCGGCAGTTTTCAGCAGCGCGTCGCGCAGGCGCTTGGCTACCAGCGGGAACGCGTCGAGTGCAGGCACGAAGCCACCGCCGTCGGCGAGCACGATGGCGGCGGGGTCAAACATCGTATGGGGCGGTGCGCTGCCAGCGGGCGGCGTGAAGCGCCGCAGGGCGAGCGAAGAATTCGGGTGATCACCACCTTGGTGCTGCTCGATCAGGTGTTGAAGCCGGCCTTCATAGGGCACGCGCAGCTCGGCCGGGCTTCCGCGCATCCACCCGCTATCACAGTGGTCAACGCCGGCCTCGCCGTCGAGGAGCGCCACGCGCACTAAGGTGTGCGGATGTCCCAGATAGGTCACTTCGCGGGCGAGGCGTACGAGAGCGGCGCGGTGCTGGTCGAGGCCATCGGCCCGTTTCCAGATGTAACAGACGACCGGTCGCTCCGCTGCCGGGACAACGGCGGGGAACCTCCGGGGGTTCCGGTTCTGCCGCAGCTCCGGTATGACGCGGATGCTCTTCTTCGGGTCCTTCGTAGTGCGAGCGTCGTTCGGCGGCACGAAGACCGGCACCACGTCGCGCTGATGGGCCGATGGCGCGGAAAGGACAAGTCCTTCGTTGTCGAGCCTCTCAAGCCATTTCAGCGCGGCCTGCTCGTCATCAAGCGGTTTCTCGTTGCGACCCCACGCAGCCACGAGCGCCTGGAAGAGACGGTCGGGATGGGGCGGCCATTCCGGCTCCTCGCGGCTGTAGGGGGTCGCCGCCACGCAAACGCCCGTAAGGAACTCCATCTCGATCGCGAACATAGTGGCGCCTCACGCGCTCTCGGCCTCGGCCTCGCCAGCGAGTCCTTTGGCCCGGGAGAGCGCCACCAGGTCGACGAGACGCTTCTGAGGCACGAGTCGGATGGGCTCCTCGTTCCACGGGAAACCTGCGCTCTTCGCTGCTTCGACCGCCTGGTTGAAGACCGCAATAGCCTGCTCCCCGTCGATCTCAAACCGATCCACGCTTCCATCCGGGTGGACGATCTCGAATGGCGCCGCCTCCTGACATACGAGGTCGCATCGCGACCGGAGCGCATAGCCCGCCTTCTCCTGCAGCGTCAACGCGACCAGTCCGAGCGCAGCCAGCACTGTACGACCTGCGCTCTCATCCTCGGTGTCAGGGAACTTGAGCCGTCGCAGCCCCCCACAGGTGATGACCGCGGTGTGCAGAGCGTAGTCTATCGTGACACCGCCTGGAACGAGGTTTGAGATGATATTCGAATGGACGATCTCGGAAGGCCTCAGCGCCTTCTCGCCCTTCGCTCCGCTCGCAAGCGTCCATGTCAGCGGACTGCCAACAACCCTCACGTCGGCGCGAATCCCCAGCGGGTCGGTGCGGACAGCGCCCTTCTGCCCCTCGGCTGCCGACACGCCAGTGATCTCAGAAACGATACAGCGAGTGAACTTCGCCCCGAGGCCTCCGCCTTCACCAGTCGAGTTCCAGGCACCGAACAGCAGCGAAGGCGGGCTGAGCTTGAATAGCTGGAGTGCGTTCGTCGGCTTCGCCAGCAGGAGGTCCCTGTAGTGGTCCGTTTGCGTGAACGCAACTCCGTCAAGCTCGCTATCGCGAATCACGGCATCGAAGATACGGTGCGGCGCTTGCAAGGAGGTGATCTGGCCGAGGTCGCTCACATCAGTCCCATCTGAGGCCGACGCACCAGCAAAGTCAACCACAATATGAGGCATTGCGATCCGACCTTCATGTAGAGCGCCTAGCAGCGCCTCCTCCAGCCGGTTCGCCTGACTCTGGACGCTGTCAAGCAGTACGCAGGGCATGTCCTCACCGTTGATCCTACGGGTCTCGAACACGTGCCGCGGAGGCGCGTTCCGCCCCTCCCCCGCCGGGTATGCCGGTGGGAAGATCTTGTCACCCGCCCCGCCTGAAGGCTGCAGCCTCTGCACTCGCCGGATCGCGGCGTCCTTCGCCACGACCTTACTCAACTGTCCCAAGGTCATCGTCATCGCCTTCTCCTCCTTTCGTGCTTAGGATGAACGGGATGCAGACATCCCCTATCCGGCATACATACAGCTGCGACCCCAGCGCGCTACGGCTGCCAGAGTCACGCGAGCGCTACCACTGCCGTCTTGGCGCAGCGAGTCTCGACGCGGAGCGGATCGGGAAAGCGGCCGGCCTCAGCGAGCCGCTGTTGGTACGGCAACGGCGTGTTGGCCGTGCCGGCCTCGAAGAACCCCTCGAACGGCAAGGCTGCCATGCTTCTCCCCCCGCGTGGAGGTTCTGTCCCGCAGTACGCCCGGGATCAGTCGCAGCACCGCGCCGCTGGCCTAGCGGCTGCGCGGCGAGCATCCCAGGGGGGTAGCTCAGAGCGAATCAGCTCGTCGCGTCGCGGAGCAGGACTGCGCGCAGTGCTCTGCTAAGCGGAACGGAATCCTGCCATATCTGAGGGAGACGTGCGCGAGGCGGCCGCCGCGGCGACACGGGATGGGCACAGGAGTGCCGTAGACGAGCAAGTGGCTCTTGAACGGCAGCCGTCAGCATCTCAGTCCGCGTAGGCAACCGCGAACGGCACCCCACGTGCCGCTGTGTGCCACTTTCGCCCCCGGGACTTCGGCTCTCCTCAGCTGCCCGCCCTTTCTGGCGCTGTGGCCGCGCTTGGGCGGCTGCTTGTGGCATCTCCGGGGCAGTGGGCCTGTTCGCGCCCACCGGGCGCAAGAATGCCTTGACCGGTTGGCCAACATCCTCCCTAATGACCTATCGGAAGTACGGCCGAAGCCGGAAGGGAGGCGAAGATGGCGAGGAAGCGGCGGAATGGGCGCTCGGGCGAGCGAGAGGCGCTGGAGGAGTTCCTCGGGGCGCTGTCGCTGGAGGGGCGGTCGGCGCATTCAGTGCCGTCCTACCGCAGAGATCCGGAGGCAGTGCTCGCGGCACTGCCCCGGCCGCTTGGCGAAGTCAAGCCGGCCGACTTGCGGGAGTGCTTCCGCCGCCAGCAGCAGGCCGGCCGATCGCCCTCGAGCATCAACCGCGCCATCGCCGCCGTGCGCTCCTTCTGTCGCTTCCTGTTCGAGGAGGGCCGCCTGGAGACGAACCCCGCGCAGGCGCTGCGCTCGGTCCGCCTGGGCCCGCCCTTGGCGCCCAAGCATCTCACCGTCGAGGAGGTCCAGCGCCTGCTTTCCCTGCCCGACATCGAGACGCCCACGGGCCGACGCGACCGCGCCATCCTGATGCTGCTCTACAACACCGGCCTCCGTGTGGGCGAGCTCTGCGCCCTCAATCGCGAGGACGTGCGCCTGCCACCCGATGGCTGGGGCGCCCTCCAAGTAGTGGGCAAAGGACGGCCGCTCCACCGGCTGCCCATCAACCGCCCCGCGGCCGAGGCAGTCCTGGCCTACCTCGCCGACCGTGGCGATGATGCGGAGCCGGCGCTCTTCCTGAATCGCAATGGGAGGCGCTTCTCCGTACGCGGCATCGCGCTGCTGGTCAACCGCTATCTGCGGGCGGCCGGCATCGCCAACCGCTCCGGCCCGCACCTGCTGCGCCACACTTTCGCCACCCACGCGCTGCGCGCCCGGCCCAACCTGCGAGCCGTCCAGGAGCTACTCGGCCACGCCTGGGTGACCACGACGCAGCGCTACACGCATCTGGAGGTGGAGGACCTGCGCGAGCAGGTGTCGGTACTGCCGGGCATCAGCGTGCCGTGACACAACACGCGTGACCCCTGGCGCTGACGGGAGGTGAGTGCCGCGCGCTGGCGGGGGAGGTTGCGGTTCGCCGACGCCCCGCCGGCCCCTAGTGGCGCAGGGCCGCATCCTGCGGCCGTTGCGGACAGGCCGCTTCCGCATTCCAGAACTTTCCGCCTGTTTGCCGCGTCCAATACGCGATGGGGGAGAAGGGGGCGGCGATGAGACTCGTACGCGCCTCGTGGTCTGTCGTGCTGGTGGTGTTGGTGGTGACGCTGGTCGTGCCGGTGCTCCGCCAGCGGCTTCGCATCAGCGTCGAGGAGCTGCGGCCGGCGAAGCTTCAGCAGATGGAGAATGCTCAGGACCCGACCGAGGCCGCCACTCGTGTCCTCAGGCCCTACCAGCACCGCGCGGTGGCCTTCGTCGAGAAGACCTACCCGAACGACGCGCAAATGCTGATGGCCGCGGGCGCCCTCGTGGACGACGAGGGTGTGCTCAAGCGCGCCGCGGAGATGGGCAAGGACCCGGTGGTCTGGGCGGCCTATGGCGAGAAGCTGATGCAGACAGTGCCGGGTTACGAGCGGATCGGCAGCTCTGGCGTAGACCCGGCCGACACTGAGGCGGTCAGGGAGGAGGAGAAGCGCATCGCCGAGTCGGGCCTGCCGACCAAGCTCACCTCCGAGCAGGCCGATCCGTACCTCACCGCCCTGCGGAGGTGGCAGGAGGCTGACCCGGAGAACGCGCTGCCCGTCGCGCTAGAGGCGCGGCTCCTCTACGGTCTGCACCGCGACCAGGATGCGCTCGCGATGTGGACGCAGGCCGGCCGCATGCCCGCGATCAAATCGCATGCGGTCGAACGGTCTCGGGCTGTTCAGCGCCTGCTGGTGGCGATGGGAATGCCCAAGCCAGACGCGATGGTGAACGCCGACATGTCACTCATGTTCCCCACAATGGCGCGGTTGCGGGACATCGCGCGCTTCGTGGTGTACGAAGGGCGCCTCGCGGCCATGCGCGGTGACGCCACGGCCGCCATCACCTGGTGGCAGAGCACCGCCGACGTGGGGCAGCATACGCAGGAGTCGGCCGACACGGTCATCGGCCTGCTCGTGGGAATCGCCATTCAGGGCATCGGCGCCGCGCCGGCCTGGCGATGGGTGAACGACAGCCAGAGCGGGATTCCGGGCGGCCCCCTCCTCGGCGGGCGCTACTTCTGGGGTGACAAGCACTCCCTCTATGTGGAGCACATGGGCGACGAGAGCGACGGGAAGTTGCGCGACCGGCTGGTGCTGGGCAAGCTCAGGTCACAGGCGACCCGGGAGTACACGAAGGGCCCAGCGGCGTACGGGGGCTACTTCAGCGCGAGCCGCTACCTTGTGTTCGCGGGCATTGCCGTGGCCGTCGCGATTGTGCTGCTCGTCATCTACCTGGTATTTGGCTCTTGGTCTCGACGCGCCGCGGATGAGGCGACTGGCCTGCACGCGGCCTGGCAGATCGTGCTCGCGCTGCTCATCCTGGCTCCCGCCGCCGTCGGATCCGTTGTCGTCCTCCGTCGGTCCGTCATGGTGGAGGGGGGGCCCACCGGTTCGGCTACCGCGCTGGTGAGCGGTCTCGCCGGCTTCGTCCTGCTCGTGCTCGCCATCCCGCCCCTTGCCGCCATTGCCAGCCGCGTCGCGGGAGCGCGCTTCCGCACTGCTTGGCGGGGGAACCTGCGCCGGCTGCTTCCTGTGACCATCGCCGTGTGCGCGCTCATCTTCCTTGCAGCCAACGCCTACGCCGCGCGAACGCTCAGCCAGTGGGCCGCCAAGTGGTCGGCCCCGGGGATGAGCGAGATGACCGACATGGTCCGGACGCTCGGCGACAAGTGGGCCCATCCAGCGATTCCACCAGATGCGTGGCGGGCCGAGTACGCGCCGAAGGCGGCCCGCGCGCAGGGCCAGCATTGATGCCGCGGTCAGACGCCCCAAGGCCACGCTGGCTTGCCCAGCCAGCAGCCGCGGTTGGCCTAGGGCCGTCAAGTCTGCGACCATCCCCGGCATCCCCCTGTCAAGGGCCGACGCCTTGACCGGCTCCCCATCAACCGGCCCGCCGCCGACGCGGTGCTGGCCTACCTCGCGGACCGCGAAGATTCGGAGTCAGCGCTCTTCGTGAACCGCAACGGAGGCCGCTTCAACGTCCGTGGCATTGCCCTGCTGGTGAACCGCTATCTGCGGGCAGCCGGCATCACCGACCGCTCCGGCCCGCACCTGCTGCGCCACACCTTCGCCAGCCACGCCCTGCGCGCTCGGCCCAACATACGCGCCGTGCAGGAACTGCTCGGCCACGCCTGGGTGACGACGACTCAGCGCTACACTCACCTGGAGGTCGAGGACCTGCAGGCTCAAGTGGCTGATCTGCCAGCCAACCATTGAGCCCATAGGACGCATTGTCCATTCAGTGCCCCGCCAGGGGCTGTGCGGCGCCCTGGCGAACCCCTGTCCCTGGGGCCGAACCGGACAGCCGAGGCGGCCCCGCCAATCGCCGAGGGCACGCAAGGAGGGATAGCAGTGCCGGAGAGCAGGCACAGCGGGGCTGCTTCCGCGCTGGTGGGACCGATCTGGTTCATGGGCTGGCTGTTCACCATTGGGTACACTCACCTTCACTTGTGGAAGGCTGTGCTCGCGCTGATCATCTGGCCTTACTACCTAGGGACAGCGCTAGCGGGGAAGTAGCTGGCAGAGTGCCGCAGAATGGCCGGCTGGGGCGGGACTTCCGCACACGTCCCTAGAGGCCAATGGCTCGCGGCTCTCAGCTCAGCAGCTCCGCGGCCCGACCATCCTGGTCCCGGACGCGGCCTGAAACCAACGTGGCGCAGCATCTTGGGCAAGTCTCGGGGGGTGTCCAGATTCGGGGGGTCCCGCCCGGGACGACCTCAGGGCGCAGGGAACGCCAACGGCGTCGTGCGTCCCACAGCGGGGGCAGGGCACAGGCTCAACTGTGGAAGCACTCAGGGGCCCAGTCACCCAGCCGGGGCGGGCCGAGCCAGGTCGGCCGTGAGACGGGCTGATCGCTCTCTGGCTGGAGGACGTTCGCGTCGGGCTGCGACGGCCCCGGCAAGGGAGGGCAGATGACGTCCCGTCTGGGACAGGAGCCTGACGTTCCCGCTCTCCTCGTGCTTTGGAAGCGCTTCATGGCCGAGGAGGAAGACGCGGTGCCGGACGCTGACGCGGAGGCGGCCAGCGCCAACTGGCTGCAGCGACTCCGCGTTCAGATCGCGCGGCAGCAGATCTACGTCCTGGAGACACCCGCGGGGATCGCCGGGTTCGCGGGCTTCATCGTGCCCGGAAGCTCGCTCTCCGTCCCATCAGGCGTGGCCTACATCGTAGACCTTTATGTGACGCCGGAAGCCCGGCGTGGGTCAGGAGCACGAGCGCTGATGATCTCGCTCATGAAGGCGATCACCCGCGCCGGCTGCCACGAGGTATGGACCAACACCGCCCTGACGAATACCCGCATGCGGCTTCTTCTGAGCCGCGCCGGGTTCGTAGAGAACCGGGGCTTCTCTTTCCCAGGCCTCCGGGACCAGGTATACCTGAGGCGTTCGCTGCTCAGTCCGCCCGCCGCACCTGGAACAGACGGGAGAGAGCAGTGTGACTGACGTAGTCGTCCGCCCCGCCTGCGAAGACGACATTCGCTCTATCGCCGAGCTCCACGGCGGTGGGCGGCCGAAGGCATTGCCTGGGAAGCCATGACCTGACAACCGCCAGCATGGGTCCAATCGCCCAGCCTGGACAGGCCAGAAGCTCCGCGGTCCTACCACCACCTCGCCCGCAAGCGCGGCCCTGAGGCCAGCCTCGTGCGCCGTTTGGGGCGGTTTGGGCGAGAAGGCGTGGAATGAGCCGATCGTCCGCCAACAGCGCCCAGAGGCCACAGGGCAACCGCGCCTCACGCGGCCCAGTGGCGCGGCTTTCCCTGGTCAGTACCCCGTCCGCGACCTGGTGGGATGCAGGGGCTGCGCCACCCGCGGCGGCTGCCAGTTCAGCAGCTCGGGCTCCAGCATGATCCCGTACTTCCAGGCCGCCAACAGATGGAAGCGCTTGGCGTACTTGCGCCGGCGCTCCCCCTGGACGGTCTCATCGTAGGCCTCCTCCCGCAGCTGGCGGATCAGGCCCTGACAGTTGCCGGTGAACAGATACACGCCAGCCGCCAGGCCCTGCTGGGCCTTGAGGATGAAGGCCACCTCGTCATTGGGGGCCTTGCGCAGGGGGCCGAAGTCCGGCAGCCTGTCGCCCCGCGCATAGTCGTAGAGGGCCTCAGAGGGGCCCAGCGCCTGCCCCCTCAGGCCGTAGAGGGTGCGCTTGATCAGGTCGGCGGTGTTCATGATCCCCTGGCCGGTCTGCTGGCGGGCATCCCCGGGGTCGATGGCGGTGAAGATGGGTACCAGGGGCCGGCGGGTCCCGGCCTTGTGAATGGCCCCCCCGTCCCGGCGCAGCACTTCCCGCACCTGGGCCTCGATCGGCACCGCCTCCGGTGAGTACTGGTCGAAGGCGATCACACACCCCTCCCGCACCGGCTCGGGGAGCTGCCATCCCTGCTGCCGGAGACGGTTCACCTGCGCCGCCACCGCCAGCCACACCCAGCCGCACCCCACCACCCCAGGGTCAAAGGCGCGCACGAAGGGCCAGCTGGCGGGTATCCGGAAGGAGGGGATCACGCGCTCGGGCGCGAAGGCGGTGAACACCCTCCCCTCGAAGTCATCGTGGCAGCAGCGCAGGAAGCGCCGGGACTCGGCCCGGGGCAGGGCCTCCATGCGCTGGAACCAGGCCGGGGGGATGTTCGCCCGGTTGTCATAGGCATCGGATTCCAGCACCAGCAGCCGGCTTGCCCGCCAGCCGTCTGGAGGGCTTGCCCGCCGGCCTTCTGGAGGGCTAGCGGGCATAGGCCATCTCCCACACCCAGTTGTGGCCCCACCCCATGGCGGTGATGATGAGCTTGGGGTGCGAGAGACGCCACTCTGGCTGCTTGGGTCTGGTCACCCGGTTCAGGCGGCTCTGGATCATGGTCACCACCTCCGGGGTGCGGCTCCTCTCCTCCCCCGGCTCGCCCGGCCGCTCTTCGCTGGGGATCTCCTGCGCCTCCTCCACCCAGGCCAGGTCGTACTCGGTGGAGCCCAGCGGGCCCGCCTCCTTGAAGTGGGTGAAGGCCATGGTGGGGCCCTCCACCAGGCTCAGGTGCTGAATCCCCGCCTCCCATCTACCCACCTCCGGGGTCACCTCCTTGATGTGCTCCCAGGGCCGGCGGAAGAGCCACCCCAGGGCCTCTCCCATGCTCACCATGGTGGAGTCCCACAGCCGCTTGTGGTCGTAGCGCCCGATCAGGAAGCGGCTCCCCGGCCAGCGGTAGCCGAAGGCCAGCAAAGCCAGACAGGCCGCCGCCGACTTGCCGGCCCGCGCGGAGCCGAAGTGGATGATGGTGTCGTAGTCCTCGCCCAGCACCGCCTGGGCGAACCGGCGCTGCTTGGGGTGGGGCTGCTTCCCGGCCGCCTCCCAGGGATCGGCGGCACAGCGGGCCCGCACTCGCTCCCCTCGCAGGCTGCGGGCGGCGGCCGCCACGCCGGCCAGCTCGATAGGGGTCAGGACTCCGGAGCGGCTATGCGAGACAGCCATTCCACCACCTCCTCTGGGGCCTCTTTCAGCTGCTGGCGCCACTCCTCCACCCTCCGGGAGAGCACTTCCGTCATCTGCCGGTCCTGCTGTCCCAGGTACTGCTTGCCCAGCCAGATCTGCATGGTGATGTTGCCCCCCAGAGCCGCCTTCCACTGGATGCGCCGGAGGCTGGATCTGCCGTTCTCCAGGCCCTTCTCATAAGCACCGCGAAACTCGGGGTCGTCTCTCAGGCGGCGCTCGACGGTATCCAAGCTCACCCCGAGGACGGCGGGGAGTTCGCTGCGGGTGCTCTGGATCTTGCCCAGGTCCTCCACCAGGCGCAGGTCGAAGGTGAGGCGGGGTCGGCCCCCGGGGTGCTTGCGCGGCTCCTGCTGCTCAGTCATCCTGCACCTCCCGAACCATCCAGCAGTCCCGCCAGCTGGGCCCCAAGAGCTGCTCGCTGGGGCCGCCCATAATGGCGTGGCTGAACCGCCATCCGTCCCGTTGGTAGGCCGGTATCTCATAGGCCCACACGCGAATCCACTCGGTCACCGGACCAGCCGACACAGCTGTCTCACTCGGCACGAACTGCCTCCCCGCCGGTGAATGACTCCCACCGGGCCAGGATCACGTCGCAGTAGCGGGCATCCAAGTCGAACCCATAGCACCGCCGGCCGGTGCGTTCGGCGGCGATGATGGCGGTGCCTGATCCCAGGAACGGATCGGCCACCAGCTGGCCCAGTTCGGTGCTGTTGGCGATGGCCCGCTCGATCAGAGGGAGGGGCTTCATGGTGGGGTGGAGGTCGTTGGCGAGGGGCTTATCGTGCTCCCACACGGTGCGCTCGTTGGTGGGGCCGTGCCAGCGGGGAGCCTGGCCTCGCTTGTGAGCGTAGAAGCAGGGCTCGTACCAGTGCTTGTACTGGGCGAAGAGAGCTCCGGCGCCGTTGTTCTTCACCCAGACCAGCAGGTTCCGCTCCTGCCAACCGGTCTCAGTCATGCAATCCAGCACATCCCGGAGATGAGTGCTGGCAAACCACAGGTACAGTGGGGCCTTGTCATCGGAGTGCTCGTGGGCTAGGGACAGGCTGCGGACCAGCAGCGACCGATACTCGTCATCGGTGAGGTCGTCCCAGTATGCGTCCCCTTCCTGTCCCCCGGCGCCTCGGCGCTTAGCACCGATGCGCTCTTCTTGGGCGGCTCGTCCGCCGAGGTAGTTGATGGCATAGGGCGGGTCGGTGATGATGGCCTGTGCGACCTGCCCGGCCATCAGCCGATCCCAGTTTGCCGGATCGGTGGCGTCCCCGCACAACAAGCGGTGCCGGCCCAGCTGCCAAAGCTCGCCGGGCTGTACCCGGGTAGGCCCGGTCTGCTGCTCGGCCTCTGCCATCGCCTGGTCGGCATCGAAGACCTCCTCTCGGTCCCGTTTCTCCTCTGACTCTAGGCGCAGCAGCAGGTCCCTCAGGTCCTCCTCGCCCCACCCCGCGGCGCTGAGCTGCTCCTGGGCCTCGAGGTCGCGCAGGAGTGTGGCCAGCGCGGCCTCATCGTCCTCCGCCAGGTCGCTGGTGCGGTTATCCATCGCCACGAACGCCTCGGGGTAGGGGCCGTCATAGACGTGGCAGGCGATCTCAGTCCAGCCTTCCAACCGCGCCGCCTCCACCAATCCGTGTCCCGCGAGGATGGTGCCATCCGGGGTGATCACCACCGGCTTCTGCTGGCCGTGCACCCGCAGGCTCTCCCGCAGGATGGCGAGCTGGTACTCGGGATGGCGGCGGAAGTTGCGCGGGTGGGCCCGCAGCGCGGCAAGCGCCCGCATTTCGGCGGCCATCCCGGTCGCTATGGATGCTTGTAGCTGGCCCATTGCATCTCACCTCGGCCAAAGCCGAACCGGCCCCTGGGCTCAGGTTCAGGTTAGCTAGACCCTACCTCAGCTCAGAAGCCGGCTCGTACGCGTCGGCTACTTCCCCCACCACTACGGGCCAGGGGCCTGTCTTCGCAAGTATTCTACCACAGAAGAGCAACGATTGCCACTGGACCAGCGAGTCTCCACGAGCTCGCGGCCAGCGTTGCAGGCGGCCAGACGAGCTGCTGATGGGCGAGGAGCAGCCAGCTTTCCGGGAGCTAGCGTGCTGGCTCAGGCCGGAACCAAGCTTCCGCGCCCTCGGGCCAACAGAAGACGGCCAGGAGCAGCGTATCCCTTACATGGTCGGTGCCAGCACTACCCGAGAAGTCGCCAAGTGGAGCCATGACCCACTCAACCTTAGCCAGCAGGGACGGACGATGGACTCGCTGCAACCAATCCTCCGCCTCCTTCATGAGTGTGGGATCGTCATCGGCCAGCGGAAGCCCGGACTCGGATTTCATGATGGCGCGGAGGCCCGCCGCGAGTCGCCTGTTACCTGAACGCTCGGCTTCCTTTGCGAGGCTCCTCAGGTGCCCGATCCTCCCGCGAGCTCCCCTTGTTTGGCCGCGTTGCGGCGCGGCCTCCCGGCAGATCGCTTCTCGCGCCTTGGTCAGCCACGTGGAAAGCCCCTTCAGGGATTGTTTCACCGCATTGTCCTTCGCGCAGGCACTGCGGAGCTGACGCATCTGGACCGGAGTAAGGTGATGCGACAGAGCACCGCCTCCGCGCGAATGCGAAAAGGCGCTCGCCCCGTGCATAATCGCAAGGATAGCGGCGCAAACTGTGCGGTATTCACCGTCGGTCAGTCCCTCCTTGGGGCTGCGTACCCGACCCAACGCGTCCGCCACGGCGTTGATCCGATCGGCGGAGAGGAGGCCCTGCCGGCCGATCCACCCAAGCAGCGCGCCGAGGCGGACGACTGCGGGATCGTTGGCATCCTCTGGATCGTGTACGGCCCGAAGGAGGAGGCGCAGGAGAAACAAGACGATCTCTCTTTGATCCGGTTCCCCACACGGATGAACGCGTCCGACTCGGAGAGTCCGTCCCTATCTTCCTCGAGGTGGCTATCCTCATCCACACTGGGAGCATCGGCCCGCGCGACCAGCCGCCACGGCGACTGAACCTCGTCTTCGGGGAGACACGCGAGCAGTTCCTTGCGGTAGAGCCGCCTGAACTCGCGCAGGGGGTCCCGCGCCAGGCTGCGCGACTGCGCCAGGCGGTGGCTCTGGTTTTCCACCAACTCGCGCAGCGCCTCAAGAAGCGCGAAGCCCTCCGCGAAGGGCTTGTCGGGGACCGCGCGCTGCTCTTTCCAGAAGGGGAACCTGTCGCCAGGAAAGGCCTGCCGCATCCACTGCCCTAGAGCCTTTCTGTCCGCTGCTCTGGATTCGGCCTCGAAGAGGGCCCGCCCGTACCACCAAACCGCCCGCAGGGCTTCGCAGAGGAAGGACCTCGGGTGCGGGTCGCCTGCTTGCTTATTCCGCTTAACTGCCAACTCTCCCATGGGTAGGAGCGCGCCTCCGCGCTGGTAGTCTACCACCAAGCGCGGAGACGAACAACCGGAAAGGAGCAGAGCCAGATGCGACTCCTGCGCACCCAGGAAGTGGCAAAGCGCCTCCGCCTCCACCCGGCAAGCGTGCGCCGGCTATCGGCGCAAGGCGTCATCCCGCACGTCAAAGTGGGCGGATGGCGGGTGTTCGATGCGCGGGTGGTTGAGAGCCTGCGCAGAGAGCGGGGCACGCGAAGCGGGAAGCGAGATCGGCGGGAAGCTCGCTCGGCGGCGGACATGGCCGCGGAGGCCACGCCGTGAGGCCCCTCACCTTCGACGGCGTACTGGGCAGGCTGTCGGGCGCTAAGCCCGGCAGACGGCCCGGCACCGCGACTGCATTCTGTCCGGTGCCTCAACATGCAGACCGGAACGCGTCCCTTTCCGTGAAAGCCACGGACACTGGAGTGATCCTGCTCAAGTGCTTCGGCGGCTGCACGTTCGAGGAGATCTGGTCAGCACTCGGCATCGGGCCGACCCAGCTGATGGGTAGGAGAGTGTCCGGGTGGCGTGTCTCTTCCCTCCGCACGCCTACCGAGGCTGGCTCTCCACGCGGCGACCCACAGTACAGACGCCGGCGCACCGAGTCCTGGGCGTTCGTGGCACTGCCGTCGGCTAGGGGAGGACTGCAGTGACTACACAGGGCTTCCTCCAGGCTCTCTTCGCCGGATGCGCGGGCTTCCTGGAGCTCCGCCATCTCCCGGCTGACGGGGAGGCCTCACAGCAGTTCAGGCCCCTCGGCGACGACCTGGACTGGGTCCACAGATGGAGCCCAGAGGGGCGGGTGGATGTCTACTTCGGGGTCTATCCTCGCACTCGGAGCGCTGGCGTGGCCGACGCCATCGCCTCTCAGGTCTCCTGCCTGTTCTGTGACCTGGACGATGGCCGGGCAGGTCTTCCGCAGGCACTGGCACCCACGATCACTGTCGACTCCGGCACGCCGGGCCACGTGCACTGCTACTGGCGGCTGGCACGCCCGGTCGCGGTGGCAGACGCAGAGAGCGCGAACAGGGCGTTGGCCCGTGCGCTAGGCGGGGATGTGAACGCCACCGACAGAGCGCGCGTGCTCCGGCTCCCAGGAACCATCAACAGCAAGACCGGTCGCGAGGCTGTGGTCACGCACCATGACCCGGGCGCGACGTACAGACTGGAGGACTTCGCCTCCCTCATCGCGGCAGAGACATCCGGGGGGCCGGCAGAGGACGCGGACAGCGTCTCCGGTACCGGCAGAACCTCGTCGCCCGGATCGGGGTCCAGCGACGGGAGGCAGAGGCTCCATCAGGGGAGGCGCAACGCCTCTCTCGCCAGCCTCGCTGGCGGCATGCGGCGCATCGGGATGGAGCAAGACGAGATCCTGGCGGCCCTGCGACAGATCAACCGGTCCAGGTGCCGGCCGGAGCTCGAAGATCGGGAACTGGCCAAGATCGCCCGGAGCATCAGCCGCTATCCCCCAGCGTCAGACCCTGTGCTCGGGGCAGGGCCGTCACTGTCATCATCACTCTATAGGGCCGGTGACAGTGATGACGACGTGAACGCGGCACCAGTCGAGCTGCGCACTCTGACCAAGCCGGGCCCCAGGCGATGGAGGGTGGAGGGGCTCATGCCTGCCGACGCCCAGACGATCCTATTCGGGGGCGGGGGATTGGCGAAGTCGCTCCTCGGCATGCTGATCGCGGACCACGTCGCGCGCGGGCACGGCCTCTTTGGGAAGGCCGTGCAACAGGGGCGCGTCCTCTACCTCGATTGGGAACTCGGCCGGGAAGAGCAGACCAGGCGCGCCTACCGCGTGGCAGCTGGTCTGGACTTCCTTTGCCCTGCGCCAGGGCTGTTCTACAAGCAGATGGTTCTCCCCCTCAGCCAGGCCTTGCCACAGATAGAAGGCTGGCTGGAAGACCTCCAGATCTCATTGGCGGTCCTGGATTCCTTCGGGCTTGCGACCCTAGGCGACCCCACCGCGGCCAAGGACGTCGTGCCGCTACTGGCGGCCGTATGTCACTTGCCGTGCACGAGCTTGTTCATTGACCACGTCCGCAACCTGCAGCCAGGGGAGAAGGGCGATGATCTCAACCCCTACGGCTCGGTGTACAAGTTCAACATCGCGCGCTCGGTAATCCGGGTCATCCGCGTCGACGGTGACGACGTCTCGCTGTCCGTGCTGCTCCGCCAGACGAAGTCGAACTTCGGGCCTCTGGCCGATTCCTTGGGGTTGCGCATCACCTTCGAGGAGGAGCGCATCTGCTTCCAGCAGGTGGACCCTTCCTCTCCAGCCTTCACCGAGGCCATAGCTTACCTGACAGCTCGCGACAGAGTCTACCAGGCCCTGGTGGCGGCAGGCCGGGCCTCCCCCAAGGAGCTGGCCGATACCACCGAACTCAAGCTTGGCACCGTCAAGAACAAGCTCACCGAGCTTCGCCAGGCAGGCAAGGCTGAACCATTCGGCGACGGGAACTGGGTGCCCGTCCCGCAGTCATCACCGTCACTGATCCTAAGTGGCAGTGACAGTGATTACCGCGCGCAGGAGGCCCCCGCGGAATCGTCATCACTGTCACTTCCCCTAAGTGATGATGACGATGACCGGTGGGAGGAGGACTGAGATGGCCCTCCCTCCCATCAGTACGGTGGCGACGCCCGCGGCCTGCGTCAGGCGCTTCTGCCTGGAGTGTCTGGATGCCACCACCGGCCGAGGGGCCTTCGACTGCGGCTCAGAGGTCTGTCCCCTGCGCCCCGCCAGCCCCTTCCTGGGCAAGCCTATGCCCCTGACGATGCGGACGGAGGACTACGACGGGGAACCGGCCCGGGTCCCCAAGCGCAGGCCCAGTCGCAAGCTCATCCATGCGCAGTGTCGGCAGTGCCAACCGGACGGCAGGGATGATTGCGAGGCCGAGGACTGTGCCCTGCATCGCTACCGCCCCTGGGATGGTTCGGGCAAGGCAGGACAGAGGAAGGCATCCCCGGCCCAGCTTCAGGCTGCCGCTAGAGGCCGAGAAACCATGCGCCAGAAGGCGAGTACAGCCGTAGGGCAGGCGTTCGATGGCTGAGTTGAGTAGGAGTGCCTGCGGCCGCCTCGGGGCAGCTAATGCGCCCCGAAACTGCCCCTTGCGCATGTCCCCTGAGGACCGTCGCCGGGAGGCCGCCTCTCCGCCGGCTGTGGCCAGGCACGAAGCGGAGCCGCCGGAGGCCGGGTGCAAGCCACGTGCCGCGCGCTCTCGAGGCATCGAGCTGGAGGCGATGGCGGTGCCGACAACAGGCTCCCAGCAGCAAGCCATCCACGACGCCCTCCGCCTCCTCGCCGTGTGGGCTGTGAGGGCCGCACGTGCCCGCGTGGGGGCCTCAGATTCCACTTGACTTCCTCGTGCCCTGAAGCGATGAATGCACCCCGAATCGGAGCCAAGGAGAAGACGTGACGTGGCTACCGCACCGGAACGAGTGACCGCGTACCGCCCCGCGGTGGGCTACCTACGCCGCTCCACCGACCGCCGGGAGCAGTCCATCGGTGACCAGCGCAAGGCCATCGAGCGCTACGCCGAGGAGCAGGGCTTCGAAGTCTTGGACTGGTACGTGGACGACGCCATCTCGGGCACCACCAGTGACGAGCGCAGGGCCTTCCTGAAGCTGATCGCGGATGCCGGTGCCGAGCAGTGCCCCTTCCGCTACGTGCTGGTCTACGACATCAAGCGCTTCGGCCGACTGGACAACGACGAGGCCGGCTACTACCGGTTCCAGCTGCGGCGCAAGGGCATCGAGATCGTCTACGTCTCCGAGGGCTTCGCTGGCGATGACACGGATGACCTTCTGAGGCCCGTGAAGCAGTGGCAGGCGCGCCAGGAGTCCAAGGAGCTATCCAAGGTCACCATCCGTGGCCTCGTGTCCCGCTCCAGTGCCGGCTGGTGGTCGGGAGGGCAGCCGCCCTATGGCTACGATCTTGCCTACTACTCAGGGGACGGCCGCTTCCTCATGACTGTCCGCTATGACCACGACCTGAGCAAGCAGATCCTGGACGAGGACGGCAATGTCGTCCGCACCGTGCCCCGCGGGGAGCGGCTGACCTTCGCCAAGAGCGATCGCTGCCGGCTGGTGCCCAGCACACCGGAGCGTGTCCAGGTGGTGCGCAACATCTTCTCCTGGTACGTCACCCAGGGCCTGGGCTTCAAGGGCATCGCCGATCGGCTCAATCAGGAGGGAGCACCGTCACCTCGTGGTGGCCGATGGTCAACGAAGCATCGGGATGGCTGGGCGATGACCACCATCCGGGACATGCTGATCAACCCGGCCTACGTGGGCGACTTCGTGTGGAACCGCCACAGCTTCGCCAGGTTCCACCGGGTGGAGAAGGGGAGGGCGGTGCCGCGGAAGGGCATCCCCGGCCCCGGGCCCAACCACAATCGCCCCGACGACTGGGTGGTGGTGAAGGACGCGCATCCAGCCTTGATCTCGCGCACCGTGTTCCAGGCGGCCAGGAGCAGGAGGGAGTCCCGCCGGCGCGAGCCGGGCCAGTACAGCTACCGGACCGGCCATGGCACCCATCCGCCCTTCCTGCTCACCGGCCTCATCCGCTGCCTGCACTGCGGCCACACCTGGCAGGGCTACACCACCCACAAGGGGCGCAAGCGCACCAACGGCTCCTCAGTCAGGACCCTGGGCTACGCCTGCGGGGGCTATGTCACGAAGGGCAGGTCCTGCTGCCAGCGCTTCGTCTTTCCGAAGGAGGAGGTCGAGGCGTGGGTCTTCGACCAGATCAGACACATCGTCAGCAACTACCTGGAGGCCGGAGCGGAGCAGAAGCTGCGGGAGATGATCGAGCAGGAGGTCGCGGGCGATGATCGGCTCGATGAGTCCGAGCTCTCCGCGGTGCGCCAGCGTCAGGCTGACGTCGAGGCCACCATCGAGAACCTGCTGGACAACATCACCCCGACCAACCGGGACTACGTGGATCGGCGGATCACCAAGCTGCGAGACGAGACGGTGGAGCTTCAGCAGCAAGAGCAGGCGCTGCTTGAGCAGCAGAGCCGGGAAGGCCAGGCCGCTGAACTGGCGCAGACCGCGCTGGCCCTGGCCCGCGAGGTCGGTCAACTGGCCGAGTTGGGGATGGTGGATGAGAAGCGAACGGTGATCCGGGCGTTCCTGCGAGAGATCGAGTTCGACCCGGAATCGCGGACCGGAACGGCCTACTTCTATGCGGTGCCGTCGCTGAACGGAGACACCGCGCCAGACCCCGGCACTGGAACCCGATACGAACCTGCGACCACGGATTCGAACGCAGACGGGTCTGAGAGCCCTTCAGGCGAGAAGTCTTCTCTTCGACTACGGAACGTCGGCGCCCGATACGCACAAAAGAGAACCGCCCCCAGAGGGGGCGGTTCTTCTCTAATCATGGTAGCGGGGGCCTGCTATGTAGCCATTCATAACGCGCTGGGGGCGGTGCTGGTTAAAAGGTGGGGGCTACCGCTAACCGGGCGGAGGCAGGCGAGGGGCTGACAGGCCAGTGGCTATGGCTGCACCCACGACTAGAGCCTCGAACAGCGCGACGTTCACCCACACGCTTCGCACCACGATCCGCAGTTCGCTCCACCCTCTCCCCAGCCGCCGCATGTTAAGGCAATCTCGGTGCCGTCTTCGACTGGCTACTGTTTGCCGCCGGGGCTGCTCCCGCCTGCCGAACCCGATGTCATCCAGACGGCCGTCAACCAGATCTCCCAACCGGACGTTGCTCCTCCGCCGGCTTTCACGCCGAGTTAGCGCAACGCCATGGTGAGTCGCGTGGGGAACCGCCCAGCGTACTGCCGCGGTTTTCAGGTCGGTAGCACGCAGTCCTTGGCAGTCCCGTGTATTGGACTATTCGACGGCCGTCGTATGCAAGCCTTTTTCTCTCGCCAATTCCGAAAGACGTTCCGCGAGATCAAAAAGGTTCGACGCGGTAACTTGGGAAACAGTTTCCCTCATGAATGATGCCCGGATAATGATCTGTTCCTGACCAGGCACAGGGGCAAGGAACCGCATGAGAACAAGTTGGGGATCATCGGCGAACTCATAGAGAAGGCTAATGCGCCGAGCCGCTTCCTCTTGCGAACTTGTCCAGCCCCACTGAACCAGGCAAACGAGTTGCTTGTCGGGGGCTTGACCCGTTATCGATTTCACCAAATCAGAATAGGAGAAACCTCTAGGAACGGGTGCCATCACCATTGATGGAAGATTCTCCCAAGTTCGTGGAACTTGCTTCTGTTCGCTCACCTACGGCCTCCTCGCTTAACGGCTGGTGCCGAACTTCCGACGCGCCAATTGGACAAGGTCGGGGAACTTCCTCTCCGCGTCTTGAAGAAAGTGCTCGGGCATATCCTCGAACGGATTCTTGCCCCGCTGAATTAGATGCTCCATGAAGCGGCGTGTCAACTCGTCTTCGGACATGCCGGTCTTCCGCATGACTTCTTCTGGTGATGGGATTGTCTCCTTTGCAGCACCAAGGTAATCTTTCACTCCACATTCTTTCAGAATGAGTGCACGGACATCCTTCCGAATTCTCTCTTGTTCGTGAAGCGGCATGTTTCCTGGAAATTCCAGGTTGAGTTTGCCTTCTACTCGGTCTGCTATGAGTTCGGGGCTCTCCGTGGGGAAGTGTATGCGCGCCATAACCACAAGCGTACTAATCTTAGGTTCTATCTGGAGCCTGAAGCGGGGATCCATTGAGAACTCCTCGTTGTCGGCGCGCACGCGTGCGCCTGCTCTGCGAAGGATCAATGCCACCTCCGTATACCCCCTTGCTTCCGCTGCCGCCAAGGGCATTGAGCCTCGTGCGGGAATGTTTGCGTTTGCCCCGTGATCAAGCAGTAGCTGAACCATTGCTGGACCATGATTGACGGCATAATGAATGGGGTATGCATCGTCATCGGGATCACACTTATTCGGATCGGCACCCTGAGCGAGCATTCTTCGGACAGCACGTAGATCGCCGGCCAGAACTGCGTGCGACAGCGTCTTGTATTTGCGCGAGCTAAACGGCCACATCTCCATACCTCCCGTTCACTCTTGATGAATGAACTTGTCCCTCTACTTGAGCGAGAAGATCACCAGCCCTGCGAGGAAGCCTAGTAATAGCAGAGCGGGTAGACAGCCACGCCCGAGTCCTGACCTAATCTCGCGGGTGGGCTGCCATACCACTTCCCCACCGCATCTCGGGCACATCGTCGGAGAGTCGAAAACGTCCATCCATCCAATGGCAAACTCAGGCCCGTCGATGTCTCTGCGGGCGAATACAGTGCCGCACTTCTGGCAAACTCGATAATCGGTCTTTTTCGGCATAACTACTCCTCTTCGGCTCAGGAGGGCCCACCGCTGGCGGAGATGCGCCACCATCTGCCCCATGTCCCCGCGAACCTTCTTGAGATCATCATCCCCCGGGTTCGCCAGCAAGTACTCGTCAACCACCGGCAGCGCCTCAGTGAGAATGGGAAGGAACTCCTCCGGTGAATGCGGATCATTGTCGCCGCCGCGGACCGTCATGCAGTCTGATGCCATGCGCATCGAAAGGGCGCAGTACTCGAACACAAACAACCGCCAATCCTCCCGCGACACACGTAACTCATGGCGATGGGAAAGAAGGAGGTGATAGGTTGACTTAGCTTGGCCGTAGCGGCCCTTATCGAGCCTGGGGTCGTTGCGATTATAGCACCTGCAAGCCAGGTCAAACAACTGATGTGACCACGACTCGCCGCGCTCACGTGCTTCACTGACTTCTGGTACGAGTTCGGTCAGGATAGGCACCGCCGGAGTCACGGCCTGAAGCCGAGCTGCCAGCCTCTCGAATTCGTCGTAGGAAAGCGCGCAAAGCATGGCGTTTTCGAGCGCATTGGCGTGGATGACGTGCAACTGCGGGTGCTGACCGTATCCATGCGCGTCGAATTCACCTGCCGCTGCCAGAAACTCTCGGCGCGCCGCCTCACCATTCCCGAGCATGTGGAAGTGAATCGCGCCAAGGTTGTAACTTGCCAAAGCGCGCCGGTCAGGAATCCTGGTGAGCTTGCGAGCCTCCTCCAGAGCTTCGATGGCAGGGATCAGTCGCCGCTGATCCACCAGTAACTCGGAGTCTTCGAACAGCTTGCTGATCCCAGTGCTCATGTGTGTCGGCTCAACGAACAGCGATAGACGCGTGATCGAGCTTCGACGAGCCAGAACTCGGGGCCGGCTGGGCCCGCCGCGACTGCTGTGAAAGGTGCGCTACCGGCCAGTGTTGCCACTACCCGCCCGTCAGCAACGTTTAGGCAAGAGAACTCACCTGCCCTGTTCACTACCCCGAGGAACTGAGCGTCCGCTGAGAGGTCCGACTGAACCAACGTAGAAGGCCCCAGCCCAACTATCTCGGTTTCCCGAAAGCCCCAATTGGCGAGGTCATCCGCTGATCCAATCCTGAGACTGTAGGATTGAACCCCCTCTTGTAGCTTAGCCCATACCATCACGAATCGTCTGGCAGTTGAATCATAGCAGATCGCAACACATAGTCCCTCTCTCGGATGGCGGAGCTGCGCGCCCAAGCGTTCAAGCCGGAGTCCGGTGCCGCGGTGTTTGCGGAAGAAGATGAAGGTTCTGGCCGCGTCAGCACCTGTCTCGGGGAAGAACTTCGTTGAGTATCCTGCCCATACAAGGTGGTCCTCGCCGTTCACGAGTTGTGCGCCAGTGACGTCAGGCAGTTCCGTCTTTGCCATGCACTGACATTGCCCTTCGGTGTTTGCGAAGTAGATGTCTCCCGCGCGGTCCGTCAGCCAACATCCCCCCTCAGGTTCTCCGACCGCTACGTTGAGGCCGGGCGGGCAGCCTCGCAGAGGTGTAGATTGGAGCGTTGCCAGATCGAACACCAAGCCCGGTCCGTAGCTGCTCGCGGCGAAGAACTGGCCCTTCCCGTCGGGCGCACAGTAGAGACGCCCCATTACGCTCCGTCCTAGCAGCACTTCGCGCAGCGGTTGACTTTCAATGAGCCACTGGTCGTTCGCTCGCTTGCATACGGCGCGCCAGGCGGGGCCGCCGAACAACTCCTCCAAACGGCCTTCCGCTACGGCTCCGCCCTGCAAGAGCCGGAAGGCCACAACGCTATGTGTCGTGACCAACAACATCGTGCCGTCGTGACGGCAGAACCACCGACGTGGGATCACGTGCAGGTCGTCTGGGAACACCTCTTGATTGTCCTGCACTAGCAACGGCGAGGCCTCCTCAGGGCGCCATGCAAAGAATCCACGGTTCTCAGCGACCCATAGTAACCGCGAGCCATCCCAGCCCAGCGCGCCGCGCAGTATGCCTGCACGCACTTCCGTCTTGGGCATCAGGACAGGGCCGGATTCATAGACGACAAGGGAACCATCGCTGAACGCGACGGCGACTCTCTGCTCGCGGCAAGCACAAGCAGCACTGACATCTGCATTCATTCGTCGCAATGGCGGAGTCCCCTCACCGAGGAGCGAGGTGTCGCGGCCGTGTCGCAACGCGACTAGCCGGATGCCTTCGCCAAAGATCAACGCGGAAAGCTCACCGGTTTCACCACCGGGGAATGGCTGCTCGGAGATGCTCGAGCTTTCCACCGTCATACGAGCGAGCGTACCAACTGTTGCTTGAAACCAGTATGCGCCATCATACCATTCCACTACCGGGTTCTCGCACTCCGGGAGCTGAAAGCTGAACTCGGCCGCAACATCCAACCTTACTGGCCGCTCTTCTCCTTCGAGAACGCAGCGGTAGAGATCGGCCTTGCCTGACTCGTAGAGTACAGCAAGGCTTGTGGCGTCGGGCGCACAAACCATGACAAGCGGGCGCTCCCGCCGAATAGAGAGAACGGTGTCTGTCTGTCGCATTGCATCGGTATCGAGCACACGGAGCACTCCAAGGCGCTCAAGTTCGAACCCCACTCCTCGCTGAGGTGCTATCGCTGCCACCCGACCCCGTGGAGATTCAAGGCTACCAGCCACCTCAACACGAACACCTTGCGTAAACTGGGTTTTGCCCGGCGGCATCTGTTCGGGTGAAGTGCGCAGCCAAGACTCCCGCCACTGGATTCCAGCAACCTGTGCGCGTGCCTGAGCGAAACCTTCATGGTTCACCAGCCCTACAAACATTGCCGGATGCTGCGCGAGTCGCTGCGCGTGCTTCTGAAGGAAGTCATGCCACTCGATCAAGGCTTGGGGAAGCGGAGATCCGGTTAGCGAGTAGTCACCTATCTGCTCGTAGACCTGACCAGTCGCGACACGAGCAGCAAGATAGGACAGACGCGAGAATATGGTCAGCAGTTCCGACTCCTGCCGTCCGTGAGCAAGATGGAATGGTAGTTCTGCCAACTGCCGTGCATTCAGCTCCCAGCTCTGGCTCCCCTCCGGCTTGGCCTTGCGCCTGAAGTACTCGGCAAGTTGGCGGTGGGCGGCGAGGCGTTCGTGTTCCTCGTCGAGGCATTCGGATTCGACGGCCTCCCGCAGTTGGACGTGGTAGAAGTCGAAGAGTTCGCCGCGGAGCATCAGGTAGGGACGGAGGAGGCGCTGCAAGGCGGCCACATTTCCCTGCGCGTCGGCAGGGATGGCTGGGTCGGACTTTGGATTTTCAGGCGCGATGAGTTCGGCAAGTTCCGTGTATGATAGCCCGTGGCGGCTGACGCCGACCAGCGACATGAAGTTGCGCACTAGTTCAGCGCCGATCTGATTTCCGTCCCGGTCCAGAAAGCCGGGGTCCTTCTCCAACCGCCGGAGAATCCAGAGGAACAGGTCGCGCACGTTGTCCGGAAACCCTGCGATAGCGCGGACAACTGCGGCATCCTGGTCCTTGCTGTCCTTGACGTCCCTCGGGACATCCAGGGTGCGCAGTTCCTCAAGCGCGGCCAGCAGATACAGTGGGCTGCCACTCTCCGGCTTGGCAAGAAGAGCATCACTCTGCTCGGTGGTCATGCGTTTGCGGTAGCGGCGCAGGAACCCTTCGATTATCGCCCGCCCATCGTCTGCGGTGAGGGGCTTGACAAGTATTTCGCGGACTGATTCGCGCCGCTGCCGCAGGGCTTCCAGCGCCGGGTGCTCAAGCGAGGAGGCGATCACCCGCACATTGGGCGGCAAGTCGCGGGGGAGCCAGTACATGGAGTGCGCATTGTCGGCCGCGTCCAATTGGTTCAGCGCATCGAGAATCAGAACCACCCGCTGTCGTCGTGCTGCCACACTCAGCATCTCGGCGAATAGCAGGACTAGGTCCCCCGCTTCTTGCGGGATCTCGCGCTCGCCGCTGGCGGCCGTCAGCGCGTGGCAGAGCCTTCGCAGAGTGCGCCGCAGGTCAGTCGAGCCCGCGCTCGCGCCCACGAAGTGGGTGATGACCAGGTCGTCAGGATGCCGCCTGGCGTAGTCCTGGCTGAACCTGCCGAGGAGGGCCGACTTGCCGCACCCCGGTGCGCCGGTCAGCGCGATGATGTTCGGCTCACGATCTACCTGGGCGAACTGCGTCAGCTCATCGAACACGCTCTGCCGACTGCCCACTACATACCGCTCAACCCGCTCGCTGAGGAACGCCCCCATCACCGCGTCTTCTTCGGCGAACTCATCCAGCGCCTCGGGCGGCTCGGTTCCGAACTCCTCATCGACGCTCGCCAGCAGATCGGCGTAGACGCGGTCGCCGAAGGCTTCCAAGCCGACGATTCGCCCGCTTGCGGCATCCCAGCGCGCGGGATAGACAAACGGCTCGAAGCCGGCGTCAACGACCGCTTGCTTCAGGTCTTCCAGTTTCCGCGTCCGGCTCCGCGCCAGTTCGTTGGCCCGCTCGAGCCCAAACGCCTGGAGATCCTCCTGGGTGGCAAACTCACGATAGCCGCCGGCCCGGGCCGCCTCTTCGGGAATGGAATCGGTGGCCTCGTCCTTGCGGAAGTAGAAGTAGCGATACTCCTTCACCTCCAGGCGGTCGAGCACGCCGTAGCGCACCTCGTCGGCGGTGATTGAGTGCTCCTTGCCTGGAGGCACCCAGCCGTACCGCCCGCCCAGGAGGCAGATGAACCGGGGCCGGCACTCGTCAATGATCTCGCGGCAGACCTCCAGCGCGTCCTGCTCGGTGGTAACACCCCAGCGCAGGTCCACATCCACCAGATGAATCCGGCGCGGCAGCAACTCCTCCCGCAGCCTAGGGAATACGAACCGCACCAAGTGACCCCTCTCCGCCTGCATATCGCGGAAGGTCGAGGAGATGAAGACACGGACGGTGCGCCAGCCCTCTTGTCTCATGACATCCCGCCTCTGATTCGGTCAAGCAGCTCCGCCGCAGCCCGAGCGTCGGGGTGTTGCGGGCCAAGGGCGCGTTCCAGGACCGAGACCGCTCGGAGGGCGTACGGCTCGGCCTCGGCCGGTCGCCCTGTTGCAGCAAGCAGTTCGGCCAGCGCCCGCACCGGTTCCATGGTCAGCGGGTGTTCGGGGCCGAGCGCCTTCTCGCACACGGCGAGCGACCGGCGGAGAAGCGGTTCCGCTTCCTGGTAGTTCTCCTTAGCGAGGAGGAGGCGCCCGAGGTTGGTCAGGCTCCGCGCCGTATCCGGATGTTCCGGGCCCAGCGCCCTCTCTCTGACCTCCAGAGCCTGGCGCAGCAGCGATTCCGCCTGGTCGAGATCGCCTTTCGCCAGGAATAGCAGGCCCAGGTTATTGCGGACCCTGGCCGTCTCAGGATGTTCCGGCCCGAGGGTCTGTTCCGGAATCGCCAGCGCCCGGCGATACAGCGGTTCCGCCTCCTCGATCCTTCCTTGCGACCGCAACACTTGGGCCAGCTCATTCATGCTGTGAGCAGTGTCAGGATGCTCCGGTCCCTGGGTTCTCGTGTGAACCTCCAATGCACGCCGATGCAGCGCCTCCGCTTCCTCATATCGTCCTAGCAGGTAGACCAGCACACCTAACGCGTTGACAGCTTCGATGGTGTCCGGGTGTTCGGCGCCCATCACCTGCTCCGTCACTGCCAGCGCCCTCCGGCGTAGGGGCTCGGCGGCCGCATAGTCGCCCACTCGCTGAAGTACCCGGGCCAAGTCACTCAGACCGGCGGCAACGTCCCGGTGCCCGGTACCGAACACCTTCTCCCGAATGGCCGCCACCCGCCGTAGCAACTGCTCGGCGCTGCTGTAGTCACCCTTGGCGTACAACAGCGCGGCTAGATTCCGGACAGTAGTGGCGGTGTCGGGGTGCTCCGGCCCCAGCACCTTCTCACACGCGGTCAGAGCTTGCCGATAGAGCGGCTCCGCGGCCTTGTAGTCACCCTTGGTGTACAGGATGGAGGCGAGCATGTTCAGGTCGGCTGCCGTCTCCGGATGCTCGGGGCCCAGTGTCTGCTCGCAGAGAGCCAAGCTCCGACGGTACAGGACCTCCGCTCCCTCGTAGTCACCTCTGTCACATAGCACCACGCTCAAGTCGCGCCGAGTGCGCGCGGTGTCAGGGTGATGTGGGCCCAGCGTCCTCTCAAGAACCTCCAGCCCGCGTCTGTACAGGGACTCGGCCTCGGCGTAGTGGCCGGTCCACTTCAGAACTGTGGCCAGGTTATCGAGGCCGATCAGTGTACTGGGGTGCTCGGGCCCGAGCACCCGCTCGCGAATCGACAGCACCCGCCGGTACAGCGGCTCTGCGGCGGCATAGTCGCCGGTCTTGCAGAGCACGCCGGCCAGGCCGTTCAGGCTGCTGAGCGTGTTCGGGTGTTCCGGGCCCAGCGCCTTCTCCCGGATCGCTAACGCTCGCCGATACAGCGGTTCCGCCTGATCATAGGTGCCTCTGCCATCAAGTGACCAGGCGAGGTTGTCCAGTGTAGTGGCCGTGTCGGCATGCTCAGGGCCGAGGGCCTTCTCGCTGATGGCCAGCGCCCGCCGGTAGAGCGGCTCCGCTCCAGCGGGGTCCCCCTTGAGATCGAGCACCAGCGCCAGGCCGTTGAGGCTGCGGGCGATCGAGGGGTGGTCGGGGCCGAGTGCCTTCTCGTAGGCCGCTTGCGCCCGCCGGTAGAGCAGCTCCGCCTCATTGTATTCACGCTTCTCCTGAAGCACCCCCGCGAGAGTGCTCAGGCTGGCAGCGGTATCCAGATGCTCCGCGCCCAGTGCCTTCTCGCGAACAGCCAACGCGTGGCGCAACAGCGGTTCCGCGCCCTCACAGTCTCCCTTGGCGCGGAGCAGCTCCGCCAGGTCGCTGAGGCATGTGGCGAGCTCCAGGTGCTCAAGGCCGAGCGCCTTCTCATAGATCGCCAGTGCCCGGCGGTAGAGGGGCTCGGCAGCCGCGTGGTCCCCCTTGGCGGTGAGAACCCTGGCCAAGTTGCATAGGCTAGCTGCGAGCTCAGGGTCGCTTGCGCCTAGCGCTTTCTCGCCCACCTCCAGCGTCCGCCGAAAGAGCACCTCGGCTCCCTCGTAGTCTTGCCTCACATAGAGCAGTTTGGCCAGATTGTGCATACTGCGCGCTGTGTCGGCATGCTGCGGACCCAACGCCTTCTCACGGATAGCCAGAGCCCGGCGCAACAGGGGCTCTGCTCCGTCATGGTCGCCCTTCTCCTCAAGCAGGCCTGCTAGGCTGTCCAGGACCGCGGCAACGTCCCGATGCTCCGGGCCGAGCACCTCTTCACAGATGGCGAGAGAGCGGCGATAGAGCGGCTCGGCGCCGCCGAAGTCATGAGTGGCCTGTAGCACTCCGGCTAGATCATGCAGGGCGACGGCGGTGTCGCGGTGCTTCGGACCCAGTGCCTGCTCACAGGCGGCCAGCGCTCGGCGGTACAACGGCTCCGCGCCTCCATGGTCGGCTCTACCACACAAGAGTCTGCCGAGGCCGCGGAGCGCGCTCGCGGTTTCAGGATGGTTCGCACCAAGCACCTTCTCGCAGATCGCAATGGCCCGGCGGTAGAGCTGCTCAGCACCCTCACGGTTCCCTCTGCTGTGAAGCAGCGCAGCTAGGTTAGTCAGGCTCTTGGCGGTGTCCGGGTGCTCTGGACCCGCGGCCTTCTCGCAAATGGCCAGCGCGCGGCGCAGCAATGGCTCCGCCGCCTCCGCGTCGCCCTTGCCCCATACCCACCCGGCCAGGCTGTTTAGGCTGGCGGCCGTGTCGCGGTGCTCCGGCCCCAGCACCTTCTCGCGCATAGCCAGGGCCCGGCGCAGTAAGGGCTCTGTTCCATCTAGGTCTCCTTTCCTCTCGAGTAGGCCTGCGAGACCGTTGAGGCCCGCGGCGAGGTCGGGATGCTCCGGGCCCAACGCCTTCTCGTAAACCGCTACCGCCCGGCGGAACAACGACTCGGCGGCCGCAAGGTCTCCCTTTGCCTCCAGCACCCGCGCAAGATTGAGCAGGCCGGTGGCGGTGTGATCGTGTTCCGGGCCCGAGGTTTCTTCAGCCACCGCTAGTGCTTGCCGGAAGAGCACCTCAGCCTCTTCGTAGTCGCCTCTAGCGTGAAGCACCTTGGCAAGGTTGTGCAGACTGCGGGCCGTGTCGGAATGCTCCGGACCGAGCGCCTTCTCATCGATGGCCAGGGCCCGACGGTGGGCCGCTTCTGCGGCGGCATAGTCCCCCTTGGCCTCTAGCAGCCCTCCCAGGCCGCTGAGGCTCGTGGCGGTGGTGGGATGCTCCGGGCCCAGTGCCTTCTCGCAAATGGCCAGCGACCGCCGATAGAGGGGCTCCGCGCCAGTGTAGTCACCCTTGGCCTGCAACACTCTGGCCAGGTTGTGCAGGGCAACTGCGGCATCGGGGTGCTCCGGACCCAACGCCTGCTCCTCAATGGCTAGCGCGCGGCGCAACAGCGATTCCGCTTCCTCGTAGTCTCCCTTCTCCTCCAGCAACAGTCCGAGGTTGCTGAGGCGGCCAGCGACGCGGACATGCCCGGACCCGAGGGCCTTCTCGCTGATGGCCAGGGACCGGCGACAGAGCAGTTCCGCCGCATCGTAGTCACCTCTGACATGAAGCAGCGTGGCCAGGTTGTTCAGGCTGTTGGCGTGGTGCTCATGCTCCGGTCCCAGAACCTTCTCAGTGATGTCCAGAGCCCGGCGGCAGAGCGGCTCGGCTGCGGCGTAGTCCCCCTTTTCCTGGAGTACGAGCGCGAGGTTGTTGAGGCAGGTAGCGGTGTCGGGGTGCTCCGGGCCCAGGGCCCTCTCCCGGATGGCGAGAGAACGGCGATGGAGGGCCTCCGCCTCGCCATAGGCACCCTTGGTGCGAAGCAGCTCGGCGAGGTTATTCAGGACCCTGGTGATCTGCGGGTCCCCCGGGCTCAGCACCTTCTCGTCAATCGCCAGCGCACGGCGATAGAGCGACTCGGCAGCATCATAGTCCCCCTTCTGGTGCAGCAAGTCCGCGAGGTTATGCAGACCCGTCGCGGTACTAGGATGCTCTTGGCCCAGCTCCTGCTCCTTGGCCGCGAGCGCTCTGCGCAGCAACGCCTCCGCTTCCGCGTAGTCCCCCGTGGCGACAAGCAGTTCGGCCAGATTGTTGAGGCTGACGGCAGTCTGGGGGTGCTCGCGGCCTAGTGCCGTCTCCCGGATCTCCAGGGCTCGCCGGCAGATCGGCTCTGCCGAGTCGTACTGGCCAGCGATATGGAGGAAGCCTGCAACCGCCTCAAAGGCATCCGCTTTGCGTTCCGGATCGCCCTCGGTCCGCGCCCATTGGTCCAGCGCCGCCGAATAGCTCGCCGGCCAGTCGTATTCCGGAGGGAAATGGAGGCAGTAGCCGAGCAGCTCATGCTGATCGCGAACCCATAGCGCCAGGAATGTCGGGATGTGGGTAACGCAGGCCAGCAACGAGTCCCACTCGGCCGCCTCCTGGAGTTGCCACGGGAACTCCTCCAACCGTCTCTCCGGCCGCTCCCCGGAGGAGAAGTAATCAGCCAGGCGCCTATGCGCCTCCTCTCTGTCCTCTGGCCTCGGCAGGTAGCGGCGCTGCGCCGCTTGCCGCAGGAAGTCGTGGAAGAAAGCCAGCCGTCCGCTGCGCTGGGCAAGGGCATGTTCCGCCGCCAGGTGAAGCGGCGACCAGTGGGCGCGGGGCAAGGGCTGGCCATCCGCACCAAGCAGGTCAAGCAGTTCCGCTTCGGACAGGCCGAGACGGGCCGCCCAGATGAGCGGCATGCTGTCCCTGACCAGCCGCGGGCGGTCGCGCTCGTAGTCCTGCTCCCAGCGCTCCATCACCCTATCATACAACTCCACCGGATTGCGGGCTGACAGGTAGCGCTCGATCTGGGCCTCGAGCAGCCGGTGCTCCCCGAAGAGACGAAGTTCCTCCGATAGAACGCGCAGATACATGGGGTTGGCGGTCTGCTCAGCCAGGGCAATGCGCCGCTCCGGTCCAGGGCTTAGCACCTTGGTGTACTGGCCTAGATACTCCCGTAGCAGTTGAAGCCGCTCTTCAGGCTTGAGCAGTTCCACCCTCGTCTTCGGCCAGCCCCGGCGGTCAAGCTCTTCGAGCGTTTTCCCCGGCAGTGTGGAGACGATTAGCCGCACTTTTGGCGGGATGACCCGCGGCAGCCATACCAGTTCCTGAGCCCGGTCCCGGTCCTCCAAGTGGTTCAGGCCGTCCAGGATGATGACCACTCGGCCGGACGCGGCGACATAGGGCAGCCAGTCGTCCAACGCGCGCTTCAGGTCATCCGGCTGGGCGGGGATGTCCAGCTGCACCCCGAGCTTCCGCCGGAACTCCCCCAGCAGCCGCCGCACCATCGCCGCCCAGTCGGCGCTGTAGGGGCTGGCACCGATGAAGTGCATGATGAGCAGTTCATTCGGATGCTGCTCTCGATACCGCAAGGCCCAGTTGGCCAGCAGAGCGGACTTTCCGCAGCCGGACTCGCCGAGGACGACTAGGGGAGGGCCGTCACCGGCCGCGTGCTGGTCGAGGCGGTCGAAGTACTCCTGCCGTCCGATGTACACGCGCGCCCGGCTCTGAGCGAAAGCCTCGTGCTCGGCAGCCTCCCGGTCGAGAGGCTCGGGGACCTCATCCTTCGGGTACAGCTCCTCGATGATCTTCGTCAAGTCTTCGAGGACTAACTGGCCGAGGGCCTGCGGGTTGGAATAGTCCTCGTGTGGTGGATAGCGCAGTTTGCTGGCCCGGATGCGGTCCTTCAGCGCGGCGACTTTGGCGCGGGCGGCCTCGCTCTCGGGGCGGAAGTCGGCAGGGCTGGCGCCAGGTGGCAGGTGATCGAGGTAGGCGGGGTCGCGGAAGTAGAACAGCGCGCGGTCGGCCATCGCCGGGTTGTTCAGCACCCCGTGCATGATCTCCAGCGCCGTGACCGAATGCTCCCGGTGCTCGGCCAGCCAGGGCTGCTCCCCGATCAGCTCGTCGGGAATCTCGTCCGGCAGCGAACCGTAACGCTCCCCCAGAAGCCCGATGAAGTAGGGCCGGCAGCGCTCGATCTCCGCCAGGCAGATCGGCAGCACCTTGCCCTCGGCCTTCTGCTCATCCGGGATGCCCCAGCGCAGGTCCACCTCGCCCCAGGTGACGAAGCGCTGCTCGCACAGCTTCCGAAGCTGCGGGAAGATGCGCTTGACCAGCTCCTCCCGCTCCTCCTGCATGTCGCGGAAGGTGCTGCTGACAAAGATGCGAACAGTTCGCCAGGCCGTGGCCATGGTCAGGTCAGCCTCGAACGGATGGACTCGCGGATGCCTTTGATCTTCTCTGCCAGGGCGGCCGAACCGTGGTCAGTCGCGACCCGGTATGCAGCCTTGGCGAACGTCACGGTTACCCTTTCCCTCCTCGGCCTCGCATGTAGGCGAGCCACTTATCGTTGAAATGCCTGGCCGCTAGTTCGGCAGGCGGAGGCACATGTTCGGGCGACGCGAGCGGCACCGGGTCAATGAAATCCAGGCCGCGTGTGGCCAGCGCACAGCGCCACTCCTTCTGGACCCACTCCGACTGCGAAGCGCGTAGGGACCAGAACAGGTAGAAGATGTCTTTGGACGGGATGACTTTCCACAGTTCTTGTTCCCAGTACTGGCCGGAACGCAGCGAATCCACGTCAACAAAGATCTCCATATCCGGCGCGGCTTTCTGAATGCCCTGGACGCGCGCCATGACGCCGTCCCGGTCCTGGCTTGCGTAGCACGCAAAAGCTTTGCGGTGTCGCTCTTCCTCCACCGGCACGTCCGTCACCTCGGCCAGCGCCTTGCCAACGTGGATCAAGAAGCAGACCCTGGCTATCTGCAGACCATCTGCGAAGATCGTCGCTACTCCTGGCTTCGGCCCTTCCGGCACCTCGTCGGGAACCCTCACGGAGAAGGTCGCATTTCCGATCTCGCCTTCCCAGAGAATCTCGTCTTCGGCGTAGGGGATGGTCAGCCCATCGACATCCAGCCGCACCGACAGTACGGTGCCCCGTGCCACTCCAACCGGACCTTTTGACGTGACCAGAATCTCCCCTGTGGCAGCCCTTGCTGCTTCGAGCGCCCGCTCGATAACCTGCTTACGCTGGCGCTCCAGGTGTGCCCAGACACCAATCACGAACACCGCGCCCGGCAAGACCGTCGGCGGCGACGTTATCGTGAAATGCACTCGATCGACTCTCCCCGGCACAACCCGCTCCCCTCTCCTGGGCGTTCGCCCCGCCGCATAGTCGCGCGTACCGGCCAGTGTGCTGACTTGCAGACCGCACGAAAAGCAATACTGGGCGCCGGCGGGCAGGTCCCGCCCGCACCCCGTGCACTTGGCACCAGCCGGGGCCCCCTCCCCTGGCACAGCCACTTCTGCGGCCACCGAGTCCGCGCTAACGACACCGCGAAAGACAGAGTAGACTTGATACGCGTAGCGACTACCCGGGGTAACTGTTCTATCTTCGTAGCCCTCGCGTAGCCCCCCTCGGAACAATACCGTCCACTCCTTCTCCTCGTCGGCTTGGCGGCGCAGCACTATGATCTCGTCGCAGCGCTGCTTGGGCAGGTCCCAGCGGAGCCTCACTACACCAGGGCCTACCCGCGTCTGGAGGCAGGACACGAGTGACGCCTCGCATGGCGCCCTTTGGACATGAGCGACGGTCCTCTGCGCGAGATCATCATCAAAGCCGAACTGTTCCCTTGCGATTCTTGTGAGGTCTTTCGCAGCCACAAGGGGCATATCCGCGACAGTTCGCCAGAAGACAGCCTGCAGTGTTGCCACGTAGCCCGCAACCTTGTCAGGGTTGCGCAGAGATTCCACGATGCTAAACCACTCTTGTGCCTCCGCCCGCAACGCGGGGTCTGTACTGGTTGCCTCGCGACGCCTATTGGCCCAAAGCTGCTCGATCCTCGCCTGAATCTTGGCAAAGTCATCTGTCACTGCCAGTCCCAGCGCTCGGAAGCGAGAGAGGATTTTCCATTCAGACTCCTCGGCCAGCCTCTCTCCTCTGTCTTCTGGGCGAGGCTCCAGCGGCCGTCTGTATTCCATTCCTATCTCTTCTCCCAATTCCACGTCCCAAGCCCTGCCAACGATCAGCCCACTTTCGTCGTACTTCAACTCTACGCAGATCTTCCAACCCTTCGGCCTTCCCGGCCGGCTTGAGCGCAGAACAAGGCTGTCCAGCCGAGCGCAGTTTGCGGGATCAGGATCGTCCCCCTCCAACAGCACGATCTCGAGCTCTGTTTGTCCATCAAACGCGGCAGCGAAGTCCACTCGATGGATCTCGCCCACGGCCGCGCCGCTAGGGATCACCACACTGTTCATGGTTCCCAGTTCAGGATGGTCAGGGTCTTTGAGGACCTCGACGCCCACTGGTCTCACCAGGATTCCAGTATCCTTGCGCAGATAGGCCTTGGCTTCTTCTCCCCGCTCGTCGTAGGTCGTGACGTAGCTTTCCTCTGGAGGTTCCTCCCCGGCCTCCGTCCTCTCTTGGGCCTCTTTAGTGAGGTGTGGCGAGAGAAGATAGGCAAAGTAAGCGGCCCCCATCGCCACGAGCAGTTCCGGGTTGACATGCCTGAGCGGTGGCTTACCCATGACCTCTTCGATCATCGCCTCCACCGCCGGCATCTTCGTGGCGCCACCGCAGAGCAAGACCTCAATCTGGTCCCGCGTTAGAGGCAGGGCGTCCGGGAATTGCTTTCTCAGTTCCTCATCTGGGTTCTCCACCGTGTTCAGCACCTGCTCAAGCAATACTCGCGTCCTGCTGATCAGATAGGCAGTCTTCTCCAGGAACTCCGACCGGCTGACCTCGACCTGGTGTCCGCGCATGTCGGCGGGGATGAGAACAGAATCGATCCGGCTCAGGTGACGCTTGTGTTTCTCGCACTGTTCGGTGAGCGTAGCATTATCCGCAGCGTCCAGTCTCGGGTCGTGTTGGAACTGCTCGAGGCAGCTTTCAGCAACGATCTTCTCCAGCTCGCGATCCCAGTCCATGCCTCCGAGACGGCGATCCCCGTTCTTACAGATGGTGCGAACCTTCAGGCCGATAACTCCGGGCTCGTACTCTTCTCGTTCGCAGTGGATAAGCGTCACATCAAAGGTGCCGCCGCCCAGGTCATATACCAGGATGTTGTGCCCGGCGGTCTTGTCAATCTCATCAATAGCGAATGCCATCGCAGCCGCCGAAGGCTCGTCCAGTAGCCTCATCACCCTCAGGCCAGCCATTTCGGCAGCTTCCGCCGTGTCACGACGCTGATCCGGGCCAAAGTAAGCAGGGACGGTTATGACCACATCCTGGATTGGCTCTCCAAAATAGACTTCGCCATCGGCCTTGAGGGCTCGCAGTATCTCTGCCGCGACGTCTGTGCAGGTGTACTCCTTTCCGTCAATCGGGACCGTCCTCCACGCCTCTCCCATCGCGCGCTTGACCCCGATGATCACACGATCCGGATGGCACGCGGAGGCTTTGATGGCGGCCTCTCCAACCACCGGGTCTGCCCCCTCTGGGAAGTACACAAGTGATCGCAGTCGGCACCCACCCTCGGCGGCTCCAAGGTGCGCAAACTCAACACGCCTTCGGTCTGGGTCATACAAAGCGATCGAGGAATAGGTCGCGCCCAAGTCAATCCCGAAGCGCTTGCTCATGGCCCCTGCCTCCTTTCAGCCAGAGCACCTCCTCGTGTTGTTGCATAGTGCCCTGCTCGGGTCATGTGGAGCGGCGTATCTCCAGACCGACCTGCGCCAGCAGCCCGGGGATGCCGCGCACGGTCTCGCGGTCGTACTCCTTGATCTCGTCCGGGAGCTGCGACCACGGGACGAGATAAGGACTGACCTTCTTCTCGACGTCCCTCTCTACACCCAGGGTCCAGCCTTCTTTGATTCGTTCCTGGTTCCAGCGCTCATGCTCGAGCGCCGCCATGAATTCGATCTCGTCGGGGGTGAAGGTCATCAGGACGATCTCGCGGTCGCTGACCGGATGCACGCTGGAGCGGATGCGGCGGAGCAGCTCGACGAAGTGGTCGGCCTGCAGCCGGTTGGACTCTTTCAGGTCCTCCCGGAGCGCATTCCACTCGGCCATTGCGGGGTCGTCGGGCGGCTTTCTGCCGGCTTGGTTCTTGCGGTAGAGGTCATGGACCGCTCTGGCGACGGTTTCGCGGATGTCACCGGGCAGCATAGGCACTCCTCGCACGACAAATGCACCCAACGCTGATGCTTCAGGCGGCAGGTGCGCCAGCCTGGCAGCCGTCCCCCAGTCCTCGTCGGAAAGCAGCTTTGCTGCTTCTCGGCCGCTCTCCTCGATCACAACTACCTTGGCGCCCAGGGCGAGAGCGATCCGGTACTCGGCCGCCGTGATGGTGCCTCCGTTGACTCCGAGCAGCCTCACATCGTGCGGAGCGATGTTGGAGGCGATCAGGTCGATCCAGTTCTGAAGAGGTTCGAGGGCGCTGAAGTCGTTGCCTTCGGTGAGGCGGATCTCGCGGTAGCGCGAATCCACGGAGACGTTGGCAGGGGTGAGCCGCGGCACATAACCGAACGTGGTGATGGCATCCGGATACTGCTCCTGGATGTGACCGACCGTGCCGCTGATCCCAGCCGTGGTTCCTCCGCCGATGAGCGTGCCCTTGAATCCTCGGAACGACTGCACCAGCAGCGGGCGGTACTGCTGCATCTGTTGCTCCACGCTGGCATCACAGCCGCCAGCGAGGACGACAACCGGGCCAGCAATCGGCTTGCTGTTCGGCGTAACGAGTTGCATCAGCTTCGGCCGCACCTCTTCGGCATCCCGTGACGTGGGGAAGCGCGCCACCAGCCCGAGCATGAGCAATCGCAGCACCCACTCGTAACCATGCAGTTCGTTCCGCACAGGCAAGAGCCGATGCAGCGTCCTGAGGGAAGTTGCGATCATGAATGGCGCTGAAGTCACCTCGATCGCCTTGGCATACGCTGCAAGGCTTTCATAGGGATTGGCAAGCAGCAGGTAGAACAACCCTCGGCTGTAGTATGTCCATGGGATGTTCATGCCGACAGCAGCTTGGTTGCGACAGCGGTCAATTGATTCCCTAGTGACCGGGGCTAGGCAGGCGATGAGCGAGAGATTGCGGGCGCGCGTGATCTGCCACTCCAGGTGGTTGCCGAGCACGTATGGGTCGGTCGGGTCAATCTCGAACGCCTGGCGGTAGAGGCTTCCCACTTTGTCTTCGTCGAGGTCCTTATAGGTCCCGGCTAGGGAACAGATCGCATCAACGTCCCGCGGGGAGAGCGCTATCGCCTGCTCAAGATGCTGCTGTCCCTGGCGATAAGCCTCGCCCCGCGGCTGTTCCCTGTGCAGCTTGCAGGTGGCCACCCCGAGATCTCTCAGAATGGAGGCGTGTCTGCGAGTCCGATAGCGGCCCAGAACCTCCACTGCCTTATCAAATTGCTCGCCAGCGATGGCAAGCTTTCCAATCCGCCCGGCCAGCTCGATGTCATCGGGGTCGTGCTCCAGAATCGTCTCCAGTAGCTCTATCTCGTGGCGGATCTGCGGCAGAGTCAGATAATTGCCGTAGCTGGCCGCGTAATCGCTTAGCCCCTTGCCTATCCGCATGAACTCGCTGTCGGTGACTTCTAGCATTGCCGCGATGGCCAGGAGCTGCCGCTGCCACACGTCGGGCACCTTGAAGGCGCCCCGGTAGCTCCGGTCGTGGCTGAAGTCCGCCCAGGCATGCTCCAGGACGGTTCGGACTTGAACCTCGGCTTTCAGGCCAAATATCGCCTCGCTGATCTGGACATCCACATCGGGGCTGGGGAAGACCTCAGGCTTGAAGCTCACAATGTAATGGATAGAGCGGTAGCCGAACTCGGTCGGCTTGAGGCGCTGCTGGATGCTGACACTGTTCTCCCAGTCAATCTGGAAGTGGTCCTCGATGAACGCGCAGATTGCATGCGCTCCATCGCGGGTGGGTGTGATAACGCGGGCCCCGCACAGGTCGGTGAATTCGTTGACCGGGTATCGGTGCACCGCCCAGTCGCGGATGGCTTTTGCTCCGAAGCTCGTGATGCTTTTTGACCGCGCCTGGACGATGGCGAGCGGGGCGAGCCTGGCCGCGGCCTTCTCCAGCACCGCCTTCAGCGCAGAGGCGTACTGGTCGTACCGAGGGCGTATCACCACATACTTGCGCAGTTGGTCGCGGAGCCAAGCCGGACCTGGTCCTGGTAGACCGATCATCATGACCTCCTTCAGAGTGGCGATTGCAGATTGTCAGCACGCGTCAGCCCCGCGGGAGGCGTCGTCCTGCAGGCACAATCAGCGGTCTCTCGGCAGCACGCGCTCCTCAATCCATTCTGCTCGGCGCACATGTCGCGGAGAATCTACACTGTGCGCCACGTCCCTCGTGTCATGACATTGCGCCTCTGATCCGACCGGCGAGTCCGGACAGGTTCAGATGAACCCAAGTAGAAGGTTATTCGCACTCGCCTCGAAGTACCTCACCAGCTCACCGGTATTCCGGCTCTTGCCATCCCAGAAGAGCACCACCAAGTCGGACTTGATCGAGAATAGAAGATCGCGTTCCGTAGGAGCAGAAAGCCCTCGCGGGAAGGATTCCACAGTGCTGTCCACAAACTGCACCTGGCCGGCCTGCACGAACTGCCGCACCGGCTCCGTTACGTCATACCTGTGGTATCCGACCGCGAAGGCCCGCTGGCCGTGTTCCACTAGGTAGGCGAGCACCGATTCATCCACTGCGCCGGAGGTGCCGCAGTACCAGATGACATGCGGCGAAAGGTACGGCCGCAGCAGCGTCCTCACACGATGCCTGACCTTGCGCTCGTTCGCATGTGCGCTGCCGGTGACGGCGACAGTGAAGGTCGCGCCGGCCTGACTCGGGGCTTTAACACGCGGCCCGACGTCGTACCGCGACAGGGTCTGTCGGATCCCCTCCGACAGACGGGGCCCAAAACCGGCCAGTGCGCCGACATCGTAGGGCAGGACACGGTGAACCTTCAGATCAAAGGGCAGCGACTCCACTGCCTGGCCGATCAGGATCGTCGGTCGGCCCAGGGCCATCGCGTACCCGGTCTCCCACATAACGTTCGGGTTGTTGCCGGTGACGTCCGCGATGCAGAATGCCGCCTCCTCGATCCCCCGGATGATGTCGTCTGTAATCTTGCCCGCGCCGTGGACATCCTTGAGCCATTGACATTCGATCGCCTGCTCGGGCAGGGCCTCGGCAGTGCCAGTCTGGACTGTCTCGAACACGGCGTCGAAGCTCGGATGAAAGGGCATGATGACGAAACACTTCATCGCAGTCATAGCCGCTCCTTGCTTCTGTTGCCGCCGCTTCCCGAGCTATCCCGTCGCTTGTCGGCTGCCGGCCGTGTAGGCGAGCATCCAGTCATTGAAGTGGAGTTCATCTGCCAGCTCCTTCGGCGGCGGCACTTCTTTGGGGGAAACTAGAGGGAAGGGATCGATGAAATCGATTCCGCGCTCCTGCAGGCCCAGGCGCCACTCCCAGTCAACCCATTCGGACTGGCTGGCGGCCCTCGACCAGAAGAGATACATCACGTCACGGGCCAGGATCTCGGCTCTCAGTCGCTCTTTCCACTTCTCTCCGGAGCGCATGTCCGCGGGGGCAAAAAAGACGTTCAGGTTAGGTATCGCCTTCTGGAGGCCCTGCAGACGAGGCAACACAGCGTCTTGGTCCTCGTCAGCATAGCAGGCGAACGCGGTGCGACACCTGTGCTCGCGCGTCGGCCGCTCGCTCGCCTGGCTCTGCTGAATGCCGACGTTCACCACGAACAGCAGTCTCGCCACCCGGTGACCAGCCACGTGTACAGTGATGACTCCCTGCTTGGTGCCCGGCGTCGCCTCCTGCTGCATGGTCACGGCGAACTGGGCCTTGCCAATCTCGCCCTCCCAGAGAATCGTGTCCTGGAGTGGGTCCACCTTCGCCTCCGGGATTCGGAGTCGCACCTTCATCTCGACCCCGCGTCCCACTCGGAACGGTCCCTTGCTAGCGACCGCGACCTGGCGACCGGCGGCCTCCTCGCGTGCCATCCGGATCGCTTTGCCTCGCTGTTGTTCGAGGTAGGCCCAGACGCTCAACAGGTGAGTCGTCTTCGGGGCCATCACCGAGGGCGAAGTGACCGCGAAGTGCACCCGGTCCGCCCGGCCGCCGGGAACGGCTGGGCTGCCAGCGCGCGCTTCCCGCGTTACGCGCAGACTCCTTGGGGGCACGGACGTCGCCGGAGCGGCATCGGCCGTAGCCCACTCGAGGCCCGAAAGTCGCGCCAGATCCCGAGCGAGCTGCAGATTCTGTCGCGCATGCGCATTGTTGGGGTCGAGTTGCGTTGCTTCCGTCAACATCGCCACTGCTTCGCGTACTACGTGCGCGGGAGCTTTTCCCCGGGCGGCGTTCACGCGTCCGACCGCGACATTGGCGAGTACCAGGGACAGCTCTCGTCCGATGCCGGCTGCACCGCGGGATACCTCAAGAGCCTGGCGCAGCAAACGGATGGCCTCGTCGTGGTGATCCGCATTGAACTCCGTGACCGCCTGCTGACGCAACTCGAAGGCATGCAGGCCGCCGTACTCCGACACTTGTGCATCGGCCTCCGAGGCGATGCGCTTGAGGATTTCGAGGTTCTCGTGAGCGTGTGTGTTGCTGGGATCGAGCTGCGTGGCCTCACCCAGCATCGCCTCCATCTCTTGCATCAGCTGCCAAGAGACCGGCCCCTGCGCGGCGTTGGCGCGTTCAACGGCGACTCCGGTGAGCACCATAGAAAGGTCGCGTCTGATGGCCGCGGCGCCCCCCGAAGCATCCAGTGCCTGGCGCAACAGATGGAGGGCCTCATCATGGCGACCGGCGTTGTGGGCTTCGCCGGCCTGGCGGCGAAGGACCGTCGCCTGCTTCCCCATCTCCTGCACCTGCTCGGCCAGTTCCCGGCATTGCTCCTCCAGATGCCGGGCCGCCCGCTGCGCTTCCTGGTCCAGTTCCACCTGGGCCAAGGTGCGGAACGCGGCCAGACACTGGGCAGCCTCCTCCACCTCGGCCGAGCTAAGGTGCGCCAAGCAGCGCACGAGAAGGCGGTGCGCGGGCGATTCGGTCGCGCGATAGATGTCCAGATGATCGGCGGCCGATGCTTGCAACTGGTCTGACTCCCGCCACGAGCTGTGTGGCGTACCGCACTCAGAAAGAGCCGCATCAACCAGTTGAGCGAGCTCTGCCAGCGGCCTCGAGGCTTCACTCACCTGTCCCGCGCGTGCCACCTCCGCGGTCTCGTCGATCTTGCGAGCAATCGAGGCGGCAACCGCGGGATCGCAGGCCGACGTGCGGCTGATAAGATCTGCCTTGGCGAGGAGTTCAGCAGCTTCGTGTGCGCCGAACCACGCCCCAAGCCGTGTGGCAACGGCCTGCACCTGGGACCCCCTCGCCGCCGAGGCCTCGTCCACCAGTTGACGCAGATCGCGGGCGTCGCTGTCCGGCAGGGCCCACGCGAATCGGTCAAGAATAGCCCGCCCGAGTTGCTCGTGGTAGAGCAACAGATTGACCAGTCCCAGACCGACCGGGTACATCGGCGCGTGGTCGGTCCTCTCCGAACGGCCGTCTGATGCCTCCGCAGGAGCCGACTCAACCTTGCCGAGGCCCGTTCCGCCGGTATCCCCGATGTTGATGCGCATTCCGGGTCTGCGGAGGACGAGTACGATGGCAATTGCCGCGACCAGGACCACGAGAACCGCGACAGCAACGCTGACCCAGAGCCAGTTCATGCTCTGCCTCCCACCCGCAGTCCTTTGTACGGTGCAACGCATCCTGGCCGGTCGCTCAGCCGCGAGAAGACGAAGCGCATAAGGTGATCCCGCTCCGCTTGCATGTCGCGGAAGGTGCTGGTGACGAAGATCGGCCGCGATCGCCAAATGGCGTAAGGCTGCACCTACGTGCCCATCCCACTCTGTTTCAACTCATCGGCCACAGCCTCTGCCGCCCGCTGATACGGGCTGAAGAAGTGAAGGTTCGGGTGGGCCGCCATCTGCATCAGCTCCGACAGCCCGCTGTGCTTGACTCGAACCCAGATGCGCGCTTCGGGATTGAGGCGCAACGCCTTGCACGCCGCCTCGAGGTTGTGGGCGTCGTCTCCGGAAGTCACGACAACGACAGATGCCTTGTGGACATTGGCGGCCCTCAGCGTCTCCCGTGCAGTCATGTCCCCAAGGATGTGGTGCAGATTCGGGCCTTGGGAGGCAATCTCATCTAGCACACCAGCGTGGGCGTCAACTACGACGACTTCTCGGTTCGGTGCGCGTTGCAGCAGTTCGCTCAGCAGGGCCCGTCCCAGCTCTCCAGCGCCGCATAGGACTACATGGCCAGATAAGCTCGTTGCAGTCATTCTATCCCACTCCTCTCGATGCCGCCGCCGACCTAGGTAGATAGCAGTCACCCGCAGGACTCCCTCCCCGAGGATCACTACCGCCATGAGAGGCATGAGGAAGGCGAGAACCGTCACCAGAGGATGCCCTTGCGGGTTGGACACAGACTCGAGCCGGGCGAGGTAGAGCGCGGTCACGAGGCACTCGTGAAAAGATGCTTCAGGGAAGCAGCGGAACAGAAAGAGGAGAATCGCGGCAACCAGCAGCAGAGCGAGGAAGAACACTACGTTCCACCAGACGCTCCGCAGGACAACAGCCAGTTCGCGCCGACCCCTCCTCATATGCGACATCATCTGGGCCCCTGTCCGTCTCGCCCGCTGCTGCTTGTCATTTCGCCGACACAGGGCCGTGCACCTACCGCGATGACCAACCCTGTAATTCTGATCTGGAGCCCGGGGCATGCTTGCCGTGGATTACCTGGATAGGCCGGTTGCTTCTCCCGCGGTCTGCCCCGCAAGACGGCAGGCTGCAGAAGGGCCTGAGCACAGCGTAACTACCGTAGCTTGCTGTCAAGCCCGTGAATGACCGCCAGGTACGTCTTCAGCAGCGCCTTGAACACTTTTCCGTGGTTGGGCACTTTGAAGTGCAGGAGTTCGTGGACGATGGCTTTGGCGCGGAAGGCGGCGGCCTGTTTGGGGAGGTCAGCGTCGAAGGTCAGGCGGCCGGGGCTAGAACAAGACGCCCGTCTGGGCGTCAGGCGGCCGACGTGGAGCTGGCGGTGAGTCGCGGCTACTAGGGGCGGCTCCCCTCCCGCGACTGAGGTCGCTGGCGACTTGTCCGCGGACTCGGACATGGGTCCCCTCGCGGGTGTTGGGGGCCCGTAGGACCGTGCTGAGAGCATCTGGGGACTGCCGTGGCTGACTTCTCCGCCCTGCGAGCCAGATGAGTCTCTGGACAGGACGCTTCCTGCGGAACCTCGAAGCCCTGCAAGCGATGAAGGTGGCTCCCTTTGTCGTCAAGATCGACAAGCGGGACAGGTGAATGTGGGCGAGAAGCAGATCAACCTGTCGGGAGACACGCAAGCAGAGGCTGCCGAGGCTAGCACAGAGCAGGGACTCGTGCGGATGGCTGCCTTGCCCGATGGCCGGCAGTCTTCAGACAAGAGCGTCCCTGACGGCTTGACGGAATAGCGCCAATACGGTATAATAGTGCCAGAGGTGATGAGCATGGTCAAGCTGACGCTTCGGGTCTCGGAGGAACTGCATGAGAAGCTGCGCTGGCTATCCTACAGGGAGCACCGTAGCCAGCACGCAATCGTGTTGGAGCTTGTGGAGAAGGCTTTGGCGAAGGTCGAGGTGCCGAAGCGGGGGAGTGGACGATGACGAGTGACCCATCCTCGCCGGCCGAGCTTGCGGCCGAGGCCATAGAGACGATGCTGAGCCGCCACCCGGTGCTGGTGCGCCTCGTCGTGAGCCAACGTGCGAAGTTCGAGGGCTGGCTGAAGTGCGAACTAGCCCAGGACCTTGAGCAGATGGGGCTTGGCCCTGTACAGCTTGAGCCCCCATGTGGCGGCACCGCCGTGCGCCCTGGAAGAGCAGATCTGTCGTTCATGACCGGGGGCAGGAGGATGCTCCTTGAGTTGAAGACGTGCAATACGAACTTCCGCCTGCCCGGGGCTGTTTCGGTGACGCGCCCCATCACCAAGAACACCCAGGGCATATGCGACGATTGCGTCAAGCTCCGCCGAGCGGGAGGCGGGGTCATGGCATTCGTCGCGTTTCCTCTAGACCCGACCGACCTGGCGGCGTTCCAGCCATACCTTAGCCGCGTGCTGGCAGCAGCGGGGCGGCCGGTCGCCCGCGCAGACCGGCTACACCAGTGCGGCAGCAGGCTAAGTCTGCTGGTGACCTGCCTAGAGGTTGGGCCGCTGGCGGATTCATCTGAGTACCAAGGAGATGCGCACCATGCCACACCCTAGCCTGTTGGACGAGTTGCTGGGGGAACAGACCCACCCCGCGGCGGATGACGACGAGCGCCCGGTCCGTGCCGTTGCCTGGGCACGCGTCTCCACCGATATGCAGGAAGAGCGCGGGCTGTCCATCCCGGAGCAGTTCCGGGAGATTCGAGCCTACGCGGAGAAGCAGGGCATCGAGATCGTCGCGGAGTTCTCAGAGGCGGCCAGCGCCTATCAGGACAGAAGCAAGAGGCCTGAGTTCGGCCGGATGCTGGCAGCCGCGAAGGGTGAGCCGCACGTCAACGCGATCTTGGTACACGACTTCTCCCGGTTCTCGCGAGACAGCGTTCGGGCGAAGGCACTCGTGAGGGAACTCCGCGACGCGGGCATCAAAGTGATCTCACTCAACGACCCCGAGGTGGACCCAGAGACCATCGCCGGGGTCTACATGGAGGCGATTACCTTCGCCAAGAACGAGGCCTTTAGCCGGGAGGTGGCGTTCCACACGCGCAAGGGTTGTCGGGCTAATGTGCAGACGCGAGACCCCCAAACGGGCTGGTGCTACAAGAACGGCGGGCAGCCGCTGTGGGGATACAGAGCGGTTCAACTTCACCGCGGCGAGGAGAAGAAGGGTCGGCCCATCATCAAGAGCATCTGGGTTCTTGACGACACCGTCGTTGCCAGGCGGCCGGCGCATGAGTGGGTAAGGGACTGCCTGGCAGAGATGGCAGCGAAGGGTGCCTCGCTCGATGAGTTGCGGGACTTCTGCAACGAGAACGGCATTCCGGCGCGTCGGAAGCGGTACTGGAGCATCTCGACGTGGTACTCGCTTCTCCAGCCACACGCGCTGCTACAATACTGCGGGTATGGGCTGTGGAATGTGCACCGCAAGAACGGCAGCATCCGGCCGGCTTCCGAATGGCTGATCGTCGGGAACGCCCACCCGGCGATTATCACTGAGGAGGAGGCGAGAGCCATCGCGGCACATCGTCGCATCAGTGCGCGCAAGCAGTTCGACACGGGGTACGGGAAGAGCCGCGAATCCGCTACCTGCTGAGCGGAGGCCTGTTCAAGTGCGCCCGCTGCGGCGCCAACATGATTGGGTTCCGAAACGGCGCGGGGGCCTACTACGTCTGCGGGAGCCAACCCTACCGGAGAGGCATGGGCTGCGGCCCGGGCGTCTACGTGCCGCAGGCGTCCGTCGAGGCGGAAGCGGTCGAGGGGCTGCGCGGCCTACTCGGCGTTTGCGCAGACCCGAAAGGCTTCACCCGTCAGGTCAACGAGGAACTACGGCGCGTCTGGGAAGCATCAACTGGCCGCGACCCCCACGCGGCCCAGAAGATCACAGAGGTAGACCGCAAGATCGGCAACATCCGGCGGGCCATCGAGGACGGCCTGGGCGACGCGGCCTGGGCGAACCAGCGGCTGCGACAACTGCTCGCCGACCGGGAGACCCTGACTGCCGCCACTGCCGTGTCAGGAGAGCCCCCCAGGTTCACGCGGAGACTGCTCTTGCCTACCGGCGGCAGACCGAGAAGGTACTGGCCCAAGGGGAGCCGGCCGAGCGCAAGCGCTTGCTGCGCACCTGGGTGCAGGAAATGAAACTGGCTCCGGAGCGCCTGGAGGTGGAGATCACCTACCGCATCCCGGAGCCTATTATGAATGGCGTGGTAGCGGGGGCAGGATTCGAACCTGCGACCTCCGGGTTATGAGCCCGACGAGCTACCTGGCTGCTCTACCCCGCGGTGCCGATGGTAGTGTAGCACAAGCCCCTGGTTCTGTAAACGGGTGCGAGCTCCTGGTAAGAGCTCACTCCCGATGAGAGTGATGGTGACCGCCGATGAAGGCGGAGAGAGGCGGACGATTGGAGAGAATGCTGCTGGCGGGCTTACAATGCCCGCCAGCAGGAAAATCACTTGGTCTCTATCGGCGTTCCTCTGCGTCGGATCATCCCGCAGTTTCGTTCTGTTCCTACGGAGTCTCGTGCATCATGGTTAGACCATGATGCACGAGACTCTCAGCGGGAAAGCGTGTCGCCCTTCTGGCAAGATTCTCGTGCATTGCGGTCGTAACCGTAATGCACGAGAATCCGCAACAGAAAGTGAACTGCCGCGCAGGCCCCTGTTCACTCAGACAGGCTGTCAATCTCGAAAGTGGTGATGCTGCCTGACCTGCGCCTCCAGGCGCGGATGACCACCGCGTCGCCCTTCGAGAGCTTGGCCACGACGCGCTCGTAGTCGGTGAGGTCCTTGATGGTCTCCCGGTTGATCTTGACGATCACGTCGCCCGCCTGGAGGCCGGCGCGGGCGCCATCTCCGAGGGGGTTGACGCTGCGCACCTGGACGCCGCCAGGGACGCCGATCTCGCGGGCTGCGTCTTCGGGAAGTTCCTCGACGGAGAGGCCCAGCTTCGCTCGCTCGGCCGCGGCCGGCTTCTTTTCGGCCACCTCCGCGGTGTAGGCGCCCACGGTCACCTTCAGGCTCTCGGGACTGCCGGCTCGAAGCACCTCGATGGTGGCAACGGTGCCCGGCTTGGTGCCCTGGACCGTGGTGACGAACTCGTCGGACGAGGTCACCTTCTTGCCGTTGAAGCTGACGATGATGTCCTCGGGCTTGAGGCCCGCCTTGGCCGCTGGGCTGTCCGGCTGGATCGAGTCCACGAAGACACCGTTGTTGGCTCCGTAGACGCCCCTGAGAGCCGGCGTCAACTCCTTGACCAGCACGCCGAGCTGCCCCCGGACCACGGCCTCGCCGCTCTTGAGCTTGCGGATGACTTCTCTGGTGTGAAGGTTGATGGGTATGGCAAAGCCCACGCCGATGTTCCCCCTGAAGGGGGCGCTGGTGAAGATCGCCTGGTTGATGCCGACCACTTCCGCGCGGGTGTTGACGAGCGGGCCGCCGCTGCTGCCCGGGTTGATGGGCGCGTCAGTCTGGATGAGATGCCGGAAGGGACGCCCCGGGATGTCAGATATAAGCTGACGGTCAGTGGCGCTGACGACGCCGACGGTCAGCGTCGGCTCGTACCGCTGGGGCATATCGAACCGGCCTCCGCCTGGGCCGTAGCCACTCCCCGAGCCGCCAAACGGGTAGCCGACCGCGATCGCCCACATGCCTGGCTTCAGAGTCTCGGCGTCACCCAGCCTTGCGGCAGTGAGCGGCCCTTTGGGCTCGACCTTGATCACCGCCAGGTCGGTGAGGGGGTCGGTGCCGACCACCTCCGCGGGATAGGCCCCGCCATCTTCGAGGTAGACCCTTACCTTGGCGCTGTTCCCGACCACGTGGTTGTTGGTGAGGATGTAGCCGGCGGAGTCGATAATCACGCCGGACCCCTGACCCACAGTCGGAATGCGCGGCTGAGGCCTGGGCTGAGGCAGCCGCGGCATTGGCAGACCTGGGCCGAAGAACCGACGCCACAGATCCGGGAGGTCCTCCTCCGGGATCTGCTCCTCCTCCGGCTCCTCCTCGGCCGCTTGCTCTGCGGCTTTCTGCTCGGCCTCAATGAACACCACCGATGGCTCTACGGTCTCGGCGATCCAGACCAGGCCCCGCTGCATCTCCTCCAGGGCCCCCACGTCGGGCGGCGCGGCGCTCGCGGCCACGCCCCTGTCCGGCCTGGCCAGCCAGGCCGCGGCCGCCAGGACGACGGCGAGCAAGACCACCGCCGCGACCGTCCCGACTCGCCGAGCTGTTCGCCTCTTGCTGGGATCAACACCTATCATCGCACTCCTCCCTCAGCATCCACTCCACCGGATCTCTCGATCTGCATCACGACCGGAGCCTCCTGTTCACCAGCTTATACGATGTCTTGCATCAACGGAATGGGCAGCCGCGCACGGAGATGGCCTGCAGGGGCTTTTTGCGCCGTCTCTTGCATCACCGTCGTTACGGTGATGCAAGACACGCTGTAGAGCCCCTGACAGGGCCCGGCTGCACGCGGTATCAGAGCCAACCTGGCGGCTCTCAGCCACACCGGGAGGGGCTCTGATACAGCTTCTTAGACACCCTTGGGCAGGCCGTGGTTCCGCGGCCCCGGCCCGCGCCTCTATTGTACCCACTGGGCCTGAGGCTGATTGGCCTACTCCTCTCCGCCCACCAGCGCGGCCGCCAGCCCCTCCAGCGCCAGGTCAATACTGGCATTGCGCTGCACCCGGTACCTGGCGGCCAGGATCGCCTCCAAGGCCGCTTCCGCCCTCCCGGGATCACGGGCCACGGACGAGGCGCGGATCGCCTCCTCGCGGTCGCTGTTGCTCAGTGCTCCACCCCGCGCTGCCGCGAGCGAGTCCCGATACCAGGAGAGCATCACGTCCAGACACCAGGGCAGCTCCGCCCGCAGCAAGCGGTCGGGCAGTGCCCTCGCCTCGGCGGCAGATGGCTCCTCGTCCTCTTCCTCAGCGGCCTCTTCGGCCCGAGCCGCCCGGCTCGCCTGGGCCAGCTCGGCCGCCAAGAGCTTGATCTCCTCGGCCATGCGCAGGCTGGCGGGAACTCGCTGCCGGTCGAGGTCAGCGCAGAGCTCAAGGAGCGCGTCCCGGGTGGCCAGCACCTGGGGCTGATGGGCCGCGCGGGTGGCCCAGGCGATCCGGCCTCCGGACAGCCTCGCCAGCGAGGCCGCGGTCGCGGGCTCGAGGCCCTCCGCGAGCAGCCGCTCCTCGATCGCGCCGGTCCCGACCAACTGGAAGGCCACCTGCTGACAGCGAGAGGGGACAGTCGGGGGAAGCAGCGCCGGCTGCGAGGTCACCACCACGATCACCACCTGTGGCGGCGGCTCCTCCAGCACTTTCAGGATGGTGTGGATCGCGAGGTGGGCGGTGCGCTCGGCCGGATCGAGGAGGTAGACCTTGAAGCGGCCGGTGATAGGCTTCAGATGGGCGTCGTAGACCAGGTCGCGGCGGATCTCCTCGATGGGGATGACGGTCCTCTGGTCATCTCCCGGGGTGGTAATCAGGCGGACATCGGGATGGTTGCCCTTCGCCACCAGCAGGCAGGCCGGGCATTCGCCGCAGGCATCGCCGGTGAGGTGGCGCTCCTGCGAGGTGCAGTTGAGCGCCTGAGCGAAGGCCAGGGCCGCGGCTGATTTGCCGACCCCCTCCGGGCCCCAGAAGAGATAGGCATGCGCGACCCGGTCCCGCCGGATCGCGTTCCGCAGCACGCTCACAGCCCTCGATTGACCAGCCAGCTCACTCAGCCGCACCCCGCCTTCCCGGAGGAGGCAGTGCCCTCGCCCACCCGATGCCGCTCCCGTTCACCGGGCCGCTAGAGCTTCTCGAAGCGCTCCACATCGAGCACGAACACGGTGGCTCCGCCCACCTGGACCTTCACCGGGCTGGGGATGCATGTCCCGATCGGCTCGATGGTGGGAGGGAAGACGTTCACGAGCTGCTCCCGCGTCTTGGAGTGCGCCCCAATGACCTCGATCACTCCGCTCACCTGCTCCTCTTCCACGCCGATCAGGAAGGTGACATTCCCCTCCCGGAGCAGGCCTCCGGTGCTGGCCACGATGGTGAACTGGTAGCCGCGTTCCAGGAGAGCATCCTGCACTTTCCGATGGTCCTTGTCCTGCACCACCCCGATCATGAGCTTCATGGCCCTTCCCTCCGCGGCATCCGATAACACCACCGCCCGGGGCTCTCCCCTGTTGAGCCGCTCGGCTCGTGCCTCACCTGCTCCCTGCCCGCCTCAACAGCGCCTCCACCTCGGCCACGACGGCGGCCTGCACCACCTGCACGCTGGACCTGCCATCCACGAGCTTCACCCGGTCTGGTTCACTCTGAGCCAGCTCCCGGAAGCCTTCCGCCACTCTCTGGCGGAAGCCCGGGCCCTCTGATTCTAGCCTATCCAGGCGCTCTCCGTCCAGTCGCGCGTGTGTCGGCGCGAGGACCAACACCAGCGTGAGGTCCGGCACGGTATCCTGGGTCGCCATCGCGTTGAGCCGGCGCAACAGGTCCAGGTCCAATCCCCGGCCATAGCCCTGGTAGGCGAGCGTGGAGTCGGTGTACCGCTCACAGACGACGATGCAGCCGCGAGACAGGGCGGGCCGCACCACTTCGGTCACATGGACCGCGCGATCGGCGAGGTAAAGGAACAGTTCGGCCTCGGCCGGCAGCGTGTGCTCTGGCGCGAGCACCAGGCGCCTGATCTCCTCGCCGGTCGCGGTGCCGCCGGGCTCTCGGGTGAGCCGCACGCAGTGGCCGGCCTTCCGCAACCACTCGGTGAGCAGCCGGGCCTGGGTGGTCTTTCCGCAGCCGTCTATCCCCTCCAGGGTGATGAACAGGCCGGCCACGCTTAGAATCCCATGGTGAGCTGGGTCTCCGCGGCGTCGGCGACCGGCTTGCCGTAGCGCCCTCCACCGCCGGCCAGCAAGGGCAGTGTCCCCTCCCGCGCCTGCACGATCAGGTCGGCCGCCCTCCTGCCCACCACTTGCTCGAGTTCCTGCCGGGAGGCCTCATGGAGCACTCGCATCTCGGTGCCGAAGCGGTTGAGCAGCTTGCCCAGGGCCACCGCGCCCACGCCCGGCAGGAACTGGAGGGGCACCTGGTAGTGGTAGGGCGGCCGGTGGTCAGGTGGGCGGGGCTCCGGGTAGTCGGCGATTTCGGCGATGCGGTCGAGCACCCCTTTCACGACCTGACCGCTGCCACAGAGAGAGCAGGCGAGCGCCGGCGCGGGAGCGGAGGTGATCACCTCACAGGAGGGGCAGAAGGTGCGGTGGTACTTGCCCAGGCGGGGGTCGAGGCCATAGTTGGCGAGCACCTTCCGGTCCCCCTCCCGGGCCAGGGCGAGCAGCACCTCTGTGAAGCTGGGCTCCTCCAGCAAGAGGACATTGTACTCCCGCGCGATGCGGGGCAGGGAGTGCGCGTCCGAGTTCGAGAGCAGTGTCACCGGCGCCAGCTCCGCGATGCGGTCGGCCAGATAGCTGTCTGCGCTCAGCCCCAGCTCGACAGCCATCAACTGCTGGATCCCCTGCTGCCCGAACATCTCGCTGAAGCGGCGGGCACAGCTCCCGTAAACACTCCTGTGAGGAGTGAACGCGTGGGCCGGCATGAAGGCGCCGCCCGCGGCCTGGGTCATCCGCAGCAACTGTCTGGCGGGGACTCGGCAGCGCTGTGAGCTCAGCTCCAGGTTGGTCACCAGTCGCTGGAGCAGCCCGACGAAGGCGCGCAGCTCCTGGCATCCGGGGAAGTAGGGGATGTGATGGGAGATGCCGCCGCCCTCCTCCACCGTCTCGAGCTCGCAGCCCAAGAGCACGGTGGTGGCCTCGCGATAGCGGAGGCCGCCGCCCGGAAGCTCGGTCATCTCGCCTGACTCGATCAGGGCGTCAATGTCGTTCATCACGGCCGGCGACCCGCAGTCCACGATGCCGGCGATGTCAATGCCCTTGCGAGTCACGCACTCCTTGGCGATGTTCTCGAAGGTTAGGTCGCGCGCCGCGGTGATCTTCACCGGGCGGCCTGTCCTGGTGCGGCCGATGTGGATATGAAGATCGGCGTAGAACCTCTTCATCCCGTGTCGCGCCTCGTCAGAGCAACCCCCACCGCAGCCTATCGCGCCTCCCGCACTCGCCGGCACACCTCTTCCAGCACCTGTTCGGCTTCGGCTCGCTGGTCCTGCCCGCCCGGGATGACCAGGTCGGCGAAGGCCTTGGTCGGCTGGCAGAACTGCTGGTGGCGGTATCTCACCGAGTCGAGGTAGAAATCACAGATCCCGTCCAGGCCATAGCCCCGGGAGACGTTGCGCCGGATGCGGCGGACGATGCGCTCGTCCGCGTCGGCCTCCACGAACAGCCTGAGGTCCATCAGGCTCCTGAGTGCTGGGTCGTGGAGGATAAGGATCCCTTCCGCGATCACCACCTCGGCGCTCCCTTTCTGCGCTGCCGACAGGGCCGCGTGCAGGCCGGCGAAGTCGAAAGAATCGGGATGGTTGTGGTCGGGCCAGGCGCGGTCATTGCGCCGGTTCTGGTGGCGCGGCAGGCGAGCATTGTCCCAGAAGAAGCGGTCCTGGTTGATGACTTCGACCTGGAGTGGAGCCAGGCGCTTCCTTAGCTCTTCAGCCATGGTTGACTTGCCAGAGGCGCTCCCCCCGCCGATGCCGATCACGAAGGCCGCCATCTCACCGCCCGGTGTGCCCGAAGCCGCCGCTGGCGCGCGGGGTGGGGTCCAAGTGGTCCGTGACCTCCACCCGCGCCCGCGCCACCGGCACCACCACGAGCTGCGCGATGCGATCTCCCCGGCGCACCAGGAAGGGCTCAGCACCGTGGTTGATCAACACCACGCACACCTCGCCGCGGTAGTCGGCATCCACCGTGCCCGGAGTGTTGAGCACGGTCACGCCGTGCTCGGCCGCCAGGCCGCTCCGGGGCCGGACCTGGGCCTCGAAGCCCGGCGGGAGGGCGATCCGGATGCCTGTGGGGACCAGGGCGCGGGCCCCGGGAGCAAGGTTGAGCGGCGCTGCCACCGCGGCGCGCAGGTCCATGCCCGCGGCCTGCTCGGACATGTAGCCAGGGGGCGGCAGGTCGCGCGCTCCCTCAATCTGCTCAACCTGGAGAAGGACGTCCATCTACTTGATGTCGCTGAGCGAAGTAAGGGCAAGACCCACAAGCGCGGGGCGCTCTGGGCGAGGCGGGCGCGGGCACGCCCGCCCTACAGGCCGTCGCGGTCGTTAGGAGGAAATGGCTTTCAACATAGAGTGCAAAGATGCCCAGTGGACCCAAGCCAGTCTGCACCTGGGGCATGAGTTCTGTGCCATCTGAGGAATCCCTCCCTCGGGGTAGGGGAGGAGGACGTGGCGAAGCAGCCCAAGAAGCGCCGCCTGGTGCGCTTCGCTCGCGCGGTGGTGCCGCCCGGGCGGTTCCACTCGACCAAGCGCGGCAAGCGGGGCTACACGCGCCGCGAGAGCAGGCGAGAGGAGCGGCGGGCGGTGCGCGACCAGAAGCAGGAGGAGCTAGGGGAGGCGCCGCGCGCCGACTAGCCGCTGCGCATAGTAGCCTGAGTCCAGGCTGTCTATCTGCACTCGGCCGCCGCCGCTGGAGGCGTGCACGAACTGGCCGTTGGCGATGTAGATGCCGACGTGGGAGATGCTCCGGCCTCGGGTGCGGAAGAACACCAGGTCGCCTGGCCTCAGCTCGGCGCGCGATACTGGCGTGCCCAGCTTGAAGAGCTGGCGGGAGTTGTGCGGGGCCATCACCCCGTGCAGCCGGAGGACCCTGGCCACCAGGCCGGAGCAGTCCATGCCCCGGGAGGACATCCCGGCATACCGGTAGGGCACGCCGCGGTAGCTCAGGGCTGTCTCCACCAACTCTGACGGGGACTGAAGGCTCTCCTGCCGAGCCTCCGCCTTGCTGCTCCCAGACGGGATGCGGAGCCGCTGGCCCGGCCGGATGATGCTGTGCTCCGTGATCTGGTTGGCCTGGGTGAGGGCGCGCAGGCTGACCTGGAACCGCCGGGCGATGCGAAAGAGCCGGTCGCCCTTGCGCACCGTGTAGAAGCGGTCGGCCGGAGGGGGCGGCTGAGGGGTCTGCTGCGAGCTCCTGGCAGCGCCGGCCGCGTCCCACTCGCCAATCGTGCCCTCGGGGGGCAGCACTGCCATGGCCGGGAGAGGCGCGGCCGTAGTCGCCCGGATGGGTAGCACCACGAAGAGCGCGACTCCAGCCAGTCCCAGTAACCTAGGAGCAAGGGTCGGGCTGATCCCAGCGCGGTTGCTGGCCTGCCCGCCCAGGGTGTGCCAAAGGCGCATCGTCTGACATTCGGCGAACCCGCGCCGACCAGAGGCGCGAGGGACGCCGCCTCCGTGGAGTCTTGTCCCTGGTCCTGCCACCGGCGCCTCTCCCAGCATAGCCAGACCCGGTGGCGAAGTCGCAGCAGCTTACCACAGAAGCGCCCTCAGCACAACCCCTGCTAGCCGTTTTCTCAGGAGGGCCGCTTGAAGGGATTCTTCGCTCGTCCGCTCTTGGCGGACGGCCCAGGAGGACGGCAAACGACCGGCTGGGCCCCCAGAGGGGTGCTCCTCAGCCCTTTTGTCCAATCACCTGCACCAGGTCGGCCAGGGTCAGGGCAGGCTGAGGATAGACTCCGAGCACGATGATGGCCGCGATCAGGGCCACTGCGATGATCGCCCTCGGCCCCGACATGGCTGGCCGCGGGGCGCGAAAGGCCCACAGCGCGGGGGCCATTCCGGCGGCGCTGGCCACTATCGCCAGTGCTGCCAGGCCGGCCCACCCGGTAGTCAAGAGCACGCGGTAGATCACCACCTTGGCGTGGAACCCAAGAGTCGGCGGCAGCCCGACCAGAGTCAGCCAGGCGACACCTCTCGCGGCAGCGCCAAGGCCGCCCTCGGCGACACTCTCGGCCGCCTTGCGTGGACCACAGAGCAGGCCCAACGAGGCGGCGAGGGCCACCGCCAGGAGTTGCACCAGCGAGGCCCGCAGCCCACCGCTGTCCCGCAGGTGGAGGGCGGCGGCCAGCGCGAGCATGGCATAGGCGAGTCCGGCCACTACCATCCAGCCGAAGCTGGCCGCGGCCCGCCGAGGCCGACAGGCGAGCGCGGTGGCGAGCACCAGCAGCCCTCCGCTGAAGAGGATCGCGACGACCACTGGAGCTGACAGCGGAGGGGCGGTCATGGACTCACCGACAGCGTAGTGTGGAGGATGACATCGGTCCACCGGAGCAGCGGGCCGGGCCAGATTCCAGCCAGAAGCAGCGCGGCGGTGAGAAGGAGGAGCTGGGCAGTGAGCCATCCCGAGGAGCGGGCCACCGGTGGGGGCGGCTCCTTGCGCAGGAAGGCAGCGCGGAAGGCCGTGATCACCGCGAACAGGAGGAGGGCGTCGGCCAGCAGGATGGCTTCGGCGACCAGGGGATGCTGGGCCCTGAGCAGCCCAGAGATCAACAGGCGCTGCACATGGAAGCCGCCCAGGGGAGGCAGACCCGCAAGCGAGAGGCCGCCGGCCAAGAGCGTCACGCCGGTGAGCGGCATCTGTCTGAGCAGACCGCTCAGGCCGGCGAGGGCATCGCTGCGCACCCGGGCCTTCACCGCGCTGGCCGCTGACCAGAGGGCGAGGAGGGCGAGCGGCGCGAGCACCAGGTGGAGAGCAGCAGCCTGCAATAAGGCGGACGACCCGGTCGGGCTTCCCGTTGCGGCGAGGGCGGTGAGGAGCAGGCCGGACTGCGCCACGCTCAGCCATGCGGCCAGTTCTCCCAGCTCCGCTGCCACCCAGGCGCGGAGGGCTCCCCACCACAGACCCAGCATCCCCAGGGCGAGCGCGAGGGGGCCGAGGGTTGGCACCACCGCCAGCATGAGCGAACCGGGTAGGAGCCGCAGCATCAAGGCCGCGCTCACGACAAGGAGGAGCACCGCCGGGGCCAGCGCCGTGACCGGCCCGACAGGGGGATGACGGAGCCGCGGCGGTCCGCCGGGTGAGCGGCCGCGGTCCATTGGCCTCGGCTTGACTCCGTGACCAGGACCGGCGACCAGCCGCGGCAGCCAGCCGTGGCCGGGGACGGCGAGCACCCGGGGCAGCAGGCCCAAGAACAGCAGCAGCGCGATCACGCGCAGCCCCGGCGCCTCTGCTGAGAGCAGCAGCAAGGGCAGGGCAGTCACTGACGTGTCGCCGGCCTGCCGCCACATGAGCAGCACTGCGCCGAGCACCAGGAGGCCGCCGCCGTGAGCGGTGGCGAGCAAGCGCCCGGCCGCGCGGGGGGCGTCGAGGCTGGCCAGCAGCCACAGGCAGAGGAGCATCAGCTCGAGGAAGAACACCAGCGCGATCAGGTCCGCGCCGAGCACGGCGCCGGCCCCGCACCCCTGAGCGGCAAGCAGGAGAGCGGCCCGGTGGTGCGACTGCCGCGGCCAGCGCAGGCCCAGCATGTGCAGGTGGATGAGCAGGCCGAGGGCATAGAGGGCCAGCACCGCGAGCAGTGAGAGGCCATCGGCCTGGAAGCGCAACTGGTAGAGGTCCCGCGTCCACCAGTAGTCCGCGCCGACCTGGCTGCCGCGGGCGATGACGGGGATCAGGCAGACTGTGAGCGCCAGGCCCGTGAGCGAGGCCAGCGCGCCGAGTGAGAAGGGGGCCCAGGCGAGCGCTTCCTTCTCGGCCTCAGAGTGGAGGCGCAGCGAGAGGCGGGGGAACAGCTCGGCGCATCCGGCCATGAAGAAGGGAAGCAAGAGGAGCCAGACCAGGATGGCAGTGTTCAGTTGGGGCGTGGCGGCGATGGCGTGGCCTCCTGCTGAGTCTCGTCCGACGAAGTCGAGGCGCGAAGCAGAGGGAGCAGCCCTGGCGCCTGGCGCAAGCCTCAGGCAGCTTGGTTCCCCATGCGCAGGGCATCAGAACTCGTCTGCTGGCTGCTCCGCAGCAGGCTTCTCCGGTGGGCGCACTACGGTGTAGGAGCCGACTTGGTCGAGCAGCGTCACGCCACCCGCGCCGATGACCCTCACCCGCACCAGGTGCACTCCCGGAGCCAGCTTCGAGGTCTCCCAGCGGAACCCGTAGGGCGGGATGTTCATGATGGCGCGGGTCACCTCGTCCACCGAGAAGGTGAGGAAGCTGGCGGGTGGACCGGAGTAGCTGGCTACCAGATCAACCCGGCCAGACACCTTGGCACCAGGCTCAGGGAAGAGCCTCAACTCTGGCCTGGCCTGTGGCACCGGCGCGGGCACGGCCATCGCCGGCCGCAGAGGGGCCACCGGCGGCGCTGTCCCCGGGAGCAGACCCTCGGGCCCTGGCTCGCTTTCCGCTTCCTCCTCTCCCAGCCCGACATCCAGATA
>Ga0315307_1000019_pt1 | contig 66390 bp, 61 predicted proteins | sample TDP2_MG_FD_203079 | JGI IMG/M metagenome (GOLD analysis project Ga0315307, IMG submission 203079) | Freshwater sediment microbial communities from Lake Towuti, South Sulawesi, Indonesia - TDP2 | ecosystem: Environmental > Aquatic > Freshwater > Lake > Sediment | place: Indonesia: South Sulawesi...
GAAGACGCGGCGGCCGATGAGGTAGGTGAGCCCACAGGTGAGCGCGCCCAGGATCAACTGCACCAGGCGGGCCGCGAAGAGGCTGGGCCCACCAGAACCCACTGCCACCTTGCTGAGGGCGAGGAAGTAGGAGTAGAGAGGGGGCTTAGCGACCACCTCGTTGTTGCCGATGCCCAGTGTCCGCACCAGGGTCTCGGCCCAGATGTTCTGCGTCCGTGAGTCCAGGATCGGGTAGTAGAAGAAGGGCGAGTGGTAGATCTGGGCAAGGTAGATGATGCGCGGGATGAGAGCCAGCGCCGCAATGGCCAGCAGATGGAATCGCCAGTCAGAGAGCAACGCGCGCGGCCGGGGCGCGCTCTCCTGGCCCCTGGCTCCACTCTCCGGCGATGGGCCACGCTCAGCCATCGTCCCTCCCGGCAGGCCGACGCGACAACGCTGGTCGCAGTGGTTACGTGGTTAGATTCACTCCCGGGCAGGGAGTTTCCTGCGCCGCGGCCCCTGCGCCGACGCCTCTGGGCAGTGAGAGGTGGAGGCGAGAGACGCGCGGAAGGAGCTGTGGATATGATCTTGATCACCGGGGGAACTGGCTTCGTCGGCCGGCCCCTGACCCGGCGCCTCCAAGCTGAAGGGGAACAGGTGCGGGTGCTGTCCCGCGGGGGCGGGGAAATGCCGGGCGCAGAGGTGGTGCGCGGCGACGTGAGGGACCTGGCCGCGGTGGTGTCGGCAGCCCGCGGCGGCGATGCAGTCATCCATCTGGTGGGCATCATCCGCGAGCGGGATGGGGCGAGCTTCCGGCAGGTCCACGTTGACGGCACCCGGACAGTCGTCCAGGCCTGCCAGGAGGCCGGCGTGGGGCGACTGGTGCACATGAGCGCACTGGGCTCACGGCCGGACGCGCCCAGTCGCTATCACCGCAGCAAATGGCAGGCGGAGGAACTGGTGCGTGCCTCGGGCCTGGAGGCGACCATCTTCAGGCCCTCCATCATCTTCGGGGCCGGCAACGCGTTCCTGCCACAGGTGCGCCAGCTCCTGCATCGGGGCCCGGTGGTGCCGATCATTGGTGACGGGACGGCCCTCCTCCAGCCGGTGTGGGTCGAGGACGTGGTCTCGTGCTTCGTCGGCGCGCTGCGCAGGCCGGAGAGCACCGCCAGGCGCACCTACGAACTCGGCGGCCCGGAGACCTTTGGCTTCGAGCAACTGGTTGACCTGGTGATGGAAGCGGAGGGGATCAGCAAACCAAAGGTGCACCTGCCGGCCTTCCTGGTGCGCCTCGTGGTGGGCAGCCTCGGCCGGCTGTCACCCGGCTTCCCGCTCACCCCAGACCAGCTCACCATGCTGCTGGAGGACAACGTCTGCGACATCAGCCAGATGCGCGAGACGTTCCGCATTGAGCCCGCGTGCCTCTCCGAGCATCTGAACGACTGAGCTGGGGGGCGCGAGGCGGTCGGCCGAGTAGCGCGCAGGCTCTGCAAGGGCGTCAGCGGGCTGCCCGAGCAAGGCGAGATGGGCCCGCTAGGGATAGCTGACCCCGCCCACGGTGGCCGATTCGAGCACTGATGTGCCGTTCCCGCCGAAGGCGGTGTCGTCCCACTTGACCTCCCCCAGGCCCTTGGCGAGCCACTGGTGGAAGCGCTCGCTGGCGCCGGGAACGGTGAGCTGCAGATCCAGCTTCATGCACTCAGGGAAGTGGCCGGCTGGGGTCAGCACGTCATCCACCTGGAGGAAGTGGAGCACGACTTCACCCTCCCCGGTCGGCACGCCGTTGACAAACACGGTCGTGGTCTGGGCCCTCATCTGCTTCAGGGTCATCCCATTCGGGATCAGCAGAGGCGGGTCGAAGATGGTCTGGTCGCTGCCATCGCTGAAGCCGGCAGTGGTGAGGCCCTCGGAGGTGGCGCGCCAGTACTGCGTGAAGCCGTCGGACTCGACCTTGTTGGCATACTGCACGCCCAGCACCTGGGTGGTGCCTGAGATGGTGCTGGTGTGTGCGCCCCCGGTCCCCAGGTAGGCCCAGGTATCCCCCTGCCCGAGTGGATAGTGATCCGTGGTATCAAAGGGGTCAGTGAAGGGGCCGGGGCTGATCCAGGTCGCGGCGACGAGCTCCGCCCAGTCCTCGCCGCCGAAAGGCCGGCTGTCGGCCTGGGCTACGCCGAGGCCCTTTGCCAGCCACACGTAGGAGCGCCAACTGCCGGCAGCGCCGGCCTCCAACTGGACCTCGACTTTCAGACAGTCGTCCAGCACGCCGACCGGCGCAGTGACTGATTCCACCGTCAGGAAACGATAGCTGAAGGCAGCCTGGCCGATGAGCGAGCCATCTTGATAGATGTCAGAGGTCTGGGTCCCCGCCGCGCCCGGGTCCAGGCCATTGGGCATACAGAAAGCGGGGTCGAAGGTGGTGGTCGCCGCTCCTGCCGACTTCACACCACCCAAGCGCAGGCCGTCGGCCGAGGCCTGGCAGTAGGCCGCTGCGCCGCCCGGAATCTGGGTGAGGTTCGTGTACCGCTGACCTGATAGGTCCACGGTCCCCGAGACGGCCGCAGTGTACAAGCCCTGGTTCGACCGGTAGGTCCAGGTGCGGCCTGGTGTCAGTGGGAAGTAGTCCGTGACGTTGTACGGCTCGGAGGGTGTGGTGAGGTTGAAGGCGCGACACATGTAGACGGCCATCTGGTCGCGCGTCACGTTGACCTCAGGGCGATAGGTCCCATCCAGGTAGCCCTTGACCACGGCCTGAGCGGGGTCCGCGCAGTACTCGACGTAGCGGTAGGCCCAGTAGTCCAGGCCCACGTCCTCGAAGGTGGGAACGGCCGGCCCGGCCGGCACGGCCGCGTCGCCGCCCGCGATGGCGCGGGAGACGTAGGCGGCCATGGCGCCGCGGTTGACCGGGGCCTCAGGCCTGTAGGTTCCGTCCTCGTAACCCCGAACGACATCCCGGGCCGGGTCGGCGCAGTACTCGATGTGCTTGTAGGCCCAGTTCTCTGGCTGGACGTCCGGGAACCTCGGGGAGAGAGGGCCGGAGGGGACATTGGCCTCGCCGCCCGCAAGCGCCCTGGCAATGTACACCGCGATCTGGTCGCGAGTGACCACTACCTCAGGCCTGTAGGTGCCATCCAGGTAGCCGGTGGCGATCCCGGCCTGGTTGACTCCCTGGATGTAGCGCCAGGCCCAGTGCCACTTGGGGACATCGGGGAAGCTGGCGGCCGGGGAGGCCATCGGCAGCAACAGCAGAGCTGAGAAGCAGCACAGGAGCGCCAACGAGACGCGCGGTGACATGCTCACACCTCCAGCCACTTTCTTCCACACGTCAGAGAGCAGTTTCGCTTCGCCGGCAGACGGCCCTCCGTCTCGACCCTTGGAATCCCTAACGGAACTGGCTTGCAAGCTGTATCAGAGCCAGCCTGGCAGCTCTCAGCCACGCCGGGAGGAGTTCTGATACAGCCTCTTAGCGGGCGCGCAGCGCCTCGAGGGCCTGCGCCAGCTTGGCGCGGTGAGCGTGGAGGGGCTCGGGCGTCACGGTGAAGTGGGTGAGGTCAGTGCAGACCTCGGCGGGCACCTCCAGCAGCTTCTCCGCCTCCTCGTAGGTGGAGGGGTCGGCGCCTGCTTGCTTGAGCTCCTCGATCTCAGCGCGCAGCAGCCAGAAGTACTCGTAGTCCTCGACGCCATCCCGCAGCAGCTCCCAGCGGATGGAGGGCACCGGGCCCTCGGGGTACCTCGTGGTCGTGTCCCGCGGGTCGCGGTTCGGCGGATAGAAGAAGCGGCCATCGCCATTTCCCCAGGGCTGGCGCACACCCTCCCCGGTGTCGTAGCCGCTGGTCCAGCTCATCGCGTCCTGCCAGGGGTTTTGGAGGGAGGGCGCCGGATAGGCGGCGCGGGAGGTCCAGTAGTTGGTCTCCCACACCAGAATCCCCTGGAGGCCGTACTTCCATGTCTCCCACAACCAGAGCCTGATCTCCGTGCCGTAGTGGTCCAGGAAGAGCGTGAAGTGCGGCGCCTTGGGCCCAGTGCACAGATACCACCAAACCTCGTCTCCCGCCGCCTGGCGCTCCCTGGCGGCTTCGGGATCCAGACTGGCGACCGGCAGGCACCAGAGGTCCACGTCACCGTATAGAGCCTGGTTCGGCTGGGTGGTGAGCATGCGAGTGAGACCAGGCGCGGCGCGGTGAAGCAGCCGCATGCCATCCCGGACGAAGTCGAAGTCCTTCGGCTCGGGCTCGTCGAACCAGTAGATGTAGGCCTTCTCCAGCCACCCGTTCTGGGCCAGGTGATCCTGCACGGCGCGCAGGTAGTGAGTGAAGGCGGCCTCGTGCTGCGGGGTCCCCTGCCGCCAGCCGGCGATCTCGCCGAGGTAGCGGGAGTGGAAGGTCCCCCCACCGAGGCCTTGCACAGGCAGCGCGAAGCTGTTGAAGCCCAGCTCCTCGAGGGCATGGTGGGCCGCCCGGTCGAAGGCAGAGAAGTCCACCTGGGGCATAGTCTCTCCCGAGGGCAGCTTGCTCCACATGACCTCGGGACCGGCCCCCACCGAGTACGGGGCAATGCGATGGGCCGCGAAGCTCTGGAGGTAGAGGTCGAATACCTGCTGCACCTCCTCATCGCTCTGGAGGTTGTGGTAGCGCTTGATCAGGCCTGTGGAGAGGCCGAAGCCGCTGCGCACATGGGTCTCCTGGGGCAGGTCGAAGCCCCAGACATGCACCTGAAGCGGCACGGAGAGTGACCGGCCGGCCGCGGCGATGGCGATCTCGCCCTGGTAGTCCCCGGCGGGCGTGCCCGGGGGCACGTGCACGGTGATCCAGAAGGCCTGGTTCTGTCCGGCGGTCAGGTCAGCCGGCTCCCTGTGGAGCGGCAGTGGGTCGGGCCAGTCGCCCGGGCTGCCTACCTCGTCGGTGGGCAGGACGACGGGGACGTACTCTACCGTGCGAATCTCGATCTCCGAGGCGGAGATGAGCGCGCCAGAGCCGGCCCGCAGGTTGCTGGCGGTGAGTCGGCAGCCGGGCAGGTTCACGCCGGGGGCCAACACCAACTGGGCCGCCTCGTACTCGTTGCCGGCAGCGCTGATCCGGAGCGCGGTGCCTCTGGTCGTGGGCGCGGCGCGGGTGCGACTGATCTTGCGCTCCGGCTCACACCACCAGGCCGAGAGCCCGGCATCTTCTGAGAGCAACTCGCCCCCCGAGTCATGGAGTGGTGGCACCCGGAAGTCTCCTCTCGCTTCCCACACCGCCCCGGTCAACGGCCTGCCTTGCTGGTGCGGCTCCGAGGAATCCGCCTCCTGGCAGATAAGGCGGATGGTGTAGTCACCCGGTCCGTCTAGCCGGTAACCCAGCCTCACGCGCCGGAGGCCGCCTGCGGACACTGGAGCCGTCTTCTCTGACTGGGAGATAGCGGTTCCTTGCCTCTCAACCAGGGCCGTCACGCGGAGGGAGCGGCGAGGCCCCCGGCTGCGGAGCACCAGCTCAACTTGGTCATCGCCGCCTGGCAGCAGATCGCCGAGATCGGTCGCCTGCACCTCGAGATCGGGCGACTGCCAGACCACGCCAAGGTAGTGCGAGGCGCCGGTGGCTCTGTCGGCCTCTTCTGCCTCCGGCAGACGGCACCGGTAGAAATAATCGTCCACCTGGAGGCTGGCGTCGCCCGCGGTGCGCAGACGCACGTATAGCTCGCGCGCCGGCAGCAGCTCAGATGGCACTATGAAACCCACTCGGCCGAGCCGGCCGACCTCCCCCATCTGGACCCAGCTAATCTGGTCCTTGCTGGCCTCGACGATGAGGGAGCCGCGCTCATACCAGTTGACGTTGACCTCGACTTCCGAGTCCCTCTGGGGGAGCCGGCCCAGAGCATGGCGGTAGACCACTTCGGCCCTGCCCTCGAAGAGCCAGCGGTTGGAGTTGAAGGAGCTGGTGAAGTGATCCAGGCAGCGGAAGTCAGTGCTTCCCTGGCCGGCAAGCAAGTGGTGGGCGGTGTAGCGCCCGGCGGCGACGGCCTCGCCCGCGCCCAGCGTGAGGATTCCGCCGGAGCTGCGGTGCACTACCAGCGCCGGGGTGAGGGACGCCTCGTCGAAGCACACGGTCCCCTTGTCGTGCCACTGCCCGAGGCGGAAGTAGGCGTCTGGGAGCCGGCGCGGGGCGCGGAAGAAGAACTCCCGGTGGCTCCACCGCTCCTGCGGGCCCGTGTCGCGGTTGACGACGTTGAGGCCCGCGATCACGGTGCCGCCCCCGCCGGAGCGGCGCTGCACCCAGTAGGAGACCCGGTAAAGCTGGTCGGGCTCAACCGGCCTGGCGGTGGAGGCCCACCAGGAGGAGTCGTCGCCATTGCCGGTGACGCTCACGCTGCGCTCGCCGTGGCAACCGTCGAACTGCCAGCTCCCACCCGACAGCGGGAATGGAGCCCAGTTCTCCGGCGCCGCGCCGCCAGATTCGAAGGAGGGATTGGGCAGCAGATTCGCCGTGACGCCCGCGGCCTGAGCGCGCGCCGGAGCCAGCGCGAGCAGCGCCAACACGATGAGAGCGCGCCTACTGGGTTTCGCCGAAAGAAGTGACGGCGAAACCCAGACAGACCGGCACTCGAAGCCACACAAGGTCTTGGGCACCTTACTTCTATCTGCGAAGCTCACTGGAGATCACGATGGTGCTGTCCCCTGCAAGGACCATGGTTGCCGCGACGCCATCGCTCCCGACAGCGCTCTGGATACGGTTCGGGATGAGACTGGCCACCCCTTCCCCTGGCAGGACTCTCAAGGCGGGAGCGCAGAAAAGGGAGGTGTGGAGTGGGGACTCAGTTGCCTGGCCGGCCCGCCTTCGGCGGGTCGAAGCCCAACCTGCCAGCGGCGCTTCGGCACTACGGCGGCGAAGCAACGGGGACGCCGACAGACAACCTGGAGGGAATATCGGTGAGCCAGACGACTGCTGCCGACCCGGCGACCTTTGGGCGAGGACTGACGGGCCCTGAGCTGGACGAGCTCGCAGTCAACACCATCCGGGGGCTGGTCATGGACGCGGTGCAGAAGGCCAAGTCGGGCCACCCAGGGATGCCCATGGGGATGGCCGACGCGGCCTATGTGCTCTGGACCAGATTCCTGCGGCACGCGCCGGGGGACCCGCTCTGGCCCGACCGGGACCGGTTCGTGCTGTCGGCCGGCCACGGGTCCATGCTGCTCTACTCGCTGCTCCACCTGATGGGCTTCGCTATCTCCTTGGAGGAGATTCAGCAGTTCCGGCAGTGGGGCAGCATCACGCCGGGCCACCCGGAGTGGCATCCGGGGGTCGGCATCGAGACCACCACGGGTCCCCTCGGGCAGGGCTTCGCCAACGGCGTGGGCATGGCCCTGGCGGAGCGGATGCTGGCCGCACACTTCAACCCGCCCGAGTCAGGGGAGAGCATCGTTGACCACTACACTTACGGGATCGTCAGCGACGGCGACCTGATGGAGGGGGTCGCTTCGGAGGCGGCGTCGCTGGCCGGTCACCTGCGCCTGGGCCGGCTGATCTACCTGTACGACGACAACCATATCAGCATCGAGGGTGATACCGAGCTGACCTTTACCGAGGATGTTCGCAGGAGGTTCGAGGCCTATCACTGGCATGTGCAGCGGGTGGACGGGCACGAGCGCGAGGACGTGGCGCGGGCAATCGAGGTGGCCCGGCGGAAGGCGACGCGGCCCAGCCTGATCATCTGCCGCACCCACATCGCCAAGGGCAGCCCGAACAAGCAGGATACCGCGGCCTCCCACGGCGAGCCCCTGGGAGAGGAGGAGGTGCGCCTGACCAAGCAGGCGCTCGGCCTGCCACTGGAGCCCACTTTCCTCGTGCCAGAGGTGGTGAGAGAGGCCTTCGCCCGGCGGCGAGCAGCAGTGAACGCTTTGGCTGCCGAGTGGCGGCAGCGCTTCGCCCGCTGGCGGGAAGCCCACCCAGAGCTGGCGGCGCGGTGGGAGGCGCAGATGAGCGGTGCCATTCCAGCGGGCCTGGCGGAGAGACTGCCGAAGTACCAGGTGGGAAAGGAGGTGGCCACGCGGAATGCCTCCGGCGATGTCCTCCAGGTGCTGAGCGCCGAGATCCTGGGCCTGGTGGGCGGCTCCGCCGACCTGGCCCCCTCCACCAAGACCCTGATCAAGAACGAGACTCGGGTGGCGCGCCGCGCCTACCGGGGCCGCAACCTCCACTTCGGGGTGCGGGAGCACGCCATGGGCGGCCTCCTCAACGGCCTCTCCCTCCACGGCGGCTTCATCCCCTATGGGGGGACGTTCCTGGTGTTCTCGGACTACATGCGGCCCTCCATCCGCCTGGCGGCGATGATGGGGCAGCAAGTGATCTACGTCTTCACACACGACAGCGTGTTCGTGGGGGAGGACGGGCCGACGCACGAGCCAGTGGAGCAAGTCCTCGCCCTGCGAGCTATCCCTCACCTCACCGTGATCCGGCCGGCCGATGCCGCGGAGACCGCGGTGGCCTGGCTGGTGGCACTGGAGCGCAAGCAGGGGCCCACCGCGCTGATCCTGACCCGGCAGAACCTCCCGGTGCTCGACCGGTCCGGCCTCGCCCCGGCCGAGATGCTGCGCCGAGGAGGGTATATCTTGGTTGACGCGCCAGAGCCCGAGCTGATCGTCATCTCCTCTGGTTCGGAGGTCCACCTGGGGGTGGAGGCGGCCCGCTTGCTGGGGGAGGAGGGTCGGCGCATCCGCGTGGTCAACATGGCGAGCTGGGAGCTCTTCGAGGAGCAGCCCGAGGAGTACCGGGAGACGGTGCTGCCGCCCTCCGTGCCGCTGCGGCTCTCGGTCGAGGCAGGAGTGACCATGGGATGGCACCGCTACCTCGGGGGCCGGGGCGCCGCTCACGGCATTGACCGCTTCGGCGTCTCCGCGCCGTGGAAGGTGATCGCCCAGCAGTTTGGCTTCACCTCGGAGGCGGTGGCCGCGCGAGCGCGGGAGATGCTGAGCCGATAGGCAGGACCAGCCGATGGTGTTGCCCCTGTTGTGGGGATTGCTGGCTGGCTGCGCACTCGTCCTCTCCTGGGCGACCGCGCTGGCGAGCTTCGCCTGGGTGGGGTATGTGATGCTGACCGCGCTGGCCCTGGGAGTGGCCGCGGCGCGGCTGGGCGAGCGAGGGCTGGTGGCCGAGCGGCGCCTCTCCGCCGACCGGATCGCGCTGGCCGGCCGGGTGGAGGTGGAGGTCACAGTCGAGAACCGCAGCCGTCTGCCCGTGCTCTGGGTGTCCGCGGCCGAGACCCTCCCGGCAGGCCTGCCCATGACCGGGGTGCGGGGCCGCGTCGGGCCGCTGGCCGGGCGCGGCAAGTTCCGCTTTCGCTATACCCTCGAGGGCGCGCGGCGCGGCTACTACCAGATCGGCCCGACCTTGCTCCGCACCGGCGACCTGTTCGGCCTGTCCACGCGCGAGCGCGTGAGGGAGAGCGCCAGCCTCACCGTGTTCCCGAAGATCGTGGCCGTGACCCACGCGCGGCTGCCCTCTCGGCGGAGCGTGGGTGATGTGCGGGCTCGCTACCGGGTGCTGGAGGACCCGGTGCGCGTCATCGGCATCCGGCCCCACCAACACAGCGACGGCCTGCGGCGGGTGCACTGGCGCGCCACCGCGCACACCGGCAAGCTCCAGTCCAAGCTCTACGATGTCTCCGCGCAGATGGAAACCGTGCTCGCGCTCAATCTGCGGCGCTCCGACTATCCCGCCTCTCCCGAGGAGGCGGCCGAGACGGCCGAGCTGGCCATCGTGGTGGCGGCCTCTCTCGCCCACCACGTGCTGGAGCGGAGACAGCGCGTCGGCCTGGTCGCAGTGGCCCGCGACCAGGCGGCCGGGGCGGCCCTGCCCAGCCCGGCGCAGCAACTGTTCCGTCAGGCGGCCAGCCGCAATCGGGAGCAGCTTGCCGCGATCCTCTCTGCTCTGGGTCGCATGGCGCTGGGCCCGACCGAGGACCTGGCCGGTGTGCTCAACCAGGACAAGGAATCCCTTGCCTGGGGATCGCTGGTGGTGGTGATAACCCCCGGTGTTGGGGAAGAGTTACTGCGGGCCCTGCTGAGCATGCGACAGTCGGGCTTCGATGTGGAGGTGGTTCTGGTAGGGCGCACCCCGACAGTGAGCGCGGGGCCCTCCTTCGGCGAGCACGCCATGGGCATCAGCTCCACGCGGGTGAGATCGGAGGCAGACATCCGTGGCCTCGGCCTCTGACAGCGGCAGGCCAGTTCGTGGGAGAGGCCCGGAGTTTGCCCCGAGCCAAGCCAAGGGGCGGTCTCCCACCTCCTCCAGGCGGCGGAGCGCCGCGCCCACGGCCTGGGCCTTCTGCCTAGTGCTCGCCATTGTCTCCTACCCGGGCGTGACGGCCGCTAGGCTGGCGCCGTGGGCGGGGCTGGCGGGAGGGCTGATGGTCATCGTCTCCGCGGCCGCGGCCGCATGGCTGGGCTACGCCCGAAGGGGTCGCCCGGCGCGGGGTGCGCGCGCCGCGTCGCTGGTGGTAGCCGCGGCGGCCGCTGTCGGCGTGGTGACGGTGGCGGTGGATCGGCGTGACGCGCTGACCGCGCTCGTGATCGGGTCTCTCGTCGCAGTCGAGATCCTCTTCTGCTGGCACTTCGTGCCAGCACTGGCCCGCGAGGCCCAGGCAAGCGAGACCGCACGCAGACCGAGCCTGCGCTTGCTCGGCCGCCTGCGGCCCTCACCCGGCCCACAGGCGGGGGTTACCCTGTGGGTGGCCCTGCTCATCGGCTTCCTCACCTTGGGCGCGGGCGGCGTATGGGCGCGGGGTGTGAGCTGGGCGCCGCATCCTGCTGGCTGGCTAGTCGCGCTGCTGCTGTGCGCGCTGGGCCTGATGTTCACCGAGCGGGTGGGCCTCCTGGAGCGGTCGGCGCGCGAGGGGAACCTGCTGATGCCGAGCGGGGCCTTCTGGCGGTGGGTGAGCGCGGGCCTGGCGGTGGTCCTCCTTGCCGGGTTGCTCGCCCTGGCCATGCCGTGGCGGCCCGCGCCCGCGGGCCCGGGAACGAGTTGGCCGGGCAACGTCGCCAGGCTGTCGCCCAGCGCCAGTGAGGAGCCCGGGCTCTCTCCGCCCCCGGGGGGCGTGGCGCCCTCCATCTCGGAGGCGCTGGCCGCGATGGGGGCCGTGCGGCGGCGCACCCTGGGGCTGCTCTTGCTGCTCCTCCTGCTGGTCGCCGCGCTCATCGTGATGTGGGGCTTCTCGCGGACCCGCTTCGTGCAATGGCTGCTCGGGGCGGTGGCGGCCCTGCTAGCGCGCCTGATGCGCGCCTGGCAGCGCCTAAGGGCCTGGCTAGGTCGCTGGTTCGCCCGGCCCGCCGAGCAGACTGCGCTGGCGCCGACTCAGGTCCAGGAGGGGCCTGACCCGCTGTTCGACATCTTCGAACACCCGGAGATCCTGGGCCGGCTGTCGCCGCGGGAGGTCTTGATCCGCGCCTATCACCTGCTCCTCAGCTTCGCGGAGATGATGGGCCACGGCCGCCGGCCGGGCGAGACGCCGTTCGAGTATCTGCGCACTCTCGATGCAGCCGCGCCGCAGGCCCGGGAGGCGGTGCGAGTGCTCACCTGGGGGTACTCGGGAGCAATGTACGCCGCCGCGGGGGCCAACCTGCCTCAGCCGACCGCGGTCCACCACGCCTGGGAGCAGCTTATGCAGGCGCTGAAGGGGGGCATGAGCCCCGAGGACCTAGACCTGCGCCGCCGCGCCTACCTCGCAGCCAGGAGGCTGGAGCAGAAAGTGTGGTAGAATGCCAGGGGGGGCCAAGGCCGGAGAAGAGGGGGTGCACGATGAGGGGTCTGCCAGTTGCGTTGGGTGTATGCTTGGCGGCTAGTCTCTCAGCCGGCTGCGGCCTCGGAAAGGCCAAGCAGGAGGCCGTCAAGGTCGCAGAGAGCTACTTCGCGTCGGTGAAGCAGAAGGACTACAGGACCGCGCTGGCGCTGTACTCCGCTGAGTTCTTCCAGCAGACCAAGAGAGACGACTGGCTGGAGATCCTGAAGAAGGTCAACACTAGACTCGGAGACCTGAAGTCCTATCGGCTCACGGGGTGGCAGGTGCACACGAACATCGGCCGGGGCACCTACGTTGCGCTCAACTACCGGGTGACGTATACCAAGCACCAGGCCGATGAGGCCTTCACGCTCTTCCGCCCAGCCAGCGGCGGCCAGTTCCGCATCATGGGGCACAACATCAACTCGCCCGGCTTGCTCCTCGAGTGAGGGGCCTGCCTCACGGGTTCAGGCGCCAGATGGCCAGGTTGAGAGCAGCGGCGAAGCCGACCCACAGGAGGTAGGGGAGAAGCAGCGCGCCCCCGAGGGGCACTACCCGCCAGAAGGTGACCATCGTGGTGAAGATGGCGAGCCAGAGCACGATGATCTCGCCGAAGGCGAGGTCGGGCCGGTGCAGGCCGAAGAAGAGCAGCGACCACACGGTGTTGAGCACGAGCTGGATGATGAACAGGCAGAGGGGAAGCGCCCCGGCGGCGAGGCCGACGCGCCGCCACACCAGCCAGGCGGCGATGCCCATCAGCAGGTAGAGGGCCGACCAGACCGGACCGAAGACCCAGTTGGGTGGGGTCCACGCGGGCCGGTTCAGCTGGGCGTACCACTGCGGGATGTTCGGGGTGGTGGCGAGAGATCCGATTGCCCCGGCGGCGAAGGAGAGGCCGACCCAGATGAGGAGACCGAGCAGTAGGCGCGGCATGCTGCCCTTGGCTCCTTGAGCCTGTGCTCCCACCGCGCGGCCTCAGAGGGCAGAGCCCGCACAAGGCCGCGCAGGCCGGGAGGTGGTCCTTCCCTGCGAGGTCAGCCCGATGTGGTGATGCCTCTAGCGGGGATAGGACCCAAGGGAGACGAATGTGTAGCCGAGGGTCTTGATGCCCTCCACTGTTTCCTGCAGGTACGTGATGTCGTAGAAGGGATGGAAGTAGAAGCTCGCCCAGCCGTCGCGCACCAGCAGGTTCTTCTCCGCGGCGCGCAGGAGATCGGCCGGCAGCCGCGCCGGATAGCCAAACCAGGGCTCAGGTTCGATGTTGCCCAGGTTCTCCGGGACCACTTTCTGCCCATAGATATCCCGCGACACCACATAGGGGAAGAACTGCCCGCCGAAGTAGGTCGGGTCCACCGGGTGGGTGCCCTTGAAGCCGCTGGGAGGGTTGGCGATGCCGAAGTACAGCACCCGCTGGATGGTCTGCGTGAACTGGGAGGCGATGAACAGGTAGTCAGTGGCTGAGGCCGCGTAGTGCGGGGTCTCCCAGGCAACTGCTCTCAGGCCACAGGCCTTGAACTCGGCCAGCCCAGAGCTGACCCGGCCCCGGACCCAGACCTTGGAGTCCTCCGGCACCGGGCCGCTGTAGAGGAGATTGCCCAAGGCGTCTGTCTGGACCCGGTAGAACTCGAAGTCATCGCCGGTCACGCCGTTGTAGGGGTTGGCGGTGCTGTCGTACTGGTGGGTGTAGCCGTGCAGGACGATGCTGCCGCCCTTGCTCACCATGTACTTCAGCGCGGCCACTAGCTGAGGCTCCCAGGAGAGGCGGTTGACTTCGGGCACTCCCCCGCTGTAATAGCCCAGGGGGTCGGAGTAGACGGGGACTACCGAGACCGCGAACGGCACGCCCTCGCTGTAGAGGTAGTTGGCGATGGCGCGCAGGCTGTTCGGGTCGGTGTTCGGGTCCACGTCCTCGATCCTGACCAGGGCGCGCTTGCTCTCCGGGTGGCTGATTCCCAGGATGTCGTGCAGTAGGTCGGCGAAGATGATGTAGCGATCCTCCTCGCTGATGTAGCTGAAGGGGAGATCGGCCACATACCAGAGATTGCTGCCGTGGACGATGTAGGGCGCGTACTCTACCGTGTTCTCATCCGTACGGCAAGCAGTCGCCACCTCGGTGCAGATGCTCGGGTAGAGCACCCAAACCAGGCCTAGCTCGGGGTCGGCCTGGTACTTGGTGAAGGTCTCACCCTGGTAGTAGATGGTGTCGTAGCCGGTCCAGTCCAGCCAGTTGAACGTGAACCCGAACTTGGTGGGGAACCGCGCGTCCGTCCAGGCCAACTGCCAGAGGTTGTACTTGAACCAGCAGATGGGCTTGGTGGAGGTCATCACGTCTTCGGCGAAGCTCGGCGGCAGCGGGTTGTCGTAGGTGCTGCCGAGGTAGAAGGTGACGGAGTAGCGGTTGATGTCCCCCTTCCGGTAGGCCTCCACACGGCTCGCCCGGTAGCTCACCGGGAAGTGGCCCAGGAGGTTGGCGAGCATGCGCGCGTGGATGGCCCCTATCCAGCCGTACTCGCCACTGGAGTCGTAGAGAATCAGCACACGGGTGGAGTCCGGTTTGGCAACAGCATCGGCTGAGACCGCGAAGCAGCAGAGCGCTGCCACAGCCAGGGACAGCAAGAAGCGCACTCGCATAACTACCTCCTGCTCAGATAGAGCGCCACAGGATTATACCCCTGGAGTCACGTGCCACACAAGGAAATGTCCCGAAGCAGCCGCGGGAATGACGCATCTGCGGGACCAAAGTCCTACTACCCTCCGCGCATCCAGGCCGATGCTGACCTCGCCGCAATCCACGCCCTCCGATGGCCCGGGGCAGGAGCGCCTCCTGAGCCTGCCGAAGAGCCTATGGCAAAGCATGGGCTGTCCGCGGCGCGCTGCCCTTTGAGGGGAGGAGTTGGGATGTCGCCCCGGTTCGTGGCTGACTGTATGGTGGGCCGGCTGGCGAAGTGGCTGCGCGCGCTGGGCTTCGATGTGGTATATGGTCCTTTCGCCGACGACCGGCAGGTGGTCGCTTGGGCGAAGGAACGGGGGGCGGTGCTGCTGACTCGGGACACCAGGCTCGCAAGCGCCAACGGCGGGGCGAGCGCGCGCAGCCGGCAGTCCCCGGGCGTGCGGGTGATCTTTCTCAAGGACGATCACGTGGAGGACCAGCTTCAGCAAGTGGTCGAGGAGACTCCACTGGACCTGACCCAAGCTCGCCCGCTCACGCGCTGCATCGCCTGCAACGGCGATCTGGCGCCTGCGACGCGGGACCAGGTCTGGCGACGCGTGCCGCCGTTCATCTACCTCACCCAGGAGCGGTATGCCCGCTGCGAGGATTGCGGTCGGGTGTACTGGGAGGGCACGCACGCGGCCCGCATGGCGGAGCGGCTTGCTGAGCTGGCGAGACGCGTCGGTTGGGAGGACCGAGGTGGGCGCGCCGGGCTCTGACGTCGGGATGAGTTCAGATCCCCCTGGCTGGAGGCGCAGGCTCCTGCTCTTCCTGGTGGGCGCGGCGGCCTGGACGGTGCTGGCCTCTTACCCCAACCCGGCGGTGTTCGCCAGGAACTTGGCGCGCTACCGCAGGCTGCCCATTGATCCCCGGATTGAGCCGCGGATGGGCTGGGACCTGCCGGGGCAGCCGGGCAGCATCGAGCTGTTCGTGGACAGCCTGATCCTGGCGGCCTCCGACTGGCAGCTCTACCGAGTGCCTTGGTATGTGCCCACCGCGGGGGAGGTCGCCCGGGTGAGGCGGGGCGACTGCGAAGCGAAGACGCTCCTCTTTGCCAGCTTGCTCGCCGGCAAGCATATCCCCTTCGAGGTGAGGGCCTCTCTCAACCACATCTGGGTTGACTACCCGGGGCGCCGGCCGCGGCCCGGCGAGTCCCAGGACTTGGCCTATCTGGAGGGCAGGCCGGGGAGACTTCGGGTTCATTGGCCGAGGAGGCTGCAGTGGGCCGAGTGCCTCGCCGTGCAGCGGCAGCAGCTCTGGGAGGAGATGCCGCTGGCGCGCAAATCGCTGTGGCTGATCGGGCTCTCCTGGCTGGCGCTGGCGGCAGTGGCCGTGGGGAGCCTGGGCCCCGAAGGTGCGATCCGGTCGGACTGGCGAACCCCGGGATGGCATCTCCTGGCACGGGCGGCCTGGCTGGCCGCGGTGGTACTCGGTGTGGTCGCAATCGCCCCCTCGGTGGTGCGGCAGCGGCCCGCCCAGTGGACGATGGCCGATCTGTGGGAAGTGCTGTCTTTGTCTGTGGTCGCCGGTGCTCTCCTGGGGTGGCTGAGTGTGCTGCGCGCGCCCCGTGGGGTAACGGTCAGCCCGGATGGCGCGCAGGTGATGGCGTTTTCGGCCCGCGGCTGGCGGCGAAGGCGCCGGGAGCTGAACCGGGGAGACATCACGCACCTGCAACTCGATGCCTCTCCAGGCGGCCTGCGGCCGTGGGTGCTGTCTGCCGCGCTGCCATCAGGTGAGAAGGTGCCGTTACTCTACCACCGGCGGGAGCTGAACGCTCGCGCTGCCCTCCGCTCCCTGGGGAGGGCCCTGCAACTGCCCCTGGTGGTGCGGGCAGATGGAAGCCAGAGCCGCGCTACCCCGGAGGAGATCCCCCGCTCCCTGAGGGAGCGGGCGGCTCGGCGGCCATCGGTCGCCATCCTCCCCAGGCCGCGCGGCTGCGACCTCCAGATCGAGGAAGCGCCCGGGCGCTGGACGATGCGCTATCCCGCGACTGGCCGGAGTTGGATCATGCTGCTCGCCATGGCGCTCTTCCCGGTCACCCTGGCGGCCGGGCTCACTTACGCGGTCCTGCGCCTCCCGCTGTTCGTCGCTTTCTGGGGCGGGTGGGTGATCGCCACGGTGTTCCTGGGCCTGACGACATATCTCGCCATCCTGCTCAAGGGTGAGGTGGTGGCGCGGCTGGCCGACAGCCACGTGGAGGTCGGGGAGGGGGAGCTGCGGTACTACACGCCGGAGCGGACGGTTGAACGAATCGGGCTCGACCAAGTCGAGGGCATCGAGCTGGGCCGGCTGGGAGAGACGCCAACGGTGGCCGTGGTCTCACCTGATCGCGTGATCCACATGCGTGGCATCTGCGTACCCGAGCACCGCGCTTGGGTGCGCCAGCAACTCGAAGACGCAGTGGTCAGGACGGCGTAGCGACCGAGAGATGAGCCTGGGGGTATCGCCGATGCGCACGATGGCTGCAGCCATCTCCTGTGGTTCCGATCTGGCTTGTTCGCAGCGTGCCGGCTGTGCTATAATGCGCCCGTCATCTTCGGAGGCAGCACGTTGGCGAACCTGAAGGCGTCCAAGAAGGACGTCATCCGCTCCCGGGCGCGCCGGAAGCGCAACCTGGATATCAGATCGCGCGTGAAGACCGCGATCCGCAGGGCGCGGGTGGCGATCGGGGCCCGGGATGTGGCCGTGGGTAGCGAGCTCGTGAGGGAGGCCGGCCGGCTGCTCGATAAGGCCGCGACCAAGGGCGCCATCCACAAGCGGCAGGCGGCGCGGCGCAAGTCGCGGCTGGCGCGCCAGTTGCACAAGCTGGCGGCGGTTTCAGGGGCGTAGCGACGAAGGGCTGGCCGGGGCCGGCCCCGCCGGCCCCTTTCTGTTGGCCTTTGTCCGCGGGATGGACGGCGTGTCGTTGACCGGCCTGGGAAGGGTTGCTACAGTGTCTCTGGCATCACCGTGACGGCGGTGGCCCGAGAGACAGGCCATACAGGGCCTCTGTGCACGGCCCCGCGTTACGCTGATGCGGGAGATCTCATAGTGTCGTGGCAACCGGTGCCATGCCGAAACTCTGTGCTCGCCCCGTGATTGGCATCACGCTGTCGGCGCGCGCCGACAGCGCCTCTTGCATCACCTACTGCCGCCCGGTGGAGGCCCACGGGGCCCAGGTGGTGGCCATTTTCCCCGGGGACCAGGAGGTCACGGTCGAATGCCTGGACGGCCTGCTGCTGAGCGGCGGGGGCGACATAGCGCCTTGCTGGTACGGGGCGAGTCGTCACCCCAAGACGGCGAATGTGGATGAGGCGCGGGACAGGCTGGAGCTGCGGCTCACCCGGGAGGCGCTGGCCGCGGGAATGCCGGTGCTCGGCATCTGCCGAGGGGCCCAGGCGCTGGGCGTGGCCTTGGGTGGGACGCTGATCCAGGACATCCCTTCACAGGTGGCGGGCCATCTCGTCCACTCATCCGGGGCGAATGAGTGCGCCCGCCACAGGGTGCGGCTGGCGGAGGGCAGCCGCCTGCGCGAGCTCATCGGCTGCGAGACCCTGGAGGTGAACAGCTTCCACCACCAGGCGAACGAACGGCTGGGGGAATCGGTTCGGGCGACGGCCTGGTCTGACGATAATGTGATTGAGGCCATCGAGAGGGCGGGGGCCCCACTCGCCATCGGGGTGCAGTGGCATCCTGAGCGGATGTGCGATGAGCCGCACCAGATTCGGCTGTTCGCCGCCTTCGTGGCGGTGAGCGCCGAGTACGCGCGGGGGCGGAGGTGCTGCCGGGCATGAGAAGAGAGAAAGGGACAGGATAGGTCATGGGCCTGAGGGTGCTCCTGTGCGCGTCTGAGGTCGTGCCATTCGCCAAGACGGGTGGGCTTGCAGATGTGGCTGGGGCGCTGCCCAAAGCGCTGGCGGCGCAGGGGCACGAGGTGCGGGTCGCGCTCCCCAAGTACCAGGCGGTGCAGGGCGCGAACCTGAGATCGGAGCGCCTCGGCAAGCCCTTCTCGGTGGCCATGAGATCGGAGTCCGTGTCCGTGGCGGTGGAGGTGAGCGACGCCATCCCCGGTGTGACCGCATATCTCATTGACTGCCCGAAATACTTCGCACGGGAGCGCTTCTACGGCGAGCCGGACGATGCCGAGCGGTTTGCCTGCTTCTGTCGCGCGGTGCTGGAGTTCGTGAGGGAGCAGGAGTGGCGGCCCCAGGTGATCCACGCCAATGACTGGCAGACTGGGCTGATGCCGGTCTACCTGAAGACCACCTTCGGGCGCGACCCGGCGCTCGGCTCGATCGCCGCCCTCTACACTGTGCACAACCTGGCCTACCAGGGAGTCTTCGATGCGGGAGTGCTGCCGGGCATCGGGATAGACCAGTCCCTCTTCACCATGGAGGGGCTAGAGTTCTACGGCCGGGCCAACTTCATGAAGGGCGGCCTGGTGTTTGCTGACCTGGTGAGCACAGTGAGCGACAGATACAGCCGCGAGATCCAGACCCCGGAGTACGGGGAGAGGCTCGACGGGCTGCTCTCGAAGCGGCGCGCCGACCTGTTCGGGGTCGCCAACGGGGTTGATTACGAGGAGTGGAACCCGGCGACTGACCGGCTGATTGCCGCGACCTTCGACTCTCAGGACCTGGCGCCCAAAGCGCGGAACAAGGTGGCGCTCCAGCAGCGCCTGGGGCTACCCGCTCGGCCGGAGGTCCCCCTATTCGGGCTGGTCTCCCGACTGGCCAGCCAGAAGGGGCTGGATATCCTGGCCGAGGCGCTGCCTCACGCCCTGCAGCTTGACCTCCAGTTCGCACTCCTCGGGACCGGGGAGCCGCAGTACCATGAGCTGCTCTCCCGTCTCGCTGCGCAGTATCCTGCGAGGGTAGGGCTGACCCTGGGCTTCGACAACGCCCTGGCGCACCTGATCTATGCCGGCAGCGACTTCTTCCTGATGCCGTCTCGCTACGAGCCCTGCGGCCTGGGGCAGATGATCAGCCTCCACTATGGCACCATCCCCATCGTGCGCCACACCGGAGGGCTGGCCGACACGGTCGTGGATCTCGCGGCTGATCCGAAGAAGGCCAACGGCTTCTCCTTCAGCGACTACAGCGCGGTGGCCCTGCTGGGGGCGATGGCTCGCGGGCTGCTCGCCATGAGGGCGGAGTCCGTCTGGCAGAGGCTGCTCCAGAACGCGATGGCGTGCGATTTCTCGTGGCATCGCTCTGCCAGGGCCTACGTCCGGCTGTATGAGCTGGCTCTGGAACGCCACCGGAGAGCGTGAGCGTGCCCGTCTACCAGCCGAGTGCGATCGTGGGCAACTCCCGGGTGCTGGTCACGCTGGGCGACCGGGGCGAGCTGATGAGCTTCTTCTACCCGCACATTGACTTCTGCCAGAACCTCCACGAGGGCATGCCGGCGGTGTTCTTCCCAGATCAGGGCGGGCTGGCCTGGACCTTCCAGCCTGCCTGGGAGACGAGCCAGCGCTACCTGGGCCGCACCAACATCGTCGAGACCCACTTGCGCCACCAGCCGACCGGCCTGGTGGTAAAGATCACGGATTTCGTGCACCCCTCCGAGCCCGCGCTCTTCCGCCGGTTCGAGGCGAGCAACCCGACACCGCGGGCCCTGCGGGCGCAGCTCTACCAGTACCTGGATGTGCAGCTTGGGGAAGTGGGGCAGAGGAATGCTGTCCACTATCACCCCGAGCGGGGGCTGGGCATCGCTTACTGGCGCCACATCTGCTTCGCCATTGGCCCTGACCCGTGGGAGGAGTACGGCTGTGGCCGGGCTGCCGGGCCCAACAGCAGCAAGCGCCAGATGGAGGCCGGTGCGCTCAACCTCCAGATAGAGGAGATCGGGGATATTGACCTGGCGGTCGGCTGGCGCCTGACCCTGGCCCCGGGTGAGCGCCTCACCCGGGATCTGATCATCGCTGCCGACTCGAGTGAGCCAGAGGCGGTGGAGCGAGCGCTGGCCTACCGGAACCTGGGATGGGAGGCGCTGCTGCGCTGGGCGCGCAGCAGATGGCAGGAGTTCCTGCGAGCCGCCAGGCCGGTGAGCATCCCGGCCGACCTCCAGGAGGGCTACTGGCGCAGCCTGCTCGCCACCGACCTGCTAGTTGACCCGGATATGGGGTCGGTGCTGGCAGCTCCGGAGTTCGACCCGGCCTTCGAGCGCTCCGGCGGGTATGGCTACTGCTGGCCCCGCGACGGCATTGAGGTCTGCCTGGCTCTGGACGCGGCCGGCTACCCTCAGTACATGGAGCCATTCCTCGCCTGGGCGCGGCGCACCCAGCGCCCCGAGGGCTACTGGGAGCAGCGCTACTGGCTCAGCGGGCAGCGCGGGCCGGCCTGGTGCACCCGCGAGGACTCTCTCCAGATAGACCAGACCGCGTCGGTGCTGTTCGCGATGGGCCGGTACGCGCGTCGGCTTGCCGAGCAGCGCCGGGTCGGCTTCCTCGAAGCTATTTGGGATTCGGCCAGAGCGGCCGCGGCCTTCCTGGCCGCACAGATCGAGGAGGACACGGGCCTGCACGAGAATGCCTTCGATCTCTGGGAGACCTTTCGCGGCAGCTTCACCTATACCAACGCGGCCATCGCTTCGGCGCTCCTCGAGGGAGCCTTCCTGGCTGAGCAGGTCGGGCACCAGGCGCTCGCCCGGCAGTGGCGGCAACGGTCGGCTCAGATCAAGTCGGCGGTGATGTCGCGGCTGTGGCTGGGCGAAGTGTTCGCGCGGGGTCTGGACGCCGAGGGGAACCTCGATACCGCGGCAGACGCCTCTGCGCTGGGGCTGATCGCGCCGTTCGAGTTCCTGAACCTGGAGGATCCGGCCGAGCGCGAGATCGCGGGCAGGTGCCTCACCGGGCTGCTGCGCAGGCTGGGAACGCGAGTCAGGGGCGGCGAGGCCCTTCGCCGGTTCGAGACCGATCAGTACGCCGGGGGCGGCCCTGGCGCGCTCACCACTGTCTGGATGGCGCGGGTGATGCTGAGGCTCTCGGGGGCTTACCGCGACCAGCCGGAGCTCGCCCGCGGCTATCGGGAGCGGGCTCTCGCCTCGATGCGCGCGGTGCTGGCCTCCGGCACCTCGACGCAGTTGCTTCCCGAGATGATGGGCGTGATGCCCGGAGCCCACTGGGCGGTGCCTCACGCCTGGACCATGGCGAACTTCATCCTCACCTGCCTGCTGCTCGATGAGCTGACGAGAGCCCAGGCATAGAGGCCTCCGGGCCGCGGCGGGACAGGACAGATGAGAGGAGACTGAGACTTTGGCCAACGCAGCAGGCGATCTCGCCCGCGGGGCATTCACGTTCGTGCTTCACGCACACCTGCCCTATGTGCTCGCCCACGGCAAGTGGCCCCATGGGTCTGAGATGCTGTTCGAGTGCGCCGCGGAGAGCTATCTGCCGCTGCTGCAGACCTTCGATCGGCTGGTGAGCGAAGGCGTCTCACCCAAGGTGACGATGGGCCTCACTCCGGTGCTTGTGGAGCAGCTCACCGACCCTGATTTCCGGGCGCAGTTCCCGGGCTATATGGAGACGCGCAGCCGAGTGGCGCGGGAGAACCGGGAGGAGTTCAGGCGCCAGAAGCAGGGCCACTTCGCTGACCTGGCCGACACCTGGCGGAAGCGCTTCCTGGAGGTCAAGCGCGCCTTCCAGGAGGACTACCAGGGCGACCTGGTCGGGGGATTCCGTCGGCTTCAGGACGCGGGGCACATCGAGATCATCACCTCGGCCGCCACGCATGGCTATCTGCCGCTGCTGGGGCGTGACGAGAGTGTCCAGGCCCAGGTCAAGCAGGGAGTGCAGGCCTACCAGCGCCACTTCGGCCGGCCGCCCCGCGGGTTCTGGCTTCCCGAGTGCGCCTACCGACCGCGCTACGAGTGGGCTTCTCCTCTGCCGGACGCCGGGCCGCAGCGGCCCGTGCTGCGCAAGGGAGTGGAGGAGTTCCTCGCCGAGAACGGGATCGAGTACTTCATCGTTGACGCCGCCACCCTCCTGGGTGGGGCTGCGGCAGGAGTCTACGTGGAGCGCTTCCCGGGCCTGCAGCGGCTCTGGGAGCGCTTCCGCGCCAGCTACCGGCCCGGGCCGGTGGAACTCGAGAAGTCGCCCTACGAGGTCTACCTGGCCTGGTCTGTGGTGGAGGACCGGCCGCCGGTTGCGGTCTTCACTCGAGATGAGCGGACCGGGATCCAGGTCTGGAGCAGCGATCACGGCTACCCGGGAGATGGCTGGTATCTGGATTTCCATAAGAAGCACTTCCCCGGCGGGCACCGCTACTGGCGGGTCACGTCATCGCACTCGGACCTGGGCGCGAAGGAACCTTACCAGCCCCGGCGCGCGCTGGAGCGCGTGCCGGAGAATGCGGATCACTTCTGCAGCCTGGTGCACGATCTGCTCACCCAGCACCACCTCCGCACTGGACGGCGCGGGATTCTCTGCGCGCCCTATGACGCCGAGCTGTTCGGGCACTGGTGGTTCGAAGGGCCGACCTGGCTCTACCGGGTGCTGAAAGGGCTCTCGGCGAACCCGGCCGTTGAGCTGGTGACTTGCTCCGAATACCTGGAGGCACATATCCCTGAGGCCGCAGTCTCGCTTCCAGAGAGCTCATGGGGGCAGGGCGGCTTCCACTGGATCTGGCTGAACGAGTGGACGACCTGGATCTGGCGGGACATCCATGCCGCGGAGGCCGAGATGCCGCGGCTGGCGGCCTTGGCCGCGCAGTCACAGGATTCTCTGCTTGCGGGTATCGTCGCGCAGGCGGCGCGAGAGCTGCTCCTGCTGGAGGCCTCGGACTGGCCATTCCTCATCTCCACCTGGACCGCGCGGGACTACGCGGAGCAGCGCGCTGCCTTCCACTACCAGGCCTTCTCTCGCCTGGCCGAGATGGCGCGTATCCGAGCCCAGGGCCAGGAGCTGAGCCCAGATGACGAGCAGTTCCTGGCCGACTGCCAGGCCCGGGATGTGCTGTTCCCGGGTGTTGACCCGAGCTGGTGGAGGGAAGTGGAACGGCCGGCACAGGCCTGATCGCCGCCCGCGATGGAGTGACATCCGCGCCTGGAGCAGGAGCGGTCGTGCCGCAAGCGAAGCAGACCGATGAGGTGGGGAGGGGTGTGAGGAAACATGGATGATCTCTCGCGCAGCGAGGACCTGGTGCGACGGCTGCGTCGGCGGCTGTGGGCCGAACGCATGGTCTTCTTGGTGCTCCTCGCCGGAGCCTTGGCGCTCCACTTCGGCCAGTTCGGAGAGCCTTCGGCTTGCCTGGTGGCGGTGGATGGCCGGCCGGCGGTGGTGATGCGCAGCCGCCGCGACGCAGAGCGCGTGCTCAAGGCGATCAAAGACAGCTCCGGCCTGCCTGGAAAGGTGGCCTTCACGGGGAAAGTCACCCTCCATACCGTGCCTGAGGCCAACCACAAGGTGCTGTCGGACGCGGCGGCCATGGAGGTGTTGGCCTCGAAGCTCCAGCCCGTGGTGCAAGCAGCCGCTATCCTGGTGAACGGGGAAGTGGTAGCTGGGCTGCCGGACCGGGATGAGGCGGTGCGCACCATCTCCCTGCTCCTGCTGCAGTTCTCTCCGCCAGGGGAGGATGTAGCTCGCGCCTTCCGGGAGAGTGTGAAGATCGAGACGCGCGACGTATCGGCCGACCGGTATGTGCCCTCCGCGGCGGCCGCGGTGGAGCGGATCGCGAAGGCGGCCGCGCCGCGGGGGACCCATGAAGTGAGGCCCGGGCAGACTGCCTGGAAGATTGCGCTCGACTACCGGGTCTCACTGAGTCGCTTCCAGGCGGCCAACCCGGAGGTGAACCTGAACACCATCCATGCCGGTGACCAGTTGCAGATCCCCGGCGAGCTGCCCCCGCTGACCGTGGTTGCCCGCAGGGAGGTCCAGGAAGATCTCGGTGGAGGCCGGACCCAGACCGTGCGAATCACCTACGAGAACGGTGTGGAGGTGAGCCGGGATGTGATCGGGCGGCACCGGCCGGCGGGTCGTGACGCCGACCCCAGACAGCGGCGCCGCCACCGGGAAGAGGTAGTGCTGTGAGTCCCCGCCGCGACCGCGCCAGCGCGGCTCGGTGGGTAGTGCTTCTCGTCCTCCTTGTGGCGGCGATCTACATGCTGTGGCGAGTCTTCATCGCGGTGCCGCCGGCCCCGCCCCCAAAGGTGACGCATGGCGCTGTTCAGTTTCTGCGCCACTCGTGACCGAGATAGCTGACACTCACCCCTGCGCCTCCGTTGATGCTGTGCCAGCCGCGTGCCATCATGCTTCCATCACCTGCCTGACGCCCGTGGTGGCAGTGTGAGTGCTGCCGTTGCCTCCAGGGGGACGGGTCGCCCAGGAACGCTCTTCTGGAACTGAGGAAGGGCGTTCGGGCCTCTCTTGACTTGACCTCTCGCGAGCCCTGCCCGGTGCAGTTGGTGCTGAGCCCCTGCTCCGCCTCGCCAACGATTCCAGGGCGGGGCTCGCGGCGCGCCGGCCCTGTCTCTGCTCACCAACACGATAGACCCATTGACAGGCTGGCCTCGACGGTGTACTCTTATACAGAAAACTGTAGAAAAGGAGAAGACGAGATGCCCGACTGGGGGAACGCTCCCATGACCAGGACGGCGCTATGGGAGTCCGTTGAGGAGCAAGGCCCCTCTGCTCTCGAGCGGGAGTGGGCAAGCCTGCTGCGCGGCCCCGGGGATGTGATCTTCATGACCATGGGGGCATTCAGACGCATGGATGGCCGCCACGGCGGGACCTGGACCGCGCTCTCGTGGCATGTGCGCGAAGGGGATAAGGTTGACGAGTCACCGGTGCTCGCGGTGCCGGCCATGCACGTGGAGCGGCTGCTGGTTCCACTTGCCCATGAGGCTCGGGTCCGCGTCATGCAGACGCTCTACCGCGGCCCCAGGTCGGCCGAGGAGCTATCGGAGGCGACCGGACTCGGGGGAGGTGATCTGCACCACCATCTCAGTGTGCTGCTGAACGCGCGCTGTGTGGACGAGCGCGACTTCAGATACGGCCTTACCGACTTCGGCTGCCAGATGCTGATCACGATGGCAAGCATTGCGGCGATGGCCGTCAGGGACCGCGGTGAGGAGGGGCTGGTGATCCGCGGCTTCTCCGGGGACTAGAGGCAGAGGGAGGAGGAACAGGCCAGTGTCAAACTGGGAGAAGATAGTTCTCGATCAGGCCCCGATCACCAGGGCCGCGTTCGGCCTTCCCGGGTCGGCCGGGCCTCGGCCCATCGAGGGGGAGTGGGCCGAGATCACCAGCAAGCATGACCAGGACGCCGTCGTCTATGTGGCCGGCGCGTGGAACCGCGGGGGAGATCACCTGGCCTGGGGCTACTGCGCCTGGCAGGTAGAAGGAAACGAGCCCGGAGCGCGGCCGCACATCGCTCTCCGCACGCCGGCCACGAGGTTCGAGCGGCTGCTCTCTCCCCTCGCGCACGAGGCGCGAATCCGCATCATGCAAGCGATGTACGATGGACCTAAGCCCTCGGGCCAACTGTCCGCGGCCACCGGCTACCGCGGCGGGAACCTGTACTACCACCTGAAGGAACTGATCTACGCGGGTTACGTCACCGAGCGCGGCGGCGGCTACGACCTCACGGCACTCGGGTGCCAGATGCTAGTGACAGTCGCGACGATTGCGCAGAGTGCGGTGAGAGATCGCGGAGAGTAAGCCCTGGCCTTACTCCAGGGTGGCGTGGCGGGCGCGCATCTGCTCGTCTGTCCGGCGCAGGTGCCGTTGCAGGCTGAGCGCGATGGCATCGAGGGCGACCACGGCTGACTGCTCGAACAGCGTGCCGCCAAACTGAGCCGAGGTCGCAGGCTGTTCCTCCCCGGCGCCAGGGACTAGCAAGGCCAGCTCCGCGGCGCGCGCCAACCGGGACTCCTCCACTGAGGTGATGGCCGCGACGCCGGCGCCGTGCTTGGCCGCAGATTCAGCGACAGCGCACGTCGTGGCGCTCTCGCCCGATCCAGAGATGGCGATCAGGAGATCGCCTGGTTGGAGGGCAGGCGTGACCGTCTCGCCCACCACGTGCACAGGGAGCCCCAGGTGCATCAACCTCATGGCGAAGCAGCGGGCGACGAGGCCTGAGCGCCCTGCGCCCGTCAGGAAGAGGGCCTGCGCGCGGAGGACCGCCTCCTCGAGGGCCCTCACCTGCGCGGCATCCACCTGGGCGAGGGCTCGGCGGATCTCCTCGACGATCAGGCCCGACAGCGAGGCGAAGTCTGAGATGCCAGTGGTATCGGACACAGCAGATGAGAGATTCGCTTCCTCCCGCCCAGTTCCCTACGGATTCTCTTGCATCAGGGTAAGAGCCCTGATGCGAGAGAATCTCTCAGAGGGGCGCCAGACGCTCTCCTGGGGAGTCTCTTGAATCATGGTCTCTCGCCATGATTCAAGAGACTCTCTAGCAGCAGGGGGCTGACCTCGGTCCGGCCGACCAGACGGCATCTCGGCAGCCTGGCTGCCAGAACCAGACAGCAGGGCCCAGGAGCCCCCAGATGGCCTTCCTGGCCGCCGGGAAGCGCTGTCCGGGCTGCCCAAGTGTGGAATATAGCGACTGGGTGACCAAGAGGGAGGTAGCATCGTGGTGATGACCGGCAGGCGATGCCGTCACCGCCAGGGTTTTACACTGCTGGAAGTGCTCATCGTTATCACCGTGATAGCGATCCTGAGCATGCTTGTTATTCCGCGGGCGATGGCCGCCCGGCGGCGCGCCAGCGAAGCGCAGCTTCGGGGCAATCTGAAGCAACTGCGCGACGCGGTGGAGCGGTTCGAGAGCACCACCGGGGCCTGGCCTCCTGCCCTCCCGGATGTGGTGGCTGTCTCAGGAGCGGCAGTCAGCGCGGACTTCGACGGGGCCGGCGGCTGCGTTGATCGTAGCGCATACGACGGGCCCTACCTCCGCACCGGAGATGGCAGCCTCCCAGTGGATCCCTTCACTGGAGTCGCAGACTGGCGCTACGACAACAGCACCGGGGCAGTGCACAGCAACAGCGCCCTGACGGCCTTGGACGGCACAGCGTACAACGCGTGGTAGTAGCTTGAGTGGAGGTTTGGGGGCTCGGGCTGCCCCAGGCAGCCCGAGCCCTTGCGCGTCAGACCAGCGCAGGTGCGCCCGCCGCCCTGCCGTGGCTGTCAACATCCACTGCGATCTCGAACTCGCGCACGCCGTCTCCCAGGCCCCAGCACCTGGCCTCCCGCACCCGCACCCACGATCAGCGCGGCCAGGCAGATCAGCGTCAGACCGACCAGGCTCTACAAGATGGCGAGCAGGCGCTTAGCTACAGGGCGACCCGTGAGGCTCACTCTTCCGGCTCCATCCCCTCGGGCCACTCGACGGGCCCCGAAGTGATCTCCCGCAGCACCCGCCGCGCCTCCTCCAGCCGGTTCCGGGTGACGAAGATGATAGCATAGTCGTGGGTGGCCCCATCGGCCACCCGGGCCAGGTAGGCGCCGGTAATGGGTCCGAATACGTCGAGGACGCACGGGATGCCGGCTTGCGCTAGCGCCGCCCGGATGATCTCCGCCTCAGTGGGGTCGGGGACGAGGCAGAGGCGAACCGACTCGGTCTCGCGCGGCGACGGCGGCGGAGGCGGCGTCCCGTGGACCAGAGCTGACCCGCAGTCCGGGCAGCGCACCACCCCCGGCCGGTACTCGAAGTTGCAGCGTGGGCAGTAGGGCAAAATCGCCTCTCTCTACGGATTCTCTTGCATCATGGTCTAACCATGATTCAAGAGACTCCTCGCCAGAGGGCGTGACGCCTGTCTAGCGGGATTCTCTTGCATCACGGTTCTAACCGTAATGCAAGAGAATCTGTAATGCAACGGATGCTATGATTCCAGGTGCGCCTGCCCTTCCCTGTGCAGCACTCAGGCCGCCGGGTGGGCGTAGCAGTAGAGGCAGCGGTTGGGGCAGGGGAGGTAGGCGCCGATGTCCAGGCTGACGGTGCAGCCGCACAGGGGCCGCTGATCCCGGGCGCGCTGGTTGGGGCAGGGCTCATGGGCGGGGTGCAGCTCGGTCAGCAGCTCGCCGTCAATGCAGCGGCGGGGGGCGATCCCGGGCTGGCAGCAGGTGACGACCCTCATGCCCAGTTCGCCCGCAGCCGCGGACATCGCCTCGAGGAACCTGCGCCGACCCTCCGCATCGAGTTCATCCAGTTCGACCCCAGCCGAGGCCAAGCGCCGGATGACCTTCGGGTAGAGAGTGACGAAGGAGGTGTGAACTGCCGGCACGCCGGCGCCGGCCAGGGGATCGGCGAGAGAGCGGAAGAGGCTGAGGTCAAGGTTCGTGGCCAGGTCGGCCCCGCGCCGGGCCGAGATCAGCGGGTCATAGCGCCAGTGCAGCCGCCGCGGGTCGGCCAGGGAGGAGATCACCTCTCCGAGGAGGGCGAGCTGTCCCTCGGCCGGAGGCACATTGGGCTCGAGGAAGCTTCCGCCGAGTCCGGTGATGGTCCAGTGGACGAACACCTGCCCAACTGGGGCCACGGCGTCTCGCAGTCGCCGATGGCGGAGCAGGTTGGTCGGGTCCTTGGTCCAGATGACCAGGGTATGGACCCTCTCCGGCCCGAAGGCGCGCAGCCGGGCCGCAAGCTGGTCGGGATAATGCGCGACCAGGTCGGTGCGCCGGGAGGCGCTGATGACGGTCTTCAGCTTGCTCTTGACGGCGGATGCCATAGCAGCGCGGCCCCAGCACGGCCCGCTTCGCTCAGGGAGGGCGCAGCCGGCCCACGGGAAGCTCTATGCGGCCGCGCGGACGGGCCCCTGCATCTTCTGGCGAAGGAGATTGAGGGCGGCCGCGCCTTGCGCGTCTTTCTCGCTGAGCGGAGAGATGATGTACTCCAGGCCTTTGGGTTGCTCCACTTGGACATCCGGTGAGATGCCCTTGTGGTCAATGTCCCGCAGCTTCGGGGTCAGGTAGCGGGCTGTGGTGAGGGCGAGCGCGGAGCCATCGTGCAGGGGGAACACGGTCTGCACCAGGCCCTTGCCGAAGGTCGTGGTCCCCACCAGAGTGCCCAGGTCGTTGTCCTGGATGGCGCCCGCGAGGATCTCGGCCGCGCTGGCCGTGCCGTTGTTGATGAGCACCACCAGGGGCAGGTCAATGCGGCGCGCGTCGGCGGAAGAGGCGCGGGGCTGGCGGGGCCCGCCTCGCTCCTGGATGTAGACCACCGGCCCCTCGCCGATGAACTGGCCGGCCACCTGGACGGAGACATCGAGCCCACCCCCGGCGTCGTTGCGGAGATCCAGCAACAGCCCCCGGATGCCAGCGGCGCGCATCTCCTTGAGCGCCTTCTTGATCAGGCCCGCGGTGGTATCGTTGAAGGTGATGAGGCGCAGATAGCCGATGCCCTCGGGCAGCACCTTGTACTCCACACTGCGCACCTTGATCACCGAGCGCGTCACCTTGACCTGAAGAGGCTTGGGGAGGCCCTCTCGGCCGATCATCAAGTCAACGGCCGTGCCCGGCGGACCCTTGATGCGCCGCACGGTGTCGCCAAGGCCCAGGGCGGCACTGGAGACACCATCCACGCGGATGATGTGATCGCCGGCCTGCAGGCCGGCGCGCTCCGCTGGGCTGTCGGGCAAGGGAGCGATGATCACGATCCGGTAGAGCTTGGGGCTGGTGATGTCGGCCTCGCACACCGGGCAGACCAAGGCCGAGCCCTTGAGGTTGAGAAGCGGGGCCGCCGGCTTCACCTCCCGCACCCCGATCTCTGCGCCGATGCCCCCGAAGTGCCCCTCGTTCTCCTCCAGGAAGGAGCGGTACTCCTCGGGGTCGAGGAGGCGGCTGTAGCGGTCCTTGTAGGGGTCATCCCGCAGCACCGCGAGCATGCCGCGGACGGCGCCATAGGTGAGATCCCGCTCGTTCTTGATGGGCGAGACATACTGCTGCCGCATGTGGCTGAGCACTTCCTGGAAGGTTTCGAGCGGGCGCAGACTCACCTCGTCGGCCTTGCCGCCTGGCTTCCCTTCGCCGCCGGCCGAGAGGGCCGCCGCGACCAGCCTAGCGGCATCGCCGCCCCCACCAGGGAGCAAGGCGGCCATGGACTGGAACTGGCGGCCTGCCAAGAAGGAGGTGATCACCAGGGTGATGATCATCACCGCCACGACGAGCTGGTACCGCAATCTCATTGGTCAGCACCTCACCGGAAGCTGCGCCGAGCGCGCCAAACAGAACGAAGGAGCAGAGGCCCCTGACGAGCCGACGCTCCCTCGTCTCTTACACCCGAGCCCGAGTCGCGTACTGTGGTCAGATCACTCGGAGACGTGGATGCGCATCACCTTCATGTCTTGGATGGTGAACGCGATGCCCTCGTAGGTGAGAATGCAGTCCCGAGAGAACGCGATGGAGGCGTTGTCGGCGAAGGCCGTGACGGCCTGGGCGCCGGCCGGAGTGATGGCAACCTGGGTGCCCAGCGGGGGCAGGGCGCCAGCTCTAGCGCCACCGCGGGCGCCACCTCTCATGCCTCCGCGCATCGTGCCGCCTCCCCCGCGCGTGCCACCTCGCATCCCCGCACCCATTCCGCCGCGCATGCCGCCTCCGCCGCGCATGCCGCGGCCGCCGCCCATCATCCCGGTCAGCTCCACCTGGTAGCCGGCCGCCGGCGCGGCTGCGGTCACGGTAGGGCGATCCGCCTCCGCGCGGCCGCGGCCCATGGCCCCGCCGCGCATGCCACCGCCCATCCGCGCACCCATTCCAGCGCGCATCCCCCCACCCATTCCGCCGCGCATGCCGCCACCCATTCTCGTACCGCCGCCTCGCATCCCCGCGGCGGTCGCTGCCCCGGCCCGCATCGCGCCGCCCCGGGCCCCAGCAGCGCCTCCGGCCGCGGCTCCTGCGCCTGCGGCTCCGGCCGGATAGATCTCGGCGAGGGGCGGATAGCCGTACTTGCTCAGCACATCGGCAAAGCTGCTCAACAGGGTGATGCCGCGCTCGGTGCGGACTGGAGCGGGCTTGCCCCTCAGGTACTTCTCGAAGCCGGCGACGACCACGTCAGTCACCGCGGCGTCGGCGCCTTCGCCGGCAAGGACAATGCCGAGGGCCACCCCCTTGCTGGCGCGCAGATCGTAGAACCACTGGGCCTGTCCGGCAGCGAGGGAGCCGACACGCACCGGGAGCACCCAGACCGGGAACTCGGTGGTGGTTGCGGGCTGCGCGGCAAGGGGAGGCAGGCCAGCGGCTGGCCGGGAGACCAGAGTCTGGTACATCATGCCTCCGCCCGACCCCAGCAAGATGCCACTGGGCTGCCCGAGGCGCCGGGTTAGCTCTCGGTAGGAGGCGCCAATGCGAATGCCCATGAGCCCATCCTCGAGGGCGAGGGCGGGCAGAGCCAGCACGAGGCCGGCGAGAAGTGCCAGGAAGGAGGCGAGCGCGGTGCGATAGTGCAGGGTGCGCATTGCTATCTTCCTTTCCCATCCAGAGGCGGAGGTGGCCTACAGGTAGCCTTTCAGCTCCTCGATGCTCATGCCGGCAGGCGGCAGAGCAGGAGCGGCAGGCGCGCCGGCCGGGGCCGGCTCCACTCCGCCGACGATCTCGGCGCCGATGGCGATGCGGGTGACGCGCATGCCCTCGAGGGTGAAGCGGACGCCATGGTCAACATAGGTAAGCTGAACCGCGGCCCCCGCGGTCACAGTGTCGTCCGGGTAACCGTAGCGGGAGATCACATCCATGTAGCTGCTGGTCAGGCCGATGTTGCGGCTGGTGCGGCCCGCGGCATAGGGTTGGGTGCCGCTGAGGGTGATGGTCTCGACCTCGCCGGTCGGGCTCAGGCCAAGCACGAGGGTCGCGCCGTGGGGGCGCTTGTAGTGCCAGTACATGCCGGTGCCCGCGCCAGCCGCGCGCGCCGGGGCCGCGGCTGTTCGGCCGGTGGCTGCCCGGGCGGCGCGCGCTCCCATGCCTGCGCCGCCGCGCACAGCGCCGCCCATCATGCCTCCCCGCATGCCGGCCCCTCCGCCCCTCATGCCGGCGCCGGCCCGCATCCCGGAGCCACCACCCATCCTCCCGGCGCGCATACCGGGGCCGCCGCCCATCATCGCGGTCGGCTCGACTTCGACGCTGGTGCCGGGCTGGGAGGCGGTCATGGTGCCAGGCGGGGCCGCGGCGCGGCCGCCCATCATCCTGCCGCCGCGCATCCCGCCCATCATGCCACCGCCGCGCATCCCCATTCCGCCGCGCATCCCCATTCCGCCGCGCGCGCCGGTCGCCGCCGCCGCCCCGCGTCTCCCGGCGCCGGCGGTCGGCCCGGTGGGGCCAGCCCGTCCCGCGGCCGCCGCCGTGCCCGCAGCGGGGGCCAGGCCAACAGTTCCTACGGGGCCGATGTAGTTGGGCTGACCGAACCCGGGCTGATCGAGGAGCTGGAGCGCCCTCTGACCGAGGCGCACCCCCGCCAGTTGGCGCTCAACTGCCCAGGCGGCGGAGTGGAGGGCAGTGGTGAAGACAACGAGGCCGCATGCGAGCCACAGGCCTCTTCGCATCCTGGGTTCCTCCTTGGCGGCGCGCCCGCTCCCTGGAGTGACCTACAGATTCTCTTGCATCACGGGAAGACTCCTGATGCAAGAGAATCCGCCAGAAGGGCGCCAGACGCTCTCCTGGGGAGTCTCTTGAATCATGGTCTCTCACCATGATTCACGAGACTCTGGAGTCGGCTTCCTCTCGAACGCGGCGAGTCTAACACAAACCCCTACCAGTGTCAACGATAGGGCGCCGCTTGGCTCTTCAGATGCCTGTTTGACGGATTCTTCCAGTTAGGAGTTCCACTGGTTTCGGGAATACTGCACTCGGTGAGGGCTGAGAATCTGGCTCTGGGGTGGTGGAAGAGATGGCTGCACGCAACTTGATGATACGGCGGCGAGTGGCCCGCGCTAGGCAGCGCGCCAGGGCCAGGCCCAAGCAGATAGGTCCGCCCCGGCCGGACGGGCCGCGCTGCGCTACCTGCGGCGCGCCGCTCCCCCGGGTTCCCGCGTTTCTGGCCTCCTGGCGAAGCCCCAGCGGCGGCTTTCAGTGCGAGAAGTGCTTCTACCCGGGCACGGGCCGGGTGCCGACGCGGACGGCCGTGGTGTCCTCTGATCGGACTCGCTGGCTCGCCGAGATGATCAGCGGAAGTGAGCAGCCGGCGCCTGCGCGGGCCCAGGAAGAGGAGTAACGTCTTCGGCGCGCTCGCCGCCGCGGCCTGTTCCCTTCTCATCCGGCCCGGCCTCACGCGCCTACTGCGATTGCCTCCTGGGGCTGGGCCTCGGGGGAGACGCTCTCCGACACCAGCCTGCGGAGCTTGGTGATAGCCTTGCTCCGCTGGGCATAGACACAGCCGACGCGCACCCGGCGGCGGCGTGCGATCTCCCGGATGCTCTGACCGGCCAGCAGGGACTCCATCACCTGCCGCTCGGCTCGGGTGAGGCGGGACAGCAGGCTGACCACCTCCTCGCGCTTGCTGTCCACACTCAACCGATCGAGGACATCCTCCTCGAAGCAGTGGCCCACCGTCTCGTTCATGTCCTCGAGAGGGAGGATGACCTTCATGTGCTCCGCGGCCTGGCCTCGATCGTGCAGGTAGCCGGGGATGCGGATGATCGAGTAACGATCGCGGAGCCAGTGGCGGATGGCGCCGATGCCGGTCTTCACGAGGTAGCTGTGGCACTCGTGAGTGGCGCGGTGAGCGGAGGCTTCCCAGATCGCGGTCTCCGCCTCCTGATAGAGGTCGCGTGCGGTCTCGCGATCCACTCCCAGCATGCCAATGTAGTTCCAGATCTGGTGCGCGACGGCTGCGTCCATGGCTGCGATGTCTCCTGTGACCCTGTGTGCCGAGACTCCGGCCCGTCAGTGAGGCGGTGAGCAGTGCCCTCCTGCGAGGCCGAGCGTCAACGACGCGAGCTGGGAACGCGCGATGAGCGAGACGGCTCCGCACCATGGGAATGAAAAGCGCATCGGGGTCAGGCAATACGGGTGACCCGTCCGCCAGGCCGGCGAGCAAACCGTTGCCAGCGCGCCTCTGGAGAGATCGGGATCGTGCGACGATGCGGCTGCCCCGTTCATCCCGCAGTCTCCTATCGGGCGGGCAGTATAGCACGCGATGCCTGAATTGGCAAGGGTGTTGGCGCGTCGCTTTCGCGTTTTTTGGACCCCTGGTTCGATCCTCAGGGTGAGCGCGGGCGCTGATGAGCACACGCTCACTGCGCGCGCCGGCGCTGGATCTTCCAGTTCTCGAGGGGCAGGTTCGCCGCAGTGTCCATGTCAGGGCCGTCGGGTCCTGCGAGTGACAGCTTGTAGGCTGCGGCTGTGGCGACCATCGCGGCATTGTCGGTGCAGAGGCCGGGATCGGGGATGTGCACTGAGAGGCCGAGCGCGGCGCCCCGCTCCGCCAGCAGTTCGCGCAGGCGGCGATTGCGCGCGACGCCTCCGACCAGCAGGATGGGATGGCCTCCGATCTCCTCCGCGAGGTCGAGCACCCGCTCGGCCAGGGAGAGGGCGATGGATTCCTGGTAGGCGGCGGCGAGATGGGCGCGCTCGGGGCCGCTCAACGACGAGCGGCGCACGCGCCGCGCAAGATCCGTCTTCACTCCGCTGAAGCTGAAGTCCCAGGACTCCGGAATGCGCGCCCGCGGCAGCGGCTCCACTCGGCCCGAGAAGGAGTCGGCCAGCGAGGCCAGCTCGGCTGCGCCCGGGTAGGGGAGGCCCAACAACCGCGCCCCCTTCTCGAAGGCCTCTCCGGCGGCATCGTCGCGGGTGCGGCCGAGGACCTCGTAGTGACCATGGTCCTTGGCCAGCACCAGGTGGCTGTGGCCGCCGGAGGCGATGAGCGCGAGCGCGGGCAGAGGCAGCGGCTCATCAATGGCGGCAGCGTAGATGTGAGCTTCCAGGTGATGGATGCCCACGATGGGAAGATCCCGGGCCCGCGCGATCGCCTTCCCAGCCGCCACTCCGACGACCAGTGACCCAATCAGCCCCGGGCCGTTGGTGACCCCAATGCCGTGCAGGTCCTGCCAGCTCACCGCGGCGCGCGCCATCGCTTCCCGGACCACCGGCACGATCATCTCGACGTGGCGGCGGGAGGCCACCTCTGGGACGATGCCGCCGAAATGCGCGTGGAGGTCGTCCTGGGAGGAGACAACGCTGGAGAGCAGCTCGACGCCCCTCGCTCCCGGCCCGCGCGCGATCGCAGCCGCGGTCTCGTCGCAACTGGTCTCGATGCCCAGAATGAGCACGCGCGCAGGATTCCAGGCAAGAGGAACAGCCACCTGCCCCGACCACAGACGGCGTGGCCGTGGAGCCTGGTAGGACAACAGCCAAGTCCTCTCGGCTCAGGACCATGGGTTTCTGGCGGACGGCCGCCAGTATGTCATTCCGAGCCTCGGAAGCCCGCCGCGGCGGGCTACGAGCGCGAGGAATCACGCCGGAGTCGCGTCCGCCCTAGCAGACGCCGACCTGCCGCGGATTCTCTTGCATCAGGGTAAGACCCCTGATGCAAGAGAATCTCTCAGAAGGGCGCCAGACACCCTCCTCGGGAGTCTCTTGAATCATGGTCTCTCACCATGATTCAAGAGACTCTGTAGATGGATTCTTCGCCCGCCACACAACGACCAGCTGAGAATGACGACGAACGGCCGCCCGGGCCCCCAAGCCGGTGGTCCTGCCTCTCGGCTGACAGCGCCTCCGCCGCGGCGCCGCTCTCAGAGGCCGCACTCGGGGCGGCGGGGCCTACGGGAAGATGCCCCGGGTGCGGGTGGCCTCGGCGACTCGGGAGACCGCGAGGATCATGGCCCCGCTGCGCATGTCGGTCTTGTGCTCCTGGGCCGTCCGATAGACCGCATGGAAGGCGCGGGTCATGAACTCCTCCAGTTGCTCGTTGACGCGCAACGCTGGCCAGTAGAACTTCTGGAGGCCCTGCACCCACTCGAAGTAGGAGACGACCACACCGCCAGCGTTGGCGAGGATGTCGGGGAGCACCACCACGCCGTTCTCGGCAAGGATGGGGTCGGCGTCCGGGGAGGTCGGCCCGTTCGCCGCTTCTGCGACCATGCGGGCCTTGATGCGAGGCGCATTGTGCGCCAGGATCTGGCCCTCGATGGCGGCCGGCACGAGGATGTCGCAGTCCAGCTCGAGCAGCTCTGAGTTGCTGATGCTATCGGCGCCGGGAAACCCGACTACGCTGCCGGTCCTGGCCTTGTGGGCGATCACCCGCGGCACATCCAGGCCGGCTTCATTGTAGAGCCCACCGCGGGAGTCGTTGAGCGCGATGATGGTGGCGCCCTCCCGCGCTAGGTAACTGGCGCAGACCGATCCCGCGTTGCCGAATCCCTGAACCACGACCCGCGCGCCCGAGAGCCGCACACCGAAGTGCTGCGCAGCCTCCTTGATCGCGATCACACAGCCCCGTCCGGTGGCCTCATCCCGCCCCGGCGATCCGCCGATGCTGATCGGCTTGCCGGTGACCACAGCCGGGGAGGTGTAGCCGATGCCCTGGCTGTAGGTGTCCATCATCCAGGCCATCACCTGCTCGTTGGTGTAGATGTCGGGCGCGGGGACGTCGGCGGAGGGGCCGATGAGGATGCTGATCTCGGAGGTATAGCGCCGGGTGAGGCGCTCTAGCTCGGCCTGGGACATGGTCTTGGGATTGCAGACGACCGCGCCCTTCGCCCCACCAAAGGGGATGTCCACCACCGCGCACTTCCAGGTCATCCACATCGCCAGGGCCCGAACGTCGTTCAGGTCGGTGTCGGGATGGTAGCGGATGCCGCCCTTCCCGGGGCCGCGGGCGAGGTTGTGCTGGACCCGGTACCCGGTGAACATCTCCAGCGAGCCGTCGTCCATGCGGACGGGGAAATGCACGGTCAGCTCCCGCTTCGCCGAACGCAACACCCGGTGTAGGCCGGGGGCGAGCGCGATGGTCTCTGCCGTCTGGTCGAGCTGGGCAAGGGCGAACCGGTACACGTCGGCCTTGGTGGTCGAGGCATCGGCCTCGGAGAGGTGTCGATCCACCGGTTGCTGCCTCCCTGGACAGGAATGCGCTGCCGAGTCAGACCACTGTCCGGCGAGGTGGGGCTTCGGCGCGCCTGGGTCTCCTACCTGCTGTGGTCGGCAATCGGCGGCCGGATGCTGGCCGCCGGCCGACAGAGAGCGCCAGGGCCGCCTCGGGGGTCCGCGGCCCGCGGTCAGGCCCCAGAGGTCACGCCGCGCTCAGGGGAGAAAGACTGGCGGAAGTCGGCCGTCGGCCCGGCGGAGAGCTTGGGACACTGAGCAGGGCCGCGGATGTCAGGAGGGCACGTGCTTGGCAGCGAAGCTGCGCGTGGTTCAGGTCGGCATGGGTGCGATGGGCAGGCGGCTCACGCCGTTCCTGCTGGAGCGCCCGCAGCTCGAAGTCGTGGCGGCCGTGGATGTGGACCCGGCGCTGGTAGGCCGCGACCTCGGTGACGTGGCAGGACTGGACAGAGCGGTGGGCGTGGAGGTGGTCGGCAGCCTGGAAGCGGCCTTCGCTGGCGGCCCAGTGGACGCGGCTCTGCTGACTACGGTCTCAGGGTTGAGAGAGGTGAGGCCTCAGATCGAGGTGGTGCTCAGGCACCGCGCGAATGTCGTGTCGAGCTGCGAGGAGCTGTCCTATCCCTGGGAGACATCGCCCGAGATCAGCGCCGAGATTGACCGCCAGGCGAAGGCGGCCGGGGTGTCTGTGCTGGGCACGGGGGTGAACCCGGGCTTCCTCATGGACTTGCTGCCCATCGCGGTCACCGCCATCTGCCGACAGGTGAGACGGATCACGGTGCTCCGCTATCAGGACGCCCGGTTCCGGCGGCTGCCGTTCCAACAGAAGATCGGCGCAGGGCTCACCCTGGAGCAGTTCGCGCGGAAGAAGGCGCAGGGGGCGTTGCGGCACGTGGGGCTGACCGAGTCCATGCACATGATCGCCTCGCGCCTGGGTTGGCGGCTCGACCGGACCGAAGAGGTGATCGCCCCTGTGGTCGCAGATCGCGAGGTGGGAAGCGAGGAGATCACTGTCAGGCCGGGCATGGCCTCCGGCGTGGAGCAGATCGGGTCGGCCTACGTGGGTGACGAAGAGAGGATCCGGCTGGAGTTCCGTGCCTGCCTGGGTGAGCTGGATGTTCAGGACACGGTGATCGTTGATGGTGAGCCGCCGCTGCGCTTCACTATCCCGGGAGGGGTGAATGGCGATATCGCCACCTGCGCAGTGCTGACCAATGCCGTCCCGGTCGTTGTCAGCTCCCCGCCGGGCCTGAGGACGATGGCGGACATCCCACCAGTCTCCTGGTTCGCAGGAGCGCGCTGGTGAGCGATGAGGAGGGGCGCGAATGGCCAACATGCTGACCATCTGGAGAGTGGCCTGATGAACACAAGACGGGTCACCAGGCTCGCAATGGCTGTGCTGGCCGTGGCCGCTCTGGCCAGCCGCGGCCTGGCCGACGTGACGCTGCCTTCGCTAATCAGCGACAACATGGTGATCCAGAGAGGAATGGCCGCGCCCATCTGGGGAGAGGCCAGCCCGGGAGAGAAGGTGATCGTGCGAATCGGCGATCAGCAGCGCGAGACCAAGGCCGGCGCTGATGGCCGATGGATGGTGCGGCTGAGGCCGATGGAGGCCGGCGGCCCGTTCGAGCTTTCCGTCGCGGGCCGGAACACCATCGTGGTGAGGAACCTGCTGGTTGGCGACGTGTGGCTGTGCTCAGGCCAGTCCAACATGGAGATGGAGGTGTGGGAGGCGCAGAACGCGCAGCAGGAGGTGGCGCAGGCGAGCTATCCGCAGATTCGCGTCTTCGACGTCAGCCGCACCACTGCGTCTGAGCCCCAGCGGAACGTGGGGGGCCGGTGGGTGGTAGCCGGCCCCGACACGGCAGGAGACTTCTCCGCGGTGGCCTACTACTTCGGCCGGGAGCTTCACCGCACCCTTGGCGTGCCCATCGGGTTGCTCACCCCGTCATGGGGTGGGACCGAGATCAGGCTGTGGACGGACCGCGCCTCCCTGGCCTCCGATCCCGAGCTCAGGCCGCTGCTGGAGACCAGCGAGAAGCGGCTCGCGGACTATGCAGACGATCTGCTGACCAAGCAGATCCCCCGCCTCGGGGAGTGGTCCAGGTCGGCTGCGGCCGCCAAGGCCGCGCGGAGGCCGCTGCCCCTTCCGCCCCTGATCCCGATGGACCCGCGGCACCAACCCTGGCGGCCCGAGCTCTCGGGATGCCTCTACAACGCGATGATCGCGCCCCTCATCCCTTACGGGATCAAAGGGACCATCTGGTACCAGGGGGAGTCGGACGCGGGGCAGGCCTACCGGTACCGAAAGCTCTTTCCGGCGCTGATCCACGGCTGGCGGCGGCTGTGGGGCCAGGGCGATATTCCCTTTCTGTTCGTGCAGTTGGCGAACTTCCGGGGCGAGCAGTTGGCCTGGGCCGAGCCGACTGAGAGCACCTGGGCCGAACTGCGCGAGGCGCAGCTCATGGCACTGGCAGTCCCGAAGACCGGCATGGCTGTGACCATTGACATCGGTGATCCGGCCGACATTCACCCCAAGAACAAGCAGGAGGTAGGCCGGCGGCTCAGCCTGGCCGCTCGCTCCATCGCCTATGGGGAGAAGCTGGAATACTCTGGTCCCATCTACCACCAGATGAGCGTGGAGGGCGACAAGATTCGGCTCGACTTCAGCCACGCCGAGGGCGGCCTCATCGTGACCGGAGACAAGCTCCACGGCTTCGCCATCGCCGGCGAGGACCGAGAGTTTGTGTGGGCCGATGCCGTCGCGGAGGGGAGCGCAGTGGTAGTCTCCAGCCCGAAGGTGGCGCGCCCGGTTGCGGTCCGCTATGGCTGGGACAACTCGCCGAGCTGCAATCTCTACAACCGCGAGGCGCTGCCGGCCTCGCCCTTCCGGACGGACGATTGGCCGGGGGTCACAGTCGGCCAATAGCAGACCGCGCGTTCCGGTCGCCGCGGGACGGAACTCGCACAGACCGCGGCGCTACTGGGCCTGCCACTTGAGCTGCGCCTGATCGCGGCGCAGCAGCCAGTTGGTGTGGCCATCCGCGAGGCCGAAGTTGTCGCCGAGCAGGTGCCGGGGCGTGGCGACCAGCAGCTCGGGGCCGCCGGCCGCGTTCCAGCCGCGCTCACTCTCGAAGATGGCGATGGTTCCTGCCGGGTCCGCGAGGTCGGTCCGACTCAGCCCGGCCACCGCGGAGTTATAGGCGTAGCCTGACCGCAGCTCGCGCGCGTTAGGACAGACGAAGGGCCGAGGTTCCTGCAGGTAGTCGCTGGCGGTGTCACACCAGGCCTGGGCGGGGGGAAGCACCCCGTCGTATTCGCTCGCGTAGATGAGGAGGGCGTTTGCCAGGCTCATGGTGTTCGCCAAGCACTGCACCTTCCTCGCCGACTCCCGGGCGCGCATGAACACCGGGAAGAGCATGGCGGGAAGGATCAGCAGCGCGAGGCCAGAGATGCACATCCCCACGATCGCCAGGCCTCGCCCCCTCAGTCGCCCGCGGCTCTCGCCGATCTGAATCAGGGCGATGACGCCTAGCCCCAGTCCCAGCAGCGCGGGGAGAACCAAGACGAGGCTCAGCAGGCCCAGCACGAGAGAGGCGATCGCCATCCCGCTGGTGCGGCCGGCCGGCGGGGGCGGCCCCGGCGGTAAGGCGGCAGACTGGATCAGCGGCCCGCCGCACGACCGGCAGAAGGAGGCATCGTCGGGATTCTGGGCCTTGCACCTCGGGCAGAGCATCGTCGTGTCCCCCCAGGAGTGGCACTGGCCAAGCACTTCTCCTCGCCGGGGCGGTCTCCTCTCGGCCGGGTCAGCCATGGCGCGCGATGTGACCAATGCACCGCGTTCGTCACAAGCACCTGGAGAGGTGAGCCCAGGAGCGCGGGGCGAGGAAGCGAACGAAGTGCGAACCGACAGCGGCTCTCGCAGCACGGTGAGCGCGGTGGTGCAAGAGACCACCTACAGAGCCCTCCCAGAGCGTCTCTGCGCACGGGTGTGCAGTACGCCGATCCCAGAGATTCCCGAGCACAGGGTGGAGACGAGTGATGGACATCAGCATCAGGGTTGCAGGCGCGGCCGGGCAAGGTATAGACACCATTGGCAATCTGCTGTCGAGCGCCTTCGCCAGCATGGGCCTGCACGTGTTCAGCACCGAGACCTACATGTCGCGCATCCGCGGTGGGCTGAACTGGACCGACATCAGGATCGGAGACCGCGAGCTGTTCTCCGGCAAGGAGAAGCCGAACCTGATGGTGGTCCTGGCCCCGGAGGGGCTGGAGCTGCTGAGAGCCGATGCCGGCATGTGCTCCCTGGTCCTGCTGAATGGTGAGCCCACCGCAGGGACCGTGGCGATCAAGCTCGCCGAGGAGGCGAAGGCACTCACCGGCTCCCCATTGATGGCCAACGCGGTGGCTGCGGGAGCGGTGTTCGCTCTGCTGGGGTATGGCGCCGGGCCGCTGCACGCGCATCTGGAGCGGCGCTTCGCGCGCAAGGGCCGTGAGGTGGTGGAGGGGAACGTTGCCTGCGCCAGGCGCGGGGCGGAGCTGGTCGAGCCCTACCTTGGAGCGGTCCTGCCCCCCAAGGGGGTCCGAGCGCCCAGTACGGTCTACTCCGGCAATGAGGCCATCGGGCTGGGCGCGGCGACGGCGGGAGTGAAGTTCGTGACCGCCTATCCGATGACCCCGTCAACCGGGGTGTTCACCTACCTCGCCAGCGCCGCGGACGAGTTCGGCATTGTGGTCGAGCAGGCGGAGGACGAGATCGCGGCGATCAACATGGTGTGCGGCGCGAGCTATGCAGGCGTGCCCGCGATGACCACCACCAGCGGCGGCGGGTTCGCGCTGATGGTGGAGGGAGTGGCCCTGGCCGGGATGCTGGAGCTGCCGGCCTTCATCATGCTGGGCCAGCGGCCGGGACCGGCCACCGGACTGCCCACCCGCACTGCGCAGCAGGACCTGAAGTTCGCCATCAACGCGGGCCACGGTGAGTTCGCCAAGGCGGTGTACGCGCCGGGCACTCCGCGGCAGGGCTATGAGATCACCCGGCTGGCGTTGGAGACCGCGCACCAATGGCAGACGCCGGTGATCATGCTCACCGATCAGTTCCTCGCCGATATGCGAGTCAACATGCCCGCGCTCGACCGGACGCCGCGGCCCATAGATCGGCACATTCTGGCCGATCCATCGCCGGACTACCTCCGGTACGCAGTGACGCCGAGCGGAGTATCGCCGCGGGCCCTTCCGGGGTCGAGCGCTTACGTTGTGGTAGACTCCGACGAGCACGGGGAGGAAGGGCACATCACCGAGGATCTCCGGGTGCGGGTGCGGATGCAGGACAAGCGCCTGGCGAAGCTGGAGGGGATGGCCGCGGAGGCCCTGCCGCCGGAGTGGTATGGCCCGGAGAATGCCGAGCATCTGCTGATCTGCTGGGGCTCGACCTACGGGCCATGCCGGGAGGCGGTGGATAGGCTGAACGAGGCAGTCGCGGCATGGGCCATGCTGCACTTCGCGCAGGTGTGGCCGGTGAACGCGGCGGGGGTGCGAGCGCGTCTCGCCGCTGGGAAGGTGAAAAAGTTCAGTCTCGTAGAGGCGAACGCGACCGGCCAGTTCGCCTCGCTCCTGCGAGAGCAAGGCGTGCTGAGTGAGTGTGAGCTGCTGTTGAAATACGACGGCACGCCGTTCACTGGGGAGGAGATCGCGCGGAGGGCGGGCTGAGATGGAGAGGCTTTACTTCGACAAGGATGTCGCCTGGTGCCCGGGGTGCGGGGACTACCTCATTCTGCGCGCGGTGGACCGCGCGGTGGAGCAGGCGGGGATAGACCGGCGCAAGCTGGTACTGGTCTCAGGCATTGGCCAGGCCGCGAAGCTCCCTCACTACACCTCGGCGAATGTGTTTAACGGCCTTCATGGCCGGGCCCTGCCGGCGGCCACGGGGATCAAGCTGGCCAACCACGACCTCGAGGTGGTGGTTACCAGCGGCGACGGCGACGTCTATGGGGAAGGCGGCAACCACCTGATCCACAACATCCGGCGCAACATCGGGATCAAGGTGTTTGTGCACAACAACCAGGTGTACGGCCTCACCAAGGGCCAGGCCTCGCCCACTTCGGACCTGGGGTTCGTGACCACGGTGCAGACGCACGGCGTGGCCAGCCTGCCCTTCAACCCCGTGGCGATTGCCATCGCCCACAACTGCTCGTTCGTGGCGCGGTCCTACGCGGGGGAGCAGAAGCACTTGCAGGCGATGATGGTGGCCGCACTCCAGCACACCGGAGGCTTCGCCCTGCTGGACATCCTCCAGCCCTGCCCAACCTACAACCATCTGAACACGTATCAGTGGTATCGGGAGCGGGTGCGGCCGGTGGACGAGTCTCATGACCCTTGGGACCGCGCCAAGGCCTTCGAGCTGGCGTTCAGGTGGGGGGACGAGATCCCCACTGGCATCATCTATCGCTGCGACCGGCCGACCTTCGAATCACGCCAGCCAGCCCTGGCGAAGGGGACTCTCGTCTCTCAGTACGCGCAGGCCTAGGGAGTAGCAGCCCGGCCTCGACGTGCAGGAAAGGCGGGGCTCAGCACGAATCTGACTCCCGGAGGGGTGCGACGTGTTCTTCTTCCTCCCTCTGGGGACCACTCGGCCCTGCTGGCGAACCCCGTATCTCACCTACGGGCTGCTGAGCGCGAACGCGCTGGTGTTCGTCATCCAGCAGGCCGCGGGGGAGGCGCTGCCGCAGGGGTTCATCCCCGCTCATCCCAGCCTCTGGGCCTGGTTCATCTCCATCTTCATGCACGCGGGGATCTTCCACCTGGCCGGCAACAGCTTGTTCCTCTGGTTGTTCGGCACCATTGCCGAGGATGTGCTAGGCCCCTGGCTGTTCCTGCTGTTCTATCTGGGCGGCGATGTTGGGGCGATGGGCCTGGACGCGCTGCTGGACAGCCTCAGCGGGCCGGAGGCCCTGATGGCTCCGCACCTCGGGGCCTCGGGGGCGATCGCTGGGATCATGGGGCTGTCGGCGGTGTGCTTCCTGCGGACCAAGGTCCGCGTCTGGTACCTGGTCGGCTGGTTCTGGTACTTGTGGTTTCGCACCGATGTCATCGAGATCGGGGCCCCGGTTTTCCTCGGCCTTTGGGTCGGGTGGGAGTTCCTGCAAGGCGCGTTCCACTCAGCCCTTGGGATACCGGCCGACGTTGCTCACTGGGCTCACGTCGGAGGGTTCGCGGCCGGACTCTTTGGGGCGGTGGCGCTCCGGCTCAACAAGCGCATCCCCCGCCTGGACCTGGTATCAGGCCGCGTGCCCGTGACTAGCTCGTTCGAGGCCGCCGAGCAGGCCGGCGAGCTTCAGGAGATGCTGGCGGAGTCGCCGAACGACCCTGAGGCCTGGCATGCCCTGGGCCGGGACTACGAGATGGCGGGCCGCACGGAGAAGGCCAGAGAGGCCTACGGGAAGGCGCTCTTCCTGTTCCTCGAACAGCGCCGGATGCCCGAGGCGGCGCGGGCCTATGCGGGCATGAGCGCCTACGGCCTGCCGACCGGCCTTACTGCCGACCAGCAGTTCGACATCGCTTGCGCGCTCGAGGAGGCCGGCAAGGCAAAGGAGGCCTATGGGCTGTTCTGCCAGAACGCGGCCGAGCATCCGCAAGGTGAGCGGGCAGAGACCGCGCTGATTCGCGGGGGAGAGCTGGCTCTGTCCTCCCTGCACGACGGAGAGTGGGCCGCGGCCTGCTATCGGCGGCTGCTGGAGGCGTACCCCTATAGCACCTGGTGCGCGCTGGCGAAGGAGCGGCTGGAGGAGCTGGGCATGCCGGAGAAGCCTTCGCCCGCCCCAGGGCAGCCCGCGCCAGAGTCGGCCGCACAGCCGGACCCCGACCTGAGGCCACTTGGGGGTTAGGTCACCGGCCCTCCAATCTCGATGATGCCCTCCGGTTCTGGTGCCACGGCCCTCATAGGAGCACACCTACAGAGTCTCTTGAATCATGGTGAGAGACCATGATTCAAGAGACTCTCCAGGAGAGCGTCCGGCGCCCTTCCGAGAGATTCTCTTGCATCAGGGGTCTTACCCTGATGCAAGAGAATCTGTAGAGAGCGGAAGGCGGCAGGGCGTCAGACAGAACCACGGGGTGCCGGTTGGGTGTGGGCCGGGCGAGGTGCGCAATGACGAGACGCCACTGGGGGCCGGGATGGGGCGGCATGCTCGGCCGCGAGGCGCTGTGTTCCTCGCGAGCATGGCAGCGAGACCTGGAAGCCATTCTTGGGCATCCCCTTCGAGAGCATCCACCGGGTGCACTTCGACCCTGAGGAGGACCCGGCGATCTACTGAGTTTGGCCCAAAGAAGTACGGGCGAAACTCAGTGGAGCGCATTTCACAACCCTCCAACCACGGTTGCAGCACAGCGCGGGCATGAAATGCGCCCGGAATACGCCCCGCTGGGAGCAGGCTGTTTCATGACCCGCCGGTGGGGCGGGTCATGAAACAGCTTCTAGTCGAGATGGAGGTCCAGGGGATCGACGCGGTGCACTTCGGGCACCCCGTCGAAGTGCCTGTCCGCCGAGATGATCAGCCCCAGACCTGCGCCCATCATCACGGCTACATGGACAGCGTCCCGGGTACTGAGGAAGGGGTATGAGCGCTGGAGTTCGAGAAACCGCGTCGCGTCTCGCCTCGTCACTGGAAGCACTTCCTCCATCAGCGACAACACGCCTTCGGCCACTTCCAGCCCCTCAGCTCTTCGCCCGATCGCATGGAACCGGTAGGCGACCTCCTGGATGACCTCTGTGTCCGTGGCGGCCTCGATCTCCCGCCTCGCGATCCCCATGATGATCCGCGCACACGACTCCTTGTAGGGATGCTCACCGCCCGCCGCGTAGATGGGCACGCAAGCGTCCATGAAGTAGCGGCCGCGATCAGCCATCAAGGCGACCTCGGGTGATCTCCTCCTCCATCTGCGGCCACTCAGCCACCGGCAACGACATGGAGATGAGACGTCGAGCGATCTCCTCTCGGGCGTGGTGTTCCGAGCAGAGGACATAGACGTTGTCCACAGCTTCCCGCACTAGCTGGCCCATCGAGCAGCCCCGGGCCGCGGCCTCCCGTTTCAAGCGGCGGTACTGCTCTTCGGGGAAGAGCACCTGTGTTCGCTTCATCCGGCCAGCCATTCTGTCGGCTCCTGGTCTAGGATGGATACATCATGGTGTATCCATTATACCGCGCCGCAGGCAGCATGTCCAAGGCCGCGATCCAAGCTAACCCGTATGGATCGGCCCCGTGTCCACTACCTCGAAGTCCCGGCCCTTGACCCGGCGGAGGGCGCGAATGGCTTCGTCGTTCCAGCGGGGGTCCGGCGCGCCAGAGATGAACCAGTCGCCCCCGTTGTCGGCCACGAACATGCCGTACCTCTTCAAGGCGGTGAGGATCACCCGGGCCTCCTTCGGGAACGCGGAGAGATCGTAGTCGGCGCGCAGGCGCAGTCGCAGGCCCATGGGAGGCAGATTCGGGTCACTGCTGCGGCTGGCGAAGTGGGTGGCTGGCAGGACGTACCCCCGCTGGGTGCGCCGCACGGTGAACCGCAGGGCGTGGGTGATCTCCCCCTTCTCGACCACCTCGTCGTAGCGCACCAGGCCCGGGAGGATGGGCAGCCCCGCGGCATCGGCCGAGGTCCACCCCAGGGGCCGCAGCTTGTTGGACCGCAGATCGAAGATCGCGCCCGAGCCGGCCTCCCAGCCCCCGTCGGTCTTGTAGGCGGAGAACAGCTCGTACAGCTTGGCGCTGTCCACATCCACCACCAGCACGTGCCGGTCGCCCTTCGCCTCCGGCCCGCCCTCGATGGGGGCGTCATCTGGCACAGGGTAAGGGCCGGGGTCGCTCTCGCCCGAGTACCGGAAGGTCACTGGCACCTTGGGCTGGCCCTTGTGGACCACGCAATAGGGGATGCCGCTCGGCGCGCCCTGATAGAAGGTCCCGAAATCCTCGTGCAGGGGCTTGTCCGGCCCGGTGCTGTTGATGAAGTTGGCGGAGTTCGGGTGCACCGGGAGCTTCGAGATATCGGTGTTCCAGGGGTTGTCGAGCGGCAACACCTGGCAGCCGTCAATCATGGGCCTCTTGCCCTTCACTTCCCGTTTCTCTCCGGCCGCGGTGGATCGCTCGCCGCGGCCGAAGGCTGCGAACAGGGCCGCGAGCACCACGCTGAGGATGACTGCAAAGCCTACGATGGCATTGGGTCGAGCGCCGCACACCGTGATCTCCTCTCCATGCCGCCATGGGGCACGCAACAGGGATTACCCCGGAATCGCGCCGCTGTCCACCAGGCCGGTGGGGTGCTATTGCGCGAGGACCGGCCGGCAGGAGGTCTCTTCCGAGAGATTGCGCTCAGTCCTGCCGAAGAACCAGCCTCAGGGCGGAGGCGGGAGAGGCAGGATGCGGCTGTTCGAGCTGGCAGAGCGAGGGCCGGTCGAGATCGTCATTGACGAGGACATCCAGGCTCGGCAGGAGGAGCTGGCCGAGCGGAACCGGCAGTGGTTCCGGGAGCGGGGGATGCGCGCCTTCGATATCGCGGGGTCGGTGGGGTCTGGCAAGACCTCGCTGATCGCTGCGCTGGTGGAGCGCCTCGGCGGACGGCACGCGGTGGGCGTGATCGCGGGCGATGTCGCCACCACGCACGATGCGGAGCAGGTGACGGGCAAGGGCGCGAGGCAGGTGCTCCAGATCAACACCGGGGGCATGTGCCACCTCGACGCGAGGCTCGTCCACCAGGCCCTCCAGAAGCTGCAATCTAGCCTCGACCTGCTGTTCATTGAGAACGTCGGCAACCTGATCTGCCCGTCGTACTTCTCGCTCGGCGTGGAGGCGAGGGTGGTGGTGGTCTCGGCGAGTGAGGGGACGCACGTGATCGAGAAGCATCCGGCGATGTTTGGATCGGCTGACTTGGTGGTGCTGAACAAGGTTGACATCGCGCAGGCGGTGAAGGTTGACCTGTCGCGTCCCATCTGCGACCTCCGCGCGACGCGCCCAGGCGTACCCGTGGTGAGGACCAACTGCCTCACCGGCGAGGGGGTTGATGAGGTGGCGACGGCGCTGAACCTCTAGGGCGGGCCTATCCCCGCATGCTCGCCGAGGGAGTCTCCGTCGGGCGGGGAACTGGCCCAGCCATCGAGCGGGGTTACGTGCACGAGCTCTCGATTGCGTCTCAGGTCTGGGAGAGCGTTGCCAGGGCGGCGTCGCCGCACCGCGCGCGCCGCGTGAAGTCCATCAAGCTGGAGATCGGCGCGCTCCAGATGATCGAGGAAGACCAGCTCACTTTCTGGCTCCAGGCGCTGGCCGAGCGTGAGGGCTCTCCCGGAGTGGAGGTCGAGATCACGACACTACCACAGGGCACGCAGGTGCGTGTCGTCAGTGCGGAGATCGAGCTCAGCGATGAGCACGACCAGCCCTGATCCTGAGACCAGCGCCCCGGAACGTCTGCGCGCCCACGGTATGCATTTGCGAGGCGAGCGCGTCCGGCTGCGGCCGATGACGGAGGAGGATTGGCCGCACGTGCTGGCCTGGAACGCCGATCCCGAGGTGCTGATCTGGTCGGACGGCATCGAGGAGGCGCGGCCTCCGGAGGACACCAAGGGGATCTACCGCGAAGTCTCGCAGTCCGCGTACGTGTTCGTGATCGAGCTCGACGGAGAGCCGATCGGCGAGTGCTGGCTGCAGCAAATGAATGTGCCGAACATACTCGCGCGTTTCCCAGGGCGCGATCTGCGCCGCATTGACCTGCAGATCGGCAGAAAAGACCTGTGGGGTCAGGGGTTGGGGAGCGACACCATCCGGACCCTGGTCAAGTTCGGCTTCGAGCAGGAGCGGGCGGACGGGATCTTCGGTCTGGTGGACCCGAAGAACGTGCGGAGTTGGCGGGCCTTCCAGAAGGCCGGATTCCGTGAGATGACGATGGGCGTGGAGCGGCTGCTGGTGGTGTGGAGGGAGGGGGCGGACGAGGGACCTCCACAGAGCAAGGCTGACCCAAGGCGAGGGCTCGGACAGAGGTCGTGAAGCAAGGGCCAGGGTAGTGCATCGGACCTTCGGCACGGCCTGCGGAGAGGAGCACTGGCATGGGAAGGGCTGCGGCTGTCTTGGCGGTTTGGTGCCTAGGCTCGCTGTGCTGCACTGGGACGCTGCTCGGGGCAGCAGAAGGACCCGAGGGGCTGGCTGCACTTGGCATCACCGTGTCGCCGCCTTCGGCCAGGGAAGGCCACAGCGGGTACGAGCATGGGCTCGAATCCGCGAAGGAGGCTTACCACCAGGGACGATACGCGCGGGCGTTCGGGCACTACAAAGACGCCCGTTCCCTGCATCCGGAGGACGAGAGGGACCCGGAAGTGCTGCTGATGATCGCGGACTGCGCGCAGCGTCAGGTGTCGGTTGTGCACGATCTACTGGGCGCCGGTCTCGACGAAGGCCGGGAGAGCTTCGGGCCTAGGTTCATGCGGTGGATGAGAGACAGGTACGGCTACTACATCGAGGTCTCCGAGGGGGACGCGATCTGGCGCTACGACAAGCGCGCTCTCCGGGAGTTCCTCAAACTGTACCCGGACCATCCGCAAGCGAGCGCGGTGGCCTTCGTCCTGGTGAGGGAGGACCTGCTGCACCGCGAGTACGACCCCGCTGTCTTCTTCGTCCGCGATGCGCGAGCGCTGGCCTGCGCGCGGGAGTTCATCGCGCGATACCAGGAGATTCTGCGTCGCTACCCCAGGTCGGAGAAGCGCTCCCAGATCGAGTCTGAGATCGCGATGTTCCGCAGCTACCTGAAGTCCGGCGGCCCGCTCCCGGGGCCCTGGCACTAATGAATGTCGCCCAACGAGGTAATGGGCGACATTCGTCAGAAAGCGAGGAAATGCCTGAAGAAAGACGTTCGCGCAATGTTACTTCATTGCGCGAACGTCCGTACAGCTCCCCGTTGGGGCGCGCGCGATTGAGGGGACCGGTTTCCTCAGGCGAATCGGAGGAAGGTTCCTGAGGATCACGCGTTAGCCCTACCGCTCAGGCATCCAGTGCGGGTCCTTGCCCCGCCACTTGACGGTGCAACCGACCGGAGTGGTGTTGGGGACGCTCACCGGCTTGCCGGCCAGCACCTCGTCGAGGGCCACCCGCAAGTCGTGTCGCTTGACGCGGGCGGGGCTGTCGGCGTTGTCATCTATCCGGCCGTGATAGACGAGGGTGCGGTCCGGGCCCAGCAGGAAGACCTCCGGAGTGCGGACTGCGCCGTAGGCGCGGACGATCTCCTGGGTGTCATCTCGCAGGTAGGGGAAGTTGAACCCCTTCTCCCTCGCCCGCTTCACCATGTGCTCGAAGCTGTCGGTGGGGTGGCCGTCCGTCTCGTTGCCGTTGATGGCGATGAGCTGCACGCCCTTGCCGGCGTAATCCCGCTGGATGGCGACCATCCGGTCCTCGTACTGGACCACGGTCGGGCAGTGGTTGCAGCTCACGATCACGACCACGGCTTTCTTGTCTGCATAGTCCGAAAGGCTATGCATCTTCCCGTCCACGTTTTTCAGGGTGAAGCCGGGTCCTCTTGCTCCCATCTGCAGTGTGAAGGCCATCATCCCTCCTTCCGCTGATTGTGCGGCGAGGCCAGCGTGTGCGCGGCCGCATACGCTGCGCTCACGAAGATGCCGCACTCGCAGACTCCGTCGCGCGCGATATCCTCGTGATGGCGGGGACAAGGGCAGATGTTGCCCTGGTCACGCCGCGCGTCGCCGGTGACGTCGCGGCATGGGCAGTACCATCTCCCGTGCAGCACCAGGTTGCGGGTCAGGCCGGCCAGGACGTGCTCGACGGTGACTGCATCGGGGTTGAGCTGGTAGCGGCCCCGCGCCAGGTATCGCTCCACCATTCGCTCGACCCGCGTCCGGGCTGCCGCCTGCTCGCCGCCCTCTTGCCGCATGGCAGCTATGCTAGCAGCGCGGGCGCGCCACCGTCAAGCGCTCGCCGCGGCCGCAGCGCATACTACTGCGACATCTCCTCAGGCGCGTCTGCCGGGGCGATGGACTTGGCCATCACCACGGCGCTTTCGCCCGTGTCGCCGTAGTAGTGCGCGATCATCCCTGTCGCCTGGAACCCGAAGCTCTCGTAGAGGCTGCGAGCCCCGGCATTGGCCTCTCGCACTTCCAGGGTGACCTCGCTCGCTCCGCGCTCCCGGGCCGCGGCGAGGAGATGGCTGAGCAGACGCTTGCCCAAGCCTGCGCGGCGGCGCGAGGGATGCACCGCCAGGGTGCTGATATGGGCCTCGTCCGCCATGATCCACATGCCCGCGTAGCCGATGATCTCTCCAGCCAGGCGAGCCACCACGTAGTGGGAGTTGCGATTGCGCAGATCGCGCAGATACGAATCTGGGCTCCAGGAAGAGGGGAACGAGAGGTGGTCAATCTCCAGCACCGCCGCGAGGTCCTCTTCCCTCATTGGCTCCAGTGACACTGACGCCAGCCAGCTCTCTTCAACGCAGCCCGAGGTCAAGGTGCAGGCTCTCCTCAGCGTAGGACATCCGTACATAGATGGGACGGAGCGAGGCGAGGTCATCGCCGCCGCGCTGAGCATAGCGCTGCGCCCCGAGCGCGGCAACGGCCGCGGCGTCGGGCCAGATGGGTCCGGAATGACAGGCCTCGCCAAGCTGGGCCCGGCCGTCGGCCGAGAGCTGGTCCACCTCACCGAAGACGGTGACGGGCTCACCCCGGCCGGCCAGTCTCTCCGCGATCTCGTGAGGCGTGGCGACGAACTCACCCTCTATCAGCTCAACGGCGGCTTCGCTCACGCGGTAGATGGCGGCGTAGCATTCGCCCCGCTTGGCGCCGATGATCGGGCACAGCAGGCCAGGGAGACTGGCGCGCATCTGCCAGGCCATCGCCGCCAATGAGGACACGCCCACGAGCGGCAGGCCGCGCGCGAAGGCGATCCCCTTCGCAGTAGCGAGGCCTACCCGCAGCGAGGTGAACGATCCTGGCCCCAGGCCCACCGCCACCAGGTTGAGGTCGGCGAAGCCGCGCCCTGCTCGGGAGAGCACCTGCCCCACCTCCCCGCTCAGCCGCTGGCACAGATCCTGACGAGTCACCTCCCGCCAGGCCGAGAGTGCGGCGCCGTCCTCGGCCGCGACCACGCTGGAGTGAGCCGTGGCGGTCTCAATGGCCAGGAGGAGCATCCGACCCTCCTGTCAGGCCGCGCAGCATCCTCGCTCCGCGGGGACCCTGGGCGCGCAGCGTGATCTGCCGGGTGTCTTCCTCCTCCAGGGCCATCTCGATCTCGATCTCGAGGGCATCGCGGCAGAAGCGAGCCGGCAGGCGCTCCGACCACTCCACCGCGACCACGGCCTCGTCGCCGATGATGTCATCCAGGCCGATCTCGGTCAGATCGCCCCTCACGCGGTAGAGGTCGAGGTGGCGGAAGAGCAGTCGCCCCCGGTGCTCGTGGAGGAAGGTAAAGCTCGGGCTGGTGGCTGGCTCGGGGGCGTCCAGCCCCTCGGCGAGGCCCTGGATGAAAGTGGTCTTCCCGGCCCCGAGCTCACCCCGGAGACAGAGGATATCGCCGGGCTGAACCAGGGCCGCCAGGGAGCGGCCCAGTTGGCGAGTCTCGCTGGCAGCACGCGTGGTCAGGGTACTGGAGGGCTGGTCTGTGTCAGCCTCGCGGTTGAGCTGTGGAGAGGGTCGGGGTTTCACGGCATGGAGGCTCCGTACAACAACAGGCCGGGATATGGTATAAACCCCCACGGAACAGGGACCGGTTCGAGGCCGGGGCGCCGCCGTGTGGCCTTCACTCAGACTGGCAGCCCGGATTATACGTGTTCCAGGGGCTTTCTGTCAAAACGCTCGCGCTCTTGCCAGTCGCCCGAGCCGCTGACGGCTGGCGCATCGCCGAGAGCCGGCTTGACGTGAGGAGGAGATAATGACCGCAAGACTGACACGCACTAGCCCGCCATCCGGGATCTGTGCGCGGAAGGTCGGATTGCTGTTTGGCCTCTTGCTGGGGCTGACCGCGTGCGCGTGGGCCGCGGCTGCGGCGGCCGAGGCACCCGGGGCCGCCGCGGGCCAGGCGATGGAGGAGCTCGGCGTTTGCCTGAACGCCAAGGGGACAGTCTACTGCTACGATGATCGAACGCTGGAGGCACTGGTCACGATCGGGTCCAGCCACGGCCTCCGGCCCCAGGCGCGGGTGGCTTTCATGCGCAAGGGGGTCATGGTGGCGGAGGGGCAGGTCGTCGCCGTGAGGGAAGTAGACGCGAGCGTGCGGGTGGACAAGGATGTGCCGGCCGGCACGGTGCTGCGCGGCGACGACGTCAAGGTGCTGCGGAACGGGCCCCGCTCCGCAGTGGTGGCGGCGGTGGCCCGTGAGAATCGCGACAGGGCATGGACTTCGTTCCTCGTGTTCGGGCTGTTCGTCGGGCTGATCCTGATATAGCCTACAGACTCTCTTGAGTCATGGTGAGAGACCATGATTCAAGAGACTCCCGAGGAGAGCGTCTGGCGCCCTTCTGAGGGATTCTCTTGCGTCAGGGCTCTTAGCCTGATGCAAGAGAATCTGTAGATCGCGACCAAGAGGATGGAGAGCGCCGGGCGAGCGCTAGCCCGCCCGGCGCAGCTTTCGGGCCGTTAGCCGCGCGCGGAGCTGGCCGCAGGCCCCCAGCACTTCAGCGCCCCGCGACCGGCGCACAGTTGCCGCTGCTCCTTGCTCCTCCAGAAGGCGCGCAAAGCGCACGGCGGCGCGCGCGTCGGGAGGGGCCGAGTCGCTCACCGGGTTCCGCGGGATCACGTTCACCATCGCCGGGAAGCCGCGGATCAGGGCCGCCAGCCGGCGGGCCTGCTGGGCGGTATCGTTGAGGCCGGGCACGACCACGTACTGGAACGCGACCTTGCGGCCGGTGCGCCGTGCGTACTCCCGCGCGGCGGCGATCACCTCGGACACCGGGTGAGTGCGATTGATGGGGATGAAGCGGTCGCGCACTTCATCGGTGGCGGCGTGAAGAGAGATGGCGAGGGCCAGGGGGAGGCCCTCGCCGGCGAGGCGGCGGATCTGCTCCGGCAGGCCGCAGGTGGAGATGGCAATGCGGCGGGCGCTGATGTGGAGACCGCATGGGTGGTTCAGCAGTCGGACCGCGCGGAGGACGGCGTCGTAGTTGGCCAGCGGCTCGCCCATGCCCATGAACACGACGTTCGTGACTCGCGCGGGCCGACATTCGCGCTGCACCCGGATCACCTGCTCCACGATCTCGCCCGCGGTGAGGCTGCGGACTAGTCCGTGCTGTCCAGTGGCGCAGAACTGGCAGCCATAAGCGCAGCCAATCTGGCTCGAAACGCAGACCGTGGTGCGGCCGAGGTGGGGGATCAGCACAGACTCGATGACCTGACCCTCCTCGCTGTGGAAGGCGAACTTCGCGGCGCCGTCCGGCGCGGCGTCCCGCTGCGCAAGCTGGAGAGTGCTTGCCGAGGCCACGGAGGCGAGTTTGGTGCGCAGCGACCGGGGCAGGTCTGTCATCTCCTCGAAGCCTGCCCCTCGATGGAGCCAGGTGAAGAGCTGGCGCGCCCGGTAAGCGGGCTCGCCAAGGCCCCGCAGGAATGGCCCAAGCTCATCAGGGAGCAGGGGCAGTAGGTCCACTCTCCGCGTCGACTCAGTCACGGGGTCCACCTGGCAAAGACGCGGGGTCCGCCTCCGCGGGCCCCGTCTGCTCGACGCTTGTAAGCTAGCGGCTGCTAGCTCCCGCTGCCCTCAACCACGATGCAGGTGAGCGTGCGAGCCACACTGGGGAGGGCCTGAATCTTGGCGACCACCAACTGGGCGATGCTCTTGAAGTCCGGGGCCTCGGCACGGACGATGACGTCGAACGGCCCGGTCACCGCGTAAGCCGCGCAGACGCCCGGGATCTTGGCGATCTGTCGGCTCACGCTCAGCGCCTTACCGGCCTTCGCCTCCAGGAGGACGAAGGCCTGCACACCTTTACCAGCAGCGCGCGCCACGGCGTCCCACTCCTTCCGGCGTCCCGGCCTCCGGCCTCAGGCGCTGGGCCTTGCGGCCTCGCTCTCGGGGACCGGGGCCACCAGTTCGTGCCGGCCCTTGCGCTTGCTGAAGGTCACCGCGGCCGCCAGCAGCGCCAGGGCGGCGAGCACGACGGCCAGCCGCGCCCCTGAGGAGATCGCGCTGATGACCACCGGAGTCACCAGGATCGCCACCAAGTTCATCACCTTGATGAGCGGGTTTAGCGCGGGACCGGCGGTATCCTTCAGCGGATCGCCGACAGTGTCACCCGTAACCGCGGCCTTGTGGAACTCGGTGCCCTTGCCGCCGAACAGCCCGTCCTCGATCTTCTTCTTGGCGTTGTCCCAGGCGCCGCCGGTGTTGGCCATGAAGACGGCCATCAACTGGCCGGTGAGGATGGCGCCCGCCAGGTAGCCGCCCAGCGCGGCCGCCCCGTACTCGGGCCTGGCATAGCCCAGGCCGAAGCCGACCAGCAGGGGGGTGAAGATGGCGAGAATTCCCGGGCCGATCAGCTCCTTCTGGGCGGCGGCGGTGCTGATCGCCACGCAGCGCCCGTATTCGGGCTTCGCCCTCCCCTCCATGATGCCGGGGATCTCGCGGAACTGGCGGCGCACCTCCTCCACCAGCAGCCCGGCAGCGCGGCTCACCGCGCGGATGGCGAAGGAGGAGAACAGGAAGGGCACCGCGCCCCCAATCAGCAGCCCGATGAAGACCACCGGGAAGTTCACCTGAATGCCCGTGGCGCCGAGGTTCGCGTCCTGCACGAAGGAGCCGAAGAGAGAGGTCGCGGCGACCACGGCGGTGGCGATGGCGAAGCCCTTGGTCAAGGCCTTGGTGGTGTTGCCGACCGCGTCGAGGCGAGCCACAATGCGGTGCGCGGCTTCGGTGCCGCGCTCCTTCAGCGCGCCGGACATCTCGAAGACGCCGTTGGCATTGTCGGTGATCGGCCCGAAGGTATCCATGGCGAGGATGAAGGCGGTGGTGGTGAGCAAGCCCAGGCCCGCCAGGGAGATGCCGTAGAAGGCCATCACCGGGTCCTGGAAGATGACGAAGGAGCCGAGCATGGTCACCGCGATCGCCGCGATCGCCCACACGCTCGACTCGATGCCCTCGGCGAGGCCGGTGAGGAGCATGGTGGCGGCGCCGGTGCGGGTGGCATAGGCGATCTCGGTGACGGGGGTCTTCCGGGTGGAGGTGAAGTGCTCGGTGAGCCGACCGATCACTAGGGCCAGGATGATGCCCATGAAGGTGGCCAGGAAGAACCGCACGTCCTCGAGGTAGACCATCGCCACCACCCCGAAGGCCGCCGAGGCCAGCAGAGCGGAGACCCAGAAGCCCACGTTGATGGGCTGCATCGGGTCCATGGACTCGTCGTCCCGGCCCCGCACGCACCAGGTGCCGATGATAGAGGCGAACACGCCGATGGCGCGGACCAGCAGCGGGTAGATGACCAGCTTCACGCCGAGGGCCCTGCCGGCCGGGGTGAGCGCGGCCGCCACGCCGAGGATGATCGCCGCCACCAGCGTCACCTCGTAGGACTCGAACACGTCCGCCGCCATGCCGGCGCAGTCGCCCACGTTGTCCCCGACGTTGTCGGCGATGGTGGCGGCGTTGCGAGGATCATCCTCCGGGATGCCGGCCTCCACTTTGCCGACCAGGTCGGCGCCAACATCCGCGGCCTTGGTGTAGATGCCTCCTCCGATCCTCATAAAGAGCGCGGCCAGGCAGCCCCCGAACCCGAAGCCGATCAACACCTTCATCGCGTCCTCTTTGAACATGATGAAGATCAGAGTGGCGCCCAGCAGGCCCAGCCCGGTGGTGAACATCCCCGAGACAGTGCCCGCCTGGAAGGCGATCTCGAGGGCCCGCTTGAAGCTGGACAGGGCCGCGTGGGCGACTCGGGCGTTGCCCCGGACGGCCAGCCCCATCCCCACATAGCCGGCACCATAGGAGGCGAACACCCCCATCAGGAAAGCCAGAGAGATGCCGCGGGCCAGCGCGGGGCCCAGCACGCTCCGGTACAGCAGGAACAGCGCCACGGCGATGATCACGATGAACCAGATCATCAGCCGGAACTGCTGCCCCAGGTAGGCCATCGCGCCCTGCTGGATGGCCCCGCTCACCTCCTGCATGGCCTGCGAGCCCGGGCTGTGCCGGGTGGTTTTGCGGGCCAGGTAGCCTCCGTAGATGAGGGCGATGAAGGCGGAGGCGAGCACCAGGTAGATCAGCGCCCAGTCGCTGGAGGAGAAGGGCGGGAGCTGGACACTCGCCTCGGCCGCGTGGGCGAGGCCGGGAAGGCCGGCCCACGCCGCGACCCAGAACCAGACCAATCTGCGCTCCAATGTCACTACCTCCACGCGCTGCAGTCAGTCTAGCAGAGACCTACTCAGCATGCTGCACAGAGCTGGCCTCAATGGCGGCCCCGCCGGCGGCCTTGCCGGAGGAGCCGAACAGCCGGATGTAGCTGCGGACCAACTCCTTGGCGGCCTGTAGGCCCGGGAGCAGAATCTTGCGCAGGTCCTTCTCCATGGGCCTCTGGTCGAACGCCTCGCGGGCGGCCGCGAGGAAGGCCATGCTCACCGCGGTGGCGACGTTCACCTTGCAGACCCCGATGCCGACCGCCTCCTCCAGGGTGCACTCGTTCGCTCGCAGCTCGATCCCCTTGGCCTCCGCCTCGGCGCGGGTGCGGATCACGCCGCTGCTGCCGTGGCAGACCAGGGGGAGGTCAGTGGCGTCACGCAGCTCTTCGATGCGATCGCGGCGAAGGGGCCAGATGTCGTCCCACATCCCGTGAATAGATCCCATGGCGGCGGCCAGAGAGTCAATCCCGGTCTGCTCCACAAAGGCCTCCGCTTGCCTGGGATCGGCCATCAGGGCCTCCACCTTCGGGCCGGCCTTGACCCGAAGGCTTTCCACCTGGGCGGCCGGAGGACGCTCCCGCAGCTCATTCGCCTCCTCCGCGCTGACGAAGTCCTCGATGAGAGGGATCTTGCCCAGCTCGGCCTCCACCGGCAGACCGACGGCGTGCGCGATCTCGGTGATCCTCGCGGAGATGGCGATGTTCTTATCTAGGGCCTCGGCGGAGCCGTCGTACATCAGGGAAGTGAAGCCCGCGTGGAGACACTGGACATTTTGCAGGAAGCTGGTGCCGTGGTCTAGATGGAGCACCACCGGGACCGTCGCCTCCTGGGCCGCAGTCTTCACCATCGCGGTGGCGAGCTGCAGGCCGGCGTACCGGATCGCGCCCTGGCTGACCTGCAGGACGACCGGGGCGCGTTCCTCCTCCGCGGCCTCGATCACGGCCCGCACGCACTCCATGTTGTTGGCGTTGAAGGCGCCGACCGCGTAGCCTCCTGCCTGCGCCTCCAGCAGGAGCTCCTTCGATGTCACCAAGGGCATGCCCAGTTCCTCCTGTAGAGATTCCCGCACCGCTGCAATGCGGGAGATCCGATCACTTCGATCTCCACTTACCGCGCTAGGGCGGCCGGCCTGTCGGTCCCGCCCGGCCGCCCTGGGCTACGCCATCCAGCGCCGCTACCGGCTGAAGAGAGTCGTCAGCTCTCGGTAGAGCTTCGTCGGCACCAGCTTGAGTTGGCCCACCGCCGCCGCCAGCGGCACCGCCACAATCTCGGTGCCCTGGAGGGCGGCCATGTGGTCGAACTCACCCTGGTGCACCATCTCGACTGCTTTCAGGCCCACGCGCGTGCCCAGCCATCGGTCGAACGGAGTCGGTGCGCCACCCCGCATGACGTGGCCCAGCACCACGTGCCGGGTCTCCATGCCCACGTGGTCCTCGATCTGGGCCGCCACGAATTCGCCCACGCCCTTCAGCACATCGTGCCTGTACTCGTCCCGCTTGTGCTTCTGCGCGGCCACCGGCAGCCGGTCAGGCCGAGGGATCTTGGTGCCCTCTGAGGCCACCACCAGGGCCCAGTTCTTGCCGCGCCGTTTGAGCTGCTTCATGTGGGCGACCATCTTTTTCACATCCAGTGGCACCTCTGGAATCAGGACCCAATCAGCTCCGGCGCCCACCCCAATGTGGAGTGCGACCCAGCCCGCGTGCCGGCCCATCACCTCCAGAACCATCACCCGGCGGTGGGAGCGGGCGGTGTCCTTCAGCCGATCCGCGGCGTCAACGCCCACGCTCACCGCGGTGTCGAAGCCGAAGGTGTAATCGGTGCCGCTGAGGTCGTTGTCCATGGTCTTTGGGACGCCCACACACCGCAGGCCATGCGAGTCCAGGTGATGGGCCCCCCCCAGCGTGTCCTCGCCTCCCAGGGCGATGATCGCGTCCAGGCCCAGCCGCCTCGCGTTCCTCAGGCACTTGCGGATGCGCGCTGCATCCCTGGTGGGGTCAGTGCGGGAGGTCTCCAGGAGAGTGCCCCCCTGGTCTACGATGCCCTCTACCATGTCCAGGGTAAGCGGGACCGTGTCCCCCTCCAGCAGGCCCCTCCATCCTTGCCGCAGACCAACCAGCTCATCCCGGTAGTCCAGGGCACGCATGACGATGGCGCGGATCGCGGGGTTGAGCCCAGGGCAGTCTCCGCCGCCCGTGAGAACGCCAATCCTCACAGCGAGTTCCTCCTCGTATCTGCTAACGTACCCCGTCTCTTGCGTCACCCTAACGAGGGTGATGCAGGAGGCGAGGCACCGGGCCCTGCGGAGCGCCAGGGCATGGGCCTTTGGACGCACGCGCCTATGTGTCCGCCGAGCCGCCGCGCCCGAGCTGCGCGCCGGCACCCAGCAGCGCTTCTCTCAACACATGCTGATCCTGGGGCCTGGAGACTGCGATCACGGTGTCGCCCGGCTCGAGCCGGGTGGTGCCGCTGGGGAGCAGGATGTGGTCGTCGCGGATGATCGCGGCCAGCACGCACTCGCCTGCCAGGTGGATGTCCTTGACCATGCGACGGGCGCCAGGCGAGCTGGGCGTCACGTTCACGGTCACAATCTCGATCTTGCCCCGCTTGAGCGCGGTGAGCAACAGCGACTCGCCGCTCTCCACCTCCTGCTCGATCAGACTGTAGATGATGCGCGTGCTCGAGACTGTCTCGGTGACCCCCAGGTCGTGGAAGATGGCCTCGTTCTTGGGATTGTTGACCCGCGCGATCTGCCGGGGCACCTTGAACTGGCGCTGCGCCATCTGGCAGACCACGAGGTTGTCCTCATCGTGTCCGGTGACCGCCACCACGGCCTCGGCGCGGCTCATGCCCACATCCTGCATGACCCGCACCTCGCAGCCATCGCCGACCACTATGGTCTCGCCGAAATCCGCGGCCAGCTCGGCGGCGCGGCCCGGGTCCTTCTCGATCAAGGTCACCTCGTGGCCCTCGGCCACCAGGGTACGGGTCAGGTGGTATCCGACCTTCCCTGCGCCAACCACAATCACATACATCTCAGTCGCTCCGGTGTCGGGCGGGCATGTCGCCCCAGGCCCATGCCCGCGGCCCTACACCTCCTGGCGGTGCATGATCTGGGGAGCAATGGTATCGAGGTAGTCCTGGACATTGCGCAGCGGACGCCCGAGCAGCAGATCGTGGAAGAGGCCGGCGCCCAAAGTGGTGCTGCACACCGTGTGGATCCCTGCCTCCTGATAGGCCTGGGCGCGGATGGGATCATACACCCGGGCGATCACTCTGGGCACCTTGAAGCGATGGACTGCGATCTGAGCGGCGACGATATTAGTGTTGTCGCCATTGGTCACGCTGACGAAGGCGTCGGCCTCCTCGATCCCGGCCTGGCGGAGCGTGTCCTCGTCAATGCCGATGCCCCGCACCGTCTCCCGGGTGAAACCCGGCCCCAGCCGCTGGACGGCCTTGTCGAAGGCCCCCTGGTCACGGTCAATCACCGATACGTGGTGGCCCTCCCCGGTCAGGATCGCGGCCAGGGTCGAGCCCACTCTCCCGCATCCGAGAATAACGATGCGCACCTCGCCTGCTCCCAGTGAGGCGCGGCCCCCACACGCCTCGATACACTACCCTGGCGCCGACGACCGGACGCGCTCGCGGCCCCGGCTTCCAGCGAGGCACAGTATAGCAGCCCGCGCGGGGAAGCGCAACGGGCAGTCATCAAAGTCATGGCCTGGTGGCTAGCGCGCCTCAACTGGGGCCGGCTCGGCAGCGACCCGGCGCTGCTGGGCGATGAGCGTCTTGATGGCGGCGAGCACGGGCGCGGCCAGGAAGACACCCAGCAGGCCGCCCATCTGCGCGCCGATGAGCAGGGCGACGATGATCAGCACCGGATGCAGGTCGAGCTGCTGGCCCAGGATGGCGGGCATGAGCAGCTTGCTCTCCAGCAGGTGCATGAGGCTGAACACGGCCAGCACCCACAGGGTGAAGGTGGCGGATTTGGTGGCGGCGAGGACGACGATGATGATGGGGACCGCGCCCACGACCGGCCCGATGATCGGAACCGCCCGGGTGAGGCCGGCGACGACCCCCAGCAGCAGGTAGAAGTCTATGCGGATCGCCCAGAGGCCGATGGTGACCACGAAGAAGGCGATGAGGCAGAGGATCACCTGGCCCTTGATATAGCGCTGGAAGACGTCGTGGGCCTGGTCGAGAGCTTGCTCGGTCCGTGCGAGGAAGCGGCGGGGGACGAAGAAGAGAGCTTGCTGGCGGATGCTGGGGCCATCGGCGAGGAAGTAGAAGGTGAGGATTGGGACCAGGAAGAGCTCGATCAGGAAGCCCATTCCCCGGTAGGTGATGCGCAGGCCTCTGCCGGCAACGCGGCTGAACACATCGCCCGCGCTCCGGATCCAGGAGTCCACGGTGGGCCGCAGCGACTCAGGGAGCCGCTCCCGATAGTAGTCATCCACCCTGGCGGCGAAGCGAGAGAGCGCTTCCCGGTAGTCCTGCCAGTGGAGTTGGAGGCCGGAGATTTCCCGGTTCAGCGAGAAGGCGCTGAACTCCCAGAAGCCCCAGAGCAGCAGCCCCACAATCACGAACGTGAGCAGCGTGGCCCAGCCCCTGGGGACGCGGCAGTCGCGCCCGAAGAGCTTGAGATTGAGTCGGCAGAGGCCGTCCACGATGGGCCGCAGCACATAGGCGCAGACCACGGCCAGCAGAACGGTGGTGAGCACGGCGCGCACCCGCCAGATCAGGTAGCTCACCACCGCCAGCAGGATGACGCCGCCCAGGATACGGAATAGGTTGTCCCGGCTCCTCTCCACTCCGTCCGGCCCTCGTCTCACTCTTTCCGCTTACGGGTTCTCTTGCATCAGGGTAAGACCCCTGATGCAAGAGGATCTCTCAGAAGGGCGCCAGACGCTCTCCTGGGGAGTCTCTTGAATCATGGTCTCTCACCATGATTCAAGAGACTCTGTAGTTTCGCCCAAGGAAGGATGGGCGGAACTGAGACGAATCTCTCAGCCCTTGCGCACGGCCCCGCGGTCGGCGACGAAGTCGGCCGGGCGGCGCCGGCTCAGCCCGAAGTGGTGGGCCAGGGCGCGGCGGATGCGTGCCGCGGCGCGGCCGTCTCCGTAGGGGTTCCGCCTCCGGGCCATTGCGGCATATCGTCTCCGATCAGTGAGCAGCCTCGACGCCCTGGCGACAATCGTCTTCCTGTCCACGCCCACCAGCTCGGCGCAACCTGCCTCCACGCCCTCGGTGCGCTCGGTGGTCCTCCGCATCACCAGCACCGGCTTGCCCAGGGAAGGCGCCTCCTCCTGGATGCCGCCGGAGTCGGTGAGGATGAGATAGGAGCGCTTCATCAGCCCGACGAAGTCAGCGTAGTCGGGAGGTGGGACGAGGTGGATGCGCTCCTTGTCGGAGAGCACCTCCTCAGCGATGCCTCGCACCAGCGGGTTCGGATGCACTGCGTACACGATGACGACATCAGGGAACCGGGCGGCGAGGTCGGCGAGGGCCAGGCAGATCTGGCGGATGCCCTCGCCCCAGCTCTCCCGGCGATGGGCCGTGACCAGGATCAGCCGCTGCCCGCGAGCGGCATGGGAGGGCATTCTGCTCTCTCGCGAGGCGGCGAACAGAAGCCCATCTATGGCGGTGTTGCCGGTGACATAGATGTGATCTGGCGGGACGTTCTCCCGGAGCAGGTTCTTCTTTGCCTTGACGGTGGGCGCGAGGTGGATTGAGGTGAGGGGGCTCACCAGGCGCCGGTTCATCTCCTCGGGGAACGGGTCGTAGATGTCGCCGGAGCGGAGGCCGGCCTCGACGTGGGCCACGGGGACGCGCTGATAGAAGGCGGCGAGGCCGGCGGCGAACACGGCGTTGGTATCACCCTCCACGAGCAGGATATGAGGATGGGTCTGCTGGAGCAGCGCCTCCATGCGCTGGAGGGTGCGGGCGGCGATGTCGGCCAGGGACTGTCTGAGCTTCATCACGCGCAGATCGTGATCGAGCTTCAGCCGGAACAGCGTCAGATGCTGTGGGATCATCTCCCGGTGCTGGCCGGTGCCGACCAAGGTGACCCGGAACTGCTCCGGGTGACTCCGCAGCTCCAGGGCCACCGGCCCCAGCTTCGTCACCTCCGGCCGGGTCCCCATCACGATCATGGTCTCGATTGGGCCGGGCATGTCGCTGAGGGGTGAGGGGTGGCGCTCACCCTCCTTTGCGGGAGATCCAGATGGCGATGGCGCCGCACACCGCGGTGACGGCATAGGTGAGCAGTACCACCCTGGGCTCGGAGAGCCCCATGGCGACCAGGCGATGGTGCAGGTGATCCCGGTCTGCGGCGAAGGCGGGGCGGCCGCTCAGGAAGCGGCGCACGGGTGAGAGCACTGTGTCCAGGAGGGGCACCGCCAGCACCAAGATAGGCACGAATATGGCGATCGCAGCGGCCATCTTGAACGCGCCCAGGATGGTGACCGAGGCGATCATGTAGCCGAGAAAATAGGCTCCGGTGTCGCCCATGATGATGCTGGAGGGGTGCCAGTTCCAGGGCAGGAAGCCGACCGCCGCCCCTGCGAGCGCGGCGCAGAGCACCGCCACCGCGACCTGCCCCCAGGCAAGCGCGATGAGGGCGAGCGCCACACAGGAGATGGCGGACACGCCGGCGGCAAGGCCGTCCAGGCCGTCTATCAGGTTGATGGCATTGGTGACCGCCACCACCCAGAGCACCGTCACCACCCCCGCCACCCAGGGGGGCAGGAAGACCATGGTGCCGTGCTGGAAGGGCCGGGAGACGACGCTGATGGTGAGACCAGCGAGCAGCAAGGGTAAGGCCGAGATGATCTGCAGCAGCAGCTTCAGCTTCGCGGGCAGATCCCTGCGGTCGTCAATGAACCCGACCAGGGCGACGCAGAGCCCGCCGCCTATGATGGCCAGGAAGGCCTGGGGCCGCATGTGGTGCACCGCGCCAGCCGCCCAGGTGGCGACCAGGAATCCGGCGATGATGGCGATCCCTCCTGAGGTGGGAAGCGGGTGCTTGTGGATCTTACGTTCGTTTGGCTGGTCCATCGCCCCGCTGCGCACCGCGAAGCGGCGGGCGAGAGGAGTGAGCGCGCAGGTGACCACGGCCGCCGCGGCATAGGCCAAGCCGGCAAGGGCCGCGGCCAGGGCCGGAGTGAGAGTGGCGCTGGCGCTGCCCCGGATCATGGATCGCAATTCCGGCTGAGGCGGGAAGCGCCTGCTTGCGGTTCCTTGCTCAGCTCTGCGGGCAGGCGCACCAGCTCGACGCCGGCCTGGGCGAACATCTCCAGCGACATCTCGTCGGCGTAGTCTCCCTCATAGACTACTCGGGTGACGCCCGCATTGATCAGCATCTTGGCGCAGGTGATGCAGGGCTGAGTGGTGCAGTAGAGCACGGAGCCCTTCAGGCTGACCCCGTGGAGGGCCCCCTGGATGATCGCGTTCTGCTCGGCGTGCAGTGCCCGGCAGAGCTCCTGGCGCTCCCCCGAGGGGATGTTGAGTTGCTCCCTCCGGCAGCCGATCTCATCGCAGTGGGGCAGGCCGGCCGGGGCGCCGTTGTAACCGGTGGCGAGGATGCGCTTGTCCCGGACCAGGAGCGCGCCGACGCTGCGGCGCAGGCAGGTAGCGCGGCGGGCGACCACCCGCGCCATGTCGAGGAAATACTCGTCCCACGAGGGCCGGCGCTCTGGCATCTGATGAGCTTCGCACATGAAAGTAAGGCGCCGAAGGCCTCCGGCCGCGCCGAGACCTGGTCTCTCCCTAGGCGGACCCGCAACGGCGGCCCGCCTCCGGCGGGCCTAGCCATCTGAGTTTCGCCCTTGCTTCTTTGGGCGAAACTCAGCAGCTCTCCTGCTGCTCCAGGCCCGCCGTCTTGGCGAGCCCCTCTTGCTCCAGGCGCGCGATCTTGGCGAGCCGGCGCTGGTGGCGCTCTTCGCCGCTGAAGGGAGTCTCCAGCCAGGCCTGCACGATCTCTAGGGCGAGGCCCTCGCCAAGCGCGCGTCCGCCCAGGCAGAGGACGTTGGCGTCGTTGTGCAGCCGGCTGCAGCGCGCCGAGTAGGTCTCCCCGGGGGCAGCGCCGCGGATGCCGGCGATCTTGTTGGCGGCGATGCAGCTTCCCTGGCCGGTTCCGCAGATCACGATGCCCAGGTCGCTCTCTCCGCGCAGCAGAGATTCGGCGACTGCCCTGACGTAGTCGGGGTAATCATCGCCGGGATCGAAGGTGTGCGCACCGACGTCCACGTGCGTGATGCCCCGTTCGGTCAGCCATCTGACCACACTGACCTTCAGTGTGAGTCCGGCGTGATCAGCACCCACGGCAACCCGCATGAGGCCCCCTGGTGGGTCTCGCCTGATGCAGTGAGGGCGAGACTTAGACAGAACACATCAGGAAGCGCCGCCAACGCAATCCGAAGCTCCACTACCGCGTCTCTTGCATCACCGCAATGACGATGATGCAAGAGACGGCGCGCAGAGCGCTGCTACAGCGCATTTCATAACCCCCCAACCACAGTTCCAGCACCGCGTGGGCATGAAATGCGCCCGGAATACCCCCGGCTGGGAGTAGGCTGTTTCATAACCCGCCCCACTGGCGGGCTATGAAACAGCTTCTACGGACGTTCGCGCAATGAAGTAACATTGCGCGAACGTCTTTCTTCAGGCATTTCCTCGCTTTCT
>Ga0315307_1000020_pt1 | contig 64476 bp, 62 predicted proteins | sample TDP2_MG_FD_203079 | JGI IMG/M metagenome (GOLD analysis project Ga0315307, IMG submission 203079) | Freshwater sediment microbial communities from Lake Towuti, South Sulawesi, Indonesia - TDP2 | ecosystem: Environmental > Aquatic > Freshwater > Lake > Sediment | place: Indonesia: South Sulawesi...
GATGATGTTCCAGGGCGCCGAGACCGTAGGCGGCACGGACGGAGGCGTCGCCTACGCGGGGCTTAAGGCGGGGCAGACGGGTTACTTCCTTGTTCCGAGTGTCCCCGTGGAAGGCTACATCTTCGCGTACGAGGAGACTGTAGTCGACGTAGACGACGTAAGGCTTAGGGTGCCTGCTGATGGCTTCTTAACGCTCACAAGCGGGCTGCACAAGATCACAGTAGACCGGAATGTGCTGGTTCAGGTGATCCAGTTATCGTCACACGCGGACCAGGGGGTCACAATCCTCGACCAGTTTAACTTCGCGGTGAGTATCCCATCCGTGCAGACGATGAGCATCACGTATCCGGGCCTGAGGCTGAAGCCGCTCGGTGAAGAGCTCCCATCACTCTACATAGGTACTGGAGTAGCTGTCGTAATCGCCGTTGCGTTGCTCGTTGTCGGCCTCAGGCAGAGGGGTAAGGGGAATCTTCAGACAGCTCGCCCTCATCCAGCCCCTGGCCGTCTGTCTCGTAGGGAACACGGCGGTTGCCCACCATCCATCCCGCAGCAGCCATCCGCAACCCAAGCCTCACAAGAGCCCTGTGAATCTGGACTGGGTTAATGGAGGACCTGGATCATCCAGCTTCATCCTCGGTCACTGCCAGCCTCATAGTGTACCGACCAGCTGAGATGCCGGACGGACTAGTATGAGCACAAAGAGCGTGACGGCGTGGGCGTGGTCTTCTGTATCCCCCGGACGAGTTGTATAAATCAGCGTCCAGAGGTCCTAGTCTGAGAAGACGAGTATCTGAGCATCATCCGACGCGTCCTCTGCCAGGTCTGCGGCGTTCTCTAGGAAGAAGAGGATGTCGCGCAGGAGAAGCGTAGGCGCGATCGCCATGCTGCTCTTAAGCACCTTGAGGTCACACTCCCTATAGAGGGCGTCAACCTTCTCCTCCAGCAGTTCCACGTTCTTCTTCACGTCCACGGCTTTGGAAGGACTCATGCTTAGGGTGAAGATCGTCTTTGCCAGCTCACCCGTTGTCTCAAGGACGACCCCCGATATCTGTGTCAGGTCTCCGCCGACGTCGCCGACCAGTTTCTCTCCCATCGATGACAGGGCGGCTATCCGGTAGGCTGCTCCCTCGAAGCTGTCGGTCATCGAGGTAAGCCTGGAAAGCAGCCGCGTGACATCTCCTCTGCTGAGCAGCATCGGTCCACTCTTCGTCAAAGCTAGGATCGTCTCTCGCTGGGCCTCCTTCGCCCTTTTCTTGAGCGCCACAAGGGCGTCAAGCCCTTTCTGCACCGCCTCGTGATCGCCGGCGACGTAGCTGTCCCACATCTGGGCTACGGCTCTGGCGGCGTCCTGGACGTAGCGCACGTGCTCCTGACAGAGGCTTAGGATTCTTCTCCTAGCCTGTTCATCGGACGCAAATGAGAAGCCCAGATCCGTCACCAGCAAAGGAGTAAGCGTAGCCCCTCCTGAGATTTAGGACACCTGCGTTCTTAAAGGTTTGTTATGCATGGAAAGCAAGCGAGCAGATCGACTTCAATGCGTTCGCCCTTAAGCTCCTTGGCGACGCTTGGGCGTAGACTCGACTCGACACCTCTTGTTTGCGCAAGCGTCTATCCGGCACGGCAGGATGCGCTAGGCCTCGTCGCTTCGTCTTATGGGGGTGCCGAGCTCCATAAACGATGGTCTGCCCTCAAGGTACCTCCTAATCTTCTCTGCGAGGGCGCTCACCGGGCTTCTGACCTGCTCCCACGAGTCTCGGTCTCTGAGCGTGACCGTGTTGTCTGACTGCGTCTGGTAGTCTACGGTTACCGCCAACGGCACGCCCATCTCATCCGCCCTGACGTACCTTCTCCCTATGGAGCCTGCGTCATCGTACGTGACGCTTAGACCCGCGTCCAGCAACGCTCTGTAGAGGTTCTCCGCCATCTCCGGAAGGCCATCTCTCGTCACGAGGGGCAGGACGATCACGTCGATCGGCGCGATGTCGAGGGGCAGTGCCGTTATGAGCCTATCCTCCTTCTCCTTCACCGCGTACTCCATCGCCACGTAGGTGAGCCGCTCGGCGCCGAAGCTCGGCTCGACCACGTGGGCGACGAACCTCTCACCAGTCTCCTCCACCTGTTCCTCGAGGACCTCCACCTGGTTCGGGTAGACCCTTCCAAGGCCAAGTTCGAAGTACCCCTTCTCGCCCAGCGAAGCCCTGACCGCCTCGGGATCGCTGCGCTCAAGCGCCTCGATCACTTTGGGAGTGCCCTGTTTGAAGACGGGACCCAGCGTCTGCGCGATGGGCCTAACCTTGAGCCGCGTCACGGTTCGCGGCTGGGGAAAAGGCCTGAAGACGGTCATGTCCTGTCCGCTGTACTCCATATGCCGTCTCAGGTCGTAGTCTGTGCGGTACGCGTGCCCAGAGACCTCCACCCACCCCCATCTTCCCAGAAGCACCTCTTGGTCGAAGCTCTGGGCGGAGTAGTGCGCCCTCTCCCACGGAAGCTTCTCGATGAACCTCTGTCTGTCCGCGGGCACGCCGAGCTCCTTCACGAAGGCTTGGGCGAGCACCATGAAGTAGGCCATCCACTCGGCCTTGATGAGGCCCTGCGCCACCGCTTCCCGGACAGTGGAGACCATGGGCTCTTCCTTGCCTTGAAGCCGATCTCTCTCCAGAACAAGCCTCAACTCGCTATCTCCGACCTCGGCCAGCTTCGGACAACGAGGCTGAGCGGGGTCGAAGAAGAACTCTATCTCCATGATCGTGAACTCCCTGAGTCGGATAGGCCCCTGCCTTGGCGAGATCTCGTTCCTCACGGCCTTCCCTACCTGGCCCACGCCCACTGGAAGCCTCCCCCGCTCCACCTCGTAGAGCCGCTTGAAGTCCGTGAACATGCCCTGGGCCGCCTCTGGCCTCCCGTAACCGACTGCCTCGGAGTAAGGCCCGATCGTGGTCTGGAACATCGTCTGGAAGCTCGTCGCCTTGCCGAACTCCCCGCCGCACTCCGGGCAGCGGACACTCATCTCCTTCAGTTTCGCGTCCATCTCGTCGAGGCTCAGCTTCTCCGCCTCCGAGCTTGAGATGCCTCCGCGCTCGACTAGGAGGTGGTCTGCCCGGAACATCCCTCGGCATTGGGTGCATTGAACCATCGCTTCACGGAAGTGCGCTACGTGGCCTGAGGCCACGAAGACGATCTTCGGCGCGAAGATGGGGGTCTCTATCTCCAGCAGGCCTTGTCGCCGGATGAAGTAGTCGCGCCACTTGTCCTGGAGCTTATGTTTCATCACCGCGCCGAGCGGGCCGAAGTTGATGAAGCCCGCCGTGCCACCGTAGATCTCGTACGACGGCCAGAAGTAGCCCCGCCTCTTCGCTAGCTCAATGATCTTCTCGTACCTGTCCTCTCTTGCCATCCTCGCCGCCAGCGTCGGGGCTCGTATGACTATGCCCTTTCTTAAGCCTAACCCGGCCTCGCATAAGGGCCTTCAGAGCCTAGAGAACAGCTCCTCCGCAGATGCGAAGAGCTCCTTGAAGAGCCGATGGGTGAGGAGCCTTCCTCTACCGAGCCCTGGGCAGTACTCTTCGGTTCCCACAAACTCATAGCCCTCTGGCTCAGAACGCCTCAGCTCGAAGGGAAAGAACCTGCAGACCAGGGGGCGGACCGCGTACACGGTGCACTCCGTCCTCCTGAGGAAGACGCATCTTCCCTCCACCTTCCTCATGGAGAACGCATACGGCGGTGTGCAAGGGCTTGGGACCGCAAACGTCTCCAACGGGATGCCTTTCGCCTCTGCGATAACACGAGCCTCGGCCTCAAGCAGGAGGATTCTCCGGCCTCTGGCCTCGGTGTCCGCGCAGCAACGGGAGCATCTTTGGCATTCGAACCTCACGTCAGCCGGGTAGGACAACGCAACCGAGAGTTCCGGCCTGGCTCTTGCGCCTCCTGATGTCAGCGATAGACCCCCGGAGTCTAGGCTCTTGCCCGGCTTGGTGTCCCCTTGGTCCCTGAAAGCCTGGGACCTCAGCCGTTCACCGGGCCTTGACCGTCTTGACGATCGCGGGTCTGGCCTTTCTGAGCACCCTGTAACCGCAGTTCATGCACTTGACCTCGGGGCTTGAGTTGACCTGCTCATAGCTCATGCTCGCCCCACATCTAAGGCAGAGGTAAGATACACCCGCGGTGCCTTCAACCTGACCAGACATGGACATCTCCCTCCTCAGCCATCAAGCTCCACTAGCGTCACAGCACTCCTATGGCCGCGGCCGGATATGGTGGCCACGGCTCGTTCCCAGAGGTCGGACACACCTGAGCCGAATCAGGGCCCTCCGAGCCCCGACCGCACATTACCGCACCCGCGGGGATATAAACCCAAGGGAGGAAAGACTATAACTGATCCGATGCGCAGGTGTTGGGCCTCGATCCCTGGGTTAAGTCTCAGAGGGATCGGAGAGGACGGCAGTTGCGTGTCTGCATGGAGATCTTCGCGATAGGGAACGAGCTCTGCTATGGAAGGGTGTACGACACCAACTCCTTCTGGATCGCGGACCAGGCGACTCGGCTGGGCTTGGTCGTCCAGAGGATAACCTGTATCCCCGATGGGGTCGAGGAGATCTGCTCCGCTCTTAAGGAGGCCTTGGGTCGGAGGCCGCATCTCATCATCTTGACAGGCGGGCTAGGCCCGACCTCGGATGACCTGACGATCGAGGCGCTCTCAAGGCTTCTGGGCGTGGAGGTCGTGACCCACGACGGGATACTCAGGTCGATGGCTGAGAGGCGAGGCGTGCCCGTGGCGGAGCTCCCGCCTAACCTCGTGAGGATGGCGCGCTCCCTCAACGGGGCTGAGTGTCTCTCAAACCCCGTCGGCTGGGCCCCTGTAACCCTGATCGGCATGGGCGAGACGACGATAGCCGCGCTGCCGGGTCCACCTAAGGAGATGCAGGCATGCTTCTCAACGCATCTGGCGAAGAGGATACAGGAGAGGGCTCACTACCGCAGCATAGCGAAGAGGGTTCTGGTCACGATGTACGAGTCGCAGGTCTCCCCGCTGACGGACGAGGTGATGAGGGGCGTACGCGGGGTCTACCTGAAGCCTCTCGTCGGTGACTACCAACGCGAACGAGGCCTCCCCGTGGACATCGTCGCCTTCGCGGAGGACGAGAACGCCTGCCGAGAGAGAATGGGGGAGGCAGTAAGGAGGCTCGGGGAACTTGTCGCCCAGAAGGGCGGAAGGCTGGAACTCTCAGACTAGCGGTGAAGTCACGCCTAAAGCGTCAGACAGGCCTCCTAGAGGGCTGAGTGAACAGCCGGCCGGGTCTAGCTCTTGGATCGAGGTCTTGGCTCGCGGGTGCCTACCCAGGTGAGTCAACGACGTGTCAACTGGCCCATATTGGCCTGTTGCCGATCGTGACTCCCATCAGCACAGGATACCTCATCACGAGCATCACCTTCAGAGAACCCTCTCACGCCTCCAGATGCCTCCGCGACATGCGTTGGTCTCCCTCGCCGCGATCATACTCGCATCGTATGGCCGGTCACGGTTCCCCGCATTGATGGGGGTGAAGGGGATAGGAGGGCTTCCTACCCCTCGCTCGGATCAGCGTCTGCTCGTGTAATCATCCACTTGCGTGTCATAAGACAGTGTCGTTCATCATCTGCGCTAGGAGGGCGCGTCCTCCGTGATATCTCTTTCTCTCCGCGCTGGCTTGGCGGCCCTTGCCTGATCCAAGCTCCCGAGGTCTGATCCCTCGGTCCTCCCTCCGCCGGGTCTATCTGAGCCTTATCGTCTCTAGGTTTCTAGGAGCGATCGCGGGGATCCTGAACATGCGCTGGACGGCAGAGGCGACGCTGAGGGTCTTGGACTCCTCGCCGTGGGCTACGATGACGCGCTCGGGCTTGGGGCTTACCTTCCGGATGTAGCTCAGCACCTGCCTTCGGTCTGAGTGGCCGCTGAAGCCCTCCACGGAGTCCACCTTCATGTTGATGTTGAAGACCTGCATCTTCCCGGCTTGGTCGACGAGCGCCACCTCGCTCAGGCCGTTCTTGATCCGCCGCCCGAGGGTACCATCGATCTGGTAGCTGACGAAGATCAGGGCGTTCGAGGGGTCGGAGGCAAGGTGCTTGAAGTACTCCACGGCGGGGCCGCCCTCCAGCATGCCCGAGGTGGCGAGTATGATCGCGGGCCCGCCTTGGACGATCTGCTCCCTCTCCCTCGGGTCGGTCACTATGGTGAAGTACTCGGACTGGAACGGGTTCACGTCCTCGTAGAGGATCTTGTCCCTAAGCTCCTTCGCCAGGTACTCCGGGTAGGCGGTGTGTATCGCGGTCGCCTCGTTGATCATGCCCTCAATGAAGACGGGCACCTGCTTGAGGAGGCCACGCCGCATGTACTCGTCTATGACTATCATGATCTCCTGAGCCCGTCCGATCGCCGGGGTCGGGATGAGCACCTTTCCCTTCTGCTCCAACGTCTCGTTCAGCGTCGAGACGAAGCGGGCTTCCACCTCCTCCCTAGGCGGCATGACATCCTCCGGAGCGCCGTAGGTCGACTCCAGTATCAGGGTTTCCACCCTTGGGAACGCGTAAACGGAGGGGTCGAAGAGCATCGTCCGCCCGTACTTGAAGTCCCCCGTGTAGACGATGTTGTGCAGGCCTTCGCCTATGTGAAGGTGGACGACGGAGGAACCTAGGATGTGCCCTGCGCTCCAAAGCGTGAGCTTGATGTCCGGCGCAATATCGACCACGAATCCATATCGCAGGGGGAAGGCATGAAGCACCGTCTCACGGACGTCCCGCTGGTCATACGGAGCATGGTAACCCTCCTTCGAGAGAACGTCCAGGTAATCGAGCTGCCCCAGCGTCATCAGAGGAAGCGCCGGCTCTGAACAGTAGACGGAGCCGTCGTAACCATACTTGTAAAGCAGCGGTAAGGTGCCACAGTGGTCTAGGTGGCTGTGGGAGATCACGATCCCGTCGAGCTCGTCTAGGTTAAGCTCCGGAACCCCGAGGTAGGGGAACGACTGCGGCGGCCCCGGGGCGCCAGGGTTCAGGCCGCAGTCCAAGAGCACCTTGCTCTCCTTCGTCTGGACGAGCAGGCAGGAACGTCCGACCTCGCGGAAGCCGCCTAGGGCTTGGATGAGGACCTCGCCCGACCTGTAGACCGGGGTCCTGAAGACCCTCTCGCCTACGCCCATCAGTATCCTTTCACGCTCCTTGCTCTCCGTGTAGGTCAGATGCCTGATGTGGGCGATCATCTTCGACGGGATGGGCGGAGCCCTGATCACCCTGGGGCTCCACTTCGACCTGCGCATGATCTCCTGAAGGTGGACGCCTTCCTTGCCCACCGCCAGGCCGACCTTCTTCGCCTCGATGATCACCTCGCCCACGGTGGGGTCGAAGACGATGTTGGTCACCTCAGCCTCCTTGGGGACCAACTCCTTGACGACCACCTCGGTCTCCTTCTCAGGCGCCCTGATCGAGGGGTCGGAGCGGACCACGATCCGCTTCCTGATGGCGTTGACGATGCTCTGGATCACGTGGTTCCTGTCCTGCAGAAGCACCTCGGGCTTCTTGGCGTAGAGCGCCAGCTTCGAGCCTTCGTAGTTTATCCTCGTGAGCTCCGCTTCTCGGGGTACGCGTTCAAGGATGATGTTCCTTATCCTGGACGACATGTCCACGGGCTGTGACTTCACTCAACCACCGTTCAGGAGGCCTTCGCCAGAACCGCTTCCTTCTCCTCCTTAGAGAGCTCCCTGTAACCCTCCTTGGTGACGACGACCACATCGAAACCATCGCCACTGCCTATGTCCCTTTTCATCGCGGAGGTTACCGCCTTCACGGTCAGCGACAGAACCTCCTCGACCGGCAGGCGGTCTTTGAACTCCGTCTCAAGGACTCCGAGGGCGATAGGCGACCCCGACCCCGTTGAGAACAACTTCTCCTCTGTCACGCTGCCGAAGGGATCAAGGGCATAGAGGTGAGGCCCAGACTCATCCATGCCTCCGATGATCGCCTGAAGGGCAAGCGGCGAGAACCGCTGTCCGAAGAGGATGTTCGCGGCCAACCTCGCCGCGGCCGCGACCGGCATAGGCCTCCCGTGCTGCAAGGCGTAGAGGCTCGCGTTCGCCCTCAGGATCTCGACGACGCTCTGTCCGTGAGCCGCAGTCCCGGCGATCGTCATAGCCATATGGTCGCCTATCTTGAAGACCTTCTTGCCGTACCTGTGCGCTACGAAGAAGCCCATCGTGACACGCGTATCCGTGGCCAGTACGACGCCGTCTGCGCAGATGACGCCTACAGTGGTCGTCCCCGTGTGAAGCGTCCCCAGCTTATCCAAGTCCCTCGTAAGCACATCCTCCTAGAAAGGAATGCTGTCTCTTCCTCTGAGCCGCTGAGAAATCGACGGCATAAGCACGCACTGAGGCGTATTTTAACGTTACTGTGATTCACCGTGTGACCCACCTTGGCGCGGCCAAGCTGCGCTCCCGCATCGTTTTATATCGGGAACACATGGGTAGAGCTCTCCGCGGATCGCCGCCGAAGGTTGCGCCGTGCAGCTGGACTTCATGGAGATACCGCGGTACGTGGTGATGGGGCCGAATGCCATCCAGGAGACGCCGGTCATCTGTAGGCGTCTGGGCGTAGGCCCGCAGGCCTGCGTTGTCTCTGGGATGACCTATACCCGCAAGGTGGCTGAGGAGCTCTCCCGCGGCCTAGAAGAGGCTGGGTTCAGGGTCTGCAGGGCCTTCCTAGACTCCAACATGGTGGCCGTCAAGGATGTCAATCTGGTAACGCATGAGGCACAGGAGGGTGGCTGCGGCTTCGTCGTAGGCGTGGGCGGGGGCAAGGTGATCGACGTCGCGAAGCTCGCCTCCAGCTGGCTCAGCCTGCCGTTTATCAGCGTGCCCACCTCCGCGGCGCACGACGGCATATCCTCGCCCTTCGTGAACTTCCTCCTCAGGCACTTCGTGAGGCTCGAGTTGGGCGAAGCCTACGTGCGGGCTTACGCTCCGAACGCCATCGTCGCGGACACGGCTATCATAGGCAATGCGCCCAGGGAGATGCTGGCCGCGGGCTGCGGGGACCTCCTGGCAAAGATAACGTCCGTGAAGGACTGGCAACTCGCCGCCCGAACGACGGGCGAGGCCTACAGCGAGTACGCCGCCTCGATGGCCTTGATGGGCCCAAGGCTCGTGCAGGAACACGCCCCGGTCATCTCAACAGGCTCGAGTGAGGCGACGCGGATCGTGGTCAAAGCGCTCATCGGCAGCGGCGTCTCGATGAGCATAGCCGGAAGCAGCCGGCCCGCGAGCGGCACGGAGCATCTCTTCAGCCATGCCCTGGACCTCCTCTCGGTCCGAGAGGGCTTCAAGGCGGCACGACATGGGGAGCAATGCGGCGTGGGCTCGATCGTCGCAGCGAAGCTCCTCGGCGAGGACTGGGAGGGAATCCGAGAGACGCTCGTCCAAGTCCATGCACCTACGTCCGCGAAGCAACTGGGGATTGACGGGGGAAACGTGGTCAAGGCGCTCGTGATCGCGGGCAGCATCAGGCCGGACCGTTACACGATCCTATCCGAGAAGAAGCTGAGCGCGGCCGAGGCTGAGAAGCTGGCCGCCGAGACGGGCGTCATCTAGCGGCCTTGAGCGGCCGTCAGCCCATCCGCGAAGAAGGCGGCTTGGGCTGAGGGCGCCTGTTACGTTTAATAGCCATTCTTTGGAGTTCGCTTGAACGTCACTCTTCGAGGACCGGGAGCGAGAGGAGTTGGCAGAGGCGACTAAAGCAGCCACAGGGAAGAAGACGTTCCACGTCGACAAGGCCGGGGATTTCGCTGAATGGTACAACCGTGCGATCCGCGAGGCCGAACTGATAGATGACAGGTACAACGTCAAGGGCTTCATCGTCTACAGGCCTTGGGCGATGACCTGCCTCAGGCTGATCTACCGCGCGTACGAGGAGGCTCTGGAGAAGCGTGGACATCTGCCTGTGCTCTTTCCCACGGTTATCCCTGAGGAGAACTTCGTAAGGGAGGCCGAACACGTGGAGAGCTTTAAGGCTGAGGTCTTCTGGGTCACTCACGGCGCCGACGAGCCGCTAGAGAAGCGCCTCGCCCTAAGGCCGACCTCCGAGACAGCGTTCTACCAGATGTACACGTTATGGATACGGAGCTACACAGACCTGCCCCTGAAGCTCTATCAGTCATGCACGGTCTTCCGCCATGAGACGAAGGCGACCAAGCCCCTCCTGCGAGGAAGGGAGTTCCCCTGGATCGAGACGCACGACGCCTTCGCTACGCGGGAGGAGGCCCACAGGCAGGTCATAGAGGACAGCCAGATAGCGGAGGAGGTGCTCCACGGCCGGCTCGGCCTGCCCTTCCTCTTCTTCCGCAGGCCCCAATGGGACAAGTTCAAGGGCGCCGTCGACACGTACGCCGCTGACTGCTTGATGCCCGACGGGAAACTGAACCAGTCTGCGTCGACACACATGCTCGGCGAGAGATTCGCGAAGGCCTTCGAGATCACGTACACGGCAAGAGACGGCAGCCGCAGATACGTCAACCAGACCTGCTACGGGCCGGGTATGTCACGGATCCTCGCCGCGTTGATATCGGTCCACGGTGACGACGACGGACTGATCTTTCCCGCCGAGGTGGCGCCAATCCAGGTGGTCGTCATCCCGATACGAGGCAAGGAGGAGGAGAACCCCCGCATCCTTCAGCTGGCCCAAGACGCCGCGGATCGCCTCGGGAAAGCGGGGTTCCGCGTCCAGCTCGACCTGAGAGAGGACACCCCGGGCGCCAAGTACTACCTCTGGGAGATGAGGGGCGTGCCCTTCAGACTGGAGATAGGCGCTAAGGAGGTCTCAGGAGGCTATCTGACGCTCTTCAGAAGGGACACGAGGCGTCGGAGTCGAATCCACCTAGAGGACATAGCTGAGCACCTCGTCGTGGAAGGCAGGGAGATGCTTGAGAGGCTCAAGAAGAGGGCTGAGCAACACTTGAACTCCAGGCTTTCGGAGGCGTCAAGCCTCGACGCGCTTGCCAAGGACCTGGCCGGGTCGCATGGGATCATGAAAGTGCCCTTCTGCTCGATCGAGATTGACGGCGAAGCCTGCGCGGGGAAGATCCGCGAGCGCACGGGCGCAGAGGTGAGAGGCGTGCTCTTCCCTGAGGAGGAGAAACCTGTCCCCGGCAGCCGATGCATCGTATGCGGCAGAGCTGCAGCTCACGTAGTGTACGTGGCGGAGGCCTACTGAGTAGCCTCACGACGTCGTCGCGCGATGCCAAATGACGCCCCGTTCTACCTGTTACCAGTTTGGTAACGCTGTTGGTAACTGAGCGTCGTCACGCCGCGCATTGCGGTCTCCGCCCTAGCGTAGACCTCATCCTGGCGGCCGAAGGAGGAGGGCCCGTAGCCTTCGAGGACGAAGCTGGCCGAGGCGGAGCCGACGGCAGCTGACCAAGCCAGGTCACGGCCTGCTAGGTGCTCTGCGAGGAAGGCCCCTATGAAAGCGTCTCCGGCACCCGTGGGGTCCACGACCTTCCTCGGTCTGCAGGCCGGGACCCTGAAGGCCTCGCTCCGGTCGACGACGATCGCCCCACCTGCGCCTCTTGTGGCGATCGCGATGCTAGGTCCTCTCTGGACTATACTCCGGCAGGCGGCTATGGGCTCGGAGACACCTGTGACCAAGGCGAGTTCCCTCTCTGAGGCCTTGAGGATGTCGACGTGGAAGATGCGGTCAGGGGGCGGAGACTCCGAGACCGAGCCGTCGGGAGCGAAGGACCTCAGGTACCCCTGTGGATCGAGGGAGACGAGAGACTGGCTCCTTCTCACTTTCATGAAGGCCTCAGGGGAGATATCGTGGGCTATGGGGCCGAGGTGAACGCCGTCAGCCTTCAGGCTGTCAGGAATGCCTCCGGCGCAGATCGGTGGGCATTTGGCTCTTAGCCACATCGTTCTCTCGTTACCCCGGTAGCTGATCGCGAAGCTCGTCGTCCTCTCTCCCGGAAGCCTCCTGAGCCCCGAGACGTCGATGCCCTTGCTCGACAGCCAGACCGTGTACTCATCCGGGAAATCCGCGCCTACGAGCGAGACCAGCCTCACCTCGGCTCCGAGGCTCCTTGCGGCGAGCGAGGTGTAGGTGGCGGGTCCCCCAGGCGTCGGCCTGTAGGGGAAGCCCTCCACATGGATGTGGTCTATCACGAGGTGTCCGACCACTACGAGCCTGACCAACCTCTCTCCCGGCTGGAAGCTGCAGCATCACCGAGGCCTGAAAGCCTTTACGCCACCTTCAGCCGACTGAGGTTTGAGATGATAGAAAGCCCCTGCGCCCAAAAGCGCCTCCTCAGCCGAAGGGATGACCGCCTGGTGACCAAGGACATTGAAGCCATCCTTCCTTCTTGTCCTGTTCCCGAGTAGAGAGAAGGACGTGATACTCGAGATGCAGCGAACACGGCATAACGGCTCACCCGTCTCCAGGTCAGAGACCAGCGTTAATCGTCCAGAGCTGAAGACCGCTGGCGTCTGGGTCCTCACACGACCCGGCTGGGGGATTGGACTGGATGGAAGAGCAAGGGCGAAGTACTCGTTCGGGAGGGGCGCCCATGATAGCGCCCCCGTAAATGGCACCTGCCTGCTCCGGGCCGAGGGTGTCCGCTCCGTCATCCGAGCTGTCTTCACCGCGTTTGGCAGCAAGCCTTTTACACCGCAGACACGGTGTGGAGGGTCTGAGGCTTAGGGTTGAGCTGATGCCGAAGAAGAGAAGGTCGAGGGGCAGAGGCAAGGGCGGTAAGGGCAGGAGCGAGCTCGTGCAGTGTAGCGCCTGCGGGAGCCTAGTGCCAAGGGACAAGGTGAAGAGGGTCACAACCCGCGTTTCCTTCGTGGACCCGCAGCTGGCGAAGGAGCTTCGGGCCAAGGGCGCCTACCTGGGATCGCAGCAGATAGTCCGGAACTATTGTATCTCGTGCGCGATCCACCACCGGATCATCAAGGTGAGGTCGCGGACAGAGCGAAAGCCCTACAGTTAACTGGGCAGAGCGAAGCCATAGGTCGATCCCCGGAGGCTTGCAGTTGGCCCTCAAGAGACTGAGCAAGAAGGTCACCGTGGAGAACCTGTGGCTGTACGTCCTACGGATGCTCATCGACAGGCCCATGTACGCCTACGAGATAAGGAAGACCCTGAGGGAGCGCTTCGGCTTCTCCGTCGCCACCATCACGATCTACTTCGTCCTCTACAGGATGGCCGCCGAAGGCCTCATAGAGAAGGCCTCGAACCCGCCTACTCCCGGCCGAGCCGACAGGAAGTACTACGCGGCTACAGAGCGGGGGAAGGACACGCTTGGAAAGGGCATAGAGATGCTGGCGAGCGCGGTGCGCAAGCTCGCCTAGCCACGCAGCCCCGGCGCCGGTTACGCTTAAATCGCCCGGGCTTCGTCCGTGGTCGGCGGTGAAGTGTCCGTTTGAAGGATCTCCGGCCTCAGAGGATCGTACGAGACGCGGGGGCGATGCTCAGACAGCTTGAGACCTTCAAGCTTGAGCCTCGGTTCTCCGTCGGGGTATGGTACTTCTTCCCCGGCGGCGGAAGATTCCACGAGCGATATGGGCCAGAGGGCTCTATCGATGAGGTTCTCGGCATCGTGAGGCGACTCCGCGACAAGGGCGTAGTGGACGCCACTTTCCGCCTGGAGGCGCATTACCCGAACGAGATAAACGAGCAGAACCTGGAGGCCTACCGCAGCCTCGCGAAGGAGACGGGGATACGGCTGTTGACCGTGATACCCAACCTGTTCTATCCGCGGATCTTCGAGTTCGGTTCGCTGTCAAGCCCGGTCCCCGAGGCCCGTAGAGAGGCTATGAGGAAAACCGTGAGGGCGCTGGAGCTGAACAGGGAGCTGGAGACGGAGTTCATGGTGGTCTGGCCTGGCATCGACGGGTATGAGAACCCCATCGGGCTGGACTTCTACGGCATGTGGGAGAGGTTCGAGGGAGGGCTGGCCGAGGCTATGGATCAGGTCCCGGGCGTCAGGGTGGCCATCGAGCCTAAGCCCTACGAGCCCAGGGGAAACAACATCTACAGGAACACGGCGAACGGCCTGATCATGGCCGCGGCCGTTGAGAGCCTGCTCACCACGGAGGAGAACAAGAGGCTGCTACGGGAAGGACACAGCCTGGTCTGCCTTAACCCGGAGGTAGGCCATGTCCTGATGGGCCACGAGGAGCTTGCCTACGCCATCGCCTCTGTCATGCGGCAGGGACACCTGGCTCACATGCATTGGAACAGTCAGCCCCTGGGGAACTACGACCAAGACTTGAACGTGGGAGTACTGGGGCTTGATCAGACCTACGCGGCGCTTCTCGTCCTGAAGATGTACGGTTACGAGGGCTACTACGGCATAGACATAAACCCTGAGAGGATGCCCGTCGAGAGAGCCCTCGCACTGAACATGAACGCGCTCCGGGCGGCCTGCATGCGGCTGAACGAGCTCGACTACGACCGCTTCGTTAAAGCCATGTACGAGCCGCACAAGAACAGGGGCGTCATCGAGGACATCATGACGCGGGCCCTCGCCCCTGAATCCGCTCGTCTGCTCGACCTTGAGTAGGCGCCACGGAACTGCCGGGTGAGGAGAGGAGCCTGGCCGCTCCTTGAGCCCGAGGCAGGGGAGAGCAGAGCCGATCACTTAAAGCAGAGGCCGACATAACCTCCAGCAAAGACACCACGGGGTAAGTCGGGGGGGCGGCATCCCAACTGGCGAGACAAGGGCCTGGCTCTTATCCGGGGCTTCAGCGGCTGCACATGGTATATGCTGTTACCCTTCTGGCATGCGTCCTCCTAGTGTTCCTCTCGCCCCCAGCCCTGGTAGAGGCTTCGCCTGCGATCACCTTCTACCTCGAGAGGGAGTGGGTTACACTTCAGCTGAACAGGGATGGGACGACCCGGATATGGTACAACCTCTCGGTCGTCGTCACCGGCGAGCCTCAGCAGGGTATCTTCCTCCCAATGCCCAACGACCAGATATCAGATGCCTCGGCCGTCGATTCCACGGGCAACAACCTCAGAGTAGAGATCGAGAGAGACAACCAACAGTTGAAGATCTTCTTCCATCAGGATGTTTTCGCAGGTCAGTCTGTTGGGATCTGGGCCTCCGCGACAATTGACAGGTTCATCTTCAGGGATGACATGAACCCGGGCAACGTGGGCGTCCAGTTCATCCCCGGCTGGTGGGATTTCAGCGACAGAATGAGCCTGAGGGTACTCATCCTCCTGCCTCCCGGCGTCCAGAGGAACGAGGTGAGGACGAGCCTGAACTGGGACAACATCCTGACCGAAGACGATAGGCTGGGCGTCTACTGGGAGAGAGCCTCCTGGCCCGCTGACCAGCAGTTCCAGGTCGGAGTCTCCTTCCCGGCGAGGTACGTGGATCGCTACGAGGGACAAGGGCCCAGCCTGTCAGCGATCCTCGCTCCCCTAGTACTGATCTCCGTCGGTGCTGCGGTGATAGCCGCCAGCGCGGTCGTGCTTCAGAGGAGGCGCCGAGAGCCCTACTTGCCCCCGCGGCTATCGATGGAGGTGGTCACGACCCCCGCTCATGAGGCTAGGTTCGGCCGTAACGCCTCAGTGCGCGACGACCTAGACCCCGTGGAGGCCTCGATCCTCATCCCGCTGCACCCAGGCAGGATCGTGGCCATGATCCTCTACTCGATGGCGAGGAAGAAGGCTTTGAGGGTCGTCCAGGCTACGCCGAGCATAAGGGTGGAGGTCCTCGATAGGCCGCCGACCTTGCGGTACTACGAGAGGTACATGGCTCGAGCGATAAGGCCCGACGGTTCGCTGGACGAAGAGGGGTTGCGGACAGTGCTCACTGCGCTCCGTAGGAACGTGGATGATAAGATGGCGTACTACAGCCGGCGTGAGACGCGTGAGTACTACCTCAGGAGAGTAGAGGAAACCTGGGCGCAGGTCCAGGCCGCGGGCATCCCCCAGGCGAAGTTTGAGAAGTACAGTGAGAACACGCTCTGGTTGATGGTAGACCCGAGGTTCAAGGAGAGGACCGCGGAGACGGTGAGGGGACCCGTCCGGCTGCCGCCGGAGGACTACGACTTCTTCTACTACCGCTGGCTCCCGCCCATCATAATCATACAGGAACAGCCCAGGGTCGGCCTCCCCACACCTCGGCCTATGCCCGTCCCAGGCCCTGTCCCTGCGCCGACACCGACGCCTCAGCCTAGGCCCCCCTCCCCGGAGATACCGGTCGTCACCGAGATCGAGAAGCTGGCCAACAACTTCGTCACCTCCGTCGAGACGATGACGGCGAACGCGGTCAAGGATGTCGAGAAGGCAACGCAGGCCATAGCCACCAGGGCTGAGAGCTCCACGAGCTCCCATACTACCAGCGGGGACAGGCGTGGGGCAAGCTGCCACTGCGTCTGCGCCTGCGTGAGCTGCGCCTGCGTCTGCGCCTGCGTCAGCTGTGCCTGTGCCTGTGCGTCCGGGGGCGGCTTCTGCTTCAGGCTCAGGAAGGGCATGAAAACGACCGCCATGGCACTGTCCAGGGAGCTAGGATTCGCAGTGGACTTCTACCCTAAGAGCCTCGTCTTCCCCTTAGACGCGCCTCCACGGTACGGGTTCAGGCTTAGCTCCCCGCGGGGAGGCTCCATTCACATCTGGAGCCAGGCGAACTCAATCAGCTTCTCGATCGACCCGGAAGGGCTGACGCCCGAGGAGCAGGAGTTGATGACGCAGATACTGCTTTCCTCATCGGAGGCAGAGGCGTGAAGGCAGCACAGTACGTTGTCAGAGACAGCGAGGGGCACCCGGCAGGAGTGGCCAAGCTGCACCTGCGAGAGGAGCCTGACGGCAGAGGCATCCTGGTCATCAACGCGAACAAGGTTCTGTACCTGAACAAGACGGCCACGCACCACGTGAGGCTCGTCCTCGAAGGGCTTGGGACCGAGGCCGCGGTCAAGGCCCTGGCGAAGAGGTACCGGGCCAAGAGGGAGGATATCAGGAAGCACCATGAGCATATCTTGACGACAATAGATGTCCTGATCAAGAGCCGCGAGGTCGACCCCTTCATGTACCTCGGGGTCGACAAGACCACGCCGTTCCAGGAGGAGCTGAACGCCCCCCTCAGAATGGACCTCGCGCTGACCTATCGTTGCCAGAACAACTGCCTCCACTGCTACGCGAAGGGACCGCACGAGACACGGGAGCTGACCACGGAGCAGTGGCGCCTCGTCTTGAGGAAGCTCTACGAGGCCCAGATCCCGGCGGTGAGCTTCACCGGAGGTGAGCCGACGCTCCGCGAGGACCTCGCCGACCTCGTTGCCGCAACGCAGAGCATAGGCCTCGTAAGCGGGCTTATCACAAACGGCAGGCGATTGAGCGATAAGGGCTACGCTGAGCGACTCTACCGCGCCGGGCTGGACTTCGTCCAGATCACGCTGGAGTCCAATAGGCCTGAGGTTCATGAGAGGATGACGAGGGCCCCCGGCAGCTGGAAGGAGACCGTGGAGGGGATACGGAGCTGCCTTGGCCTCGGCCTCTACGTGACGACGAACACGACGCTCAGCCCGTACAACGTGGACCACGCCCTCGAGCTCGTGCACTTCCTCAAGGAGCTGGACGTGGTTAACTTCGCGATGAACGCCCTCATCTACAGCGGCCGCGGAGAAGACGTGGAGAAGGACTTCGTGCTCCCAAGGGAGACGCTGCGAAGAGCCCTAGATGAGGTGAAGCACGAGGCCTTCCTGCTAGGCATGAGCTTCAACTGGTACTCGCCCACACGTTACTGCGAGCTGAACCCGGTCACGATGGGCCTGGGCGCGAAGTTCTGCTCCGCCTGCAGGACGAACATGGCGGTCGAGCCAGACGGCACCGTCCTGCCCTGCCAGTCGTGGTTCAAAAGCGTCGGCAACATCCTCGCAGACCCATGGGACAAGATCTGGAACCACGAGCTCTGCGTCTACATCCGCAAGCGCGGCTGGCTGGAGCAGGAGGAGAAGTGCCGCGAATGCGATTGGCGCACGATCTGCGGCGCCGCCTGCCCCCTGGAAGCCGAGAAGAAGAGGATACTCCACACAGAATGCTCAGTGACCTAGACGAGGCTAGCCGGGGCTCTGTTGACTTGGGTGCTCATGTCTGGTCCTGCAATTCAGGGCTAGGGGCGTAGATGCGACGTGAAACGTGGGCTTAGCTTTGGCGGATGGCCAGATCGCGGTTCCCAAGTCTTCAGGGAGCTGTGAGGGCTGGGGTAGGGCGATCAGACTGCAGTGTGCCCAGCCCTAGACGGCCCGTGAGGACCAGCCCCGAGTTAGCGGGGCCCTACCTGGGAGGGAAACCCCTATAAGGCCTCGTGTCAAGACCCGCGGTGTGGCGAAGCTTCTTCACGACAGGAGGCAGGCGACTTGTCCAATCTGCTCGCAAGGCTGAGGTCCAACCTGGAGGCGAGGTTCAACGAGATGCTCAACAGGTTCGAGGACCCAAGGGAGCAGCTGGACTACGCGTACGAGAAGATGCTCGGCCGGCTCCAGGACATCGATTCCTCGATCGCCTCCGCGATAACGGCCCGGAAGAGGCTGGAGTTCGAGAAGAAGAGGCTTGAGGAGCGCGCCCAGAGGGGCGAGGCGCAGGCTAGAGAAGCGCTCGCTGGGGGAAAGGAGGAGCTCGCGCGACAGGCTCTTGTTCGGAAACACACGTTGCTTCTCCAAGCCCAGGCGCTCGTCCAGCGGATCGAGGAACTGAAGGGAACGGAGGAAGACCTCCAGTTTACGAGGAGCGAGCTCCAGACCAAGGTGGCCCAGTTCGCGGCGCGGAAGGAGGAGCTCAAGGCAGCCTACGAGTCGGCGAGGGCTAGGCAGGAGATCCGCGAGATGATAACCGGCTTGGGAACGGAGTTCGCGAAGGTCGGCGTCGCGGTAAGGAGGACCGAGGACCGCGTTCTGGACATGGAGGCAAGAGCCGCGGCGTTGGAGGAACTCACCGCCACGGGAGGCGCCCTCGACTACCTAGAGGGCGAGCAGAAGGATGCCATCGAGAAGGAGCTGGAGAAGTCAAAGCTCGAGGACGCGGTTAAGAACGACCTGGAGAAGCTGAAAGGGAAAGCCAATAGCCTCACATGATACAGGTCCAGGAGATGGGCTGAGTTGCGCCTTGCTCGCCTTGCACTCTTCGCCGTCGCAGCCATGCTCATCTTTTTCGGCATCGTCTGGATGATCGCTGCAGTCTTCGAACCCGTGAGGGCTATCACGGGGATGGCCATGATCATCCTAGGCGGCGCGGCGGCTGCGTCCGCCGTGTTCCTGGTCAGGGAGCCTGTCATGCCGGAAGCCTACGAAGCGAGAATCATCAACCTCGCAAGGGCTTACGAGGGGAAGCTGACCGTGAACGATGTCTCCTCTGAGCTGGGAATACCCGTCTCCGAGGCGAAGAGGGCGCTCAACCAGCTTGGAAGGAAGGGCTCCTGCTACATAGACTTCGAAGAGACAGGCGAAGCAGGCGTGGAAGTGTACATCTTCCCCAGCTTCCAGCCGCAGCCGAAGAAGAAGGAGTAAGCCTGCTTGGGCCTCGGGACACTCCTCACGGTAATCATCGTCCTCCTGCTTCTCGTCTTCGTCGTCCTCCCCATCCTCAGCCTCCTCTGGTGGGTAAGAGAAGGCATAGTGCTGCTCATCGGCTTCGGCGCAGGCTACCTCCTAGGAAGGCTGAGCCGACGCCGCAGCCGGTAGGAAGAGGACGCCAGGTCACTTCGAGGCGGACGCCGCCTCCCCTGCAGCCTGCGGAGGATGCAATCTCGGTATCTCGTTGACGGAGCCTGTCCCAGCCGGCCCTAGGGGTGAGGGGCTGCCTCCCACCTGAGCTGAGGAGAGCCCGTAGAGGGGACAGGTCTTGGGGCACTCCTGTCCGTTCGTCAAAGCCGATGATACCGGAAGCCCAAGCGGCGTGGATGATTGAGCCTTAAGGAAGTCTTGGCTGTTGCTCAGTCCTGAGTTATCCCACTTCGGGCGACCCTTGACAGAGTAAACGTACGGGATGGCGAAGTCCACGTCGTCGTTCGCCGCGAAGCCTTCGTAGACGAGCTTCGTGATCTCGTACGTGATCCTAGGCCTATCCGTGGCGAGCGTCATGTACCGCAGCCTGAGCCAGACGCCGTAGTCGTAGAAGTCCGCGCGGATGTAAGGCTCCTGCCCCATCTGCTTGATGATGTCGCCGGTCACCTTCCTCGCGGCGTCCAAGAGTATCCGCTCCGCCTTGTTCCAGTTGGAGTCGAAGGTGATCCGGACCACGACCTCGTCTAGGATGTGGGGAGGAGGCGGCTTGATCTCCCTCTTCAGGAAATGGATGGGATGCACATGATGAGGCGGAGGCGTGTAGTTGATGACGAGGTTGCCGAAGAGCATCGCGTTAGGTATAAGGATGTCTCGCCCAACAGGCTCCTCGCTTCCCACGGCTCCGCCCACCTGGTTGAGAACGGTATACATGGGGCCTACATCTAACACGTCGCCAACCAACCCGTACGATGGCAGTTGAACGCGATCGCCTACTCTGAAGGGCCTCTTAGCGCTTATGAGGAACCAAGCTGCCAAGCCGCTTACGGGCTGTGCCAGCGCCCAGCCTAGGAACATGCCGCCGAAGGTGCCTATCACCGTCGCCACAGCTCCCAGCTCGAAGTAGACCGTGATGAAGGCGAGGCCAGCGGCGAAGATGACGACGAAACGCCAGAACCCCGTCACCATCACCAGGTCGCCTTCCTTGCCGCCGTGCCTCAGAATCGTAGCGCCGATCAGCTTCGAGGTGAGCTTGTAGAACACGAAGACGGTTACAACCGTCCCAGCGCCCAGGAGGGCTGTCCAAACCTCTGGGCTGAGACCGAACTGCGCCTGGCTGCCGAGGCCTCTTGACATGTATGAGCTTAAGAAGCCCAAGGCTAGAGCAACGCCCAAGACGACTAGGAAACTCCTCATTGCCTCCTTCAAGGTGGAACGCCTCCCATCGAGTCACGCGGCGACAGGCTTCGCGTCCTTACCGGCAGGCGGAGTGACGAAGTGCTCTAGGACGGCGTTGAGCTTCGTCTCCACGCTGGCAAGCCTTGCCTCAAGCGACTCCTCCGCTTTAACACCGAAGTGAACGTCGATCAGGTTCCGCAGGAGCTGCGACCTGTTCTCCACGAGTCGAAGCTTCTTGTACTGGTCCTCGCGCACGGTGATGCTGAACCTGACGTACCTCCCCATCGGCGATCCGCCTAGGCTAGCGGGTTACAGGCTGGAAAAGCCTTGGTAGAACCATGAAGTAGCAGGCCGTGATACCGCGGGAACGATAGCTCGATGATGGCTGAGAGCATGCGTCGCGAAGACGGCAATACGGTTGTTACCGAGTGTGACTCCATACACATCAGTGTCAACACGCCCTCATGGCACCAAAGCGGGGCAGAAGACTAGGCCTAAGCGCTATGGACGGAGGAGGCGGCTATGGCGAGGGGGCTTGAGGCGTTCAGCCCTACGAGGGGGGCGGCCTCTTCCCCAGTACGAGCGGGATGGTCTGCTCCAGGTTGTCTCTTAGGACGGTTACCTGCACGGTCTGTCCCGGCAGCGTCCGTGCCTCCAGATAGGCGGAGAGGTCGTCACCGTTCCTGACGCGCATTCCGTCGAGCGCGATGATCACGTCTCCGCCAGCGACCACGGTGATGCCTAAGACCTGCACCTGCCTCGTGCCTCCTCGGATGCCCGCCCTCTCCGCGGGGCCACCTGGCGTAACGGAGACGACAAGCCAACCGTAGGTCCTGCTCAGGTTGAGGGCCTCAGCTATCTCAGGGGTGACATCGACCCCGCCCACGCCCATCCACGAGTGCTCATCATACGTCCCGCGAGAGATCAGGTCTTGGAGCTCCCTGCGTATCGTATCGGAGGGTATGGCCAGTCCCAAGCCTTGGGTGCCCGAGATTATCGCGGTTGTTATGCCGACGACCTCGCCTAGGCTGTTAAGCAGCGGGCCGCCGGAGTTCCCCGGGTTGATAGGCGCGCTCGTCTGGATGACGTTCGCTATCGTGAAGCCTCCTGTCGTAGGCTCTTGGATCGTCCTCCCGAGCTGGCTGACGATGCCCGTGGTCATCGAGCCCGCTAGACCTAGGGGGTTCCCAACGGCAATGACGGGGTCCCCGACTTGGAGACTCGAAGAACTCCCGAGCGTAAGGGGCTTAAACTCCACGATTGGAGCCGAGATCTCCAGAACAGCCAGGTCGCTATAGGCGTCGGTGCCCAGGACCGTGGCGTCGAACGCATCGCCGCTGGAGAAACAGACCGTAAGGTTCTGAACCTGATCAACGACGTGGAAGTTCGTGACGATCACGGCTCGACCCGTCTCGTTGGAGACGAAACCTGAGCCTTCCACTCTGCTGTACTGAGGACCGAAGATCGTATCGGTCACCACGACTCCTTGAACGACCACGACTGAGTCCTTCACTTGCAGGTATAGCCTAGCGAGGTCCACGGAAGGGCCGGGCGAGCGGTTTTGAACCGCCTCGGTCAGCACGGAGACCCGACGCTCCAGATCGCGGAGACTCCCGATCAGCCGGCTGATCTCCTCGTTTTGGCGGACGACCGTTTGCTGGACCGTGAGCAGACCATAGCCTAGAAGGCCGGCGACGATAACCAGAGCCAGAATAGTGACGAGAGCGCCGTCTCTCAAGGTTGAGCTCATACAGGTACCGGATGTGACAAACCGGGATATATTCTTCGCTGAAGCAAGGAGCCCTCGGGACCGCCGCTGCTAAGGGAGGCCTCCATAGTCCCAGGCGCCTGTCGATCTCCTCCTAGCAGCGCTCCACCCTCCCCGACTCCACGTCCTCCACGCCTACAGGAGATCTCGCGCAGGAGGATTCCGGAATGGCGGTGGCCTAATGCCACGTCCTTCCAGCCCTCATAGCCGTCAACCTCAGGCTTCTGCCGTCTATCGATGGAGTCCGCGAAGTCACAGAGCTCCATCACCAGACCGTAGCGTAGGGGATCAGAACCGTCCGGCGTGAGATTGGCCTCATCGATCGTCCCCTTTGGGAAAAGCCTCTCTCGCGCGTCCCCTCGAAGGTCGTCCATAAAGCCCCTGAAGACGGCCTCGGCGCTGATCCTGCGCCCATCGTTCTAGGGTTACCTCAAGCCCCTTGACGCAGCCCTTGCTGCCGTAGATGAGCTGCGGCCGTCGCCCTCACCGTGCTCAGCGAGGCTCATCGCCCAGAGGCCGATCGCACCTGAGCAGAACCTGAGGGCGACGAGATCCGTGTCCTCCGCATCCACAGCCAGCGAGAGAGGAGCCACTCCCTTCGCTGATCTCGCATACCGGATTGCCTCAAAGGTCTCAGCGATGCCGTAGATCTCCTCGACCTCGCCAGCCAGTACCTGATGAAGTCGGCCTCATGGCAACCTTACTCCACCGCCCAGCCCGTCGTCTGAAGAGGACAGGCGCCGGTTCTCAAGACGCGCGTACACGCTCTTGAAGCGGCTCGTCTCGCCCGAGGCAGCCTTCAGCCTCGTAAGGACGAGGCGCTAGGGCCTGCCCAGGATGCCCAGCTCTGCGGTGACGATGAGCTTGGAGATCTGGGACTCGGCAAGAAAGGTCCTGGCGCACCTGCCGCAGAGGACTTTGCCCATCTCGATCACAAGCAGCCTGTCAGCCTCCCGTAGCTCGCCCTTGCAGAGATGACAGGTCCTCTCGTCTGACATGGTAGCACCGACCACCCGTGGTTGGCCGCCGACGTCATTCAAGCCTTTGGACGACCAGCGAATAGCCGATCGTACTACCAGGGCCGCCGCCCTCTCCTGGGCCCCTGCCGCTTCAACTTGAGTGGCCTCTGGACTCGGAGCCGGAGGGCGTTCAGCTAAGGCTTAAGAGCACGGCTGGCCTAGACCAGAGGTCGGCTTCCATCAAGCCTATGACAGGCGAAGGGCCTTCGCATGGCCCATCCTGGTGACTGCCTGATGTCCCTGATCGAGGTCGGAAACGTCTCGAAGAGCTTCGTGATGGACGCAGCCGAGCTACTGGTCTTGAAGGGCATCAACTTTACCGTACAAACGGAGTTTCTCTGCATACTGGGCCCCTCCGGATGCGGCAAGAGCACGCTTCTGAGGCTGATCGCGGGTCTGGATAGACCCAGCAGCGGCAGCGTGCTCTTCCGGGGACAACCCGTCACGGGGCCCACGCTGGAGATGGGCTTCATCTTCCAGACCTTCGCGCTGCTGCCCTGGAAGACCGTACTGGAGAACGTGGAGATAGGGCTGATAGCCCAAGGGTTGTCGAGGGAGGAGAGACACGCGAAGGCTGAGAAGTACATCAAGGACGTAGGCCTAGAGGGCTTCGAGGGCAGGTACCCGAAGGAACTCTCAGGAGGCATGAAGCAGAGGGTGGGAATAGCCCGAGCCCTCGCCCTGGAGCCCACCGTCCTGCTGATGGACGAACCGTTCTCCTCGCTTGACGCCTTGACGGCGGATGCCCTCAGGGCGGAGATGCTTCACATATGGCAGAGCCCCGACCTGCCAACGAACACCTTCATCATGGTCACTCACAACGTGCAGGAGGCCGTCTTCATGGCAGACCGGATCATCCTCCTCTCGCCCCGGCCGGGCACCGTCATCGGGGACTTCAAGGTGGACATTCCAAGGCCTCGGGTCACAAGGGAGCCGAGCGTACTGGACCTCGTCGACGAGATCGTGGGACACATGAGCCAGCATGCCGGGCCTCCGAAAACCTAGGCTTGAAAGACCGTGGCGGCATCCCAGCGAGCGGGGGAGGATACGCTCTTTATCTCCGTTAAGGGCAGTATGAGGTCTTGGACAGGTAGGAGGCCCCCTATGCGTTCGAAGGAGCAGCTATGGAACCTGATCAGGAGCCAGCCCGGAGTCAGCCCCATGCAGGCATCCTCCCAGCTCAACTGGCCGACGAGGAAGGTAAGGGCGCTCGTGACTAGGCTGGAGGGCGAGAACCGGGTCGTTTCCAGGGTCTATCCCATAGAGATCGCGGAGCTCGAGGACGCCCTCGTTCACTTGGAGGGAGGCCTCCGAGGGCTGAGCATCCTGAAGGAGAGGATGAAGGAGCGGGAGAGGAGCCTCTTCGAGGAGACCGTCAGGGCGAAGGAGTCTGGGGACGAGGCGAGGGCGAAGCTCTACGCCGGCGAATGCGCGAAGCTCCGAGGCCTGCTCGCGTGGGTAGACCGCAACGAGGCCCAAGTGGGCCGGTTCTCGCAACAGGTGAGAAGCCTCCTGACCCGGGCGACAGGCCAACTCGACCGGGACTGAGCTCGTCGCCGAAGCGGTAACAGGTTCGACCCTGAGCGCGCGGACCTATCCTACGAGGATGGACACCGTCTAGTACTGGCTGAGAGACCCGTCGGTTCGCGAGGAATTGTAGCCAGCCTTGAAGACCCAGAGGGCGAGGGGCAGGGCTACGGCCGTGAAGAGGACGAGCGAGACCACGTCCATCAGAACCGCGGGCGAGAGCAGCGTCTCGCCTCCTTGAAGGCATCGCCTGATGCCATCGAGAGCGGGGGTGAGCGGGAAGGCGTACCCTATCCATTTCAGGTACCAGGGGAGGAGACCGAGAGGGTAGAAGACTCCGGAGACGAGCTGGGTCATCCAAGAGAAGGCCCAGACGACTGGATCGCCCTGTTTGATCTTCATGATGACGCCTGCGCTCATGATGCCCACGCAGACGTGGCTGCTCACGAGGAGGGCTGTGAGAAGCACCATGGAGAGCACGGTTCCCAGGTTCAGGTAGACCTGGGCGCCTAGCGCCAGCCCGGTCGCGAGCGAGCCGAGGAGGAAGTACGAGGCGATGATGAAACGGAACGCGGATTCACCGAGGAGGAAGAGCCTGAAGCTGGTTGCGGACGCGAGGATGCTCTCCATCGTTCCATGCCACTGCTCCTCGCGTATGCTCTCGGAGATGCCTTGAACGGCGAAGAAGACGTACTGCTGGAAGGCGATCCCTATCATCGCGAAGGAGAAGTAGCCTCCTAGCGTGTAGCCTGCCTCAGCCACCTTCTGGCTGGACACGATCGTCGAGACCAAGTAGTATGTGGCGATGAAGACGACCGTGCCCGTGACATCAAGTGTAACCCAGAGCTTGTAGGTCCACCAGCTCTTGAAATCCCTGACTATGAAGGCCCGGATTTTCGAAAGCGGCGTCACGGGCGCAGTCCCCTCGCCTCCTGAGAGCAGGTCGACAAGCTTCCGCCGGTCCATGGTGGCGTCCTCCGCGCTAGTAGGAGGCGGTTGAGCCCTCCGTCCTCACCCTGTTGTAGCCTGCCCGGAAGATGAGCAGCCCCAGGGGGATCAGCAGGATAGTATACGCGCCGAGCAGGGCTGCCGTGGATAGGACCTCCTGATGCAGGAGGGTCTGGCCGGTGAGCAGCACCTTCCGTAGTCCCTCTAGGGCGTAGGTGTAGGGCATCACCTTCGCGATAGCCCAGAGAACCGGGTAGTCTGCGAGTAACTGCAGCGGGAAGAGGACGCCGCCGAAGAACTCAGTGAAGATGGCGAACAGGAATGTCAGAGGGTCGCCCTTCTTGTACACTAGGATGACGCCCGCCGCGATCACGCCTATTCCCAGGTGGCTTGAGACGAGAAGGAGCAGCAACGCGATCGACGAGAGGGTCGTTCCCGGGTTGAGCACAAGCGGGGCGCCCAGCAGGAAGGTGCCGACCACTAGGGCGCCGACCATGAAGTAACCGCTTACCAAGAAGCCCCTGATCGATTGCCCGACGAGGTAGGACCTAAGCCTGATAGGCGAGGAGATGACGGTCTCGAAGGTGCCGTCCTGTATCTCATGCTGCATCGTGTGGCTTAGCCTGCTGATACACATCCAGAGATAGTGGGTTGAGGCCACACCGACGAGGGCGAAGGCCAGCCAGCTTGATCCGTAACCCGCATCGACCAGCTGACCCGGCCTCACTTGGAAGCCCATGAAGTAGTACATCGCGATGGAGGCGACCGTGCTCAGGGTCTCGGTGACGACCCAGGTCTTGTAGGAGAGGAATATCTTCAGCTGAGCCCAGAAGACGCCCCAGGTCTGTCTCAGCTCGGAGCGGAGCTTAGGAGGTTCCTCCCTCAGCAACTCCACGATCTCGCGTCGGTCCAGAGGCTATCCCCTCGTCAGCTTGACGAATACATCCTCCAGGGTTGGCTGGGTTCGGCCGATAGAGACCACCCCGATCCCGCGTGCACTCAACTCTGAGGCTACGGAGGCGATAGCGTTCTGCTCGTCGTCCACCTCGAGGCGAATCGTGAAACCTTCCCCTTCGGGGGCGACCTCAAGCACGCGCCTAACGGCGGAAAGCCTGCTAGCGGTCTCCATGAGCAGCTGGGGCGTCCCGCCGCTGTTGACTCTCACCTCGATGGCATGCGTATCCCTGACGGCTTCGCTGAGGCGTGAGGGTGCATCGTCGATGATGATGCGGCCGTTCCTCATGATCGCGACGCGCTGGCAAAGCCTCTCCACCTCGTACATGTTGTGACTCGTGAAGATGATCGTCTTCCCCAGCTCCCTGTTGAGGTCCTGTAGGAGCGCCCTCGTCTCCACGGCCGCGATGGTATCGAGGCCCACGGTCGGCTCATCCATGAAGAGGATGGGCGGGTTCGCGAGTAACGACCTTGCCAGCATGACGCGGACCTTCATCCCCGTGGAGTAGTCCTTAACCATCTTCTGCCGATCCTGCTTCAGCTCAAAGAAATCGAGCAGCGCGTCGATCCGTTTCTCGGCGACGGGCCGCGGCACGTTCTGTAGATAGGCGTAGAACCTGAGGTTGTCCTCGGCGTTCAGCCTCCAGTAGAGGGCTCTTCCGCCGGTCTCGCCGTGAAGCCAGCCGAAGCTGCTCCTCGCCTTGTCAGGCTCCTTGACTACGTCGTAGCCGTTAACGCGTGCCCATCCCTTGGTCGGCAGCATGATCGTGGCCAGCATCTTGATCAACGTGGTCTTGCCTGCGCCGTTGGGGCCTAGGAGGCCGAAGAACTCGGCTCCTCGAATCTTGAGATCCACACTGTCGACTGCCCTTACCTCCTGGGTTTGACCGTTCTCCTTCCTCGTGAAGACCTTAGTCAGGTCTGAGGTCTCAACTGCGTAGTGCAAGAGGTTGGCCCCCTAGCACGGCACACTTTCACGGTGGTGGCCGAACGAGAGACTGGCCAGGACCTGCGAGGAGCGTCAGCCTTTATTGGAGCATGCCGCGTCACCGAGAGCGTGCCGTGACTAACGCACGCCTCTATATTTAGGTTGTGGTGCAGACTCATTCCTTGGTATATGGCTTAATACTATCCTCTAATTCATCCCTCCAAGGTGGATGTAATGGTGTGTCATGCGAGCCTAGACTGGACGTACAAGGGCATGAGGACCCTCATTCTGGAGAACGAGTTCCTCAGGGTCGTGAGCCTCCTAGACAAGGGAGGAGACATAATCGAGTTCAGGTACAAGCCCCTGGATATCGACTTCATGTGGCACTCCCCCCTGGGCTACAGGAACCCCGCGAGCTTCGTCGCCTCCTCTGCGCGGTCTGATGGCGCGTTCCTGGACTTCTACGGCGGAGGATGGCAAGACATCCTGCCCAGCGCCGGGGCCGGGATCACAAGGCATCGGGGCGCAGAGTGGGGCCTTCACGGTGAAACCAGCCTTGTCCCATGGAACTGTCCTCTAGAGAAGGAAGGCCCAGATGAAGCCGTCGCCAAGCTGAGGGTTGAATGCTACCGCTATCCCTTGGCGGTGGAGAAGACCCTAGCTCTCGGGAGCGGCGAGAAGCACCTGTCTATAAAGGAGCGGGTGACCAACCTCAGCGAGCAAGACCTAGAATTCTCGTGGCTCCAGCATCCGACCTTCGGTGAGCCCTTCCTGACACCAGGCTGCAGGATCGACGTGCCAGCTGAATCCGCAATGGTCTATGGGCCACCTGATATAAGCCCCTCAAGCAGACTGCCAGCCGGGCAGACCTTTGCCTGGCCTAGGGCCCGGGACAAGCAAGGAGCCGAGGTAGACCTGAGCGTCGTTCCGCCAAAGAGCGTAAGATGCCTCGACCTTGCATTCGTCCACGGCCTAAGGGAGGGATGGTACGCGGTCTCGAACCCACAGCTCAAACTGGGCTTCGCGTTAACATGACCTCTTGAGGTCTACAGAACCGTCTGGTTCTGGCAGCCCCTCGGAGGAGCCTGGGACCACCCCTGGTACGGCAGAGCCTGGGCCATCGCCTTAGAGCCCTGCACCAGCTGGCCGAGCACCGGGCTTGAAGACCAAGTCAAGCGAGGCACGGCCCCGGTGATCAAAGGGAGGGGTTCAGTCGAGGTGGAGATGAAGGCAACCGCCTACGCGGGCGCCAAGCAGGTTCGAAGTGTAAGCCGCCAGGGAATAGTCGAGGCCTAGGCGGAGACCCGAAGCCAGGCCTCCGCGCTAGCTGGCGGCTTCCTGGAAGACCTCCTCCGCGACGGCTGTTCCCGACCCCAGCTTCACGGTGAAGCCCTCCTTCGCGAGCGCGGACTCAAGCGCCGCCAACGTCGGAAGCACGTACTCCGGGTTAGCGGTCAAGGCCATATGGCCGATCCGGACTATCTGCGCCGAGAGCCTCCCAACACCGCCGCCGAGGACGATGTGGAACTCCTCTTCGACCCTCCTTCTGAGCCTGGCAGCGTCGATGCCATGCGGTACACGGAAAGTCGTCACGGCCGGGGAGGCAGCGTCATCGTCAGCGAGCAACTCGAGCCCAATCGCTCTCAGGCCGGCTCGGGTCGCCCTGGCCGCGGTCCAGTGGCGTCGGAACCTGGCCTCCAGCCCCTCCTGGAGCACGAGCTCCAAGGCCTTCCTTAGGCCTCGGATGAGGCCTGTGGACTGCGAGGCCGGGTAGGGGTGTCCGAAGGAGCCCCAGGTGTCCATGTAGCGCCTCCAGACGGAGAGGTTCAGGTAGAAGCCCTGAATGGGCTGCTTCCTCCCCGCGATGAGCCGCCACATCCGAGGCGAGACGGCGACAAGCCCCAGAACGGGCGGGGCGCCCAGCCCCTTCGGTGAACTCGCAAACGCGAGGTCAACCCTCCATTTGTCCATCTGCACCTCGACGTTCCCGAGAGCTGAGACCTCGTCGACCACAAGGGGGATGTTGAACTCGGAGACGACCTCGCTTATTTCCTGGGCCGGGTTCAGGACGCCCATCGAGGTCTCGTTGTGGACTAGGCAGACGGCCTTCACGTCCCTGTGCTCAGAGAGCGCCCGGCGGACCTCCTGAGGGTCAATGCGCTTCCCGTACTCAGCCGTCACGTCGATGGGCTTTCCGCCGTAGCAGAGCGCGATCTCGTGGAGCCTCTCACAGAAGAAACCGTTGGAGAGAACCATGATCTTGGCCCCTGGCTCGACCACGGCTGCGATGCACATCTCCGAAGCCGCCGTCCCGGAGGCGGTGACGATCAGCACATCGCCGGAGGTGTTGAACAATCTCTTGAGCAGACTAGTCGTTTCATTGTAGAGCTTACCCCACTCTGAGCCGTAGTGCGGCAATGTTGGCAGAGACATCTCGCCTAAGGCCTCAGGGTAAGTCTCGGTAGGTCCTGGCAGCATCAGAGTCTTCCTTGAACCCATGGTTCCTTCAACTCAGGTCGAGCTTATGCGCAGGAGCCTGCGTTTAAGCGCTTCGCCCTCATGTATCCAAAGCCTTTTAGCCGCAACTCTGACAGCATCAGCAACCTGAAAGGAGCTTGAACCCTATGGGCAACCTGGCAAAGGCGTTCTACGCCGATCTCACCTGGGAGGAAGTAAGGCAGGCTGCGGCGGAGAACATGGTTGTGGTTCTCCCCGTGGGCAGCACGGAGCAACATGGGCTTCACCTGCCGATCAAGACCGATTGGCTCTGCGTCTCCGAGGTAGCGCGGATGGCCGTGGAACGGGTTCCCGGCCACGCCCTGCTCATGCCCACGATCTACTATGGCTTCCAAGAGCACACCCTGGACTTCCCAGGGACGATCTCCGTGCGCGATGAGAACTTCGTCAACTACGTCTACGATGTCTGCAGGAGCGTCGCCCATCATGGCTTCAGGAAGCTGGTGATCGTCAATGGGCATGGAAGCAACATGCCCTTCCTCGACGCGGTCATGAGACGAGTGAACAACTACTGCGAGAACACCCTGTGCGCTCTCGTCGCCTGGTGGGACCTCGTCTTCAGAGTCGGCCCGCGGGCGGAGGAGATGCGGAAGCTCAGGGAGTCAGCGTTCCCAGGGGGCATGAGCCACGCCTGCGAACTGGAGACCTCCACGATGCTCTACCTGGAGCCGGGCCTTGTGGACATGAGCAAAGCCGTGAAGGAGATGGCCGGCAAGACCTCGGAGTTCACCTGGGGAGACATCATGGTCGGCGCCTGGCATTCGCCGGCGCACAGCGTGGGCTTCACGAGCCGAGGGAGCAAGACAGGGGTCTTCGGCGACCCCACGGTCGCCACGGCGGCGAAGGGCAGGGCTTGGCTGGAGGCCGCGGCTGAGAACCTTGCCACGTTCATCCTTGAATGGCAGGCGAGACCGATACCGCCCAGGGTAGACCATCACCAATGACGATCGCTCCTGAGCTAGCGACAGCGGCTTGTCCAAGGTCGCGGTTGAGGAAGAGTTATCTTGGCTGAGCGTGGAACCATGGCTCGGAAAGGAAGGGAAGCGGTCGCTTGAGCTTCAACCCGGAGCGATTCATCCAAGAGAAGGTCGCGTGGCTGAAAGCCGAGGTGGGCTCTGAGAAGGCGATAGCTGCGACCTCGGGGGGCGTCGACAGCACAGTCACCGCTGTCCTCGGTCATAGGGCCCTTGGGAAGGCCCTAAAGGTGGTCTTCCTCGACGACGGCCTCATGAGGCAGGGAGAGCCCAAGGAGGTCACGAGCATGCTCAGAGCACAGGGCCTGCAGGTAGCGCTGCTTGATGTCAAGAGCGAGTTCTTCCAAGCACTCAGGGGCATCACTGACCCCGAGGAGAAGAGGAAGGCCTTCCGGGAAAGGTTCTACCAGACCCTGGGCAGAGCCATCCGTGAGCACGGCGCGCGATGCCTGCTTCAGGGCACCATCGCGGCGGACATCGTGGAGACACGAGGAGGGGTCAAGACCCAGCATAACGTCCTGGAACAGATAGGCATCGTCCCATCAGAACGATACGGGTTCAAGGTGGTCGAGCCGCTGAAGGAACTGTTCAAACCCCAGGTGCGAGAGGTCGCAAAGGCCCTCAGCCTGGCCAGCGAGGTTCATGAGCGTAAGCCCTTCCCTGGACCGGGGCTCGCAGTGAGAGTCATTGGTGAAGTCACGCCTGCGCGCGTAGAGACCGTACGCAGGGCCTCAAGGATCGTTGAGGAAGAGACCCGGAACGTGGAGTCGTTCCAGGCTTTCGCGGTGCTTCTGGCCGACAAGGCGACGGGGCTCAGAGAGGGCAAACGTACCTTCGGGGATATCATCGCTGTACGCATCGTCGTCTCCCTGGACGCCATGACGGCCTCAGTCCCACGAGTCCCGTGGAAGAACCTAGAGAGAATTCAGTCTCGGATCACGGCTGAGCTGCCCTCAGTCGTCAAGGTTCTCTTGGACCTCTCGCCCAAGCCGCCGAGCACTATCGAGTACGAGTAGCTGACACCCCGAGCAGACATGCGGCATGGGCGAATCTCCGGGCTGCTTGAGGCGCGTGAGTGCTCCCTCCCAGTGGACGGGGCGGCGGCCGCCCAAATGCTTAAATGTTTAAAAGTTCGTTCTTGTCGAGAGCCCCCAAAGTACGGTCGAGCGAGAGGGCACCGAAGGTCTTCGGAGGCATAACAGAGGTTGAGCGAGGACGTCAAGAAGGCAGGCTCTAGGGTCAAGACGGGAATCCCAGGGCTGGACGACCTGATCGAGGGCGGGTTTCTGCCGCGCTCCACGATCCTGCTCAGAGGGGGCAGCGGGGCGGGCAAGACGCTCTTTGCGCTCCAGTTTCTCCACTACGGTGCGCTGAACGGTCAACCGGGTGTCCTGCTCTCGCTGGAGGAGGCGGCGAGCGACCTCCGAAGGGAAGCGGCCAGGTTTGGCTGGGAGCTGGAGGAGCTGGAGAGAAGGGGCACTTTCAGGATAGTGGAGCTTAGACCGTGGACGGAGGCTTTCAAGTACGATCTCGCCATCCAGAGACTGGAGGACGTGGCAAAGGAGATAGGCGCGAGGCGCGTGGCAATCGATTCTGTCCAGACGCTCTTCCAGAGTGATCTCAACGAGGCCGTGGTCAACAAGGCGATCGGTCATCTCTCTTGGAAGCTCGGTCAGTCGCTACGTGTCACATCGCTTCTCATCGCGAAGACAAACGGGAACCCCACTGTCGAGGAGGACATCTGCCGGGGCGTCATCGAACTGAGACTCAAGCTGGTCCAGGGGGTTGTGAAGAGATACCTGCTGGTGAAGAAGATGCGTGAGACCCAGCACAGCAATAGGCTTTACGTCTACGATTTCACGCCCCGCGGCTTGGCCGTCTTCAACCCAACCAGTGCCTGGACATCCCCGCCCCAAGGACACGCAGCCCTGGAGGCGGCGGAGGAGTTCCTATAGGCCAGAGAGGCCTCCTTTCGCTCGGTCCTCCGCCCAGACTTAGGGCAGGGCACAAGCGTTCCTACCATTGGCAGTCGTGGACATCAGACCTCCGGCTACTTCCCTGATTCATGGGAAGAGCGGCACGATCCGATGCTCATCCACGTCGAAGAGACCTTTGTCTGTGATCCGCGCGTGAGGAATAACTGGGAGCGCGAGAAAAGAGATGCCCAGCCAGCCTCCTAGCGGTAATGCCCGCATACCTAGGAGTCGCTGCGCTCTCTTGAACGCCTCAACCTGAGGCAGCAGGTTTTCCGGCTTCTCCTCTGACATTAGGCCGGCTACGGGCAGTGGTACCGTGGCCCTCAGCCTCCCAGTGTCGGCTGCGGCAAGCCCCCCGTGGGCCTTGATCACCGCCTTAGCCGCGACCTCCATATCCGACGGCGACATGCCCACGACGACCAGGTTATGAGAGTCATGCAACACCGTGGCGGCCACAGCTCCCCTCGTTAGGCCGAGGCCGACGACGAATCCCTGAGCCGCACCACGCCGTCCCGTGTATCGGTCAAAGACCATGATCGCCGCTCGACCGTCCGGTTGAACGACTCCATCCTCGACCGCCACGTCCTTCTCGACGAAGTGGGTCTCAAACCCCTCGGCCACTATGACGCGGGCGCGCACCCTTCCAGAGTCTAGCGGCGCCTTGATCAGGAAATGCTCCGCAGAAGGAGGTTCAAGCCTGAGGGTGTCGAGGGCTCTCGCTGGAAAAGGCCTCGTGGACCAGCTCCCAATGAGTGCACCGTCTCGTGCAACCACCCGCCCGTCCTGTATCACCGCCCCTATATGGAAGCCCTCCAGCGAGCTCAGGATCACCAGGTCAGCCAGTTTTCCTGGGGCGATCAGGCCTCTGTCGTACAGCCTCAGATGACGCGCAGCGTCGACTGTAACTGCTTGGATCGCCTCCAGGGGATCGTAGCCCGTCTCTATGGCGGCTCTCACGACGCTGTCCAGATGCCCAGACTTGACCAGGTCGTCTGGCATCACGTCATCGGTCACGAACAGAACGTTCCGTCTGTCATCCAGGGAACGCAGCCCCTGCACGACCTCCTCTGTCACGGCTGCCCTTCTCAACTTGACGAACATCCCCAGCCTAAGCCTCTCCAAGACCTGCTCTGAGATAGCGAACTCGTGATCGGCCTCTACGCCCCCTGCCACGTACGCGGTGAGTCCTCGGCCTGTGAGCCCGGGAGCGTGGCCGTCGATGACAGCATTACGGCTTAGCCCGGCCTTCACTACGCCCACGGTCCTGGAAGCCAGGCGGATCAGCCCCTGGTAGTCCATCACCTCGCCTAGACCGATGGTTCTGGGCCAAGCTAGCATCTCCTCAACGTCCGGGGCCTCAAGCCTCCCGCCCGTGGTTTCAAAGCCAGGGAGCGAGGGCACGCATGTCGGAGCAAGCAGGTGAATCCTTATCGGGAGGCCCTCGCTTGATTCAAGCATCATCACGACTCCTTCCATGCCCAGGACGTTGGCGATCTCATGCGGGTCGATCGCCGCCGTCGTTGTGCCGTGAGGGACGACGGCCTCTGCGAAGCGGGGAGGCGTCAGCATGCTGCTCTCAACGTGTAGATGGGTATCGATGAGCCCGGGGGCGACGTGCTTGCCATGGAGGTCAAGCTCAGCGCGGCCGCGCAGGGAGGATTCGCCCGCAGGACCCACGTAGGCGATGCGGCTTCCAAGAATCCCGATGTCCGCAGGATAGGCCTCGCGCGTCATAACGTTGATCAAGGTGGACCGCCTGAGCAGCATCGTGAAGGGCATTCGTCCCATTGCTGCGTCGACCAGTGCTTCCAGCCCGGGTTCTGACAAGCATCTCACCTGGCCTAGTACCGTCTAGGGGGCTGGTAGCTTTAAGCTACCGAGAAGAGGAGGGAGGGAAAGCCAGGGGTGGCCAGAAAAGGCCTACCCTTCACTAGCGTGCCTCTGCCGCCAACGGCGTGGCCGCGATCAAGCCTGCTTCTGCTCTGCTCACGCATAGGCCCTTCAGGTGCACGTCGGGAACGTAGCATTCGCGGCAGAGGATCCTGCCACACTCGGAGCAGTATCTTATGTTGTGTGACGCTCTGCGCCGACCGCATCCGTGGCATCTCACGTATAACGGAGCCAAGCTTGTCACCTCCTAACAGTCGTTGCTCAGGTCATTCTTCCCGCGGCTCGACTCGTCCACTCCGCCGGCCTCGACGCCCACCGAATCGTCCAAGCTTGCTCGATACGGGACAGTCACCCGGCCGCTGGCCACCCTCACGTAGCGAAGATGGTGGAAGTTGACGAACTGGAGGCCCTTGGCCGCCTTCAGGGTCAGTATCACGTAGGTCTTCGACATCTCAAAGGAATCGAGGAGACCGTAGAGGACGTCGCCGTTGTCTCCGACGACCTCCACGTTGCAGCCTACGGACTCGCTCAGCCTCCTGAAGAGCTTGCTATGCCCCACGGGAAACTCCTTGGCGGGGATCTCGGCTGTGTCCAAGGTTTCGGTCACCTATTCGACTCTCTCGGCCTGCTCCCTGAGCAGCCTGGACATCAGTCCGTCTTGGTAGGTCTTGACCACTGGCACGGTGAAGTCGATCTTCACGTTAAGCTCCCTCATTCTCGACAGGACCATGTCGATCTCCTCCTTGTTCCTGCCGACGAGGAAGACGACGCCCTCCGGACTGCCTAAGGAGCTGACCAGCTCGGTCACCTGGGAGATGCCGGCTATCCGCTTGAAGACATCGTCTCTGGTACCGTGTTCAGCGAAGCTCACGCCGACGTACATGTGTTCGCTCAGGCCGAGTTTCCCCAGGTCTAGGACGGTCGTGTAACGCTTTATGATGCCGGCTTGCTCCATCTTGTTGACCCTGTACGCGATAACGTTGGGATGTAGGTCCAGCTTCCTGCCGATCTCAACGAAGGAGGCGTTCGACTTCTCCACAAGCTCTGCGAGGATTCTGAGGTCGCGTGCATCTAGGGAGATCAATCGTCCACTCTCCTAAAGTGCTTTGAAGGCTTCAAACCACTTCTCATAGTTCCGGAGTATCTCACGCGAGACGCTGGGCCTGCGCTCCTTCATGACCTCGAGGAAATCCTCCATTGAGACCTCCCTCGGCTGCGACTCCTTATCGTCAGGCGAATGGGACTGGAAGAACTCCCGGACGGCTCTCAGCTGCGCAGCCTGAACGATGTCCGTGATGTCGCTGCCAGTGTAGCCCTCAGTCAGTCTTACCAAGTAGGTCATGTCTACGTCTGATGCCAGCCTGAGACTTGCTGTCGCGATCCTGAAGAGTTCCTGACGGCCTGGATCGTCGGGGAGCGGAACGTAGATGCGCTTCTGGAACCTTCTGATGAAGGGGTCGTCTAGGGCCCAAGGCTTGTTTGTGGCGCCGATCACGTAGACGTAGGACTTCCTGCTCTTGTCCACGATCCCGTCCATCTCTTTGAGAAACTGGTTCCTAGTCCTTGCCTCGCCGCCCACCTCCTGCGACCTCAGCCCCACTAGGGAGTCGACCTCGTCTAGGAAGATGACGGCAGGCTGGCCCTTCTCTGAGAGATGGCGTGCCTCCTCGAAAAGCGAGGCCACGTTCTTCTCTGACTCGCCCAGCCACTTGCTCATGATGGATGCTGCGTCCACGCAGTAGAAGGCGGCGTCGATCTCTGTGGCCACCGCCGCCGCGAGCATCGTCTTGCCGCAGCCCGGCGGGCCGAAGAAGAGGATTCCTCTAGGCCACCCGAGCGGGAAGAGATCTGGTCTCTTGACCGGGTAGATTATCGCCTCCTCGATCGCCCTTTTGGCGTTCTTCAGGTCGGCTATGTCCTCCCATTTCACGTTCGGCTTCTCCCTCAACACCGTCTGTTCGAATCGCTGCCCGGGCTCGCGCGAGGTCTGCGCTGCTTCGGCAGCTAGGCCTCCCATCATCAGGTCGTTGACGCGTCGTTGGTACGCTGCTGCTCTTTGAGCGTAGACGGCATTCTGAGGAGCGTTCGGGTACAGCGAGCAGAGCTTGAGGAGTATCTCTATAGCTCGCTGGTACTTGGCCACGGCCATGCCCTTCGAGCCCTGTCTGTCGAGCTGGATGGCCTCGCCTGCGTTCTTGGCCGCTAATTGTTCGAGCTCTTCGCTGGCCACTCCATTCACCGCTCGAGCTCATGTTCTGGAGAAGGCAGCATCTCGCGGGAGCGAGACCCAGCCCTTAGGCGATAGTTATTTTGCCTTCGGTTCTGAGTCTCTCTATGGCCTTCTTGACCTCCTCCTTCGGTATCTTCAGTTCATCCGCGCACTGTGAGGTGGTGATCTTCCCGTCATGCTTCCTGATGTAGCTGTAGACCTCCTCGTCGACGTTGATCCCGCCGGATGGCCCTGTGATCGGCAGTGCCTCAGCTCGGCCTTCCATCAGCGGCATCGCTGGAATCTCAGGGAAGCGCTCCTTCATCTGCATCTCAGCCACCGTGCTGGCTTCCTCCAGCACCCTCTGAGCCTCGGCGTCAGAAGCCTCGATGTCCGCGCTAGTGACTGTCGATGCCCCGGTGTCCAGAAGCGTGTTGCTGAGCAGGGAGTTGACTGTGTCCAGCTCCATCGCGACCTCAGGGACGATGCCCGCCAACCTGCTCCGCGTCTCCTTGACCACGCCTATGATTGGCGCCATCTGGGCCATGATGTCACCGAACTCCTCCACAGTCTCCAGCCTGAGCAGCACTCTCTCCAGGGCCAGCTCGCCGCTGAGGACAAGCTTAGCCATCTTCCTGACCTCGGCGCACTCATTCGCGTACATGGTGGCGCGGGAGTGGTCCTTCGATAGCTGGGCGCCTATGCATCTCTCGAAGATCTCCCGGTCTCTCTGGTGAAGCCGAGCGCCCGTTTGGCTCAGCTTATCCTTCTGCGAACGGAGCTTGATGCCGGCGCGGGCGATGCTCTCCTTGAGGGGTCGACGGACGAGGTGAAGTCTCTCCTCGAGGCTCTTGGCTAGCGAGGAGCCGCCCTCCGTGTCCCACTTCACCCGCCTCATGAGGGTCACCCCGGAAGGCTAGCGGTCTTCCACATGGACGATGAAGGGCGCGTCCTTCTGTGCGGCTGGTTGAGAGGACGGTGGGGCTGAGGATTCAGGGGGCTGGACAGGAGTCTTCGGCTCGGGGAACCTCGGTTCAGGACTCTTGGTCTCAGGGGGCTTCCTGTCGAGCGCCAAGAGGTCATCTACGACGGCCTCGATGTCCTCCTTCTCGGAGAAGGTTCTGCTCAGGCCTGCTTCAATGGAGCTGCTGGCCTCCTTGTAGATTCCGTCCTCCAGGTCGCCTGTCGTGTGCTGCATCTTCAGGCTAGCTAGGAACGTTTGGAGCTCCCTGATCTGGAGGTTCAAGCGCCCAATCCGGTCCTTCAGTCCGTTGACGAGCGTCTGTCGCCTTTCCTTCAGCTGGCTTACCGCGGACTCGTGCTGCTTCCTGAAATCATCGTATATGTCCTTGGGAATCTCGCCGATCCGGAAGAGGTCGTCTAGGGCGCGAAGCCTTCTCATCGCAAGGTCCAGTTCCTTCGCCACATGATCCGCGTCGATCTTCCACTGGTAGATGTAGGTGGCCTCATTGCCCTTGAAGGAGACCTGATAGCTGGGGCAGTTGAAGAAGTCCCCGTTCCCCAGCTCGATCTCCACCTGACCTACCTCGTTCTTGACATCAGCGACTAGGCCGACGATGCGGCCCATCGATCGCCCGTAGCTGTCTACAACAGGCTTCCCGAGGTACTTCTTGCCCAGTTCAAGGCTTAGCGTCATGCCTCATTCCCTCCTACTTCCTTGTGGTCTCGTGGCTTCCCTCGACGGCAGGGATGAGCCCCGGTAGCTCAGGGAACTTCTCCTTCATCCTCTGCTCGGCTACCGCCGAGGCGTCGTTCAGGATCTTCTCGGCCTCACCGCCCATGGAGCCTATCTCCCAGGCTTGGCCCGTCGACTCGCCCACATCGACCACTATCTTGTTCAGCTCTTCGCCGATCTCGCCGAGCTCGTAGGAGACCTCGGGGATGACGCCTGCCAGCTGTGTCCTTAAGGAGTGGACGACGCCCGCGACTGGTCCCATGACGACGACGATGTCTCCAAACTCCTCAACCGTCTCAAGCCTCAGCAGAACCTGTTCGAGCGCCATCTGAGCCCGCAGGATGATCTTCGACATCTTACGGACCTCCGCGCATTCGTTGGCGTACATCGTGGCCCGCGATGAGTCTCTCATCGCTTGAGCGGCGACGCACTTCTCGAACAACTGCCTGTCGTGCGTCTGCATCCTAGTCGACGCGTTTTCGAGCTTCGTCAGCTGCGTCCTGAGACGATAGGTGGAAGTGGCGATCCTCTCCTTCAGTGAGGAAGACCTGTGGAAGAGGCCACCATGCCCCTCCCAACCCTTCGCGACATTTCTACCCAACACTGCACCTCCATTTCTTTCGTTTTGCACAACTCATCTCGAGGTAACCACAACTAAGCAGGCGTTAACTTAACGCTAATGAAAACCGGCTTTGTAAAAGCCCCAAGATTGTCGGGCGGATTCTCCACGGCAACAGACGCGGAGGGTCACGCCAGAGAGCCAGCGTATTACCCTCTTCTGAGCCCCTGTGTTACCTCTATGCTTGAACGCCCCCCGTCCGCTTAAATACCCCATGGAAAAAGGGGCCCCCCGCCTAGACAGCAGCCGCAAGACCCGAGTGCTCCGGTTCGGCGCACCCCGTCTGAAGCAGCTTCTCGATGGAGGCCCATTCGTCCTTCGGACTGAAGCCTGGAGAGCGGCTCACCGGGACCTGTCCTGAAGGAAGGCTTAAAACCGGCGGGGCTCTCACATGACCCCTAGGAGCTTACGCAGACCTCGTTGGAGGCTTGTCTTTGACCGATGCTCTGAAGCCAGGCGGTAGCGGACGTGTTGTCGCGGTTATCGGGGGCACGGGCGACCAGGGCTTCGGATTGGCTCTCAGGCTGGCAAAGGCCGGCGAGAACGTGATAATCGGCTCGAGGCAGAGGCTCAAGGCAGAGGAGGCCGTCAGACGAGCGAGAGAGACCCTGGGCTTAGAGTACTACATTAGAGGTATGGAGAACGCGGAGGCGACGAAGGCCGCGAACATCATCATCCTGACAGTTCCTTTCGCGGCCCAGATCGGAATCCTCAGAAGCATCCGGGATTCATTCAAGCCCGGCGATATCCTCGTAGACGTCACAGTCTCGTTGGCTACGGCGATCGAGGGAAAACCGACGCGGACGCTCGGCGTCTGGCAGGGCTCCGCCGCCCAGCAGGCGGAGGAACTCGTCCCGGATGGCGTCAGGGTCGTATCGGCGTTTAACAACGTGAGCGCTGAGCAGCTTCAAGACCTGAAGAGTCAGGTCGACTGCGACGTGATAGTATGCGGCGACGACGTCGAGGCGAAGAGGACGGTTATGGAGCTCGTCCGGGATCTGCCCGGCGCTAGAGCTGTGGATGGCGGCCCATTGGAGAACGCTCGCATCGTGGAGCAGATCACCGCGCTGCTGGTAAGCATCAACATCGAGTATGGGGTCTCCTCTGCGGGCGTTAGGATAACCGGGATACGGGCTTAGTGTTCCCAGCGGTCAAGGCCACAGGCCCAGCGTGCGCAGTGCGTCAACCACCCGGGCCAAGGCCAGGTCCATCGCGGCCGAGCGCAGGTCTAGGCCGCTCCTAAGCGAGGCGTTCAGCACCTGGTCAAAGGCCCGGAGCATCCGGGCCTCCAGCCGGGCCTCGACATCCTCGGCGCTCCAATGCTCCTTGTGCAGGTTCTGTGTCCATTCCAGGTAGCTGACGAGAACGCCGCCCGCGTTCGCAAGGATGTCGGGCACCAGCATTACCTTCTTCTCCGCCAGAACCCGGTCGGCCTCGGGCGTCGTAGGGCCATTCGCCAGCTCTACCAGGATCCTCGCCTGAATGCCGTCAGCGTTCTTGGCCGTGATCTGGTTCGAGAGCGCGGCTGGTATGAGGATGTCGCAGTACGAGGCGATCAGCTCCTCGTTCGTCATACTTCGAGCGCCCTCGAACCCGACGACTGAGCCCGTCCTAGCCTTATGCTCCAAGACCTTGGCGGAATCCAAGCCTTCTAGGTTGCAGATTCCGCCTCTGCTGTCGCTGACAGCCGAGATCACGTAGCCCTCCTTTGCGAGCAGCCGGGCCGCGTTGGAGCCTGCGTTTCCATAGCCCAGGATCGCCACCCTTGTCTCCCTTGGTTTCAGCCCCAGCCTCCTAACTGCATCGTTGATGCAGACCAAGCCGCCCTTGGAGGTTGCCTCCGCTCTCCCTTCGGAGCCGCCGACGCTGATCGGCTTCCCTGTGACCACCTCGGGGATCAGGTACCCTTTAAGTTGGCTGTAGGTGTCCATAAGCCAAGCCATCTCCCGCGGCCCCGTGTAGATGTCCGGGGCTGGAACATCCCTGAATGGGCCGATCACGTCCGCGATCATGCTCGTGTAGCGCCGAGTGAGGCGCTCGATCTCGCTGCTGGACATCTCCTTCGGGTTGCAGACGACACCGCCCTTGGCGCCGCCGTACGGGATGTCGATCACAGCGCATTTCCACGTCATCAACATGGCTAGGGCGGTGACCTCCTCGAGCGTCACGGAGGGGTGATAGCGGATTCCTCCCTTGTAGGGGCCGCGGACCTCCGTGTGCTGAACCCTGTATCCCGTGAACGTCCTCATCCGTCCATTGTCAAGCTTGATGGGCACGGAGACGATGAGGGCTCTCTTAGGATGGCTGAGCACTTCGATGTAGTCGTGTTCCACCTTGAGCCGCTCTCCGCTTGCCCAGAGCTGCTCTAGCACGTTGCTCAGCAGGTCCTGTCCCTCTGTCATCAGCCCACTCTCTGTCACGGAGCGCTCGGCTGGGGCGATCGAGCAGAGGCCCACTTAAGGCTTAGGCGCAGGCGGTCGACCACCCGAAGCTAGGGCGCAGAGCGCTAAGAGCCCCCGGGAGCCCTACGAGGCGAGACTAGGACTTGATGCCGTCAGCTATCCTCCGGCCGTATTCGACGCACATCTGAAGCTCGTCCTGGTCGGGCACGTACTTGACCGCCAGCGCGTCTGCTAGGGCTTCTAAACCCATGGCCTTGCACTCGGCCTCTATCGCCCTGATCGCGCCGCCACCCCAACCGTACGAGCCGAAGACCGCCGTCGTCTTGCCCTTTGGCCTAAGCCCCTTCAAGTAGGCGAGGAAACCAGCTACGGCCGGAAGGGAGCCGTTGTTCAGCGTGGACGAGCCTATGATTATCGCCTTGGCGTCCAAGGCCTCGCTCAGGACCTCGTTGATGTCGTCTCTCCGCAGGTGGAAGAGCTTCGCTTCCACTCCCCGGCTCGCGATCCCCTCGGCGATCGCATGGGCCATCTTCTCTGTGCTGCCCCACATCGAATCGAAGACGACGATCGCCTTGCTCCGGCTGCGGCCCTCGCTCCATTCCAGGTAGGCCTGTATGATCCTCGCCGGGTCCTTTCTCCATATGACGCCGTGGCTTGGGGCTATGGTGTTTATCCGTAATCCCATGCCCTTGAGCTTCTCTATGATCCGCGTGACCTGAGTTGAGAGCGGCATCAGTATGTTCGCGTAGTACTCCGCGGCTGGCCCCATCACGTCGCCTACCTCATCGTCGAACCTCTGTGACGTGGCTAGGTGTTGGCCGAAGGCGTCGTTAGGCAGCAGAAGCCCGTCCTCCTTGACGTAGGTGAACATGCTGTCAGGCCAGTGAAGCATCGGGGCCTCTATGAAGCTCAGAGTCTTGCCCCCGAGAGGCAACTCGTCCCCCGTCTTGGCTACACTGAGTGGCCAGTCCTCCCGGTGATAGTGCCTGATCAGCCCGTTGACGCCCGCGCCCGTCGCGATGACCCTCGCGTTCTTCGCGACGCTCATAACCAGGGGCAACGCGCCCGAATGGTCCGGCTCCACATGGTTTACGACCACATAGTCGATCCTCTCAGGCGGGGTCATCTCCTTCACCTTCGCAAGTAGCTCCGCGGAGAAATCCGCCTTCACGGTATCGACGAGCGCAACCTTGTCTCCCTTGACTAGGTAGGCGTTATAGGTTGTGCCGTGCCTGGTGACGTAGCCGTGAAAGTCCCTGATGCTCCAGTCCACCGCGCCAACCCAGTAGACGCCCTCGGCAACCTCGACGACAACCATTACCGTTCACCTTGACCTCCGCAACACAGCCAAAGGGCCCGAACAGGGCAGGTAATAAGGGTTGTGCGGTTACGGCTCTTGACGAGTCGCGGAGGATTCCATTACCGCTGGGACGGACGCAGGTGCTAGAGGACGCGCACCTGAGCTGCAGCCCCTGGGCTCAGAAGCCCCCTTCTTCGTGGACCCGTACCCCCTTTCTCGCCAGCTCGGCCATTATCCAGCCAAACAGGCTCGGTTCCATGCCCAGCCTCTCCGGTGGGACCACGCCCTCTTCCCGGATCGCATTCTTGGCCAGGAGCTGGATCACCGCCGAAGCCGTGTAGGCCGTCGTTCTTGCCATCGCGGTTACGTTTCCTTTCTCATCGTATCGCTCAAGGAGCCGGTAGGCGTAGCGGGCGTCCGAGCCTCCCTTGACTCCGCTCACCTCGATCCTCATCGCCACAAGGTCCTTTACCCCCCGGGTACCCAAGCTGCGCTCAAAGAGCCTCATGGTGAGCATACGAGGTGCTATGGTCGCTCCATCTATGTCGAGGGGGCTCTCGTCGAAGAAACCGAGATCCCTGAGTAGCCTCACCTTCGCGGCGTGCCCCGGGTATCTCAGCGTCTTCTCCCAGAGGTTCCTGACACCTCTCAGGCTGTGGTGGAGAGTTCTCACACCATCCGTGTAGAAGGCCTCCAGCCTCCCGACGCCGGGGAAGCTGAGTTCCTCAAGGCCCTCCAAGGCTCTTACCTCGACCAGTCGTCCATCCTTGACGATACGGGCCCGCCTAACGTACTCTTCCATGAGGTCCTCCACGGACCAGGTTAGCTTATACCCAAGAGGCGGAATCGGTCTTTCGGGGATGCCTCCGACCATTATCTGCACATCTAGGACCTCGTCTAGCAGGCTTGCCGCCCTGCCGACGAGGATGTTGCTCAGCCCCGGGGCAAGCCCGCAGTCAGGGATCACCGTGACGCCGGCCCTCACGGCCTCGTCGTTCAAGGCTAAGGGATCCTCAGGCATGTAGGACAGGTCCACCATGTCCAGCCCCGCCTCGAGCGACGCCTTGACCGTGCGGTACCCGAGCTTTCCGGGCGCCAGGCCCACGGCCAGATCGAAGCCCCGCAGCACATGGACAAGAGCTGTATGGTCGGAGATATCCAGCTGAAGGGGAGAGACATTGTCCCTGGCTATCTTCTCACAGGTTTCCCGAACTCGGTTGAGGTCGCTATCTGAGATGGCTATCTGGGCTGAGGGCATGGCCTCAGCGAGCTCCACAGCCAGCACGGAGCCTATGTACCCGCAGCCTATGGTGAGTATTCGCAAAGCGCATCTCCCAAGAAGGGGCCGCAGAGTCCTAATAAGCGCACCACAGCCGGGTCTATGTTTCCCCAATGGCCTCTTCCGCGGGGCATCAGCAGAGAGGGGCGGGACCTGTAGCCAACCATCTCTGGAGCAGGCCTAGGCGCCGTGGGGAGCAAGGGCTATTCGAGCTTTGTAAGCTGCTTTAAGAGGTATTCCCTCACGTTCTCTGCAGGGGGCAGAGACGCGACCAGTTTGCCGTCGAGGATCAGGGGTAACAGCATCCTCTCTGTCTCTGAGCCGCATCTAGGGCACTTGGCCGGAGGTTCGGCATAAGGCCGTACGAGGTCGGATAGGCATTGGGGGCATCGCCAGACCTGCTTCTTTCCGCCCAGCTTGCCCCTCTTCGCCATCGGCCTGCCCTCGACCTCCACTATGTCCATGGCCATGTCTATGGTTGGGGCGTTGCTCACCGCGGTGCCCACCCCGAAGCCGTCAGCCCCCGCGTCCACAAGCTCCCTTATGCTCTCGTCGTTCAACCCGCCTGAGGCTAGGATCTTGACGTGCCTGAAGCCTCTCAGGTCGAGTTCCCAGCGGACCTCACGGATGATCGACGCGAAGTCCCCTCGCCTGGAGCCGGGCGTGTCAAGCCGGACCCCGTAGAGCCTCTCGCCGAGCGCCTCGGCGGCCATGATGGACTCGGTTTTCTCATCGTAGAAGGTGTCGGTTAACGCTATCCGAGGCACCTCGGTCGGCATCGCCTCGTCGAAGGCCTTCCAGGCCTTCACCTGATCGCCGAAGACGATTATCAGGGCGTGCGGCATCGTCCCCATCGCCGGCCTCTGCACGGCGGTGGCCCCTACGAGGCTGGAGACGCCGTCGAAGCCTCCTATGAACGTGGCCCTATCGATCATGGGCGCCAAGGCCGGATGCATTCTCCTGATGCCAAAGCCGAGGAGAAGCTTGTCGCCCGCCGCCTTGCGCACCCTGGCAGCCATCGTGGCGATCCCCGAGGCCTGGCATAGGAGCCCCAGCAGCGGCGTCTCGAAGATCGAGAAGTCGCTGTAAGGGCCCTCCACAAAGAGAAGCGGCAACCTCGTCCCCCGGGAGTCAACGCTTCGGAAGATGGAGCCCTCCGCGAGGCTGTAGACGTTGATCGGCAGGCCTTCAAGGAGCCGAGCTACCTCTTCCACACCGCAGAGCACAGCCCAAGGCCACCCGTTCGGCAGCTCGCCGGGCGTGACCTCTATCACAGTTCTCCGCTTGGCCAGGCCGTACTGTTCCAGGACCTGCTTGGTGCGAGTGAAGTAGACATCCGTCGTCTGCCCGGCCTTGATCTCCTCCTCATTCGCGATGCAAAAGCGCCTGGAACTCATGCTCTCGCCGTTAGGATTCGTTCGTGACCTATTTAACCAATGACGGAGCCACAAAAGCCTCGTTCACAGCATCAGCGACCATATAGGCGGAATACGCAGCGCTGAGACACCAGGATGGGAGCCCGCCTCTCCGGTGCCGCACGGAGGGCTGGACGCGGCCATCTGTCGGAGGCCTTGCCGCTGCCACGGAAAGCTGTTCAGGAAGCGAAAGTAGCCGAGAAGTGGACTGGGTTCGATGAAAAGTGGACCGGGTGGGATTTGAACCCACGGCCTATCCCATGCCAAGGGATCGATCATACCAGACTGATCTACCGGCCCATGTCCAAGGCGTCGCTCTGGAAGGAGGCTGATGCCTCTGTCGGTTACGGGGGCGGGTGTTGGCTTAAAGGCTTTCGCCCCATTGTGAGAGGTTGTCAACTTAGCGGTCCGCCCTTGACTAGCCAAGAAGGCTTCTCGCGTTGGCGGCCATGCTCGAGATGGAAGTAATCTGATTGACTAGTCAAAGCCAGGCCCCTAAGTTGACAACCTCCATTGTGACGAGCGGGGAAGGCCTGAGCCTTAATAGGTTATGGTCGATGATAGCAGGCCCCAGGGGTGTGCGTTTTGAAGCTGACGTTCGGCGTTGTCCTGCTTTCAGCCGTGGCAACGTATGCGGAAGTCCGCGATGTGGCCTTGGATTGCGGATGGCTCGGCTACGATTCGGTTTGGCTTAATGACCACATGTAGGAGGGCTGGCTGCCGCCTGAGAGGCATGCGCACCCGTACTTGGGCTGCTGGACATTGCTCCCGGCCTTGGCAGCGAACACGCGCTCGATCCATCTGGGCTCGATCGTCACGTCGAACACCTTCACAACCCTGGGTATGTCCGTGGCTCTTCGAGGCTGGTAGGTGTACTTGGCGACGGGGGTCATTATGCCCACGATGTCCGCGATCAGGCGTGACCCCAAGGCGATAAGGAGAAGCTAGCATGGCTTCGTCAACATCAGGAAGGACGACCAGGCGACGATCCGCGACCTGAAGGCGATGGCAGACGCGTGCGTGCAGGACTTCGTCCTGGGCTTCCACGACCGCGGCGACATAGGCGCTCTAAGGGTCTTCGCCGAGAAGGTACTTCCCGTCTTATGAGCAGCTCGGCTCTCCGGGGCGCCAATCGGGAAGCGACAGTAAGCTCACATGGCCGCGTTGCTGTGGCATGACGATGCGCTTTCGGCTTAAGCCTTTTTAGGCTGGGGTCGATTGAAGGACCTGGAAAAGGCGGGAGCATGGCCGGCGCCTTGAGGCTGAGGGGCTCGGTCGAGTTCAAGCCGGGCGTTCTCGTCGTAGGCCTAGCTGGCTGGGCGGACGCGGGGAACGCCTCCACGCTCAGTGCCAGATACCTTCAGGAAAAGCTGGGCGGAGTTCAGGTAGGCGAGATCGCGTCTGGGCCGTTCTACCTGTACACCGCGGAGCGGCCGACGGTGAGCGTCGAGAAGGGCCTAGTCAAGGCGTATGAGCCCTTCCGTAACCAGCTCTACTGGTGCCGCGGCGAAGAAGACAGGCCTGACCTCCTTCTCCTGATCGGGCATGAGCCTCACGTAGACTGGCCGGGCTACGTGGCCGCGGTCCTTGACGCCGCGGCGCGGACGAATCGGCAGAGGCTCTACACCCTGGGCGGGTTCCTCGGCAGTGTGCCGCATACCCTGGAGCCTCCCGTCACCGCGTCGACGAACAACCCTGCGCTCGTCGCGGAGCTAACCGCGGCGAGCATCGAGCTCACGGACTACAGGGGCCCCACTAGTGTCTACAGCGAGTTCCTCTGGGAGGGCAAGGAGAGGGGCCTCGACGTCATCAGCCTCTGGAGCCCGGTTCCCACCTATATTCACGGGCCGAGCCCTAAGGCGGCGCTCTCGATCCTAAGGAAGCTCATGGCTCTTACGGGTCTACGCGTCGAGCTGACGAGCATGGAGGAGGAGGCCCGCCTCCTCGACGTGAAGATAGCCGAGCAGGCGAAGATGAACCCAGAGCTGCGATCGCTGATCGAGGGGCTTGAGACCAACCTCCGACTGTCACGCTCAAGACCCACCTACACCGTGTGAGCCAGGACAAACCACGAGTGACACCCAGGGCTAGCGAGGAAGCACACGGGCTAAGGCCCCTCGCCCTTCCCCAGCCCTCTCGGAACGCGCCTCTGTTACGCGGCTGTCTGACGCGCGGCCCTCCTGTGTTACCATTTTGGTAACGGTTCTGGTAACGGTGAAGATCCGACGTTATGAGAGGCTAGTCCCCGCCCCCATGTGAGGAGCGTACTTGCCAGGACTCGGCTGCCTCAGGTAGCTGAAGGAGGCTATAGAAGGCGGGCCTCCCTCGTCACCTTCCTGGTCCGCCATGAGTAGGTCGTGATCTTCGCCGAGGCCCCGTAGCCACAGGCGGAGCACCTCTTCTTCTTCACGTTGTAGGATCGCCTGCCGCATCTGCGACAGTGGATGTGGAGTGTTCTTCGCCCGTAGCTTCCCATCGAAGGCGTTCCTTTTCCCACGGTCCTCGCCTTTGTAGGCCGGGCCTCCGGCCAGGCCCCTGAGGCTTCGACGGTGCGCCTAATAAGGCTTCATGGCGCGCCTAGCCTGTGGGCGAGATGATGACAACATTGTCGCCCCGGACGATGATCGAGCCTAACGCCTGGACGTTGTTCAGGTCGGAGATGTCCTCCGCCTCCGCAAGGACCAGGTTCATGTGCTGGTCGTAGCCCTCCAGCTTCCCTCGGAGGCTCCGTCCACCCTTCAGCCTGACAAGAACCACCTTGCCGAGGCTGCTTCCGAGGATCTTCAAAGGTGTCTCTTCGCTGCTCATGCCCAATGCTGCCACCACTTCTCTCCGCCGTGTTCCTAGACACTAGGGTTCCCGGTCGTTGATTTAACTCTTAGCCAAGGAGGTCCCGCGGTGAGACGGGCGGCATGGGCGGGCCTCATCCTCGCTGCTCACGGCCAGGCCAAAGGGATAACTAGCTCTCAGCGCTCTATTGACAGGACGCAGCGTGAAGGCCTCGAGGCATGCGATACAGGATCGCGAGAAAAAAGCTCTTCTGAGCCGTTACCTCGCAGAGTACGGCTACGCGTTGTCTGACGAGCTGGACCAGGACGGCAAGATGGAGGTCCACAGGAGCGAACTCGGCTCGATCTATCTTCTCGGCCAGAGGCCTCTGGTGTTCGAGGCAGGTGGGAGGCTCAGGCCTACGCTTCTCTTCCAAGGACACATCGCGCGGTTGCCTAAGGTAGTCGTGGATCAGGGAGCGGTCCCGTTCATCTGCCGAGGCGCGGATGTGATGAGGCCGGGCGTCAAGAGGGTCGATGGAGACTTCCCGAGGGGAGCGCTGGTGGCGGTGGTGGACGAACGGTTTCAGAAGCCTATAGCTCTTGGAAGCAGTCTCCTCAGCTCGGAGGAGTTCCCCGCTGTTCAAGGGGGCCGGGTGGTCAAGGTCTTCCACTTCGTGGGCGATAAGCTCTGGAAGATTCTGAGGACGCTTTAGCGCACGGCGGAGCCCCTCTCCAATAGCAAACGTTTAAAGACGGAGAGCCCTCAACTCCTAAGGCTAGGATGCGTTTGTCCGCAGCCGATGCTGGTGTCAGGCTGAGGGCGGAGGCGCCCTTGCCCTCGGTCGTCGAGACGGTCAGGCTGCCTGAGCGAATCGTCTACCTGAAGGCCCTACCGCTACGCGACCTCTCCGACGTGAGCCTTATCGAGAAGGAGCTGAGCGACGGCAACATCCTCATCGTCCGCATCGTCCCCTTGGCCAGGAAGAGCGTCGACGACGTGAAGAAGGCGGTGAACGAGCTCCGAGGCTACGCCGAGAGCATCAAAGGCGACATCGCGAGGCTTGGGGAAGAACGGATTGTCTTGACGCCGCCCACGGTGAAGATATGGAAGGGCAAGGCTGAGACAACCCCGGCCTAGCGCTCGCTGGCTAGATCTTCTCGCCTTCGGAGCGCAGGTTGGGCCTTGCGCGCCCGATCAGGAGCCCGGGGAGCGCGAGAAACGCTAGGCTTGAGCCTAACAGTACTACGGTCCACTGCACCATGTCTAGGGGGGCCGTTCCGAAAGGGCCTTGGAGTCCAGGCGTGTAGATCAACACCAGCTGAATGAGAGCAGAGGAGGCTACGGCGGCCAGCAGACGCCTGTTCGAGGCCGGGCTCAGCCGAAAGATAGACCTTGTCTCGGAGCGGCAGTTGAAGACCACGATAAGCTCGAAGAAGACGATCTGGGTGAAGGCCATCGTCCGGGCTACTGCCTCGTTCGTCGTGAGCAAGCCCCAGTAGAACGTCGTCACCGCGCCCATCAGCAGTAGCAGCGTCGAAGCGAGAATGAAGAGCTTGTACCCGCTCAGCAGCCCTGCCTTAGGCTCTCTGGGCCTTCGACGCATCACGTCGGGATCCGCTGGGTCGAAGCCCAGGGCGGCGGCGGGCAACCCGTCAGTCGCCACGTTGATGAACAGGATCTGTACCGGGAGCAGGGGCAGAGGCATTCCGAGGAATGTCGCCATGGGTATGAATGCAACCTCTGCGAAGTTGACGGCGAGAAGGAACCGGATGAACTTGGTGATGTTATCGTAGATCCGCCTCCCCTCCTCAACGGCCGTGACGATGGTGGCGAAGTTATCGTCTGCAAGGACCATGTCCGAAGCCTCCTTCGCCACTTCGGTTCCCGTAATGCCCATCGCCACGCCTATGTCAGAGCTCTTGAGCGCCGGGGCGTCGTTCACCCCGTCTCCGGTCATCGCGACGATGTGCCCCTTCTTCTTCAACGCCCGTACGATCCTGATCTTATGCTCAGGCGAGACCCTGGCGTAGATGACCACGTCCTCAACTATCTCCTCAAGCTCACCGTCACTCAACCCGTCCAGTTCGGCGCCCGTGAGAACCATTCCCGAGCCCCTGACAAGACCGAGCTCCCGGGCGACGGCGACAGCCGTAGACCTGTGGTCCCCGGTGATCATCACCACCCTGATCCCGGCTTTCTCGCATGTCTCGATCGCCCTCTTCGCCTCCTCCCTTGGGGCGTCGATCATCCCTGCGAGACCCAGGAAGACCATGTCCCTCTCGACCTCCTCGGGCTCCTGTCGGACTCCTTCCGGGAGTTCCCTGTAGGCGGCGCCAAGCAGCCTCAGCCCACGGGCAGCCATCTCCTGGTTCACGCCCAGGATCCGCTGCTTCTCGGCTGCGCTAAGGCCGATCTCCCTTCCTTCGTCGAGCGAGCTGCTGCAGCACTCTAGGACGGTCTCGGGTGCTCCCTTCATGAAGGCAAACACGCCGCCGGACGGCGCCTTGTGCACCGTGGTCATCCGTTTCCGCTCGGAGGAGAAGGGCACCTCATCCACGCGTGGGAAGGAGTCCCGGAGCTCCTCAAGCCTTATCCCAGACTTCGCGGCCGCGACCAAGAGGGCGCCCTCGGTGGGATCGCCCTTGATCTTCCACGCCCCGTCCTCTTGGGAGAGCTCCGCGTCGTTGCAGAGCGCGACCGCAACCATCAGCTTCGAGACCTGCTCATCTCTCAGGCTGTCGGTCTCTACGCCGTCTCTGAGCAGTCTTCCCTCCGGCCGGTAGCCTTCTCCCGTCACCTCGACCTCCGCACGGTCCACGTAGAGCCGCCTGACGGTCATCTCGTTTCTCGTCAGCGTACCGGTCTTATCGGAGCAGATCACCGTGACCGAGCCAAGCGTCTCCACGGAGGACAGCCTCCTCACGATAGAGTTCCTGGAGGCCATCCGTGCCACGCCGAGGGCGAGCGTCACGGTCACGACCGCCGGTAACCCCTCGGGAACCGCCGCGACGGCCAGGCTTATCGCGATCAGGAAGATGTCGAGGGGATTCTGGCCTTCCAGCGTCTCGGCGGCGAAGATCACGACGCTGAGGGCGATGACGACGAGGCCTATCTGCTTCCCGAACTTGTCCAACCGTTTCTGCAACGGGGTCTCCCTCTCCTCCTCGGCTTGGACCAGCTCAGCTATCTTCCCGAGCTCGGTCCGCATGCCCGTGGCGACGACGACGGCTCTTCCTCTGCCGCTCGTCACGTTCGTGCCCATGTAGATCAAGTTCGCTCGGTCAGCCAGCGGGGTCTCGGGGCTGAGGACATGTGTCGCTTTACGAACGGGCTGGGATTCCCCCGTCAGAGAGGACTCATCGCTCTCCAAGCTTATGACCTGGAGCAGCCGGGCGTCGGCGGCGACCTTGTCTCCTGGCTCGAGGACGAGGATGTCTCCTGCGACGACTTCCCGCGCGAGAAGCTCAACCCTTTCGCCCTCCCGGGTCACATGCGCCTTCGATGCGGTCAGCCTCCTCATGGCTTCCAGCGCTTTCTCTGCGCGCCTCTCCTGAACGAACCCTAGGGCGGCGTTGGCCAGGAGTATCGCGGCGATGACAAGGGCATCAGCCACCTCGCCTATGAGCGCCGAGACGACCGTCGCCGCGACGAGGATCAGGACCAGAATGCTCTTGAACTGGTTCAGGAAGATCGTCAAAGCTGAGGCTCGCTTCGCCTGCCGGAGCTCATTCGCCCCATACTCTCGAAGCCTCCTCTCAGCCTCAGCAACCGTGAGCCCGCGTTCCGACGCCTCCAGCAGCTTTAGGGCGTCTCCTCCAGGGATCGCATGCCAAGCCACAGGCTCTGCCAGGCCGGGAAGGCCCTTAGCCACTGGTCCGCTCGTGGTCACCTGCGATCTTTCCTGCTGACTGAGATCGGTCGGGGCAATTAACCCGGCAGACGGACTTTAAGGGTTTACTCGCAGCGCGCGGGCCAGGCCTCCGGGGCCTTGAGTGACGCCGCCGCAGAGCGGGATCCGGAAACTGGGCATGGGGCGAAACCCGTAGCTTCAGAGCTTGTACCCTATGCTCCGGAGGAAGCCCCTCCGCTTCTCCACGTCCTGCGGAGTCTCTATGCCCTTGGAGGCAAGCCCATCGATCACGCCGAGGATACCCCTTCCCTGCTCAGTCTCGGCCAGTATCACCTGGACACGATTGGCAGTAGCGCAGTGGATCGAGCAGACCTCCGGGACCTGCTTGATCTTGTCGAGCACGTTGATCGGGTATGCGCCTCTGAGGAAAACCAGGAAGGAATGGCCTGCACCCAGTTCCAAGGCCTTCTCCGCAGCCAGTTTACGGAGCTCCTCATCGTTCCCCTCCACGCGGACGAGGCAGGGACCTGACGACTCGCAGAACCCGAGGCCGAACCTTATCCCGGGGACGGAGTTCACCATCGCCTCGAACAGGTCCTCAGCTGTCTTGATGAAGTGAGCCGTGCCCAGGATGAGGTTACAGCCCTCCGGGGCCTCTATAGCAACGAGCTTAAACTCCAAGCCCTAAGCCGCCCTCAGCCCTATACGCGATAGAGAGGGTGCCCTTAAACCGTTCGCCACTCCGGGCCTCAAGGCGAGCCGGGCCTAGCCTCGGCCAGTCATGCCATGAGCCCGTCGTCCGTCGCTGCATGCTGGGCAGGCGAATCGACTGCCTTATTCACTCTGAGTCGCCGTGGACGCCGGGCACCTAGGAGGCTCTGGGACCAGCAAAGCTAAGAGGGGCGATGTGAGCGCAGTTCCCTTGAGGCTCAGAGCGCCTCTCAAGCTGGACGGCCGGAGACTGCTTAGACGCTTCTCTGAGGAGGGTGGAGATGGGAGTAGACCTTGGGGACCTCCTTCCCAGGACGAGGATCAGCCTAGAGGAGCTCTCAACGAAGAGCATCGCCGTGGACGCCTATAACGCGCTCTACCAGTTCCTCGCCGTGATAAGGGGCACTCGAGGGGAGCCGCTTATGGATCGTCAGAGGAGGGTGACCAGCCATCTGAGCGGCCTGCTCTACAGGAACGCTAACCTTATGGAGCTGGGGATCAGGCTGGTCTATGTCTTCGATGGAACCGCCCCGGCGGAGAAGGAGATCGAGATCAGGCGGAGGATGCGCGTAAAGGAAGAGGCAGTCGTGAAGTATGAGGAGGCCTTGAAGCAAGGAGACCTGAAGGCCGCGAGGACCTATGCGCAGGCCACCTCGAGGCTTAGGGATGACATGGTGAGCGATTCGAAGCGGCTACTCACCCTCATGGGGATACCCTGGATTCAAGCCCCCTCGGAGGGCGAAGCCCAAGCCTCCCACCTGGCGGTGAAGGGTGATGTCTGGGCCGTGGCTTCTCAGGACCACGACGCCCTTCTCTTCGGCGCCCCGAGGCTCGTCCGCAACCTCACGCTCAGCGGGAGAAGGAAGCTTCCCGGTCGAGACCTCTACGTGGAGGTCTATCCTGAGTTCATCAGCCTAGACGACATCCTTGGAAAGCTGAGCCTGACGAGGGAACAACTCATAGCGCTGGGGATACTCGTCGGCACGGACTACAACCCCAACGGCGTGAAGGGGATCGGGCCGAAGTCTGCGCTGAAGCTCATCCGCGAACACGGCAGCGTGGAGGCGGCTCTCCGCCGGCTGAAGGAGGCGCATTTCCCCATCAGCCCTGAGAGGATCCGGCGCATCTTCCTACAGCCGAACGTGACGGACAACTACCGCCTCTACTGGCGGCCGGCCGATGTGGAGGGCGTGGTAAGCTTCCTCTGCGGCGAGAGGGACTTCTCCGAGGCCAGGGTGAGGAAGGCGATGGAGGCCGTGGCGAAGGCCCTCGCGGAATCCGAGAAGAAGAGGACCCTCACTGAGTGGTTTGTCAGGTGAGGCTCCGCCTGTGGGCGCCGCCCCTCAGGGCGAGGGGCCTCAGCGTGGCTGGATGAGCTCGATGCGCTTCCTGCCCTTGGTGAGGCTTGCGACGCGGATGATCCCTTCGATCTCAAGCCTGAAGAGGGCTGCCCGTAGCTGGTCGACGGAGAACTCCTCGTCGTCCCTTCTCAGCTCCTCAAGGAGCTCCTCGTCCGTAGCGCTCCCTTGATGCCGGGAGAGCGACTCCACTATCAACGTATGGATCGGCAGCACCTTGCTCCTCCGCCACATCGGTTACTCCCACGCTACGTGACCGGGGTCGCAGGCCTCCCCGCCCTCTTCTGGGTTTGGATGACGCTCTGGTACCAGGTCTCCATCTCAGGCGTGATCGTGGGCCTAGTCTTCGCGATGACCTGCTTGAAGTCCTCCAGCGAGACCTTCTCTGCGCCCCTTCTAAGAGCGTTCATCGCCGCCTCCCTCGCCACGGTGTCAATGTCCGCTCCCGAGAAGCCCTTTGTGACCGCGGCGAGATGCGCCAGGTCCTCGTCCTCGGCTAAGGGCATCGCCTTCGTGTAGAGCTTCAGGATCTGGAACCTCGTCTGCTCATCGGGCGCCGGCACGTAGATCAGCCTGTCGAGGCGGCCCGGCCTCAGGATGGCTGGGTCGACGATGTCGGGGCGATTGGTGGCGCTGATCACGACGACGTTCTCTAGGCTTACGATCCCATCTAGCTCCGTGAGCAGCTGGCTGACCACCCTCTCGGTCACGCCTGAGTCCGTGTAGCCCATCCCCCTGCTGGGAACGAGCGAGTCGATCTCGTCGAAGAACACCATGGAGGGCGCAGCCATCCTCGCCTTCCGGAAGACCTCCCTTATCGCCCTTTCAGACTCGCCCACCCACTTGCTGAAGATCTCAGGGCCCTTGATGGAGATGAAGTTCGCCTCGCTCTCCGTGGCCACCGCCCTAGCCAGGAGCGTCTTACCGCATCCCGGCGGCCCATAGAGGAGGATGCCCTTAGGCGGCCTGATCCCCATTTGTTGGAAGACCTCAGGCTTCTTCAGCGGCCATTCCACGGCCTCCTTCAGCTGCTGCTTGACGTCCTCCAGCCCCCCAATGTCATCCCAACGGACCGTGGGCACCTCGATCTCCACCTCCCGCATCGCGGTCGGGGTTACCTCGCGGAAGGCGCTCATGAAGTCCTCCATCGTCACCTGCATCTTCTCCAAGACCTCGGGGGGAACCACCTCCTGCTCCAGGTCTATCTGAGGCAGGTACCGTCGCAGCGCCTTCATCGCCGCCTCCCGGCAGAGCGCCGCGGTGTCGGCTCCCGTGTAGCCGTGCGTGATCTCGGCTAAGCGAGCCAGGTTGACGTTCTCGGCCAGAGGCATCCCCCTCGTGTGTATCTGGAGTATCTCGAGGCGGCCGTTCTTGTCGGGTATCGCGATCTCGATCTCCCTGTCGAACCTGCCAGGCCGCCTTAACGCGGGGTCGAGGGCATTCGGGCGGTTCGTCGCGCCGATCACGATGACGTTTCCTCGGCTCTCAAGGCCATCCATCAGCGCCAACAGCTGGGCTACGACACGGCGCTCCACCTCACCGGTCACCTCCTCCCGCTTTGGCGCGATCGCGTCCAGCTCGTCTACGAAGAGGATGCTGGGCGCGCTCTCCTGCGCCTTCTGGAACATCTCCCTCAGCCTGGCCTCTGACTCGCCGTAGAACTTGCTCATGATCTCCGGCCCGTTGATGCTGAAGAAGTTGGCTTCCGACTCATTCGCCACGGCCTTAGCCAAGAGCGTCTTCCCCGTGCCTGGAGGGCCGTGAAGCAGGACGCCCTTAGGCGGCTCGATGCCCAGCCTCTGGAACAACTCCGGGTGGCGCAGGGGAAGCTCCACCATCTCTCGGACCCTTTGGATCTGCTGCTGCAGTCCGCCTATGTCCTCGTAGGTGATACGTGCAATCCCACGCTTTTCAGGGACGGGCTCCGGCATTATCTGGATCGAGGTGGTAGGCGAGACCCTGGCGATGCCATGCGGTCTCGTCTTCAGAACCGTGAAGTAGACGGGGCTGCCGAAGATCGATACCTGGATGCTGTCGCCCTCAACTAACGGGGTCTCAAGTATCCTGGTTCTCACGAATTCCTGAAGTCCCTCATCGATGCTCGGAAAGGTGACGTTCACGGGCGCCAGGGAAATGCCCTGGGCGTCCTTTACCTCCGCCTTCTTCACCGTAACGTACTCGTTGATCGAGACGGAGGCGTTCCCGCGCGTTATGCCATCGATCCTGATGATGTTCCTCCCCGCGTCCTCCGGATACGCAGGCCAGACGATGGCCGCCGTGGTCTTTTTCCCACGTATCTCTATGACATCTCCGGTTGATACGCCCAGCTCTTCCATCGTCTTGCTGCTGAGCCTAGCCTTGCCTCGTCCTACGTCGCGTTGCTGCCTTACCTCAGCAACCTGAAGCCTCACTTCCTTCGCCATAGAGGACACCGAGAAGTGCCAGAACGCAAAGCGGGACAGAGACAGGAAGAAAGCTATTTAAGCTTTCGAGGCCCCGAGCGTTAGGTTTAACTCCGTCGCTCGCCGTCTCCTATGCAGGTTGGGCAGAGAAGAAGACGGCACGGACCTGGCGCTCGGGAAGCGTTTCAGGGAGTTCCTCTCGTCTCAGGTTAGGAGATCGCCAGTCAGGATGGTCGAGGACCATGTGGCCTGGGAGGAGCCAAGGGCCTACACCGAGCAGACCTCGGGCACCGCCGAGACGGGTAAGGGGCTGCTTCACACGGTCTTCGCGGAGGACGAGGTTCTAGACAGCATAACGCTCACTAAGGCTGAGGCCGAACTCCTTCGAAGACAGATCCGAGACCTGGACCTAAGGCTTGGCAGGCTCTTGAGATGGAACAGGATGCTGAAGGTGGCCGTGATCGCGCTATGCTGCCTTACGGTTATCATGGTGATCGCACGGTTCATAAGGGTATGGTAGAACCATGGATGAGAGCAAGACGAAGGTCAACAAGCTCAGGGAAGAGGTTAAGGCGAGGTTCATAGGAAACGACGAGGTCGTCGACGTCGTCGTCCTGAACCAGCTCCATAGAAGGGCCTCAACCCTGATCCGGGCCCCTAGGGGCGTGGGAAAGTCCACGCTCATGCTCCTCGTCCTGCGGGGGCTCTACGGAGACGACCATGTGGTGATCTCCGGGGCCTCAGAGGTGAAGAGGGGCGAGGTCATAGGCAGGCTGCACATCCCCTCCTTGGAGAAGGAGGGGATCGAGCGGGTCCTCTGGGCTGCTTTCACGAAGGCGGGCGGCAAAGGCTTGGACGAGGTGAACAGGCTGAACCCCTACACGACGGCCAACATCCATCACATGATGCAGTTCGGCGAGGTCTGGGCCTATGGGCAGAAGTCGAGGATCGGGGACTACACCATCGTTGCGAACGAGAACCCGGGTGACCCCACCACGTTCGCTCACCCGCCCCCGTTCTACGACAGATTCGACATATGCGTCTCGCTCAGGTCGTTGACTCTAAGCCAGAAGTTTGAGCTGCAGGCTCTCATCGACAAGCACGATGCGAACGTCGTGGACTCGATGCCCGAGGCCCTATCGCCGGAGGAGCTTCAGGAGATCCGGGCAGAGGTAAGGACAGTCTCGGTCGACAACGAGATCGCGGGCCTGATAAACACCCTGGTAAGAGACTTCCAAGCATGCGTCAGGAACAGGGAACAGTCAGAGCTTAAGCCCCCGGCGCTCTGCGAAGGCTGCCACTTCGTCCGCGACGTCTGCACCCGCGTCAGGGAGCCTCCCAGCGAGAGAGCCGCCGTCGTCATGATGGAGCTCTCCAAGGCGATCACGTGGTTCAACGGCCACTGTCGGCCGGAGGACATCCAACGCATCGCCGAACCCGTGCTCTCTCACAGGGTCTCCCTCGTCGCCACCCGGAACCCTCAGGAGGACCTGAGAACCCTGCTGGGAAGGGAGTGGAGTAAGATGGCCGACCGAGAGGCGCGGAGGCAGTGGCCCATCATGAATCATCTCTACAAGCAGTTTGACCGCGGCCTCTACCAGCACGCGAAGGAGATCTCCATGGAGGACATCGTCTTCGCCGAGGAACTCCGGAGGCTTGAGGCCCGGTGGCTTAAAGAGGGCACGGTGAAGCGCGAGGAGACCCTCGAGGCGATCCTGGGGTGGAGGTAGACGACCGCGCGTTCGCGCGGGCCTTCGACCAGGCGAGGACGGAGCTCTACTGTCCACCCTGCAGGCTTGACGTTGTGAGAGCCGCCAAGCCGAGGCGGAGAAGACAGAGGCCTGAAGCCCACAGCTCCGTCTCGAAGGGCGTTGTTCAGATCGACCCCGAGCCCGTCTGCGCCAGCCGGCACCCGGAGGACTATCTGCTCTGGTCTCTGAGGCATGATCTAGGTCACGCCCACTACTGTCCTTACGATATCGGAACCGCCTACCAGCTGCAGAAGGCCGCGTACCACGTCACGCGAAGCCGTGAACTCTCCTTCCTCGCCCTGTTGCTCTTCTCTGACCTCCAACTGGACTGCGTCTACCTCAGGAACAGGTTCAGGACCACCCCCTATCACCTGGAGGAGGACTTCAGAAGGGCGAAGCCCAAGGGCATCGGGCGGCTCTTCTACTCCGCTTACCGGGTCTTCTACCCGGGCTTACCAAACCATCGTGTACCCAGGGAGTACGAGACCTACGCGGGGCTAATAGCGGAGACGATCAGGCAGCCGAAGCCCTGGTTCATCAAGGTCCAATCGGTCGCGGCGATCCTCAGGAAGCTGAAGGCCCGAAACCCCTCCTTGCTCAGGGAGGTTGAGGTCAAGCGGTACAACAAGCTCATGGGAGCAGGAGCCATGCCGGTCCAGGAAGACCTCTCGCCGAACTCGGCAAGGCTTGTCTCAAGGCTCCTGGCCGACATCAAGGACGCTGAGGAGGCCAAGTCGTTCTACCAGCAGTGGGTCCAGCCTAGGCTTGAGAGCGAGGCCGCTGGCAAACGGGGCCTCCACGAGGCCCTGGACCGCCTGATGAGGCCGCTTGAGCGCCGGGGCGAGGGAAAGACCGGCATCAAGGCTTCGGAGGCGAAGGAGGAAGGACCAGGGCTGGCGAAGGGAAAGGGCACGAGAGGCGAATCCGAGAGCCTGCCGACGAGTCTAGGCAGGAGGGTTGGCCTTCACCGCGAGAAGGGCGAGACGGACTGGAAGAGGTGCTGGTACAGGGCGAGGGCGGAGCACGCCATCATCCGATACCTCGCGGAGACCCCGAGGATGAAGCCCACTTGGCAGGTGCTGAGCTACCCGGATGAGTGGAACGTGGACGACGACATTGAGGCACTAGACCTGGAGGCCAGCCTGGATGACGGGCCGTTGATCCCCGAGGTCACTACCGTAAAGTGGCGAGAGCAACTGATGGGGTTCGGGCAGGGCCCCGTCTCCGGGTGCGCACCCTCGGTCCTTGTGCTGCTTGACTCAAGCCGAAGCATGGCGGATTCATACGATGAGGCCTCAACCGCAGCGTACATCGCCTGCCTGAGCGCCGCCTGGGCAGGAGGCGAGACGGCCTGCATCTCGTTCTCCACGAACCACCTGGTAGCCGACTGGTCTCAGGACTCTGAGTCGAAGGAGCGGGTGCTCGCCACTCACCTGGGAGGCCTGACCATCATGCCCATTCCGGCTGTTCTGGAACTCCTCGAAAAGGCTGGCACGCCGTGCTACGTGGTCATAATCACCGACGGCGGATGGCAGAACATCAAGGAAGCCGTACCTGAACTCCGACGACTTGGCATAGAAGGCCACAGCCTAGCCGTCTTCCACCTGAAGGGCTGGGAGTACCCTGACGAGGTGGGGGTTCTCCACGCCAACCCCTACCTGGGCTTCTATGAGGTGGAGTCGCCTGAACGAGACCTCCAAGGCCTCGTCTTGACCCAACTCATGGGCAAGTACGAGCGGTACCTTCGCTAAGGGCCTTAGGCGCCTGGCTTCCAGAGCCCCCCGGGGAACGAGGGTCGCATACCGGAGGCATGGGACCTTCGGCTTGGGGAACGCTGTGGAACGCTCGTTCCGCGCCCTGAGGGACTGGACGAGACGCTGGTGCCATGGCCTTCCAGACGAGGAAGGGACTCGTGGGAGTCCGCCTCTTCGTCCCATGGTATGGCTGGTCAAGGCCAGATTGGGCCTTTAGGGAAGCCCGCGGCAACAGCCCAGAGGCGACAGCCTCTGTCCTGCATCGGGAAAAGGCTATAAGTGAAGGTCGTGGTCTCAGGGGCGACGCTAGGATGAGGTCGCCAACGCTTATCCATGAGATTCGATGGCATGGCCGAGCGGGTCAGGGCGTCATCACCGTAAGCCGGTTACTTGCGCAAGCAGCCTTAGACGAGGGCAAGTCCGTTCAGGCGTTCCCCGAGTTTGGAGCCGAGCGGCTTGGAGCCCCCGTCAGCGGCTTTACGCGTATCTCAGAGCAACGCGTGGATATCCGAAGCCAGATCTACTCGCCCGAGGCCGTTGTGGTCTTGGACCCGACGCTTCTCAGGTCCGTGAAGGTGAGCGATGGGCTACTCCCAGGTGGATACATGGTGGTGAACTCCCAGGAGGACCCGGGCGGACTGAAAGCCAGGCTAGGGCTTAGAGACGCGAACGTCTACACCGTGGATGTGACGCGGATCTCGTCCGAGGTGTTTGGGAGAGTTATCTACAACACGCCTATGCTCGGCGCGCTCGTCAAGGTTCTCCCCTTCGTCTCCTTCGCATCCGTGGAGAAGGCCACGCTCGAGAGATTCCCGGGCTCCGTGGGGAAGCTGAACGTGGACGCGATAAGGAGGGCTCACGAGCAGGTCGTCGGACCGGGGTGACCGATACGCCGCGCGCAGCTTGGAAGACCATGCCCCTCGGCGGAGTCCTCTCCGAAGCCGGAACCTCTGCGAGGTACAGGACGGGTGAATGGAGGTCAGGGACCAAGCCGCTCATAGACAAGAGCAAGTGCACTAACTGCCTCATCTGCTGGATCTACTGCCCTGAGCCCGCGATAGTCCCCGGCGAGAGGAACGTCGAGGTCGACCTGAACTACTGCAAGGGCTGTGGCATATGCGCTGCGGAGTGTCCGATGAAGGCGATCGCGATGGTGGAGGAGTAGGGATGTCGAGGAGGATCGGTCTCACGGGCGACGAGGCGGTGGCCTACGCGGCGAAGCAATGCGATGTGGACGTCGTCGCGGCATATCCCATAACGCCCCAGACGATCATCGTCGAGCAGTTCAGCCGCTACGTATACGACGGCGAGGTCAAGACTGAGTTCGTCTGCGTCGAGTCTGAGCACTCCGCTATGTCCGCGTGCGTGGGCGCCAGCCTGGCCGGCGCAAGGGTCTTCACCGCGACCGCCAGCCAAGGCCTGGCCTTGATGCACGAGATGCTCTTCATCGCCTCAGGTCTTAGACTGCCCATCGTGATGGGCGTCGCGAACAGGGCTCTCTCCGCGCCGCTGAACATCCACGGTGATCACTCGGACATGATGGCCTCAAGAGACTGCGGATGGATCCAGGTCTATGTGGAGAACGTTCAGGAGGCCTACGACTGGACCGTCCAAGCCTTCAGGGTAGCTGAAGACGCAGAGGTTCAGCTCCCCGTCGCGGTGTGCCTCGACGGCTTCACGGTAAGCCACTGCATGGAGGGCGTGGACGCCCTCACGGATGAACGCGTTCCCAGCTTCCTGCCGCCTAGAACCCCCCTGTTCAGGCTTGACCCCGATAAGCCTATCACCGTGGGCGCATGGATGCTGCCAGCTCACTACATGGACCTGAAGCAGCAGCAGGACGAAGCGCTAAGACGATCCCTCGCGAGGATAGAGGCCATAGGAGAAGAGTACGGTGCGGTCTCGGGGCGGGCGTACGGAGCCCTAGAGACCTACGGGCTGGAGGACGCTGAAGCAGCCGTTCTATGCCTCGGCGGCACCGCGGGAACCGCGCGGACGGTGGCCGAGAAGCTCAGGAGCGAAGGAAAGAAGGTCGGCGTGATCAAGCTCTGGGTCTATAGGCCCTTCCCGACGGCGCAGCTGGCCGCGGCTGTGCGCGGCCTGAAAGCCCTGGTGGTGATGGACCGAGCCTGCAGCTTCGGCGCGCCGTATGGGCCTCTGGCCGCGGATGTCCGCTCGGCCTTAACGCCGGAGGGTTCAAGCCCGCGGGTTTTCAACGTGATCTACGGCCTGGGAGGCCGAGACGTGAGCCCCAGGGATCTTCAGGCGCTCTTCGAGGAGGCGCTCATCGTCGCGCGAACCGGACGGTTGGAGAGGCCCTATCGCTTCATGGGAGGAGACGACTGATGGTGAGGTTGAAGGAGCTGACTGGACAGGAGCTTTATGGGCCCGGCCACAGGGCCTGCAGCGGGTGTGGGCCCTCCATATCCATCCGGATGGCGTTGAAGGGACTCCGTGGCCCCAGCGTCCTAGTAAACGCGACGAGCTGCTCGGAGATCTTCACCACGCCCTACCCGTTCACGGCCTGGCGTATTCCCTATGCGCATATAGCCTTCGAGAACGCCGCGGCGGTGGCGAGCGGCGTGGAGTCGGCCTACAAGGCCTTGGCCAAGCGAGGAGCCTGGGATAAGAGGGTCGATGTGATCGCGCTCGCGGGAGACGGCGGAACCTTCGATATAGGCATACAGGCGCTCTCCGGAGCTCTGGAGAGGGGACATGACTTCACCTACATCTGCTACGATAACGAGGCGTACATGAACACGGGCATCCAGAGGTCGGGGGCAACCCCGCGTGACGCCGCGACTACGACCAGCCCCGCGGGCAGAGTGGTTCCGGGCAAGCCGGAGTGGAAGAAGGACCTGATCGGAATCTGCGTGGCTCATGGCATCAGGTACGCGGCGACCGCCTCGATCGCCTTCTGGAACGATTACATCACCAAGGTAGGGAAGGCCCTGGCGGTGGACGGTCCCACGGTCCTCCACGTCCTCGCGCCCTGCCCCTTAGGCTGGCGCTTCAACCCCTCTGACACCGTGAGGTACGCGAAGCTGGCGGTTCAGACCTGCTATTTCCCGCTTTACGAGGTGGAGGACGGCGTTTACAGGCTGAGCGTGCGCGTGCCCAAGCCGCTGCCCGTGGAGGAGTTCCTGAAGGGGCAAGGACGGTTCAGCCACCTTTCTAGGCCTGAGTTCCGAGGAGAGATAGACGCGATCCAGAACGGCGTGAACGCGAACTGGCGTAGGATCCTCACGCTCTGCGGCGAGAAGGCCTAGGGCAACCGCCGGAGCGCGCTCCGGTCGAGATGCAGCCCGCGCAGACGCTCCTCTGCCGATCTTCATGGGCCGTCTACGTGTCCGCGACCCTAAGCGGAGCAGTTCCTAAGCGCGGGCGAGTGGACGCGTCCGGAGCGGGGCGATGCTGTCAAGTTTTTGGCTGGCGTCTCCGGCGTTCTCTGGGTGAGCTTTCTCTGAACCCTTTCAGGTCGTGGTGGATAGGGTTGAGAGGCTGCAGCCCTTCCGTTGGCATAGGAGGCCCCTCAA
>Ga0315307_1000022_pt1 | contig 63504 bp, 53 predicted proteins | sample TDP2_MG_FD_203079 | JGI IMG/M metagenome (GOLD analysis project Ga0315307, IMG submission 203079) | Freshwater sediment microbial communities from Lake Towuti, South Sulawesi, Indonesia - TDP2 | ecosystem: Environmental > Aquatic > Freshwater > Lake > Sediment | place: Indonesia: South Sulawesi...
CCTGGATGTGAAGTACGTGGCGCGGCTGATGAAGCAGCAGGGGCTATCCCGGGCCCCGGTCCTGTTCGAGCAGAAGCTCCAGGGGATCGTCTCCATCTCCGACATCATCGAGAAGGCGATGTAGCTTGAGGCCCTGCACGCAGGGCCGAGAGCACTCCAGGGGGCTCGGCAGCCCCATACTGGCGTCGCCGCCCGCGAGGCGGGGACGGTTCCGCGCGCCACACCGCCGCACCCTTCGCAGCTCCCCTCAAGTCAGGGCTGATGGTCCGCGTCCACCCTACCCGCCCTCCATTCCGGCCCGACCTGACGGCCGGCCCGACCTGTGCAGGGGGTAATAGCCCAGGGGAAAAGCCTGACCAGAGGTGGAAGAACACCTTGGGTGCGAGATGGGCGGTGCGCGATGCCCGGTACTGCGGAACTGGTGAGAGTGGCCAGGCAGGCGCTCTCGCGAGGCGACCATGCCAAGGCCCTGGCCCTGCTCCAGGAGGCCGTCGGCGTCGCGCCAGGTTCGGCCGACGCGCGGATGCTGCTGGGCGTGTGCCTGTGGACGGCCGGGCGTCAGGAGGAGGGGCTCCAGCAACTGCGGCGAGCGGTTGAGCTCGATCCTTCCGGTGCCCTGGGCCATTACAACCTAGGCGCTATGCTCAATCTCTCCGGCCGGTCGGCGGAGGCGGCGGAGCAGTTCCAGGCAGCGCTGGCCCTGGACCCTGACTACCAGAGGGCCACCGAGGCGCTGGGGGCGCTGCGGGCCGCGGCCCAGCTTGTGCCGCCTACTGAGGAGGTTGCTCCGGAGCCAGCCGAGGCGGGATCGGGCTCCGATCAACCTTCTGAGGCGACTGCGCCTGAGATCGCCGAAGCCGCACCCAGGCTCGAACAGCCTTCTCAGCTGGCCCTGCCAGACATCACCGAGGCCGCCCTCGCCACAGAGCGGCCGAAGTCCCAGTGGTACGACAGCCTAGTGGCCGCGTTGGAGACCTTCGACTTGCCACCTCCGGCCACGGCCGGGAGCGAGGAGCCTGCGGTCGAGCCCATGCCCGAGGATCAGCAGTAGCCTGGGCGGAATGCCGGCCGATGGCCGCGATCGGGGGCAAGGGACTGTCCTCTCGACTGACCAGAGGGCGGCTGCGCGTTGGTTAGGCCTCAACCCCAGGCGCGCCTGGTAGGAGCTGCGGCCCTGCTTTTCGTGGGTGGGTCAGCTTCCTTGCCCGGCAAGCGGGCGTCGGAAGGCAATGGTCGAGATCAGGGCTATCGGGAAGAACAGCAGGATGGTCGGCGCGTAGACCCAGAAGCTGTGCCGCCAGGCCGACCAGAAGACGCCGGTGATGACATAGACCGGGAACAGCGCCCAGCAGACGGCGGCCGCGGCTGCAGACAAGGCAAGCAACCATCCGCTTCTTCCTGATCCCTTCGCCAGCCGCGTGAGATACTGGAGATAGAGCCCGAAGGCCGCCGCGTCCAGAGCTGCCAGCTCATTCCCGATCAAGTCGGGGTTGCCAGCCACCGGGGGCAGCTCGAGCCATGCCCATAGGTTCACCTCTCGCCTGCCGCCGCCCACACCGAGCGGCCACAGGAGGTCAACCCCAGAGAACCAGAGCACAAGGTCGAGCAGGACATGGCAGAGCATCCCGAGCGCGAACGCTCCAGTGAAGGCCGCGGCCTCCCGCCAGCGTAGCCGCGCAAGGCCAGCCACCGCAAAGAAGCCGGCGATCAGGGAAAGGCTGTGCGAGGCCGTGCGATGCAGAGAGGGGGCCCAGGCACCAGCAGCGCGGATGATCGCCAGGGGCAGCACATCCACATCTGGGGCCATCGAGCCAAGGACGAAGCCGAGCACCCAAGGCACCCGGCCGGGCCAGGCCCGCCGCGCAACCGCCGCTCCCAGGAGAGCATGGAAGGCATTCTGGGGCACTGCCGATCTCTCTACGCAACCAGCCCAGGGCCGGCCCAGCCAGAGGGTGATTGCCCTAACCAGCGGAGTCGCCGCTCTCTCCCGAGGACCCGCCTACCAGAGCCGTCTGCCGCTGCCTCTGACGGCAGAAGGGCGGTTCTGATAGCAGAACGCACCTGGTCCTGACAGACGCTCTAAGCGCGGAGCACCATCATATCCCATCAGGCCGGCCCGCGCAACCGAGGAGACCCCGTTGCGCGAACGAGCGCGAGGCGATACCATCGCGTCGCGTCCGAGGCACGTGCTCGTCATGAGGTGGAAGCAGCTTCATCCCTGGGAGGTCGCGCCGGAGGAGGGGGAGCGGATCCAATCCTGGCTGGCCGCGCTGGCGCGGGAGGCGACCGACCGGTTCACTCTCGGTGAATGGAGGCTGGTGGCAGGCGCGATCATCGCTGGCGGCGCAGCCGCGGTGGCGGTGATGGAAGCTGACACCTGGCAGCTTGTGGAGGCGCGACGAATAGAGCTTGGCGCGGATAGCAGCTACTGCCGGGGGCTGATGGCGTTCGCTCTGGGGCCTGCCCTGCTCCGAGCATTTGAAGGCATAGAGTCGAGAGCAGACATTGCGATCTTCCGCGCCCATGGGCTGGCTCACCCCAGGCGGCTGGGGATGGCCACGCATCTGGGGCTATTGCTTGGCGTGCCGTCACTGGGCTGCGCGGATACGCTGCTGTGCGGGGAGTACGGTGGGCCTGGCTCCGGCCGAGGCGATTGGGCCCCAGTGACGGATGGCAGGGAGGTGATCGGCGGGGCGGTGAGGACCCGGGCGGGTGCCAAGCCGCTGTTCGTGTCACCTGGCTATGGGCTGCGGGTGGAGGAGGCGGTGGAGATCGCACTCCGATGCTCGCCCTGCCATCGCCTGCCGGAGCCGATCAGGCGGGTCAGGCTGATCGCCCGGGGAGGCGCGTGAGATGGGGCGCTGCGCTCTCTGCGATCAGGATTCCCCGCTGATCTCTGAGTCGCTTGAGCTCTGCGCGGCCTGTATCAAGCGCGCGCCCGACCGCGCGCTGCCCAAGGCTCGTCTCCTCCATGCCGCTACCAGGCGGCCGTTCGGCCTGCCGGAGCAGCCGCCGCGCTCCGAGGGTGGGCTGCGCTGCGCCCTGTGCGCGAATGAGTGCACAATGACGGAGGGCGAGTCAGGCTACTGCGGCGTGCGGCGCAACCGCCGCGGCCGCCTCGTCGCCAGCGGTGGCGGCCTGGCAAAGGTCTCGTGGTACCACGACCCGCTGCCGACCAACTGCGTGGCCAGTTGGGTGTGTCCGGCCGAGACCGACGCGGGCTATCCGACCTTCACCCAGGTCCGCGGCCCCGAGTACGGGTTCTTCAACCTGGCCGTGTTCTACGAGGCCTGCTCCTTCAACTGCTTGTTCTGTCAGAACTGGCACTTCCGGCAGCTTTCCCTCAAGCCCGCTCGCCGGAGCGCGGCCGAGCTCAGCGAGGCAGTGCACTCCCGCACTTCCTGTATCTGCTACTTTGGCGGAGACCCGGGGCCGCAACTCCCCCACGCGCTGCGGGCCTCGCGCCTGGCGGCCAAACGCGCGGCGGGCCGCATCCTCCGCATCTGCTGGGAGACGAATGGAACTGCGAACCCGCGCCTGCTCGACGAGATGGCCCAGCTCTCCCTGAGATCGGGAGGCTGCATCAAGTTCGACCTCAAGGCCTGGGATGAGAACCTGCACCTGGCGCTGACCGGCTTCAGCAATCGGCGCACCCTGGGCAACTTCGCGCGGCTGGCCCAGCTCATCCCTCAGCGCCCTGACCCGCCGCTGCTGGTGGCGAGCACGCTGCTTGTGCCCGGGTATGTGGACGCCGATGAGGTGCGTGCCATCGCCTCCTTCATCGCTTCCCTCGACCCTTCCCTGCCCTACTCCCTGCTCGGCTTCCACCCGCAGTTCCATATGCACGACCTCCCCACGACATCTCGCGCCCATGCCGCGCGATGCGAGCAGGCGGCGCGCGAGGTTGGGCTCAGCCGAGTCAGAATCGGGAACGTGCACGTGCTCGGCCCGAGCTACGACTGAGCGGCTCCCCTCCGGCCTGCCCGACCGCAGGTCCACCTGCTCGCGGCAGGGAATAGCGCCCACATGTCCGACCCGTTCCCTCCGGGATCGCAGGTCGCGCCGCCTGCGCCCGCTTCGGGCAGACCCACTGCTGTCCCTGGGCGGGTCCTCTTGCTGGGGGCGGCGCTCATCCCCCTGACCATCTACTGGCTCCACCAGCTCGAGATCGTCTGGTACACCAGCCAGCCCACCACCATCTCCCTCTACTTCCACGTCATCTTCAGCCTACTGGCGCTGATGGGCCTCAACTCCCTGCTGCGCCGACTGCGGCCCGGTTGGGCTCTCCAGCGGAGCGAGCTGCTGGTCATCTACATCATGCTGGCGATCTCGAGTTCCCTGGCCGGCCACGACCAACTGGAGATCCTGGTCCCCATGCTCGGGGAGAGCACCTGGTTCGCCACCAAGGAGAACCACTGGCAGCAGCTCTTCGACGGCTATCTGCCCAACTGGCTGGTGGTGAGGGACCAGGTCGCGCTGCGCGGCTTCTACGAAGGGAATGCGCCCCTGTTGGCCAGAGCGCACCTATCACCATGGCTCATCCCTCTGGGCGCGTGGACGGGCTTCACCTTGGTGCTCTTCATCACCATGCTCTGCCTCAACATCATCCTCCGCAAGCAGTGGACGGAGCGGGAGCGACTCTCTTACCCTATCGCCCAGATCCCGCTCGAGATCACTGACCCCCGCGCCACCATGTGGCGCAGCCGGCTCTTCTGGCTGGCCTTCGGCCTGGCGCTGGCAGTAGACACGCTCAACGGCTTGGCCTTCATCTTCCCCTCGCTGCCCGCGGTCCCGACCCACCCGAGATGGCTCAACTTCGCCTCCTGGCCCTGGACTGCCACCGGCGGATTCACAGTGGCCTTCTATCCGTTCGCCATTGGTCTGGGCTATCTGCTGCCACTGGACCTGTTGTTCTCCTCCTGGTTCTTCTACTGGTTCTGGAAGCTCCAGTACTTGCTCACTGCGGTGCTGGGCTTCGGACATCGGCCCAACTTCCCATACGTGGTCGAGCGTCCTTCGGCGGCTATATGGGGCTCTGCCTGTTCGCGCTGTACCTGGGGCGGCGCCACCTCGCGGGAGTGGCGCGCAAGGCTTTCACGCGCGACCCCAAAGTAGATGATTCGGCTGAGCCCCTTTCCTACCGGCTGGCCTTCGCAGGCCTGCTGGTAGGCAGTGGCGCGCTGATCGCCTTCGCCGCCCTCCTTGGCCTGCCCCTCTGGGGCGCGGGGGCGTTCTTCGCCATCTACTTCGGCCTCTCGACCGCGGTGACGCGGATGCGCGCCGAGCTGGGGCCGCCCGCGCACGACCTCCACAGTGGTGGGCCGGACTCCATCATGCCCGCCGTCTTCGGCACGCACTCGTTCGGCCCTCGGGGCCTGGTGTTTTTCTCATTGACGTGGTGGATTAGCCGCGCCTACCGGTCTCATCCGATGCCCCACCAGTTGGAGGGGATGCGAATCGGTGAGCGGCGCGGGCTGGACAACCGGCACTTGCTCTGGGCGATGCTACTGGCCTGCGTGGTGGGGGTCGTTGCCTCCTTCTGGAGCCTACTCCTGGCCGGCTACCACTATGGATGGGGGAGCGCACGGACCGGTTTGGCCGCGCATGTGTTCGGCCGGGAGCCCTACGATCGCCTCGCCTCGTGGCTCACCGTGCCTCGGGAGCCGGACCTGGGCGCGACCATCGCCGTCGCCGCGGGCATCGGCTTCTCGCTGCTGCTGCTCGTCCTGCGCACCAGCTTCCTCTGGTGGCCCCTCCATCCGGTGGGCTACGCCGTGTCGAGCAGTTGGTCCATGAATCTGCTGTGGATGCCGATGCTGATCGCCTGGGCCATCAAGCTCGGGATCTTGCGCTACGGCGGGCTGCGGCTCTTCCGGCAGTGCCTGCCGTTCTTCCTGGGGCTGGTGCTGGGGGAGTACGTGGCCGGCGGCGCATCGAGCTTGCTGGGTGTGATCCTCCAGACCCACGTGTGGGTGTTCTGGCCCTACCTGTGAGTGCGGGAGGCACGGCGCGGCGGCTGCCTGGAGGCAGAGCTGTCCGAGAACACCAGGCGGCCGAAGCGCGCAGGCACGTGAAAGCTGGGAGGGCTAACCAGGGTTGGCGACCAGCAGATGAACTCCGGCTGTTTGCCGCCATACTGAATCCGGTAGAGGTTCGCCCGCCATACCTCCCCGGCCGCCGGTGCGCGGCCCCGCCTGCCGACGCGTGAGAAGGGGATGGCGATCTCGATGGTCCATCGCTGACCCTTGCCCCCGCGGCCGCTGGCCCTTCCCGATATCCGCGCGGCCGTCCTCAGGCCTGGGCAGTTCCAGCCATAGTCAACCACCTTGTCAGTGCCCGACTGGTCTGGGAAGACGGAGGCGTCCATGGCCACATTGCGCGGGCTGAATTCGAACTCGTAGTAGCGCGTGATGTCTCCGCCTGTTGAGAGGAAGGCCTCCACGCAGTCCTCGTCGTAGAGGGGCGAGTCGCGTTCGGTCATAGTGGCGACGATGTCCGGATCGAAGCAGGTGAAGGCGAGATAGAGGTTCATCTTGTCCCAGCAGGCGCGGAACTCAGTCCTCACGTTCGGCTTGGTCGCTCCGTCAGTCAGCCGGAAGTCGCTGAACACCGGCACGCGCGACCAGATCGAGTCACTGAGGCGCCCATCTACCACTGGGGGACGAAGCGTCCTCCGACAGACATAGGTCGGGAGCTTGGGCTCCGGGTGCGCAGCGGCTGCCAGGGCCGGGCACGAGCAGTACAGCCAGAACGCGTATAGCGCGACCCGCATAGCAGGCATGGCTTTTGCCTCCCCACCGGCTTGCGCTGCACCACGGATTCTCTTGCATCAGGGTAAGACCCCTGATGCAAGAGAATCTCTCGGAAGGGCGCCAGACGCTCTCCTGGGGAGTCTCTTGAATCATGGTCTCTCACCATGATTCACGAGACTCTGTAGTTCGCCGGGGACCCGTCACCTCCCCGCGCAGGGAGGGGGCCTGGCTGCGCCGAAACCACCGCGGGCGCAAGCGCCCCATCCGCTCAGGTGAGACCATGCGAGATTGCATCCTGGCCATTGACCAGGGCACAACCGGCAGCACCGCGCTGGTCATGGATGGCCAGGGACAGGTGCGGGGGAGAGGGTACGCGGCCGTCGCGCAGCACTATCCTCGGCCCGGCTGGGTGGAGCATGACCCCTTAGACCTGTGGAGCTCCGCGCTCCAGGCCTCAGGGCAGGCGCTCTCGGCCAGTGCGCTCGGGGCCGAGGACCTGGCCGCCGTGGGCATCACGAACCAGCGGGAGACCACAGTGGTGTGGGAGCGCGCCACCGGCCGGCCGGTGCACCCCGCCATCGTCTGGCAGTGTCGGCGCACCGCAGACTTGTGCGCGGCGATGCGAGCTGATGGGCTCGAGGAGATGGTGCGAGAACGCACCGGCCTGGTGCTGGATCCGTACTTCAGCGGGACGAAGCTGAAGTGGCTCCTTGACTCTGACCCCGAGCTGAGGCGGAGGGCGGGGCGAGGGGAGCTGGCCTTCGGCACCGTGGATAGCTGGCTGGTCTGGAACCTGAGCGGAGGTAAGGCCCACCTCACCGACGCCTCCAACGCCTCTCGCACATTGATGCTTGATCTGGAGCAGGTGGCCTGGGACCCCGAGATGCTGCATCTGCTGGGGGTGCCGGCCGAGGTGCTTGCCACCGTGGTGCCCTCCAGCGCGAGGGTCGCAGAGACCGTGCCTGCGGGGGCTATTCCTGCCGGGCTGCCAATCGCCGGCTTGGCAGGCGACCAGCAGGCCGCGCTCTTCGGGCAGGGATGCTTTGCCCCAGGGATGATGAAGTGCACCTATGGCACAGGGTGCTTCCTCCTGATGCAGGCGGGAACTCGGCGGCCCAGGCCAGGCGCGGGCCTGCTGGGGACTATCGCCTGGAAGATCGGGGAGAGGACCGACTACGCGCTGGAGGGGAGCGTGTTCGTGGGAGGGGCCGCAGTGCAGTGGCTCCGGGACGAGCTTGGCCTGATCCAGACCGCGGCCGAGACGGACGCTCTCGCCCGCTCGGTCAGCGATACCGGGGGCGTATGTGTGGTGCCCGCCTTCGTGGGCCTGGGTGCACCCTATTGGGAGCCGAGAGCCAGAGGCACCATCGTGGGCCTGTCGCGCGGCTGCTCCCGCGCTCACCTAGTGCGAGCCGTGCTGGAAGGCATCGCTCAACAGGTGGCGGATGTGGTGGAGGTGATGGACACTCCGGGTGCCGCGCAGATACGGGAACTGCGCGTGGACGGCGGCGCAGCGGCGAATAACTTCTTGATGCAGTTCCAGGCCGATTTGCTCGGCCTCCCCGTGATCCGACCGGCCTTGCTGGAGACCACCGCCGCCGGAGCCGCCTACCTGGCCGGACTGGCGGTGGGAGTATGGCAGTCGCTCGACGAGGTGGCCGCGCTGCCGCGGCCAGAGCGAGTCTTCCAGCCGGCCGGATCGCCGCAGGCCCGCCTGGCGTGGCGGAGGCAATGGGAGCAGGCGGTGGCCTGCGCGCGCCGCTGGGCTGAGGCTGAGCAGTGCGTGGGGCAGGGCCTCGCGTCTGCCCCTGAGCGCGCGGGGCGGGAGCCCCCCTCCTGGCCCACCTTTGGGAGCGTTCGGCGGGAAGGTGATCGAGCTCAATGCTGAGAGTAGCCCTGGTTCTCTTTCTGACGGGAGTGATGGGAACGAAAGGAAGCGCGGCCATGAGCGCAACGAGTGGGTCGTCTCGAGCAAAGGGAAGGTGTGTCGTGAAGATCGGAGGGCAGAGGCTCAGCGCGGCGACACATGCCATTGTGGTGCCGGAGGAGGCCACGCCCCAGGAGCGGCGCGCGGCACAGGATCTCCAGGCTCACCTGCGCGAGATGACCGGAGAGCGGATTCCGGTGGTGACCGACAGCCGGGCCGGGAGGAGCATCCCGATCATCGTTGGGAGGAGCGACTTGCTGAGGAAGCTCGGCATCGCCGTGGACTTCGACTCGCTGGGCCTGGAAGGTATCGCCATCAAGACCGCGGGGCCAGCGTTGGCGCTGGTGGGGAACAAGCGTGGCGTCCTCTACGCCTGCTACACCTTCCTGGAGGACTACCTCAACTGCCGCTGGTTCACCCCCGACTGCACGGTTCTGCCCCGCGAGGGGAGTTTCGACCTCCCCAGCATAGACCGCCGCTATGTTCCGCCGCTGGAGTACCGCGCGACCGACTATCCCAACTCCCGGGATGCAGACTGGGCCGTCCGCAACAAGATCAACGGGCACCTCACGGCGCTGGACGAGGAGCGGGGCGGCAAGATCAGTTACCGGGGATTCGTCCACACCTTCAACGGACTGGTGCCTCCGGAGACCTACTTCGCAGACCATCCGGAGTACTACTCCGAGATTGACGGCAAGCGGGTCGGCCCTGATGAGACGCAGCTCTGCCTCACCAACCCAGAAGTGCTGAGGATAGCCACCGAGACGGTGCGCCGCTGGATCCGCGAGTCGCCCCAGGCAACCATCATCTCGGTCTCCCAGAACGACTGGGGCAACTACTGCCAGTGCGAGCGCTGCGCCGCCCTGGCCGAGAAGGAGGGAGGCCAGATCGGGCCGATCCTGCACTTCGTCAACGCCATCGCCGACGCTATCGCGGCCGAGCATCCAGACAAGATCATTGACACGCTCGCTTACACCTACAGCCGCAAGCCGCCCAAGCACGTCCGCCCGCGGCCCAATGTGGTGGTGCGACTGTGCAGTATCGAGTGCTGCTTCGCGCATCCTCTGGAGAGCGACCCGTTCAACGCCTCTTTCCGGGATGACATCCAGGGGTGGTCCAAGGTCTCAGACAGGCTGTGGATCTGGGACTACGTGATCAACTACTCCCACAGCATCATGCCCTTCCCGAACTTGTATGTGCTGAAGCCGAACATCAACTTCTTTGTGCGCAACGGCGTCACCGGCATCTACGAGGAGGCGAACTACTACTCCACGGGCGGCGAGCTCGCGGAGCTGCGCACCTACATCATGGCGAAGACGCTGTGGGACCCCGGCTATGACACGGACAAGGCAATAGACGAGTTCCTCGCCGGCTACTACGGCGAGGCGGCCCGGCCCATTCGTGAGTACATCAGCCTGATCCACCAGCAGGTGCGAGAGAGGCCTGACCTGCACGTCGGTATCTACGCCGCGCCCGATGTGGGCTATCTCACACCGGAGGTCGTCCAACAGTCGGTGGCCCTCTTCGACCAAGCGGAGGCCGCGGTGTGTGACGATCCGGCGCTACTGCACCGCGTGCAGGTAGCGCGCCTCCCGGTGATCTACACCCAGATCGCCCTCGCCGGAAAGGAGGCGCCGCAGGAGCTCATCGCCCGGTTCGAGCAGATCGCCCGAGCCGAGGGCGTCATGCATGTGCGGGAGGGAGGTGGAGGCACGCTCGACGAGTGGCTGGCATCCCTGCGGCAGTGAGCCGCCTGAGCCGTCAGGGCCTTCCCGTCAGCTCCCGGTAGATCACTGGCCTCCGCTCCTTCGGCCACAGGCGGCGGAACTCCGCATAGCCGGGGACCGAGAGCCATGGCTCGTAGTGGGGCGCGTCCAGGTCCACCTCCGCGAACACCACTCCTGGTCTGCCCGCGGAGTCGGCGAGGATGGCGCCGGTCGGATCCACAATCAGGCTCCGGCCGGGGTCCCGGATGGAGGTGACGTAGAACACGCTGTTGTCGAGCGCTCGGGCCCGAGCCACCGCCTCGTAGGCCTGCCCATCGGAGCGGCCGTCGCCCATGATGGGCGTGAAGATGATCTCCGCGCCCTGCACCGCGAGGGAGCGCGTCACCTCCGGGAAGAAGTGGTCGTAGCAGATCTGCAGGCCGACTCGGCCGATATCGGTGTCGAACACCGGGAATGTCGCTCCGGGGGTGGTTCCCTCCTCCACCTCTGACTGCGGCAGGTGGGTCTTTCGGTAGGTCCCCACGATGCGGCCGTCGCGGGCGATGATCACCGCGGTGTTGTATCGCAGTGGCCCCTGCCAGTCCGGCAAGCTCACGATGATGAGCATGGAGTAGCGACGCGCGAAGTTGCCGAGCACTTCGGTCGCTCTACCCGGGACGGTCGGGTGAGGGTCGTCCTCGGGCGCGACGATCTGCGCGAGTTCGCCCAGGCAGAGCGCATCGGCCCTGCCCTCCCCTGCTTGCTGGATAACCTGGCGCCAGCCTTCCGGGTTCCGCTGGTCTTGCGGGAGGTAGGCGGTGGCCAGCCGGAAGCGGCGCGCTGGGGGTGCTGGGACCTGGCGCAGACTGACATCATCCCACCACACTCTGCCCTGGGGGGCGTGGCGGAGGCCGAGGCTCACCTCGGCCAGTGTCGTGCCCTCCGGTGCGAGGAAGCGGTCCGACAGCCGCCACCACTCGCCCTCCTGCGCCGTCGCGTAGGGATAGGCGACGCGCGAGCGCTCATCAGTAGGGTCGCGAAGCCAGGCGAGCTTGACCCAGATGGACTCGTGGAGGTCAGCGATGTCCTCGCCGCGGAAGTATGCGCTGAGCTCGTAGATGCCACCGGCCTGTATTCCCGAGCACCGGGCAGTGGCCCACCCGGCCACGCCAGCTTTCCCCTCGCCGTCAATGCAGAGGGAGTGCTGGCCCGAGCGCGCGAACCGGCTGTCGGCGCGGAAGGTGGGCGCGATCTCCGGGCGAGGAGCGTGGCAGGTCCAGCTCACTGGCAGCCCGTCGGCAGTCTCCTCGAAGCTCGCATTGGGCAGCAGATTCGGGGCTGACGGCGACATGGGTGATGCCTCCTGGACCGTTTGGGCTGCCGAGGAGCCCGTTGGCGCGAGCCCATGCTCTGGGCCCGCGCTGCGGCCTGCTCGGTCTCCCACCAGCAGGACTACGAGCAGGCAGAAGGCCGGCAAGAAGCTGAATCTCATAGAGAGGCACCTCGGAGCACCAGGAGGTTCTGCCGAGGGCGGGCCAACTCCTCGCAGCAGGACGGTGCGCTGCGGCAGCCGAAACAGCAGGCGCGGTTGAGTGCCGGGGAAGTGCGAGGCGCCCTCTTTGTCCTATCCTGAGCGGCTATCTCTCCACCTGCCGCGGCTGCGGGCTTTGGCCTTCGGCGCGATCCTGGTGGTAGCGCTGGCCTTCCTCATCCCCTACTTCAACCTCTCTCTGGGCAAGTTCGACTGGGCCTTCCGGCCCCTCTGCGTGGGCCCCATCTTCCTCCTGGTGGTCCTCATCTGGCCGATCAACGCCTTGCTCCGGCGGATGCGGCCGGACTGGGCCTTCACCGGACCTGAGCTGCTGCTGATCTACGCGATGATGGCCATTGGCGCCGCGCTCTCCGGGGAGGGCCTGTATGGGTACGCCACCATGGTCTCGGTGCACCCGCAGTACTATGGCACTCCCGCGAACCGCTGGGGCGAGCTGTTCCTCACCAGTGTGCCGATCTGGCTTCAGGTCACCCAGCCGGAGGCCGTGAGGTGGTTCTACGAGGGCGCGCCAGCCGGCGCGGCGTTGCCCTGGTCGTTGTGGATCGCGCCCATGGTCGCCTGGTCCATCGTCGCCTTCGGGATCTACGTGGCCTTCTTCTCGCTCGCCTGCCTGGTGCGCAAGGACTGGATCGAGGGGCAGCGGCTTTCCTTCCCGTTCGCGGCGCTCCCGGTCGAGGTGGTGGGAGAGCCAGGGCAGCGGGCCGGCAGTGCCCTCTTCCGCAATCCGCTGCTCTGGGTTGGAGTCGGGCTGCCAGTCGGCCAATCCCTGCTCCAGATGGCCCACGCGTTCACTCCGGCCGTCCCTTACTCGCCGATGTACTGGCAGGTGGGCCGCTGGTTCGGCAACACTGGTCCGTGGAGCGCCCTCCAGAACACCTTCGCCTACATCGGCTTCGAGACCATCGGCATCCTTGCCCTGCTGCCGGCCGAGGTGTCCCTGAGCTTGTGGCTGTTCTTCGTGCTCAGCCGGGCTCAAGTGTTCGCATTCGCGGCCCTAGGCTTCGGACAGGAGGGCCTCAGCGCCCGCGTGTTCAGCCCTGCAGAGTTCATCGCCTACGAGGAAGTGGGCGGCTGCTTGATGCTGGCGCTGCTCCTCCTCTGGCAGTCGCGGCGCTCGATCGCCGCGGCCTTCGCCAGTCTGGTGGGTCGGCGCGCTGCCTTCGACCCCCTGGACCCCATCTCTCCCCGCAGCGCCGCGCTGGGTCTCATCCTCAGCGCGGCACTGCTGGTGATCTGGGCGAGGCGAGCCGGCGTGGACATGTGGGTGTTCGTCTCCCTGATGGCGATCTACTTCGCCTACTCGCTCGCCCTGGCGCGACTGGTGGCGGCCGGCGGCATCTACGTGCCCAGCACCAGCTTGATGCCGCGCGATCTGCTGGTCGGCCTGACCGGCGCGGCCGGCTACTCGGCCACCTCGCTCTCGATGGTCACCTACCTCCAGCAGGTGTTCATGGTCCAGTTCAAGGTGAACTTCCTGCACTACGCGGTGAACGATCTGAAGGTGCTCCACTCTGGGCGCATCCCGGGCCGGGCCGCAGCGGTGGGACTGCTCCTCGGGGTGGTGCTGATGATGGCGGTTGTGCCCTGGGTGAACATCCATGCCGCTTACCGCCATGGCGCGCTGCTGTTCGACACTTGGCAGTTCCGGGACAGCGGGATGGGCGAGTTCGGCCAGCTCGCCGCCAGCCTGCACACTCCCGAGGCGGCCACTCCTTACCTCACGCTCGGGCTGCTGTGCGGCGCAGGCGTGATGTTGGCGCTCACCTGGCTCCACACCAGCTTCCTGTGGTGGGCAATCAGCCCGATCGGCTTCATCATGGGGGGCACCTGGGCGATGAACACTCGCATCTGGACCAATGCCTTCATCGCCTGGCTGGTTGTCTTCCTGCTCCAGCGCTTCGGCGGCCTGGCCCTCTACCGCAAGCTCCGGCCCACCTTCCTCGGCATGGCGCTGGGCCACTTCCTCATCATGGCGATCCGAAGTATGATTGATCCCCCGCTGGGCCTGCGCATGCAGCTCTCGCCCTGGGCCTAGCGGGACCGGAGGTTGGTGATGGATGCACTGTCTCGCTCGCTGCTCTCTGCTCTTGCTGGCCTGTGCCTGCTCTCCGCGGGGCCGGCGCGGGCCGCCACCTCCGACGAGGGAGGCCCAGTCATGCAGGAGGTCGTCCCCGCGCTTAGCGACGAGACGCTCGTCAACCCCGGCATGGGCATCTACCTCTACGGCACACTCGACCCGGAGGCCCTGCCGACCGACGCCTGGTTCTCGAAGATCATCACGATCGGCTACTTCCGCGATGACTGGTCGCGGCTGGCACCCGATGCCGAAGGGGAGTACCGCTTCGACGAGTACTTCGGCCCGATCTTCGATCTGTGGGTCGAGCAGTGGGGAAAGCGCGTCGCCTTCAGATTCATGTCACAGAACATGCACTCGCGGCAGAAGTATGTGACGCCGAAGTGGGCCTTCGACAAAGGCGTGCCGGGCGTGCTCCACAAGGGCCTCTACACAGATGAGCAGATTGACCCGGCCTTCTGGGACGAGCGCTATCTGGACATTCAGGAGCGGTTCATCGCCGATCTCGGGAGATACCTCGATGAGCGTCCAGGACTGGAGTTCGTTGACATCGGCTCTATCGGCGAGTGGGGGGAGATGCACCTGGCCCGCTGGACCAGCGAGCAGCTCGCCCAGACCGACTACACCGATGAGAAGTACATCGCGGCCTATCGGCGCATCATAGACGCCTTCGCCCGCGCCTTCCCGCGCACCCGCGTCTTTCTCAATGTCGGCGACTACCAGGCCATCAACGACTACGCCGCAATCCGGGGCTTACACTTCCGACAGGACGGCCTCACCCCCTCGGGGCCCTCCTACGACGTCGGGAAGCGCTTCTACCATCCCTACTCGCGGCGCGGCGTGGTCTGCAACTACGAGTTCCACAGCGGCTACGAGGAGATGCAGCGCAAAGGCTGGGGGATTCGCGAGACCTTCGAGAATGGCCTCTCGGATCCCATTAGCTATCTACACATCAACCTGACGAGCTACTGGCAGCTCCGCGATCCACCGACAGAGCTGAGGGAAGCGATCGCCGATGCCTCCGGCCGGATCGGCTTCCGCTTCGTGCTGTCGCGGCTTCGCTGCAACCAGGCGATCCGACTCGACGGCCTCAACCCCGGCCGCCTGGTGCTGGAGCACACCTGGCGGAACACTGGCGTGGCGCCCTGCTACGACAGCTATGCCCTGCGGTGGTCACTGGTTGATGCCAGTGGCAAGGTCGCAGCCCAGTGGCTCTCCTTCCCCCGGCGGCCCACCACTCTCTGGTGGCCGGGCGAGGAGGTCGCGCTCCGCGACCTCATGTCTATCCCCGCCGACACTCCCCTGGGCACTTATCGCCTGAGCGTGGAGATGGTGAAGCCGGAGCAGCCCGGGCTGCAGGTCCAGCTCGGGATCGCCGGGCGCGACGCAGAGGGGCGGTACGACATCGCTCAGGTGATGGCAGAGCGGCTGAAACGCCGGCCCATGGCGGTGTACCAAGAGAGCTTCAGGAACGGGGTCGGCGGCTGGTCGGCCGCGGAGGGGATGACAGCGCGGGTCGAGGCCGACGACCGCGGCGGCCCCGCGCTCGTGCTCGAGGGCCGCCAGCCAGGCATCTCCTGGAACTACGCCGCGGTGCGCGTGCCCGTTCGGCCGTACAGCAGGTACCGGCTGACTTGCTGGATGAGGGTGGACAAGATGGACCCCGCCGCGCCGCCTTACATGAAGATGGGCGTCAATGACGGCGCGGGCAAGTGGATCACGAACCTCAACACGGACCACTACGACCTGGATCGCGTTGGAACCTGGCAGCGGCTCTCGGTCGAGGCCGACACCCCGGCCATGGCAGCCAGCGCCGATCTCGCCATCGAGAAGGGCTTCCTCGAGAGGCCCGCGACGGCGACCATTTGGGTCAGGGATGTGGCGCTGGAACTGCTCGAAACCCCGTGAGGCCACGCCGCAGACCCCGACGCTGCGCGCTGCGGTTCACTGCGCGAGGGCCCTGATCGCCTCATCGAGCTCCTTGTTCGGCCAGTCGCGGACCGCCTCTTTGAAGTCATCCGCGCGGGCACGCCCCTGCTCTATCTCTTGGGCGGCGAGCTTGCTCCAGATCGCTTCCGTCAGGAGGCGGCCGATCTCGTGGACCGCTTCTCGCTTCGAGCTGCCCCGCTGGCGCAAGGCCTTGACAACACTGGCATCCGGCAGGGCGCGATCAGACATCCTCCTGAGCACGGCGGCGTCCAGGTAGAGATGGACCCGCCAGTTCACCCCGTCCCTGCGCTCGGCGCGCTCGTAGTCCCTCTCGCTCCAGCGCATCAGCTCCGGGTGCAGTCTGAGCGCCTGCTCGTAGGCCTCTTCCTCGCTGATCACGAAGGCCTGCTTTGTGCGGGCACCGGCCCGCCGAGGAGTTGGCGAGAAACCGGCGACGGCGCCAGGTCCAGCTTCGCCGCGTCCCTGCGAAACGCTTCTTTGCGCCGCTGTGGTTCCACCGGGGCGCCCGTTTCGGCTAGAATGACGCCGTGAATTCATCATCAGACCAGAATAGAGGCGGCCGTCACACCCAGGTCGGCCGTGATCTGACTGTCGGCAGCGTTCCCCGGCACGTGATCGCCTTTGCCCTGCCCATGCTGGCAGGGAATGCGCTTCAGACCGCCTACAGCTTCATCAACGCTTTCTGGGTGGGCAAGTTCCTGGGCGCCACCGCGCTGGCCGCGATCACGGTGAGTCAGCCTGCCCTCTTCGTGATGATCGCCGCGGCCGGGGGGCTCACCTTGGCCACCAACATCCTGGTGGCGCAGAGCTTCGGCGCGCGCGATTGGGTCAGCCTCCGCCGGGCGGTGCAGACCTCGGTCCTGCTCATCGGCAGCATCAGCATCGCCCTGCTCGGCCTGGGCCTGCTTCTCTCCGAGCGCCTGCTGGTGGTGATGAACACGCCCGGAGAAATCTTCCCCATCGCGCTCGCCTACCTCCGGATCATCCTCTGGACCATCCCGTTCGGCTTCGCCATCTTCCTCATCGGCTCCATGCTGCGCGGCCTGGGAGACTCGAAGACCCCAGTCTACTTCCAGGCAGTGTCGGTCGGGCTGAACACCGTGCTTGACCCCCTGCTGATGTTCGGGTGGTTAGGCCTCCCCAGGCTAGGGCTGAACGGCACGGCCTGGGCGACCGTCATCTCGCAGGGATTGGCGGTGGTGGGCTTGCTTCTCTACGTGCCTCGCAAGAGCCCCATCGTGATGCCCGGAGGGAGGACCCTTCGGCTCCACCGCGGCACCGCCTGGCTGCTGCTGCGGATCGGCCTGCCGGCCATGATCCAGCAGTCCGTGGTATCGGTCAGCATGGCAGTGATCGTGAGCCTGGTGAGTCGCTTCGGCGCGCACGCCGACGCCGCCTTCGGGGCCGCGCTGCGGATAGACCACGTCGCCTTCCTTCCTGCCCTCACCGTCGGTCTAGCAGTGTCCAGCCTGGCCGGACAGAACATCGGCGCGAGCCGCTTCCAGCGAGTGCGGGAGGTGTTCCGTTGGGCGACCGCGCTCAGCGTGGGGCTGTCTGTGCTCATCTGTGTGCCGGCGATCACGGTGCCGCAGATCTTGCTGCGCATCTTCCTCAACGAAGCCGATGTGATCGCCATCGGGGCAGGCTACCTGCGGATCGTCGGCATCACCTATGTGATCTACGGGGTGATGTTCGCGAGCAATGGGGTCATCAACGGCGCCGGGCACACCTTCGTCACCACCTTGTTCTCCGTGACCACCCTGTGGGGCATTCGGCTGCCCCTCGCCGCGCTGCTCCCTCGCTACACTCACAGCCTCACGGGCATCTGGTACGCGATGCTGACCAGTGTGGCCTGCGGGATGGTGATGAGCCTGGGATACTATCTCTCGGGCCGATGGAAGCGCCCTATTCACAGGCCGGGCCCCGGGGCCGCGGAGCAGGGCGGCAGCCAGCAGGAGGCCCCGGCGAAGGCCAGGTAGGGCAGGAGTTCGGCTCCTGCCCACCATCTCGGCGGCAGAGCGCAAGTCGCCGAGGCCGGGGAGCGGGTCGGCCCTACCCAGCCGCGGCGCTCCGCGGGATGGGCTCAGGTCGCGGCGTGAGCAGCGCGCCGTCCCGCCTCAGCCGTTCCTGGAGCGACCCCACGTCGAGTTCAGCGGGCCGCTTCCCGCTGAGCGCGGCCATCGCCGCCGCTGTGCCCGCCGCCTGGCCGCACACCAGACAGCAGACTGTGTTGCGCGTGCTGTTGTGGGCCACCAGGTCAACGGTCATCATGCGGCCGGCGATCAGCAGGTTCTCCGTCCCCTGCGGGATCAGCGCACGATAGGGGACCCCGTACGCGCCCGCGTCCCTGACCAGGTGGCGGGGATTATCAATGAACGCGAAGCACCCGATCTGGTCGCCGAACTGCCGGCCCTCAGTGCAGTCTTCCTGGGTGATCTCGTACTCGCAGCGGATGGCGCGCGCCCGACGCTGGCCGGCCGATGGCGCCGGCCCGGCCGGGTAGCACTGCTCACAGCCCGCAACTCGCCTGCGAAACAGCTCTGCGACCTGAAGCATGCGGCCGCGCAGTTCCGTCTCCGCCGCGGTCAGAGCCTCCGGGTCCAGCCCGTCGTTCGGGCCGTAGTTGATGCAGTTGCAGTAGGTCAGCTCCCGCGGCCGCAGAGATGAGGCGAGGAAGTAGCTCGGCACGTAGTCGTCGCCGCTCGCCGCGAGACGGCCCATAGCTATGCCGATCCGCACCAGATCGGGCTCGGTCATGCCGGGCTTCAGGGCATGTGCGAGCTGGTGGATCAACCCACGCTGTTCGAGGCCTGACTCCATCGCGGCGAGGTCCATATTGCACAGGCGAAAGGTGAAGCCAGCAGAGTACGCGCCCGGGTCGCCGGGTTCAAAGCTCTCGAAGGGCGCGCCCGCGTAGGCCGCCAGGTCGCCGTCGCCCGTGCAGTCAACGTACTGCTTGGCGCGCACCAGGCTGCGCCCCGCCTTGTTCCACACCACCACCCCGTCTAGATGGCCATCGCTGGCGCGAACCTCATCCACCACCGTGCGGAGCAACAGCCTCACGCCGGCCTCGAGGCAGGCCTGGGCCGCGGCCACCTTGAAGGCTTCGGGCTCCACCGGGGTGAGCATGCTCACGAAGTCTCCGCCCCGCTCCAAGCGCACATGCCCCATCCCACCACCGAGCCGTCGCACCCGGCCAACCAGCTCCTCCCCAATGCCGGCCGCGACCCGCATCCGCTCAGCGCCCGGGTGGGCGTCGAAGATGTTGAAGAAGCTGTGCAGCCCGGTCGCGCCGGTGATGCCCAGGCCGCCCAGCCAGCCGGCCTGCTCGACCAAGACCGTGCTGGCGCCGGCGCGAGCAGAGGCGATCGCCGCCGCGACTCCAGCCATCCCTCCCCCGGCCACCAGCACCTCGCAGGGCTGATAGCGCTTGTCGTCCACCCCAGGCAGCAGCATCCAGCCCTCCCCCGACCTCACCCGCGATCACAGATGGCGAAGGCCCGTCGCAGCGCCTGCGCCACATCGCCCTTCGGAGCGAACTCGTGCCCCAAGTAGAGGTCGTAGCCGGTGTCCGCGATCGCCTGGCAGATCCCTGCGTAGTTGAGCTCCTGGGCATCATCCATGTCGTGACGGCCCGGGTTGCCCGCGGTATGGAAGTGGCCGATCCACTGGATGTTCTCCCGAATCGTGCGGATGACATCCCCCTCCATGATCTGCATGTGGTAGATGTCGTAAAGCAGCTTCACTCGGGGGCTGCTCACCTGCTGGCAGACTGCCACTCCCCAACCGGTGTGATCGCACTGGTAGCCGGGGTGGTCAACCTTCGAGTTCAGCAGCTCCAGGTTCAGGTTGACTCGCCGCTGCTCGGCGTAAGGGGCGACTCTCGCAAGCCCCTCGGCCACCGCCTTGATGGCTTCCTCTTCGCTCTCTCCACGCAGCCGGTTTCCGCTGAGACAGATCAGCCCCGGGATGCCATGCTGCCCAGCAAGGTCAATTGAGGCCCGCAGTTCGGCCTCGATGCGGTCGTGATTGGCGCGCCTGTTGAGCCCATCCCCCAGGGAGGCATGGCCAACCATGCTGGTGATCCGGAGCTTGTGCTTGCGCGCCAGCGCAACCACCTCCTCGAAGTCGCTGCCCCTGTTCCACAGCTCGACCGCCGGGTATCCGATCTCGGCCACGATGGGGAAGAGCCGGTCCAACGGCATCTGCGGAGAGACGAACATCGGATAGCACACTGATTGCTTGATGCGCACGGTTTTTTGCTCCCTTCCGCACTCAGGGGGGCTGCGCTCTTCCCCCGACGTGGCGCGTCACAGTGGACTCAGCCATAGGTCCGGCAGACCTTGTTGATGGCAGCGGCCACGTTCACGCAGTCCCGGGCCGTCCACCACTGGTTCACGGAGACGAACACCGCCCGGTCCACCAGCTCAGCCGACCGCTCGCACATCTCAGCGGAGTAGGGCGGCAGAGGCCCCTGGTAGTAGGGACAGGTGAAGGGGCAGCCCTCCGGCGTGGGCGTCTTCCGCTCCAGTATCTGCTCCCAGTACTGGTAGATGTGCCAGTCTCGCGCCGCCTTGGTCCCCCGGGCTCCCGCCGGCACGCCCTCTGCGCGCAGGGCGTCGGCGAGCTGGTCGGCCCTGGGCCGGTCCTTCGCCAACAGGACCAGAGTGTAGCCCACATCTCCCAGCGGATCGTTGCTCGGCCGCAGGCGAGTCTCCCGGAACGGTTCCAGCGCGGCGGCGATCCGCCTCATGTTGGCGTTGTACCGCTTCGCCTGGGCCGCGGTTCTCCGGAGCTGCACCAGGTTGGTCGCTCCCTCCATTTCGGACATCCGGTAGTTCTGCCCACAGAACAGCTCTCCCGGCCTGCGCTCTTTCGCGTAGCGGTCCGGCCGCCAGCAGGCCGCGGTGTCGTGCTGGCTGGTGGCGCGGATGTAGAGCCACTCGTCATTGGTCAGCACCAGCCCGGCCTCGCCGGCCCCGGTGATCTTGTAGCTGCTCAAACTGAAACAGCCCATGTCGCCGATGGTACCGAGGAACTCGCCGTGATAGCGGCCGCCGCACGACTGGGCATTGTCCTCGATCACTAGCAATTTGTGCTTCCGCGCGATCTCCATGATAGGGTCCATGTGCGCGCAGTTGCCGACCATATGCACGGGCACGATCGCCTTGGTGCGCGGGGTGATCTTGCGCTCGACATCCTCCGGGTCAATGGTGAGGGAGTCGTCAATCTCTGCGATCACGGGGATGGCCCGGGCGGTGACCACGGCCGCGGCGGTGGCGAAGAAGGTGTAGGCGGGGACGATCACCTCATCGCCGGGGCCGATCCCGCAGGCCACATAGGCTGCGTTGAGGGCCGAGGTCCCGGAGTTCACCGCCAGCGCGTACTTCACGCCGAAAAGCCTGCGGGCATAGGCCTCGAGCTTGGCCACCCGCGAAGGCCGCGGGTTGTAGTACCGCGCCAGGTGCGGAGAGGGGCGCGCCGTTTCCTTCTCCAGGACCCGCTTGATCTTGTCCCGGGCCGACCAGCTATAGCCCCACAGCTCGGCGAGGGAGAGGAACTCCGCCAGGCCGATCTTCGGGCTCTCCCTGCCCTCGAAGCCCGGCACCGCCTTGGGGCCGCCATTGATCGCCAGCTCCTGTTCGCGGCCTTCAGCCCGCGCAGCGGGGCGCGGCCGCCTGACCGGGGCGGGTGTCCTTCTCACGGTGCGTGCTCCCTTGCCGAGAGCCGTGTCATGGCCCTCGGCCGGACCAGGACCCTACCGTTCCATGCCAGGGGCAGAAGCGCCTTTTGGGGCTGTGCCGAGCTTCCTGGGCCTATCAGCTGCCCTACGCAGGAGGCGCTGCAACGGGAGGTGAGAACGGCTGTGACCCCCAGGAAGCCCTCCAGGGCCCGTGACCGGCTTTCCCCGGCAGAGGCCAGATCACAGGAGGGATCGCGGCTCGCGCGCAACTTCCCGGGCCCGCTGGGTGAAGATGGGAGTGGAAAGGGTTGCACCTTACCAAGCAGAGACCGGACCGAAAGGGCAAACCCGCCGAAAGGCGGGGGCGCAAAGCCGTGGATCTACGTTCCGATCCAGACCAGCGGCGGCATGAAGGCTGCGAGGCGCTGGGCTGGGTCGGGATATGACCGCCAGGCTGCCGAAGTGCAGTGAGTCCGTCCGTGCGCCTGGTTCGGCTTGTCCGCAGCCTCTGGGCCTCCCGGGCGGATTCGGCGACAGAGAATCTGGGAGGCAGCACAATGAAGCTAGGCAAGTCGAACCACCTCTTCGGGGGAGCCGGCCCCGCGGGCCGGGGCGGTTTCTCCCTGCTCGAGTGCCTCGCCGCCACGCTCATCCTGGGCATCGGGATTGTGGGCGTGGCCAGCATGTTCACCTGCGCAGGCGCCTCTGAGCGGGAGGCCGCCCACCTGGCTCGGGCGAGGGCGATCACCGACCAAGCATTCGAGTCCATCCGCGCGCAAGGCTATGCCTGTCTCACTGGCGCCTTCGGCAGTCAGGAGATCCCCACTCCCGGACTCCCCGACGGGAACGCGGTGCTCGCCTGGCAGCCCTACCCCAACTCGGGGGTTGAGCAGGGCCTGAAGCTGGTGGCGCTCAACCTGACCTGGCGGGGAGTCGGACAGCGGACGGGTCACTACTGGGCGGTCACCCTGGTTTCCGAGCATGGAGGGAGCTAACCCATGAGAGTACTCACGCAATCAAGTCATCGCTCGCGAGGGGCGGTGTTGGCCGAAGTCATCATGTTCGGGGTGATCGGCAGCCTCCTGCTGACGGTGCTGCCGGGGTTCTGTCTGGGCTACGTCAAGCTCTGGCAGCGAGACAGCGCTCGCCTGGGATCTGTCCAGCGGGCCGACTTCGCGCTCCGGCGGATGCAGGAGGATGTGCGCAACGCCCGCAGCCTGGTGGTCTCCTCCGACGGGACCTCCATCACCCTGACGCTTCCCAAGCGGAGCTACGACGCGACGCTGGGCCGGATGGTCAACGACCTGGACGCGGCCGGGAGTCTGGTGGATGGCGATCGGGTGAGCTACTTCTTCATCCAGGACTCGGGCAGCCGAGGCGGCGCCATCTACCGCCAGGTCACCCGCCCCGACGGCACCCAGCTTCTCCACCGCCTGGTGACTCGAGGCATCTATCCTGATCTCAACCCGCGCTACTGCTCGACCAGCCCGGCGAAGCCTATCTTCAGCTACGACGGGACCCTCCGCAAGCTCTCCATCAGCATGACGGCGGCGGAGCTCAAGGCCTCCACCAGCACCTTCGGTGCGCCTCAGGTGGACCCCAAGTGCCGGCGCTGCGGTGGTGATCTGGTGCGGGTCCAGACCTACCAGCATCCCGAAGGCGAAACCCAGTGCAGCCAGTGCGGCAGCCAGGTGAGGCCGAACGCTGAGATCACGACCTACGAGACCCAGCTCTCGGTCCGGAACCGGTAGCCGCGGTGGGACAAGGGGAAGGTGAAGACCCATGACACGATGGCACAACAGAGGATACTCGCACGGTGCGCAGGGCGCCGTGTTCCTCATCTCGATGGTGGTGCTGACGGTGCTGCTGCTTTTGGGAGCATCGCTCATCGAGAGAGCGCAGACCTCGGTGTTCCGCGCCAGTGTGGAGAGCCGGTCCGCCCGCTCCTTCCACCTGGCCGAGGCCGCGATCCAGAAGGCGATGTGGGGCTTGAACCAGCCTAACGGCTGGCTGCTGTACGCCGGCGAGTCCAGCACCACGCTGGGCGGGGGCTCCTTCACGCTCACCGTCAGCCCGCCGCCCTCTCAGAGGAGCGTGTTCACCGATCGGCTGTTCCTGCTGGCAACCGGCTCCCTGCCTGGCCCCAATGGACAGCAGCGCTACCCGGTCAGGGTACGCGTGGTGGCGAGTAAGGACCCGCGCTACTTCGCCTACGCGGTGTTCGGTTCCCAGAAGGTGAACATTGGGAACGGCACGGTGACAGTCCTCACCGACAGCTACACCTCCAGTGAAGGCGGCTACGGCGGCGGCAACATCGCCTGGAGCGGCGACATAGGCACAAACGCGACGGGCGCAAACGCGGTGGAGATCCTTCCTCAAGGCACCGTGAACGGGAGCATCAGCGTTGGTGCAGGCGCGACGGACCCGAGCGCGTGTGTGAACAACAAGGGCACCATCAACGGGACCATCTCCGCTCTGCCTGTGCAGAACCTGCTGCCCAGCATTGGCGCGATCCCGGCCGGCGTGATCGAGCTGGGCGACGTGTGGTTGGAGGCCGATCAGGTCCTCACCCTGAACGAGGGCAGCTACCACATGACTGACCTGGACATCTTCGGGAATGCGACAGTCGTCTGCAACGGCAAAGTGGTGATCTATCTGGACGAAACATCGGATGTGGCGACCCCTGACATCCGCATCGGCGGCAATGGCATTGTCAACACCTCGCAGATCCCAGCCAATCTGGCAATTTACTGCAAGGATGACGTGACCAAGATCGCCATCAGCGGCAACGGCGCCTTCTACGGCGGCATCTACGCGCCGAACGCGGACATCACTCTGAACGCGGGCACTGTGTATGGGTCTCTAGTAGGGCGGACAGTGACCCTGAACGGGGCCAACGCCAACGTCCACTACGACGAGGCGCTGCGGGACAACTCGAACCCGCGAGCGATCATCCGCTCCTGGCAAGTGCTATAGAAGATCCGCGGCCGGGGCGGGGCAGGAGGTGGCCTCCCGGTCGCTAGCGGCGGCTGCGTAAGCATCCGAAGGGAAAGGAGGTTGGTCGGAGGGTAGGTCGTTCCATCGGCTCTGCTGCCTCCTTGAGTTGGGGCGACCGGCGGCGCCCGGGAAGTGGTCACCTGACCCACCCGGGCGCCGACCTACGCCTGTGCCCTTGCTGGACCCCCGGGCCAGCCCTGGCCGCCCGTCCCTCTCCTGCGCGAGGCCTCAGAACTCCTGGAGCAGGGATAGTAGTTTGCGATCCAGCTTGTGACCGTGGAAGTCCTGGTACGCCACGTCTGCCCGGTCGGAGTCGAGCACTCCGAAGCCGCCGCGGAAGTTCCAGAGCGCATACCCGATGCCGTTGCTGGTCAGGATATCCAGTACATCCCGCAGCCAGGAGAGCACGACTGGGTGAGGCGTCCTGCTGAACGCCCCTCCCTCACCGCAGTGTACCCCCACCCCCTGCTTGGCCAGCTCGACCCAGGGTCGGTAGTGCTCCTCCAGCGCGGCGCGGTCCCACCGCTTGCCCCACTCCGTGTGATCCGGCCAGACCGGCTCGGGCCAGTTCTCGCCCCCGACCCAGGAGGCCTTGTAGTGGCTGACGCCCATGGGCGTGTAAGCGCGGCAGCTCTGTGCGATGCCCAGGTCCTTCAGCTCCGGGCAGGGGATGTTGGCCCAGCCGATGCCGTCGGCGATGATCAGGCGCTCCGGGTCCTCTTTGCGGATGGCGGCGACCGCGGCGCGCACCACGCGCTCATGGTCGTCTCTCGACATGTGCTCTCCGACTGCGCCCGGCTCGTTGACCAAATTGAAGGAGAGCTTGGCTGACGGGATGCCCTGGTAGCGCCTGGCGAATGCCGCCCAGTGGAAGCAGAAGGCATCCAGCGCGGCCTGGTCCTTCCACAGGTTGAAGGGCTCCCTGCGCTCTGCATTCACGCTGTACCCAGGGCCGCGGTGGAAGTTGAGGTTCACGTGCACCGTGTGCTTGCGGCCCAGCTCGACCGCGCGGTCCACCTTCGCCAGGCCCGCCTCCGAGAGCTTCACCGGATCGTCATCCTCGATCCAGAGCGTGTAGCACATCGGCAGGCGCACGAAGTTGAAGCCCCAGTCCGAGATCCAGCGGAAGTCCTCCTCCCGCCAGTTGCCATCACTTCTTACCGTGAACATCTCCAGCAGGTTGAAGCCCCGCCAGCGGGGGAGTACCGTCTGACTCGCCACTCGCGCCTCCTGTCTCCGCGACGATCCTGCCTCCGACCTCCGGCAGCCCCACAAAGACGAGGCGGCCACCGTCAGGCCCCCCAGCGCGGTCTGCCTCAGGAACTCCCGACGCGTCATTGCCCTCTCCTCCCCTGTCCAGTCTCTGTTCTTCTAGAGGCCGCGTGAGTCTCCTCTACCCACACGTTGACCGCAACCATGGGCAGCGGCCGGAGGGATGAAAGGACTGACCGGTGGGGCGGAGAAGCAGCCGCTTCAGTCCTCACGAGGAGTGGCGCGATGGCTGGGCTCCGCAGCGAGAGCGTGAACCTCTGCGGGGGCGACGCGGCCCTCTGGCAGGCCGATCCGCCGCGGGCAGCGGCCCTGCACGCGCCAGGCCTTCGCGACCGCTCGCCGATCACACTCACGCTGACTGGTCGGGGCATGTGGAAGAGCGCGCCCCGCCATGTGGAGCCGGACCACCCATACCTGCTGGAGTGCGATCTCAAAGGGGTGGGGCGCATCGGGCTGGTCTGGGTAAGAGAGGGCAGGCCACTCCGGCAGGCTGAGACAAGCGAGTCCAGCGCGCGTCAGGTGTGGCGTTCGCCAGACGCGACGCCGCAGTTGGCTCAACTCAGCGCGATCGGGGAGGCGTGGTCAGAGGCGGTGACCGCCCAAGGCTGGCGGCGGGTGGCCGTCGCCGGGACGAGTCCCTGCCAGGCGAATCGGGTGCAGGTGATCCTGGAGTCGCTCGGCGAGGGCGAGACGGCGTTCGACTCTCCCTACCTTGACGGGCTCGGGGCGATCCCGGTCGAGATCGTGCTTCCCGCGGGATTCCATCCCCAGGGCAGCAAGGTCGCCGTGGTCGCGGTCCGGGAAGCAGCCGCTGGCGGCAGCTTCGAACTGGTGGCGGCAGAGCGGGTCGCGCTATCTGGGCGGCTGCGCCGCTGGGGCGAGTATATCTGGGGCCGGGAGTACTGGGAGGCGGACTTCAGCGATCTCAAGGAACCTGGCGCATTCCGGCTGCGCGTTCTGTTCTCGGATGGGCGGAGCGCTGTCTCGCCCGAGTTCCTCATCAGCGCCGACCTCTACCTGGACCTGCCGAATCTGACCCTGACCTGGTACCACACCCAGCGCTGCGGGGCCGAGGTGGCCGGGTGGCATCCCGCCTGCCATCTAGATGACGCGCTCCTCGGCGAGAGCCGCAACCGACCGCTAGGTCCTGGGGGAGAGTGGACGATCACCGGCGAGGCCGACCTCACCGGAGGCTGGCACGACGCGGGGGACAACCACAAGTACATCTGCTGGGCCTGCACGGCACTGTGGGCCCTTGCCCGGCTCCAGGGGGTCCAGAAGGCCGACCTGCGCACGCTGGGAGGTCCCTTGCCAGATCCACTCGCCGAAGCCTGCTGGGAGGCGCGGTTCTTGCTCAAGGCGGCGAGCCCCGATGGTCTCTTCCCCTTCGGAGTGGTCTCCCGCTTCGGCTGGATCAGCGGCCCGTGTGAGCGCGAGACTGATAACCTCCGCGGCACCGGCGACGAACGCGCGCTCCCGCCGCCTCACGAACGGATCTGCGATATCCCCAGCTATGGGCCGGTCCCCACCTCCGCGCTGGTGGCCAGCTCGCTGGCCGACCTGTCGCTCGCCCTCCGAGAGCATGACCCAGAGTTCGCTCACTGTCTCCTCAGGGCAGCGCGGACCACCTGGGACCACTATCACCAGGCCGAGCCGCCGGATGCCGAGTTTCTCCGCTGGCACGCCGCGTTCGCGCTCCTCGACGCATCGCTGCTTCGTCATCAGCCGAGCGCCGGGCTGCGCGGTGACCTGGAGGGCCGGATCGCTCTGATCGTCGCCCAGCAGAAGCCGGAGGGGGTCTTTCCATTCCCTCGGGAATGCTCGGACTACCGGGAGCAGGTGCTCGGCGTCCCGCGAGAGCAGCGAGCCACGCTCCCCTATCTCTCACCGGCGGGAGCGCGCTACGCGATCTCCCATGAAGCTTGCGGGATTGACTACATCCCCGCGCCCTTCACCTATCTCCACGCGCTCTTGGATTACCTGGAGCTCTTCCCCGAGGGCCCGCAGGCAGAGGCAGCGAGAGCCGCGCTCGCGCGGGCGATGGAGCTGGCGCTCTGCTTGACGGAGGGGACCCCGTTCGGCCAGATGATGGAATGGACCTTCGCCCCCGACCCCCTGAACTTTGTCCACATGTTCCACGGGTACAACTGCTTCCTGCTGTCGCTCGCTGTGGTCGCGGCCCGGGCCGCGGCCGCGCTGAAGCGGTCGGAGCTACTCGCACTCGCGGAGCGGCAGATGCAGTGGGTCTTGGGGCGCAATCCCAGGGCCACCAGCCTGGTCTGCGGCGTGGGGCACAAGCAGTTGGGGGTTTACCACACCGGCCTCTGCCACCAGCCCGGCCATCGCACCGGCGAGCAGCCCGGAGGTGTGGTGAACGGGTTCGTCTCGATGGGCGCACCCCGGATCTCCTACTCCGGCCCGAACTACCCCTGGGACTTCCCCTACCTAGACATTCGCTCACCCGCGGAGGAGGCCGCCTGGCACGGGATAGATGCGGACTGGTGGACGAACGAGACCTGGGTGCCCAACTGCTCCTGGTTCATCCTCGCCGGGGTGGCCCTGCATCGGGCCCTGGGGGAGACATGAACTCGCCCAGTATCAGGCCGGCCGCCAGCCGGCCGCATCGCTGCCAGGCAGGTCGGACCTCGGGCATGTGCGCTGCCGACCGCGCGCCTGCCCACTACTCCGCAACACTAGCGACAGACTGGGAGGAGCGATGGCGAGAGGAGAGGTGAGGTGACTGAAGTGGAGTTGCTGGAAAGCGCCCCTGAGCGGATCGCCCGACACCGGCAGGCGGACGGCGAAGTCCGCGTGGTGGACGGTGAGGGCAAGCCTGTGGCCGGCGCGCGAGTCCAAGTGGAGCAGGTGCGCCACGCTTTCCTGTTCGGCTGCAATGCCTTCCCGGTGCTCCACTGCGATGATGCGGAGAAGGAGGCGACCTACCAGCGAGAGTTCGCCGCGCTGTTCAACTACGCCACGCTCGGCTTCTACTGGGGCGGCTATGAGCCTGAGCCTGGCCGCACCAGGGAGGCCCAGCTCAGGGAGCAGGCGCAGTGGTGCCAGCGCCGGGGCATCGCGGTCAAAGGCCATCCGCTGGTCTGGCACGAGGTCTATCCGAAGTGGGGCCCATCTGACCCGGACGAGACGCGCGGCAAGCTCCACGCCCGCGTGACTGAGATCGTGTCCGGCTTCGCCGGCCTTGTTGACCGCTGGGACGTGGTGAACGAGGCGACCGTCTCCCACCAGTTCGAGAACGGGGTGGGCCGCTGGGCGAAGCGCGACGGGGCCGCGGCCCTGGTAGGTGAGGCGCTGCGCTGGGCCCGCGCGGCCAACTCAGAGGCGACGTTGCTCTACAACGATTACAACATCTGGCCGCCGGAGCTGCCCTGCGCCGAGCTGGTCGCCCAACTCGTGCAGGCGAACGAGCCAGTTGATGCCCTGGGCCTGCAGAGTCACATGCACAGTGGAGAGAGGCCGCTGCCGCTCTTCTGGGAGGTCTGCGAGACCTACGCGCGTTTCGGCAAGCCACTGCACTTCACTGAGACCACGGTGCTCTCGGGAGAACACGGGTGGATGCTGCCGGGGCCATGGCGGACTACCCCGGAGGGCGAGGCCCGGCAGGCCGAGTACGTGGGGAAGCTTTACACCCTCCTGTTCTCACACGCGGCAGTGGAGGCCATCACTTGGTGGGACTTCAACGATGGACAGTGGCAGGGAGCGCCGGCCGGCCTGGTCCGCGAGGACCTGACTCCCAAGCCTGCTTACGAGCGCTTACTTGAGCTCGTGAAGGGTGAGTGGTGGACTCGGCAGCAGGCGCGCACCGATGACGCAGGCGCGGCGCGATTCCGCGGGTATCTCGGGCACTACCGAGTGACGGTGACCACCCCCTCGGCCAGCGTGACCGAGGAGGTGGGCCTCGCAAAGGGTGCACAGGCGCACACCATCGTGCTGAGGTAGGTGCACGGGCGCACGGCAGGCGGAACCGGCGCTGTCCTCGAACTCAGAGCTGGAGAGGTGAGCGACGGAGTGGCGAAGCGCGGACAGCGTCGCGCGGTCACGGCTCGCGCAGTCGTCATCGGGCTGGCGCTCACGCCTCTCAACGTGCTGTTCCTCGTCAACGCCACTTGGACCGTGGGGGGGTTCACTGGCTCCGAGAGTCTCTTCCTCAACTCTGTCGCTCTTCTCTTCCTGCTCACTCTCGTGAACCAGTGGCTCAAGCGCAGCCGAGTGCCCTGGGCTTTCGGGCCGGGCGAGTTGCTCACGCTCTACCTGATGCTCGGCATGAGCACCGGCCTGACCTGTGGCGTCTGGGACTTGGGCGGATCGCTGGCCTCCACGATCACCTACCCCTTCTGGTCGGCCACCGACTCGAACAACTGGCGGGAGCTGATGTGGCCGCACCTGCCCACCTGGCTCTCTGTGCAGGACCGGGGCGTGCTCGAGGGCTTCTATACCGGCCGCTCCACTGCGTACACGCCGGAGGTGGTGCTGGCGTGGGCGAAGCCGGCGTTCTGGTGGACGCTGGTGATGGGGACGGTGATGTGGGTCTGTCTCTGTCTCAACTCCATCGTGCGGCGGCGCTGGGAGGACGAGGAGAAGCTTCCTTTCCCCATCACCACCTTGCCGGTGCAGCTCGCAGACGAGCGCTTCGGGCTGCTGGGTAACAAGGTGTTCTGGCTCGCCGCGGCCGTGTCCGCCGGCCTCGGTGTGTGGAACACCCTGGTCAGCCTGGTGCCCAGCCTACCGGGCATCCCCTTGGGCTACGACTACACCACCTATGTGGAGAACCGCCACCCCTGGGACTTCATCCGATACCGAGGAGTCGAATGGGGGCCCTGGTCCCTGGGACTGTGCTACCTGATGCCTCTCGACCTCGCCTTCTCGCTGTTCGTTTTCGACCTGTGCTGGACCGGCGAGTACGTGGCCTCCGGGTACTTCGGCTGGTCCACCAGCCCCTGGTCCGGGTTTCCCTACGGTGAGCAGCAGACCGCGGGTGGCTTCATGGCCTTGCTTGTCGCCGCTGTCTGGCTCGACCGCCGCTACCTTCTCCAAGTGCTGAGGAGGGCGCTGGGCTTGAGGTCGGTCCTGGAGGAGGAAGGTAAGGAGGCCTTCAGCTACCGGACCGCGGTGCTGGGTGCCGTGGGCGGGGTGGGCGTCCTGTGGTGGCTGTTCCACCGGGGCGGAATGCCGGCCTGGGCGATCGCGGCCTTCCTCAGCACGTACTTCCTGATGTCGCTGGTCATCTCCCGCCTGCGGGCCCAGCTCGGCCCTCCCACACACCAGCTCTATGGCGCAATGCCCAACTGGGTCTTGCCGACGCTGGCCGGCAGCCGGCTGCTGGGCCCGAAGACCATGGGCATGCTCCTGATGCTTCGCCCTTACCTCCAAGAGCAGCGCAACAACCCCACGCCGCTGCAGCTCGAGGCGCTCCGCATGGCCGAGGGCGGGAGGATGGAGCGGCCACGGATCGCCCTGGTGCTGGCGGTGACCGCTCCTCTGGCCATGCTCTGCTACTTCTGGGCCACCATCCATCTCGGCTACCGCCTGGGACTCGGAACTGGGAACACCCAGGTCTGGCAGATGGCGGTGGCAAGATGGGGGGCCGAGGGGCTGAACACGGAGCTGCGCTATCCCTCTGACGTGAACACCTCCGGCAGCATGGCGATCGGCTTCGGCCTGGCCTTCACTCTCGTTTTGACCTTCTTGAAGCTGCGATTTCAGTGGTGGCCACTGCACCCTGTGGCCTATCCCATCGCCATCGCCTCGACCATCCAGTCCATGACTCCCGCCATCCTCATGACCTGGCTGTTCAAGGCCCTGCTGCTGCGCTACGGCGGCCTGCGAGCTCACCGCCGGGCGCTTCCCTTCTTCCTGGGGCTGCTGGCAGGGGCCGCCGCGGTCGCCGCGCTCCAGCGGTTCTCGTTCATGCTCTTGGGCATCAACAGGTAGGCCGCGGGCAGCGCGAGAGCCGAGTGGCTCAGTTCACCAGGGGAAGTCCTGACGCCGGTACACCTGGGCTCCCCAGTCCAGATCTTCAGGAAGCAGGAAGCAGCCGCCGCCGCTTGGCTGGAGTCTCCCTCCACCGTGCAAGAACTCGGCGAGCGCGCGCTGGAAGCCTGTCTTCCGGGGAGCCACGGCGATGTTGTCAGGCACCTCGCCGAAGACCCGGCTCAGCAGGTAGCGCGAGTCCAGCGGGATGGGGAAGAGGTAGAACTCGCGCTGGAAGCGCACGATGTTGGAGCTGGCCGGGAGGAACTGCTCGATCTGCGCGTTGAGCAGCCACGAGCCACAACAGAAGACGTCGAAGGGCCTCTCTGGGAAGTGGCGCGGGAAGAACTCCATCGCCCTCTGAAACGACTCGCCGCAGAGGCGGTGATCGAGAGGCCCGCCGGCGGGAATGTGCAGGTTCAGGGCCGGCTGCCCAGGGGCCAACACCTGCTCCCACTCCGAGGCGAGCAGCCGAACCTCCTGTGCCAGCGCGCGCCCTGTGGGCAGGATGGGATTGGCGATGATCGCCTCATCGGTGGCAACCAGGCGCGAGGTCCAGGCCCCGGGCTCATCAGGCTGCGACGCGTCGCGCCCGCCATTCGCCTGGAACCGAACCCCCTTTTCCGCTATGGCCACGACGGTGCGCGCCCCTAGGTGTCGGAAGGCGCGGAGGGGATAGCCGAAGGTGGCGAACTGGAACTGGAGCCTGACCAGCCGATAGATCTCGCCGCGAATGTGGTTCGCCAGCCAGCCCACATTGTAGGGAGTCAGCCCCCAGGGCGAGTGAGGATGCTGGCGCCTCTGCACCTCCAGCCAGAGCTTCACGTCCAACACTGTGTCACGCACCACGTCAGCAGGCACCGCGTGGGCGCGATGGATCGCCTGCATATGCGGCAGGCCGGAGAGGAGCACCAGCAGGTAGAACGTGCCCGCGTCATCCTGGAGCGCCCCCTCCAGGGAGGGCCATCTGAACATGTCCTCGCGCGAGTAGCTGGTTGAGAGCACCAGGCAGTGATGGAAGTGCCAGGCCAGGGCGCTCAGCGCTGAGCAGCTCGCGATCCGCCGGCCGAAGGGAGTCGCCACTTGGGCGATCTCTTTCGGCAGGTAGGCCTCCTGGCAAGCCCACGCGGTGTGCTCGTCCGCCAGGAAAGGAAGCTCGCCCTGCGGCATCGCCCGCTGCGAGCACTCCCATTCACGTGAGAGCAGGGCGGCGCTCTCTTCCAGGCCGAGCCGGTTGACAACGTCCTCAAGCTGCACTTCCAGAGCACTCCTCGGTCTGCGGGAGACGGGGAGATGAGCCAGGACACCTGCCAAGGCCGAGCCCAGTCAGGTGATTGGCTTCGACCACTCGGTGAGGCTGTGTCTGCGCTTGAACCCGGCGCGCTCATAGGCGCGGAGCGCGGGAGCGTTATCCAGCCCAGTGCTGATCAGCGCCTCTGACGCGCCCCACTGGCACAGGTGCTTCAGGGCGAGCTTCACCAGGGCAGTGGCCAATCCCCGGCCGCGGTGCGCCTCCTCGCTGCGCACTGGCCCCAGTTGTCCGATCACGCCCCCGGCAGGGGCCCTGAGATGTGGGTACAGCCTGCCGCCACACGTCGCCACCTCGCGCCCTCCGGACACGGCCGCGAGCCGGAAGGGGCGGGCCTCGAACTCTGGGTCAGCATCGGCCTCGACGATGGCGTAGTCAAGTGGGACCTGTGCATGGGCGGCACCGTGGGAGAGGTCGGCAGCCATGAGCACCTCGGACTGGCTGATGCTGAATCCCGCGCGCACGAAGGCCTCGGTGCCATCGCTGGCCCAATGCGGGTGGTAAGGCTCGAGGCCCAGCAGGTAGCCCCCGTAGAATCTGCCCGACTGACACGTGGGGCCGCACAGCCGCCCCACTCCCGCGGCCCGGGCTCGCACCTCCGCTTGGCCGAGCAGCCAAACACCCTCCTCCACCGCGCCCGGCGCCATCGCCAGGAGATGCGCGAAGTGCTGCTTTCCGGCCGCCTCGCCATGCAGGAAGGCGCGCGGCAGGCCGTCGCGGTAGGCGACCAGCATGTTCTCCGGCTGGAAGGATCCCCTCAGCGTTCTCCAGTGAGCGAGCAGTTCATCGCCAACTGGCCGACAGTAGGGCCAGCCAGCGGTGTAAGCGTTGATGAGATGGACCGCGTCGCCTTCGGTTGCTGGGCCGAAGGGTCTCAGCTCGAGCCCGGTTCTGATGGCGATAACCCGGGCGCACAGCTTCCCAGGGGCGGAAGGAGCAGGCCGCCTCAGCATCACCCTCGGGTTGTCCACGATGAAGGTGCGGATCAGCTCATCGCTGATGCCCTTCTCCCGCAGCTTTGGTATCGCATACCGGAACAGGAAGGCCGGCGTGCGGCGAGGGCACTCGTATTCGGTGGACATGATGTCCATGCGGTTGTCGGCCACCACCAGGGAGTAGTCAATGGACATGAGCACGGCGTTGCCAAAGCCGCCCTCGACGAGCCGCACCACCCTCATGGCGAGAGCATCCTGGTCAACGAAGTGCTGGATCCCCCAGCAGGTGAAGATCAGGTGGCCGCCGGCCACGGCGACGTGCTGGCACTCCTGGTCATCCTTCGCCAGGTCCGCGTGGCCCAGGTAGAGTCGCGCCGGATCTGCGCCCGCCTCAACCAGGAGATCGAAGTGGCTCCTGACCGAGCTGCAGGAGTGCGTGGTGATCGCCGCGCCGGTGGCCAGGGAGGCGAGCGCGGCGGCGCGAAACACCTTCCTGTCTTCCTCTGACTGGCCGGGATCATTGCCGGCCACCTTGATCATCCAGGCTTTGGCGTCTGCGCCAGTCATCGTCTCGGTGAGCTCGCGCACAAACAGGTCGGCCAGCTCCTCGGCCGACTTATCTTTGACCCACTGAGGCCTTCGCCCCTCCAGGTAGAAGCCAGTGCTTGCCACCACGTTGATGCCGGTGTCGCGGCTCAGGCGCTGCATCATGGGCACACACCGCATCATGCCAATCGGGGTCACCTCCACAATCGTGCCCACCCCGTGGGATTGTGCCTCGCGGATGGCCTCGCGCTGGATGCGCTCGAACTGGAGCAGATAGCCGGCGGGTGGCTCGAGCGCCTCGGAGATCCCTCTGAAGGAGGGGAAGTGCTCGTGAGGCATGATGATCCCGAGGCCGCTGAGGGCGACCGGGCCCAGCACTGTCTCGACGTGTGGATCGCTCATGGGACATGCTCGCGGGGGAACTGGCACCGTGGCGTTCGTCGCGGTCACTCGCCGCTCCTCTCGGGGCGGCTTGTCGCCACCAGACGTCAGAGCCGACACCGGCTGTCGGGCAGTCGGGAGCCACGGGCCGGTGGCCATCTCCCCCGAGCAGGTCGCACCTCCGGTCAGTCGTCTCGCGTCGGCGCCATCCGCAGACCTCGGCGAGATGCCAGAGTGGCGGTGGCGGCGGCCCAGAAGCCGAGTGCGATGAGGAACACCGGCCGCGGCCCGAGGACATGGCCGAGGGCCGCGCCAATGAAGGGAGCCGGTATGCCGCGGCAGGCCTGGAGGAAGGCGAACATGCCCGCGTAGGCCACGACCGCCTCGCGGGGCCCGAAGCGCATCGCCGCGTTCACATACCCAAGATCCCCACCGGCCATGGCGAACCCGCTCGCCGCGGCCGCGATCAGCAGCACCGGGACGCTGCGCGCGAGCAGGTAGGTGATCGGCGAGATGGACATCACCGCGATCACCAGGAGCATGAGCCGGAACGGCCCCCGTCGGTCGAGCACCCGGCCCCAGCACAGGTATCCCAGCATGCTGCAAGCGGAGGCCATGGTGGCCAGATAGCCGACCCAGTGGGGACTGATCCTGAGCACGTCCACCTGGAAGATCGGTATCACCGGCCCCATGATGAGGTTGCCGAAGCCGTAGAGGTAGAAGCAGGTGGAGTAGAGTCCGAAGACTCGGTCGCCTCGAACGGCCCTGAGGCTGTCCATCAGCCGGACCTCCGGAGGCGATGGCTCCTCGGGGTGGGCGGGCACGCCTATCCGGGAGAACGCGGCGGTCGCCAGCAGGCCCACCAGTGCGGCAACCGGGAACACCCAGCGGAAGCTGACCCGCTCCAGGAACATGCCGCCCACCAGAGCGCCCACTATGGTGCCGCCGACTGCGAGCACTCGCACCCATCCCATGAGCTGTCCTCGGCGCTGCGCCGGGTAGGCATCGCGGATCACCGCGGCGTAGGCGGGGGCGCCCAACGCGGTGAGCGCATTGGCGACAAAGCAGATGGCGATGTAGACAGGGGCGAGGACCGCCGCGGGCATCAACAGATAGCAGGACCGGCCGGCCGCCACCGGCCAGACGGCATGTGGCAGTTTGGTGCGATGGCGGATGTGGTGGGCCATCAGCGGGTTGAAGAGATTGCCCACCGAGGCGGAGGCGCTCAGCAGCGCGATCAGGAAGGCGGAGGCGTGCAGGTCGCGGCGGGCGATCACCCCGAGGAATGGGAAGAGTGCGCCGGAGGCGAGTCCGCCCAGCGCTCCCGCGGCGGCGTCCCAGGGCAGAGCGTGTCGGACTGGTCTAGGGAGGTCTGGCCAGAGACGCATCGGTTGGCACGCACCCGCGGCTGGAAGCCTTCTCCCCAGGGCGCTTGCTCTCCTGCCCCGCGCCCTCTTCACCCGTGCTGCAGCTAGCTTGCCAGGCAACCAGGCGGCGGGCGGCCCGGGCTAGTCCCGCAGGTCGGCGAAGAGGATGGTGGAGATGTAGCGCTCTCCCGTGCTCGGATGGACGGTGACGATGGTCCTGCCCGCGTTCTCAGGCCTCTTCGCAAGCTGCACCGCGGCCCAGGTGTTTGCGCCGGAGGAGATGCCGCACAGGATCCCCTCCTCGCGAATGATCCGGCGAGCCATCGCCACCGCCTCGTCGTCAGTGACCGTCATCACCTCGTCCACCACCGACATGTCGAGCACCTCCGGCTTGAAGCCCGCCCCGATGCCCTGGATCTTGTGCCGGCCCGGCGCGCCTCCCGAAAGCACCGGCGAGGCGGCCGGCTCCACGGCGATCAGCCGCAGGTGAGGAAGGCGCGGCTTCAGCGCCTGCCCCACCCCGGTGAGGGTGCCGCCGGTGCCCACCCCGGCCACGAAGATGTCCAGCTTGCCCCGCGTGTCTCTCCAGATCTCCTCCGCGGTGGTCTCTCGATGGACCTTCGGGTTAGCTGGGTTCTGGAACTGCTGGGGCATGAAGCCATTGGGGGTCTCGGCGAGCAGCTCCTCAGCGCGCGCCACCGCGCCTCGCATCCCCTCCGCGCCTGGGGTGAGCACCAACTCCGCCCCAAAGGCGCGCAGCAGGGCGCGCCTCTCCAAGCTCATCGTCTCAGGCATGGTCAGGATCAGCCGATAGCCTTTCGCCGCGGCCACCATCGCCAGCGCGATGCCGGTGTTGCCGCTGGTCGGCTCAATGATCACGCTCTTGCCAGGCGCGATTCGCCCCTCCCGCTCCGCCGCCTCCACCATTGACCAGCCGATCCGGTCTTTCACACTGCCAGCGGGGTTAGAGAGTTCGAGCTTGGCGAGCACGCGCGCGGGCGCGCCGTCAGTGACCCGGTTGAGCTGCACCATCGGCGTGTTCCCGATCAGCTCGAGAATGCTCCCTGCGATCCCCGCCATCAGCACCTCCCACTCGCGCAGATCCGCTTGTGGCGGCCCGATCGCCGCCGCTTCCACCCCGTGCCAAGCCCCAGGCTAACTGCTTGCTCGGAGCCGCGCGGGCCGCTTGCGCCGATGGCATGGGTTCTGCTCTCTCTGCCTAGCTCCTGTCGCGAAGCGCTGGCAGGCGGAGAGCGCGCAGGGTTACCTTGTGCCATAGGACGAAGGTCCACCCATGCTTGTTCGGGCAGAGTGACTGTGGTATAATCTATTGCCATGTTGTGGCACGGCACGGCAGGCCCTGGTCACTCCCGCGCGATGGCGGCGACTGGCATCGCGCTCCTCGTCTTGCTCTCCGCGGTGCTCGCAGTTGCCAGCTCTGAAGCGCAGTACGAGAGGACCTACCGCGCGCTCAAGGCCCTCGATGTGGTCAGCGGGGCCCACCTGGAGCAGGCGCGGCGCGCCGAGCCCGGCCGGCCGCTCCAGATCTCCGGCGTGATCCAGGGGCTGATGTCGAGCGGCGAGACGCGCTCCGTCATCGTCGAGCTGGTTGACAGGGCCACTGTGGAGGTCCAGTGCCAGGGCGACCACCCAGAGGTCAAGACCAGCAGCCGCGTGCGCTGCCTGGTGAAGCCGGCCGAGGCCTCTCCCTATTCGCGGCTCGACCTGGTTGATATTACCTGGGACAAGACGCCGATCGAGGTGCTGGCCCAGGCAGCGCGGGCGGCGATGAAGATGCCGGTGGAGGACAAGGAAGAGATCACTCGCTCGGCGGCCGAGCTCGCCCGCAGGACCGAGCCCTTGCCCACACGGGGCGGCGACTATGCGCTGATCTGCAAGCGGGCGATCTCCTACCTGAACCCGCGGCTCGCGGCTCGCGAGGTCTCGGTGATCGCCGACAGCATCCTGACCTACTGCGCTCGATACGGGATCGCGGATCCCTTCCTGGTGGTCGCGGTGATCGCCGCCGAGTCGCGGTTCAACCCGAAGGCGCGCTCCTATAAGGGCGCGGCTGGGCTCGGCCAGCTCATGCCGGCCACGGCTGCGGCGCACGGGGTGAACCCGTACGACCCTGTGGCCAACCTCGAGGTAGCCATCCGCATCATCCGGCGCAACTTGGACAAGTACGGCGGCGATCCACTCAGAGCGCTCGCCGCCTATAACGCAGGCACAGGCGCGGTGAAGCGCTATGGCGGCGTCCCTCCCTACCGCGAGACCCGCGACTACCTGTGGGCGATCTACGAGTACTGGTGCTGGTTGCACGGCACCAAGCCAGTGGCGCGGCCGCGCTAGCTTGAAGGCAGTCAGGCGCCTGCTTGCCTCTCCCGATGTCTCCACGGAGTGCCCGCCGTGATGGTTTCCATCCACGCGCTCACCGGCGCCGCGCTGGCTCGGCTCTGCCGCACCAGGACCCAGGCCTTCGCCCTCGGCTTCGCCTCCCATCTGCCGTGTGACCTCGCGCCCCATCGTGACCTAGAGGTGCCCCAGGAAGCGCTTCTCCTGGGAGTGGCCCTTGGCCTGGTGGCTGCAATGAAGGGGCCCAACTCGAAAGAGTTCCTCGGCGCCATGGGCGCGGCGGCGCCTGATATCGAGAACCTCATCGGCCGCGCCCTCAACATCCCCGACGCGCGTCTCCTCCTGCCCACCCACAGCGCCTACCACGGCCGAGAGATCCGCAGCCTGCGCAGCCAGGTCGCGCTCGCACTGGGCTGCCTGGCGGCAGTGGCCTGGCCGGGCCGCCCTCGTTGAGCGGCATGGGCCAGACGTGGTATCCACTCAGAGGTATGGCAAGCCGTCAGGAGCCCGCGCCTCTGCCGGCGTCGTTCTCTCACCAGCTTCAGGCCTTCCTCGATGGCCTGGTCGTCGAACGTGGCCTCTCGACCAACACCATCGAGGCCTACCGCCGGGATCTGCGGCAGCACCTGCTGTTCCTGAGCAGCCAGGGAGTAGGTGATCTGCCACAGGTGGAGGAGTCGCACCTCATCCTCTACCTGGGCCGGCTGCGGCGCGGGAACGCGGCCCCCGCGACAGTCATGCGGAAGCTCTCTGCCTTCCGCGCCTTCTACCGCTACCTGGTGCGAGACGAGAAGATCCCGGCCGATCCCACGGCCAACCTGCCCGCAGCGCGGCTGCTTCGTCGCCTCCCCTCCGTGCTTTCCATAGAGGAAGTCGAGCGCTTGCTCGCCCAGCCCGACGCGCGGACGCGGCGCGGCCTGCGCGATCGCGCCATGCTGGAACTGCTCTATGCCACTGGCCTGCGCGTCTCCGAGCTGGCAGGGCTGCGGCGGGGCGACCTCAACCTCGACCTGGGGCTGGTGCGCTGCCTGGGCAAGGGGTCGAAGGAGCGCATTGTGCCAGTGGGCAGGCCCGCTCTGGAAGCAGTGCGCGCTTACCTGGCGGCCAGGAGGGACGCCGCGCCTGCGCTCTTCCTGGGCAACAAGGGCCGCCCCCTCACCCGGGTGGCCCTCTGGCGGATCATCGCGCGCTCCGCCCGGCAGGCCGGCATCCGCGGCCCCGTCACCCCCCACACTCTCCGCCACTCCTTCGCGACCCACATGCTGGAAGGCGGGGCCGACCTGAGGGCCATCCAGGAGCTGCTTGGCCACGCCAACATCGTCACCACCCAGATCTACACCCACGTCTCTGTGGACCGGCTGCGGGAAGTCTACCGGGCCTACCACCCGAGAGCGTGAGCCTGGCTGCCCCGGGCTCGGCCGGGCAGGGGCTCATCGCCGGCCGGCGAAGGTACCTGCGGCCCTGCCGTGGAGGGAATAGTGAATCGCTTCCGCCTGGTGCGCCTGCTGCGCACTCTGTCTTCGGAAATCTACCTTGTCTGGGACGGCGACCGCCGGGTGGGCCAGGTGGACCTGCATTACGCCGACAGCGCGGTCCAGGCCAACCTCTTCCTGGAGGCCCCTCTCGACGAGGAGGAGCGACAGGAACTCTTCGGGCAGCTCGACGACGACATCGTCTCCTCCTACCTGCCCAGCTTCGAACGGGACCAGTTCATCATCACCGTGTTCATCGGCCAGGAGATAGACTCGTTCAACTACCCGCCGACTTCTGACGAGGTGGGCGAGAACTGACTTACCCCATTATGTCGCAGGCCGCCAGCACTGCTCCGCCTACGCCGCCTCGACGCCGCAGCCGGGCCTGGCTCCAGGCCCTTCCCTTCCTCCTCCCCAACCTGCTGGGCTTCCTGGTCTTCACCCTCCTCCCTGTGCTCGCGTGCTTCGGGCTGAGCCTGACAGACTACCGGCTTGCCCCCATCACCGGCCTCAGCGAACTGGGAGAGCAGATGCCGTGGGTGGGGATGGGCAACTTCGCGCGCCTGCTCGGCTGGCACTCAGAGGGCGGCCGGCTGGTGGCCAATGACGCCGAGTTCTGGCGCTACCTGGGCAACACGCTCTTCCTCATGCTGGGTATCCCGCTGAGCATCGCGGGCTCGCTGCTGCTGGCGCTGCTGCTCAACCAACGGCTCCGCGGCATCACCCTGTTTCGCACCATCTACTTCCTGCCAACCGTGTCCTCGGCAGTTGCGGTGGTGATCGTATGGAAGTGGATCTTTCATCAGCAGCCCAATGAGATCGGACTGCTGAACAGCGTGCTGATGAGCTTGGGCCTGCGCCACCCACCCAACTGGCTGGGCTCCATGGCCTGGGCGAAGCCGGCCTTCATCATCATGACTCTCTGGGCCGGGGTGGGCGGCTACAACTGCGTGCTCTACCTGGCCGGGCTCCAGGGCATCCCAGAAGAGCTTTACGAAGCCGCGGCCCTGGACGGCGCCGGGGCCTGGACGCGCCTGCGCCACATCACCTGGCCCTTGCTCTCGCCCACCACCTTCTTCGTGGTCACCATGAGCATCATCGCCGGCATGCAGGGCAGCTTTCTGTTCACCGCCGCTTTCCTGATGACCGGGGGCGGCCCGGCCGGAGCTACCACCACGCTGATGCTCTACATCTACAACTACGCCATCTCCTGGCACCAGCTCGGCTACGCCGCGGCCATAGCCTGCGTGCTGTTCGTGCTGGTCTTCGGGTTCACACTCATCAACTGGCGCTACGGCCAGCGCCTGGTGCACTACGAATGAGCGCGCGGACCGCGAGATCAGCATACTGGCGCTCCCTAGCCATCAGGGTTATCGCCTACTTGGCACTGGCCGCGGTCGGCGTCACCATGCTGCTGCCCTTCGCCTGGATGATCTCGACCTCGCTGAAGGGCCCCGCGTACGCCATCGAGTTCCCACCGCGGTGGATACCGAGCGAGCCCGCCACGGTCGAGGCGGCCGGGCAGAGCTGCCGGGTGGCGGGAGTGCGGGGCGATCCGGCCTTGAGGGTGGCGGTCGTGCGGTACTCGCCAGAGGGAGTGCAGACACAGGTGCTGTCTCCCGCCCCGCGCGCCGGAGAGCGACTGGTCCTGCCCGAGTCGCGCCTGGCACCTGTCCGCCAGGTGCGGCCGCACTGGGAGAACTACCGGGAGGCCTGGAGAGCTCAGGGCGTCAAGGTGCGCGACGCCTTCTTCGGGCTGGCGCAACAGGTGGATGGCTTCCTGGTGTTCTACGCGAACTCCATCATCGTCAGCATCTGCGTCACTATCGGCACCGTCTTCACCAGCTCACTGGCGGCCTTCGCCTTCGCGCGGCTGCGCTTCCCGGGAAGAGACGCAGTCTTCGTCGGCTACCTGGCCACACTGATGGTGCCGGCGATCGTGATCATGCTGCCAGTGTATGCTCTGCTCAGCCAGCTGCGCATGACCAACACCTACACTGCGCTGATTTTGCCGGTGATGTTCTCGGCCTACGGGACCTTCCTGCTCCGCCAGTTCTTCATGACCATCCCCCGGGAGCTAGAGGACGCGGCAGTGATTGACGGCGCCTCGCCCTTTGCCGTCTATCGCCACATCATCCTCCCCCTCTCCAAGCCCGCGCTCGCCACCCTCACGACTTTCGTCTTCCTCCACTCCTGGAACGACTTCCTTTGGCCGTTGATGGTGGTGGACCGGCTTGCGCTCAAGACCCTGCCCATCGGGCTGGCGCATTTCCAGGACAGCTACACCACAGACTACCATCTGCTCATGGCCGCCTCAGTGATCGTGATGGTGCCAGTGCTGATCGTGTTCCTGCTGGGGCAGCGCTACTTCGTGCGGGGGATTGTGCTGAGCGGGATGAAAGGGTGATCTGCCGTGAGACAGAAGAGGCATGATCCACATCGCCATCACCGCAAACACCATGGGCGTGGCCAGCCCCAGCCGCGCCCGGGATCGGCTCCGGAGGACCTCATCCGCGAGGACTACCAGCGGATGCTCTACACCATGCGGCTGCGCACCACCGAGTCGGCGCGGGAGCTGATCCTGATGCAGTCGGTCGAAGGGCACGCCCAGATGGGACACGGCGCGTTCGCGGGTCGGCGGTTCCCCAACACCGAGATGGACGATGTGGTGGAGGCCCTCGCCGTGAACCCGCGCGCCGTCGGGAGCCACCGGCAGGCGCTGATCGGCGAGGTGGTCGCCTGGGCCGAGGACGCAATGGCGGGCCGAGCTGGCGATGTCCTGGTGGACGAGGAGGGAGATGGGCTGATCGGCTGCGGGCTCTTGCGCCACATCCCGGTCGAGCCGGTCGGGGTGCTGCGGGGGCTGTACCTGGGCGGCCTGCGGGATGATCCAGAGCTGAGGAAAGAGGTCGAGCGGCGCACCGGCGCGCGCATCGGCGGCGGGTCTTGCCGGTTCGTGGATACCCAGGTGATGCACCGCCTTGGGCTGGATGGCGAGCGGCTGGCGAAGGAGCCGCACGAGCACGAGATCGAGGCACTCCAGCAGGCGGGGGTCATCGTCGAGGACCCGGGCCCGGAGAGCCGGGGAGAGCGGATCCGCTACCTCTATGTCCGCCACCGGGTCGGCGGGGGCGCCTCGGATGACGCGGCCATCGTCGCCGCGGGGAAGCTGCACAACGTGAGTGCTGCGCTCGGCGTCTTCCTGGCCGATGCAATAGACACGCTGGAGAAGTTCGTGGTGGACTACGGCGACCAGGACCGCGACCTGGCCCTCTACATCCAGCAGAGCTTCGCCGATCTGGGCCTGACGGCAGAGGACGTCTATCGGCTGATCTGGCTGTGCGCGGTCCCGCCGGAGCAGAGAGCTGAGGTGCCCGACAGCTCGCTGCGGCACTTGCTGGAGGTTGACCGGGAGACCGATCAGACCGGGCTGGAGAGCCACCTCGCCTACCTGGCCGGCCGGCCCTACGCGCCCACCTTGCTGGCCTCGGAGGATGTACCCAACGATCGGTTCTACCGCTGGTTCGAGGCGCGGATGAAAGAGTGCCCGATCTGACCTTGCGGCGAACACGGCTGGCCGCCGATGGCGAGCCGGCGCTCACCTCGGCCAGGCAAGCGGCTCGGCCGGCAGTAGCGGCACCTCGGGCTGCGCTTCATCAGGCCACGTGATGGCAGGGGGCCGGGCCTTCTTGCCCTGGATCAACACGCGGTAGGCACCGAGGCCAGTGAGGCTAGTCAAGGCCTCGAGGGCCCGCAGGTTGCGCTCTCGCTCCTGCACCGTCGAGGTGGCGGCCACCTGCGCCATCATCCCCGCGATCCCCAGTCCTTGCAGGAGCTCGCGCTGCGACAGCTCAACCTGGGCACTGAGGCCGACCGCCTGGCCAGCGCTCACCAAGGTTGTGAAGTCAACCGGCGCGGCGATGTCGAGCAGCCCCGGCCGGTCGTAGGGATCGTCGGTCCAGCCCTGATACCAGAAGCACCTCAGCCCGCCCCGGGGCCCCGCCTGGGCGCACAGGTCCTCTGCCGACCCGCCGAAGTCTATGGTCACGAGATAACCTCGCCCGATTCGACCGGCCGCCTCCCCAAGCCAGTCGCGGGCGGCCAAGTTGACCTCGACCACGCTCCCGTCCGGCGGTGAGCTGGGAGCACCTCCGAGGTGACTGCGAAGTTCGGGCCGGGAGAGCGGGCCCAGCAGATCGAGGTAGCGGTCTGCGACCATGCCGACGTAGACCTCCCGCGGTTGGCGGCCCATCATAGTCACCCGATGAACCGGCAGCGCATCTACCACCTCATTCGCCACCACGCAGCCCGCTGGAGCAGAGGCCCTGTCGCTGGGAAGGACCCATTGCACTCGGTCAACCAGGTCAATCAGCCGCGCCTGCTGGAGCGCCCGCAGGAACGCGCTCCGCTCGATGATGCAGTACTGGAGAGCAGATGCGAACTCGTCACCGAGGCGCGGGGCGGCCTCGAGGATCTGGCGGCAGAGAGAGCCAGTGCCGGCGCCGTACTCGATGAGGGTGAAGCGACCGGGGCATCCGAGGGTGCGCCACATCAGCGCGCACAGCCGGGCCAGCAGCGCGCCGAACACTGGGTGCGTCTCCGGGCTGGTGAGGAAGTCGCCGCGGCGGCCCAACTGGGCGTGCGCCTCGTAGTATCCTCCCTCCAGCAGGTAGAGCGCGACCTCCATGAACTCGGCGAAGGCGATCCGGCCCCGGGCGCGGATGCGCCGACACAGCTCGGCTTCCACACGCGGGTCGCCGCGCGCGCGGGGCGCGGCGAGAGACAAGCGCGGTGACAGGCCCGTCATGACGGGCATGACTTCCTTGCCCTCTTGCCGCCTCCCTGCGCCCGCGCGTCAGCCAACTGCCGCGTCTCTTGCATCACCCTAACGACGGTGACGCAAGAGAGGGGGCACGGAGCGCCTGCAGGGCACTGCGCACGGCCGGGGCGTATCAGGCCCCGACGGGAGCCTCCGTCTCGGCGGCCTCAGCCGCACCCGATCTGCGGAGTCCGCCCTCAGCCCGGATCACGTGCCAGGCGGTCTCAACCAGTTTCCGGTTCCGGCTGCGGCTCTCTTGCTGCAAGCGCCGGTGGGCCTGCTCTTCCGTCAACTCCAGGCGGCGCATCAGGATGGCCTTGGCCCGCTCGACCGCTTTGCGCGACTCGAAGGACTCACGCAGCTCGATCAGCTCGCTCTTCAGATCCCAGAGGTCCCGGGCCCGGGCCGCTGACAGCCACACTGCGGCCACCAGTGCCTCGGGGGTGACCGGCTCGACTAGATGCACGAGGGCGCCGCTCTCCCGCGCCGCGCCCAGGCTTCTCGGGCAGGCCTGGGGGGTGAGCAGCACGAGCGCGGGGCCGCCGTGCGCGGCGATGCGAGCGAGGGTAGAGGCCGCGGGCAGGTCGGCCGATTCTGCTCTCAACAGAACCACTGCCGGACGCAGCTCGCGGACGCGATCATAGGCGCTCGCGTTAGTGAGAGGGAAGGGACGGACAGAGTACCCCGAATCGCGAAGCACGCGCGTCAGGTGGCGTGCGGCAGCGGGGCTGTCCGTCAGGACGGCGACGCGAATCGGCTCACGGGCTTGACCGAACCTCGACATGGGCTGCCCTCCAGAAAGGAAAGCGCCTTCCATCCCAACCGGGAGGAGGGCAGCCATTGCCCTGCGAGCCCTGGCCGCCGTGGCCAGGAAACCCGCGCGCTCTTTGCTTGCCTCACAGTCTAGCGCCGCGCCTGGCCGGAGGCAAGACCTGCATGGCCAGTTTCCGCGACATCCCACTAGGCTTCCCAGGCGACAGGCCTCGCAAAGCACTATCGCTCGGCGTGGGCCAGGGCGTCAAGAACGGGATGCGCAATCATGGGATCAACCCAAGGATGACAGCGGCCGAGGATGCGCGGCAGCTCGGCCTGGTACTCACTGCGCATCCTGCGCAGGGCTTGCTGGTCACCGTCAAGCCCTGCCAGTCGAGCTCGCGCCACACGCGCAGCTTGTCGAGCATGCAGGGCCACCAACTCCAGGCTGACGGCGACGACCGCCTCCCGCTCACGCCTTGCAGCCGCAGCGAACCGACCGGCCGCTATGTCCGCGAAAGAGATGAGCGCTTCCAGCTTGCGGCGCTCTCCCGGCCCGCCCCTCTCCAGGGTCCTGTGCTCATAGTCCGGCCCGAGGCGGTAGGCCTTGATCAGATGCGCAAAGTAGTCCTCAACGGCCGCGGCATGGCGACCGAAGGCGGCCTGCATGATCTGCTCGCGATGTGGGCGCGCCGGCAGGGCGCGGTTCCAGAGCGTGTCGGCCATAGCATTGGGCAGGTAAGGGAGCGGGTAGAAGGCGCGGAGGCACTGGCAGCTCATCAGTCCGTTGAGGCCCAGACCTTGGAGCGCCTTCACGTCGCGGGCCATCGTCGCTCCCACATCCTGGCCCAGCCCGTCCCACCAGGTGGCCCGCCACATGTGGTAGTCGAAGATGAAGCTATCGGGCGGGTTGACGCGTTTCCACAGCCGCGCCAGCCCCGCCGCCTGGCGATTCGTGCGAGGTGGAATGAACCGGTTGAGCGCCGGCCGGCTGAGGTCGGGGTCGCCGCCACACCTGGCATCATCAATGGCGTGCCGGTAGCAGCGGCTGATCGGGGCGTACATGAACACCAGGTTATCCGAGATGACGCCCTCGATCTCCGGCGGCCAGAGCATGTCCACATAGCCCAAGAACACCACCCTCGTCCGCAGTCCTTCCTGCTTCAACCGGCGGCCGATCTCGTCAACCAGCATCACGTACCAGTCGCTCGGAGATTTCGTGCGGCAGCCAGAGCACTCGCACTTGTTGTTGTAGGCATCGGACATCCACACATGCAGGAAGTCCACCTCCGGATGCCGGCGCGCGTAGCGCACTACCTCCTCGACGAACCTTTCGCGCACCTGTGGCTGAGAGTAGCAGAGCTCAGTGTTGATCGGCTGACCGCCCCACAGCTCCCGCTTGCCGTTCACCTCCGCCAGCCAAGCCCGCTTGTTCTCGGCGAGCTGATCCGCCCCGCAGTCTGACCAGTCCAGCCCCGGCAATCCCACCGCGTAGGCTGTCCAGCCGTGCCCCACCCGGTGGAGCATCATGCCGAGCGCCTTCACCTGCGCGATCACTCGCTCGTCGAGGGCAAGACAGTCGGCCTCGGACAGCTCTCGAGCCCGGGAGCTCTGGTCCATCTCGGGGCTCTCGTAGCCGCGCCGCCAGAACACGCCAGCATGGCGGAACTGGAGCTGGAAGGCGTTCATCTTCTTCTTCGCCATCCAGTCCAGCAGGTCGAGCACGTGCTCCAGGCGAGGCGCGCCCTCGATGCAGATGCCGCGGTGCCGGTAGCTCGCCTTCTCCCGGATCGCCCGCCTGGGCCATGGCAGAGTGGACCTCTTCGGAAGCAGCTCCCCTCCCGGCCCGGGCCGCAAGAAGACCGCACCGAGTTCCTCGAGCAGGCGATAGGCAGCGAAGAGCACACTGCGCGGGTTCGAGCCGGCGAGGAAGATCCTGCCTGCTCTGGGCACGATCGCCAGCGCGTCGTCCAGCTCATGCAGGTTAGGTAGCGCGCCCAGGCCGAGGCCGGCCAGTGCGTCGGCCTGGCCAAGGACGAGGTGCGCGTCGCTGTCCGGGGGTAGGGCCGCCAGCGGCGCCAGAGCGCGTGCGCGCAGCCTCGCCAGCTTCGGCAGGTATCGCGCGAGCTCCGCGGCCGCCCTGTGCACGGGCGCTGTGAAGCCGACTGGTTGAACCGAGATCGTTCCTGAGATGCGCATGCCAGTTCCCTTTCGAGCGCCAGTCCGAGCTGGTGCCAGAGACCTGGGCTCCGCGCGTGAGCTTCCTTCACCTGCGGCCCGCCACCTGCTGCCAGTGCAGGATCGAGGCGGCCGCTTGAGTATAGACAGAGGCGGTCGGGGCGGCTGATCGGGCCCGGCACGTCGCTCTCAGAGAGGCAGCCTCATGAGACGGCAGCCGCTTGCTGGGGTGTCCCCCCTCGGCTCACACCTGTGCCGAGAGCCGATGCCACTGATGGTCGAGCTCACGGTGAAAGGGCTGGATGCGAGGGCCCTCATCGTGCAGAAGCCAGCGTGACCTGTGAGTCGCGATGACAGTGGGGACGATGAAGCCAAGAGACATCTTCCTGCGGGCGCTCCAGAGAGGGGCCGTGGCGCGGCCCGCCACCGGCAGCGCCACCTCCGTGGTCACGGTTGACCTGATGCACAAGGTCGGCGTCTACTTCCCGGATGCTCACCTCGATGCCGAGAAGATGGCGCGGCTGGCTGCGGCCGGCTACACGGAGATCGGCTTCGACAATGTCATGCCCCTCTTCAGCATCTGGCACGAGTCGGCCGCTCTGGGATGCGAGGTGGACTGGGGGGAGGTGAACCGGATGCCGGTCTGCCGGAAACCGCTGCACGGAATCGAAGACAAGATCGCGCTGCCCGACGACCTGGTCGCGCGACCCGGCTGCAAGGTCCCTCTGGACGCCTTGACGATACTGAAGCGGACCTATGGCGATGACATCGCCATCGTGGGCAAAGTCTTCGGCCCCTGGACCCTGGGCTACAACGTGTTCGGCGTGGAGGAATTCCTGGTCAACACCCTCCTCAATCCCGATGCGATCAAGCGAGCGATCGCCACCCTGAAGGAAGTGACGGTGAGATTCGGCCTGGCTCAGATCGAGGCGGGGGCGGATGCCCTCTGCCTCGCCGACCATGCCACCCGTGACACCTGCTCGCCGAAGGCCTACCGCGAGTTCCTCTTCGCAGTGCACCAGGAGATCAAGGAACGCCTGCCTTGCCCGCTCATCCTGCACATCTGCGGCGATACGGCCGATCGAATCAGCTTCATCCGGGAGACCGGTATCGCTTGCCTCCATTTCGATTCGAAGGTGCCGTCGCGAACCGCGCGGGAGCTGGCCGGCGAGCAGCTCGCGCTGATGGGAGGCACCAGCAATCTGGAGGTGATCCAGCGCGGCTCGCCCGACAAGATCGGCCAAGATGTGCGGGAGAAGGTCCGCGACGGGGTTGATATCATCGGGCCGGAGTGCGCGGTGCCGCTGGACGCGCCGTACGAGAACATGAGACTGATGGCCGCGGAGGCCAAGAGACAATCCGGAGCTTCGTGAAGTTCATATCCTACTACCAGCGTTTGACAGAACTTGGGCGCGGGCTGTATCAGAGCCAGGCCGGACCTGTCCGAGGGGTGTCCTCCGGGGCCTGATACCACCTATGACAGGGTGCCGACATGAAGAAGGTAGTGCTGCTGGGTAACGGGAGGGCCGAGCTGGTTGAGGTGCCGGACCCCCGGCCGAAGGAAGACTGGGTGGTGGTGAAGATCCATGCCGCGCCGATGTGCACCGAGTACAAGAGCTTCCTGGGCGAGCACCCCGTGAGCAACCTGGGGCATGAAGCGGCCGGGGAAGTAGTGGCCATTGCGCAGCCGGGGCAGGTAGAGGTAGGAGATCGAGTGTTGGTGCTGCCGCAGTACCCCTGTGGCAAGTGCCACCTCTGCATCGCGGGCGACTACATCTACTGTGAGCACAGCTACGACTTCGCCCAGTACATCGGCACCGCGGATGGCAGCGCGACCATGGCGCAGTATCTCCTCAAACCCTCCTGGCTGCTCCCTGCCATTCCAGAGGGGATGTCCTACGAGCACGCTAGCCTGGCCTGCTGTGCGCTGGGGCCCTCCTTTGGCCCCATGGATACCATGAATGTAGGCGCGTTCGACACTGTGCTGATCACTGGAGCAGGCCCGGTGGGTCTGGGGGCAGTGGTGAACGCGCGGTTCCGGGGCGCGCGGGTGATCGTGGCCGAGTATCATCCCTACCGCGTGGAGCGCGCCAAGATGGTTGGGGCCGAGGTTGTAGTTGACCCGCGCCGCGAGGATGTGGTGGAACAGATCGAGGACCTGACGGACGGCCTCGGTGTAGACAAGGCGATCGAGTGCGCGGGCTATGTCCCCGCACAGCGGCTGTGCATTGACGCCACCAGGCGCCGCGGCAGCGTGGCCTTCGTGGGGGAGTGCTACCAGGAGCAACTCCGGATCACCGTGAGCCCTGACCTGATCCGGAAGGGGCTCAACCTCCACGGGTCGTGGATGTACAACCGTAGGCTCGTGCCGCAGATCATGCAGGTGATCCAGCAGTCACCTGTCGCCAAGGATCTCATCAGCCACATCCTCCCGATGAGCCGGATCCAGGAGGCGATGGAGATCTCCGCCTCGCACAACTGCGCGAAGATCATCCTCAGACCCTGGGACTAGCCAGCGCGCAGCGCGGTCTGCAGACCACAGCTACTGGGTCTCGCCCAATGCAGTGAGGGCGAGACCCAGAGAGAACACGTGGCGAAGCTCCACGAACTCCCTGCCGCCGTCACTGCAATATGGGAAGCTCACTGGGCTAGGGTCAGCCGATCGGGACCTCCGCGCCGGAGGCCGCGCTCTGCTCGGCCGCGAGCACGGCCATCACCGCGGCGCGGCCCTCCTCGAGAGTGCAGAGAGGTGGCACGCGATCGCGCACTACATCCAGGAAGTGGCGCAGCTCCTCCACGTAGACGCCCTGGACCATGCCGCGCACGACCGGCGCGTAGAGCACATCCGGGAACTTCAGCCCCGCCGCGCCGTCAATGCTCAGCCCCTGGTCGCGCACCGAGATGTACAGCGCCGCCTTGCTGCCCACCACCTCGAGCTGAAAGTCGCGCTGATAGGAGCCCGTGTCTGGGAGGATCCAGGCGGCCTCGAGGCAGGCCATCACCCCGCTCGGGAAACGCAGCAGCAGGAAGAAAGCGTCGGGTGTGCCCAGCTCGCCGAGCACGCGGCTAGAGGTGCGGGCGATGACGTGGCTGGCGCGCTCGCCCAGCGCCCACTGCATCCAGTCTACATCGTGCACGGCGAGGAAGCGGATGACGTTTGTGTCCGCGGCGACGCGCTGAGCCACTGCTCGCATGTTGTTCCGCCGGGCGTAGATGAAGCTGACCACCCCGGTCTCCCCGCCGGCAACCGCCTGCTGAGCGAGCGCGTACCGCGGCTCCCATCGCAGCGTGTGCCCCACGAGGACGCGGACGCGCTTCTGCTCCGCGGCCGCGGCGATCGCGTCGCAGTCCGCCAGCGAGGTGGCCAGCGGCTTCTCGACCAGAATGTGCGCGCCAGCGCCGGCGGCCGCGACACACGGGTCACGGTGCGCGGCATCGCTGGTGGCCACGATCACGGCCTCAGGGCGCTCTCTCTCCAACATGGCGCGGTAGTCCGGGTAAGCCGCTGCCCCGTGCTCGGCCGCCAGAGCTCGGGCGCGCTCCTCCGCCTGGTCCGCCACGGCCGCCAGGGTCGCCTCCGGTAGGGCCTTGAGCGCGGCCGCGTGCAACCGCCCCATGAAGCCTGCACCAATCAGCCCAACGCGAATGAGGGCCACTGCCTCCTCCTTCTCGCCTTGCCCGGGGCTACCGCGTCACACCAGGGAGCGAGGCCGCCAACTCTGGCGTCAGGTTGGCCAGCGAGTAGGCCACGATCTTGCTCACGTAGGGCGCCACGCCGGCCAACTGGGCCGCGACCCGCTCCGGCGAGACGGTCTTCGGCGGCTTGAGATCGAACAGCTCGAGATCACTCCACAGTTCCACGCCCTCCCGGGCGCAGACGCGCGCCAGCGCCCAGTAGTAGGGCACCATGTTCTCCACTGTGATATCGCGCTCACAGCCGACGCCATCCTGCAGCATGAGCACATCCAGGCGAGTCCGGCTCAGAAACCGCTGCCATCGTTCCTGGAACAGCGCTGCCGTTCCCCGCAGAGAGAAGAACGGCGCGGTACTCACAACGAGGGCAGGAGCGAGCGCCTTCACCCGATCGGACATTTGGTTGAACAGCTCGACCAGATGCGGCAGGTTCCCTCCTGCCCACTCATCTCCCAGATGAATCTCATGCGATAGGTAGATGCCGGCCAAGGCAGGGGACCCACCGTACTGGCCGACGAGCTCCTCGATGATCAGCCTGTTGCGGGCCGCCTCCTCGACGACATACCGTGGCACGTCCTGAGCGCGGTAGGGAATGCCCCACCAGTTCCTCTCATCTGAGGCCAGCCCCAGGTGGACCCCGAAGCCGGCGCGTTCGGCCGCTCCCAGGAGTGAGGCTGTTGGGTCGCTCTCCCAGTCGTCGGCCGGTGGGAGATGTCGGGAACGATACCAGGCCCGCCCCTCCCAGACACTGAACTGCACGACGATGGTGTCCATACCGAGGCCCTGCAGGAAGGCAAGCCGCTCGTCCCGCTCGGTTGGGCCCTCCCGCGCCAGAGCGTCCTGCCAGAATAGGAAGATACCGGAGATGCGGTCCGGCCGTGCAGATGACCCCGGTGGTTGGGCAGTGCTTCGCACTTCCTTGGCTCCTGACACGGCCGTAAGTCCAGAGCGCGGCGCGCTCCCCCCTATTCCCGCGGCCTCCTAGGAGTTCCTGTCGGATCGGCGGTCACGCAGTGTGCGAGTGAGCGGCAAAGGGAGCAACTGTGCACAGCCAGAAGAGTCCCCGCATGATCCGGGAATCAACTCAGCGAGATGCGCTTTCGCCGCGAGAGCGGGTACGGCCCCGGCGCCCAGTACCGGGGTCCGTCTCTGGGTCAGCGGCGAGATGGCGAGTACGAGGATATCTGGGGCGTGTGGCGCGCGCCCTGTTCCTGCGGCAAGGGCGTCTACTACGAGATTAGCTGCTACCCGCTGGTCGAGGTGAGAGATGTCGCCGAGCTGGGCCACCATCGCTGGCCCGATCCCGACTGGTCGGACTACGCAGTGCGGCCTGAGCTGTTCCCCGAGATCATGGCCCGGGTCACCGAGTTCCACATCACCTGCACGCAGAAGACGTTGGAGGCCGCCGGCCAGCACATCGAGTCGGCCTTCACCGGCGACGACATCGCGGGTCAGCGCGGACTGCTGACGTCGCTACCGATGTGGGAGCAGCACATCAAGCCCTACCATATCTGGCTCAACGCGGCGATCCACGAGTTCGGCACGAAGGTGATGGACCACTCCGACGGCGGGGTGATGGACGCGGTACCAGGCCTCATTGATATGGGGGTGGACGTGCTCCAAGTGCTGCAGTTCAGCGCGGTCGGCATGGAACCGGAGGCGATGGAAGCGGAGTACGGAAACCGCCTCCGCTTCGAGGGCGGGGTGAGTGTCCAGACCACGCTGCCTTCGGCACTGTCGCGGATGTCCAGCGGGAGGTCCGCGACCTCATCCAGATCCTGGGCCGCGGTGGCGGCTATATCCTCGGCCCATCGCACGCGATTCAGGCTGGCACGCCATCCGAGAACATCGTCGCGATGTTTGAGATCGCGGCCAGTTGCCCCATGCCCAGCGCCGAGGCCGCCTGAGCCATCGCCTCATGGCAGGATCGCACGGGCCTTGACGAACCCGCGGCAGAGCATGGGCCGGAAGCCTTCTGCATACAGGACGCCGGCCTGCGCGCCGCGGTGGCGGGAGACCTCGAGAATCCAGGCATCGAGGCCCTTGCCGAGAGTTGCCCGCGAGGCCGCTTCCTGGCTCTGATGGCAGAGAGCTAGCTCTCGCTTGCGCTCGGTCACCTCCGTGACGTCCACATAGTGGGTCGGCTCGAACTCGAAGCCGCCACTCGGCTCCACCAGGAAGACGGCCGGTGTTCCAGCGAGGTGCGGACTCTGCGTCCGAATCATGGGCAGCGCGGCCTGCATGGCGCACTGCCGCACGAGCGAGGTAACTGTCATGTGATCCACGTTGTAGTCCGGCGAGAAGTGGGTGAAGATGACCTCCGCGCGGCAGGCGCGGATGGCCTCGATCAGGCGATTGCGGACCCCTGGTGTGTCATAGAGGAACTCGTCGCGCTCGCCCAGACACGTGTAGCTCGCGCCCAGTCGGCCGGCCAACTCTCTCATCTCCCGGTCCCGCACCGCGGCGGCCTCTTCGCGGGACATCTCCGGCGCGTGAGCCATGCCCCCGCTGCCATCGGTGACACAGATGAAGTGCAGGGCATCCCCTCGCGCCTGCATCTTGAGCATGGCGCCGAGGCACATCAACTCGTCATCCTGGTGGGCCATCGCGGAGACGACGTTCACGGAATCTCTCCCTGGCAGCTTCACAGCACGCCGTACTTGTCGTAGACCTCGCGCAGGCGCTTGCCCTGCACCAGCTCGGCGCGGGAGGCGCTCTCCTTGCCGACCTTCTCTGCCCCTCGCCGCAGAGCCTCCTCCTCCACCTCCCGCGGCACGACCACGATGCCGTCGTAGTCGGCGAACACCAACTCTCCGGGATGCACCAGCACCTCGCCGCAGCGGACCGGAACATCGTAGGCCATCACCCGCCCTCGGCCCATGCTGTCCACCGGCCTGATTCCCCGGTGGAACACCGGGAAGCCCAGCCTGATGATCTTCAGGCAATCCCGGATCTGGCTGTCGCAGATGCAGCCCACCGCGCCCCGCGCCTTCGCCGCGGTGCTCATCAGCTCACCCCAGGGCGCGTTCCTGCCCGCGTGATCGGTGGAGTGGATCACTACATCGCCCCCCCGCAGGGAGTCCACCGCCTCGATCTCCAGGCCGTAGGGGTCCTCGTCAACAACGTAGTCCATCTCCATCCAGCGGAGCGTGCGCGCCCGGCCCACAATGACGCAGTTGCTCGGGTCGAGCGGCCGCAGGCGTTGGTGCATCGCCTGGTCGCGGAATCCCAAGGCGTCGAGCACATCGCAGACCGCGGGCACGTAGAGCTTCTCCCTGATCCAGCGGAATCGCGCATCATCACTGGCGAACATGGCCCCTCCTACTCCCAGACGAATGGCTCCATGATCTCGACCACCACGCACTTCGCGGGCTGGCCGCGTGCATTCCAGAAGTAGCGAAATGTCTCTGGGTTCTCCGAGTTCAGCGCCATGAGATCGTAGTGGTTGGGCAGCACGTAGCGCGGGTTCACCGCAGCCGTCAGGGCGATGGCCTGGTCCACGTCAAGGTTGCCCCACTTCCCGTTGATCGGCACCAACAGCACTTCTGGGTGCGGGGCAGCCCTCAACAGCAGATCGCAGAAGGCCGTGTCAGAGGCATGGTAGAAGCTGCGGTGATTGGCGAACCGCACGAGATAGCCGGCGGTGTCCAGCGCATCCGCGCCTGTGGCCAGCGCGAACACGCCAGTGATCTCGACCCCGCGCACTGTCGCGCTCTCGCCCACATCCACCTTGGTGATGCGCTCGCCGGACAGGCCCATCTCCCTCAGCTTCTTCGCCGCGAAGCGCGGCGCCACGAAGTCGGTCGTCTCCTTGTAGGGATAGCGGGCGATCGTCTCCGGGTCGAGGTGGTCGAGATGATCGTGGGTGATGAGGAGGATGTCAACTTCCAGGTCCTCCGGCTCGACCGGCGGCGGAATCCGCCGCGCGAAGGCCGGATTCGCCCTGCCCACGGAGTCTGTCAGATAGGGGTCAATGGCGAGCGTGGTGTTGTCCGCCCGGGCGAGATAGCCCGCCTGCCCCAGGAACCACAGCGCCGCCTGGTTCTCCCCCATCTCAAGTTCAAGCACGCGATGCATTGTCTCCCCTCGCACTCGGATGGCTGCTGTCCTCAGCGGCCCGCCGCCTCACAGAATCCTGAACCTCTCCACTGCCTTCTCGTCCACCTCCACACCCAGGCCAGGCCCTTGCGGCACGGCGATCATCCCGTCCGTGTCCATCTCGAGCGGGCTGGCGACGATCTCCCGGAGCATCGGGCTGCTCGAGACGTTGTACTCCAGGAACAGACTTCGCGGCAGGCAAGCATTGGCATGCAGACTGGCGGCCGAGAGGAGGTCGGTGAGCCAGGCGTGCGGACAGACATCTACCGCGGCCTTCTCCGCCTCCCACACGATCTTCCGGAACTGCGAGAAGCCGCCGCACCTGCTCAGGTCTGGCTGGACCACATCCACGCGCCCCCGATGGATCAGCTCATGGAACCCCCAGGCGGTGGCCTCCTGTTCCCCGGCCGCGATGCGTGTCCTCACCCCGGCGGCTTTCACCGCCGCGTACCCCTGATAGCACTCCGGATGGAGAAAGTCCTCCACCCAGAACACGCCGAAGGGCTCCAGCGCGCGGATCAGCTCGATCGCGTCATAGGCGCTGCGGTTCACGCCCCAGCCGGCATCCACCATCAGCTCAACGTCGGGCCCCACGGCCTCGCGCGCGGCCTCGACCAGCGCCACATCTCTCCTCCGGTCCTGGCCGAAGACACTCCAGCCGAACTTGATGGCGGTGAAGCCGCGTGCGAGGTAGCACTCACAGGCCCTCTTCATGTCATTCGGGGTCGGGCGGAAGAGCGTGGAGGCATAGGCGCGAACCCGGTCCCGGTAGGCGCCGCCGAGCAGCTTGTGCACAGGCTTGCCGACCGCTTTCCCCATGATGTCGTGGCAGGCGATGTCGAACCCCGAGAGCACCTGAATCGCCACGCCTCTCCGCCCGTAGTAGATGCTCCCCCGGTATACTCTATCCCACAGCCGCTCGACGTCGAACGGATCCTCCCCCACCACCAGGGCGGCCAATCCGTCGAAGGCCTCGACGCCACTCGCCGGGGCGCTCACCGCGGCCGCGCCGACATGCGGCGCAGTCTCGACATCGGCCCAGCCTGTGATCCCATCGTCCGTGGTCACCTTCAGCAGCAGCATGTGCTTCACGCCAGCGGCCTCCTCACTGCCCTCCGGAGGCCGGTTCTCGTATGGGGATTCCAGCACCATCGGCTGCACGCCGGTGATCTTCATATTACCGCCTCGTCAAAGATGATCGCCACCTTCAGCGCCTCATCCTTGCGCCCGGAGGCGAGCGCGAAGGCCTCCCGCCAGTTGGCGAACGGCACGCGGTGCGTGATCAGGGAGTCGAGCCTCAGGTCGGAATCCGAGAGCGAGGAGAGGGCCTCATCGAGGTACCCTTGGTCATTGCAGGCGCCGAGGATTTCCAGCTCCTTTGCGTGCACGGGGAGCAAGCTGACTGCCTCCGGCTGCTCCACACCCGAGAAGAGCACCACCCGCCCCCTTGACCGGAGACTGCGCACGCAGAGCTGGAACCCCTCGCCCGATGCCACAGCCAGGATCGCCGCGTCCACCCCCTGGCCGCCGCTGGCCTCCCGGACCGCGGCCTCAACGCGGTTCGTCCGTCGCTCATTGATCCTCGCCGCCTCAGGCACCTGGCTCAGGCGAAACTCGTGGCGGCCGACGAAGACCACTCGCGCCGGCGCGCTGCGCAGGGCAAGCCGGCCGATGATGATCCCGAACGGCCCGTCGCCCACGATGAGGAGGTTATCGCCGGGCGAGATGCGAGCCCGCCGCACTGCCTCCAGGCAGACTGCCACCGGCTCAGCGAGCGCGCCCAGCGCCGCGTCCAGTCCCTCGGGGAGCGCGCGCACCCGCGAGGCAGGCGCGCAGAAGTACTGCGCGAAGGTCCCGTCCCGGTCGAGGCCGAGATGACCCATATCGTCACACAGGTGGCCCAGGCCCCGGCGGCAGGAGTCGCACCGGCCGCATGGGATCACCGGATGAGCCGCCACGCGCTGGCCGATGCTCAGGCCTGCCACCTCCTCGCCCAGGGCCGCGACCGTCCCCGCGCCCTCGTGGCCAAGCACCCGGGGCAGGCCTATGCCGAAGGGATTGCGGCTGATATCGTGCAGGTCCGAGGTGCAGATTGTGGTCGCCACGGTCTCAATCAGAACTTCATCCGGCTTCGGCCGCGGCACAGGCAGCTCCACCTCATCCAGGTGGCCGAGCGCCCGGAGCTGGAGCGCTCGCATGGTTCTTGCCGCCGTCATGAGCCCGACCTCTTGACCGCCTCAGGCGGCGCGATCCCGAGGAGCTGCAGCGCCTCCTGATGGATGATCGCCTCTACCACCCCCTGCGGAATGGGTGGCAGCCCGGTATCGGCGATGATGGCGCTCACGCTCCGCAGCCCCGCGAGGGAGTCGGCCGTCGTCGTGGCCGGGAAATCCGATCCGAACAGCACCTTCGCCTCCGCCCGATACTCGACCAGCAGCCGCATCGTGTGGTAGAACTGCCAGGGCCGGTAGTAGAGCGCGGAGACATCGGCATAGAGGTTGGGCTGCTTGCGGATCGCGGCAACGGCCTCCCCCTCCCAGGGATGGCCCATGTGGGCCATTACGATCTTCAGCTCTGGGAAACGGCAGGCCACCTGGTCCATGTGCGCGGGGCGCGCATAGTCGAGCGGCACGCCGCTGCTGAAGGTCGTCGCCATGTGGGCCACGATTGGCAGACCGTTCCGCTGGCAGTAGCGGTAGACCTCGCAGCATCGCTCGTCCAGGGGATGCACGCCCTGGTAGATCGGCCCCAGCTTGATGCCCCTGCAGCCGAACTCCTGGTGGCATCGCTCCAGCTCCGTCATGAACCCTTGCTGGCCGGGGTCAATGGCTGCGAAGAAGATCAGCCGCCCGGGAGCGCGGCGGACCTGTTCGGCCACCGCTTCGTTCGGGACGTGCCAGCCGGTGCGAGCTGCCTGGAGGCCGAAGACGATAGCGTAGTCCGCGGCCTGGGTGGCGCGGAGATGGTCCTCGGAGGTGAAGCGCCACTGTGCTGGATCAATGCCGCAGCGCCGGAAGTCCGACAGCACCTGCTCGCTGCAGTCCGTGTCCAGGCGGAGGAAATGCGTGTGGACGTCCACGATCATCGCTGGTCTCGGCGTGGCGCGTTGGTAGATTAGAGGCAGCACGAGCGAACTCCTGCTCGCAAGGAGACAAGCAGGCGTTCGGGACTCTCTGAAAGCCGCCGCGAGGAGTAGGCGGCGGAGCACCGAACGAACACGTCATGATCCCCTCTCTCACCGGCGTCCACTTCCTGCTCACCTACGGGTGCTCGGCCGAGTGCGACCATTGCTTCGTCTGGGGCACGCCCAAGCGCCAGTCGAGCATGACGCCCGAGCAGGTTGACGAGTTCCTCAACCAGGTCATCTCCCTGGGGACGGTCACCAGCGTCTGCGCCGAGGGCGGGGAGTCATTCACACGCTATGATGTGGTCATGCATTTCCTGCGGCGGGCCAGGGAGCGAGGCCTTGGTCCCTCGGCCCTCACGAATGCCTCCTGGGTGACCTCCCGGTCCCAGGCCCAGCAGCGCGTGGCCGAGCTGATGGCCGCGGGGCTCACCAGCCTGGGCATCAGCACCGATGAATGGCATCGCAAGACTGTGCGGGTGGAGCGAGTTGACCTGCTCCTGGAGGTGTGCGCGGCGGCGGGCCTGCCGGCAAACCGGATGGAGACGAAGATCGAGGGGGTGATGTTCCGGGGCCGCGCGGCCGAACGGTTGGCCCCACTGATGCCCACGCGCCCCGCGAGCGAGTTCACCACTTGCCCTCACGAGAAGCTGGACGCGCCGTCACGGGTCCACCTCGACTGCTACGGCAAGCTCCACCTCTGCCAGGGGCTGTGCGTCGGGCCGGCCGCACCGGCCGAGGCCTGCGCTGGGTACGACCCGGCCTCACACCCCATCGTCCGGCTGCTGCTGGGGGGCGGACCGTACGCGCTGGGACGCTTCGCCGCGGATCGAGGCTTCGCAATGAGCGACGGCTATGTGGATGCCTGCCACCTCTGCTACCGGGCCCGGGAGTACCTGCGTCCGAGTTACCCGGAGCTGCTCGGGCCGGATGAGATGTACGGCGACTGACCTTCGCCCAACGACAGGCTGCTGGACACCCCCATCACCAGGAGATGACAGAGATGCAGGTCCCCTGCAAGTCGGCAAGCGGCCGGTTGTCACTTCGGCATGTCGGCCCTTACCTGCTGGCCGTCGGGGTGCTCGCCTTCGTCCTCCTTGGCACCGCCTGTAGAGCAAGACCGGCGCGCCAGGCGCGGCCGAAGGTGTTCATCCCCCACGGCACGCCGCGGTTCGAGTGGGAGCCCGTCGGCCTCTCTGGTGGCGGCGGGATGTTCGCGCCCGCGATCAGCCCGGTGGACCCGAACCTGATGATGCTGAGCTGCGACATGTCAGGCGCCTACATCTCGCAAGACGGCGGCCGCCACTGGCGGATGATCCACCATCAGCAGCTCCAGGGCAACACCCGCTGCAGCCCTGGTTTTCACCCACAGGACAGGGACACGATCTACATGGCCGACGGCTGGCGGGGCCTCAAGGTCACTCACGATCGCGGCCGCCACTGGACGAGCGTCGGCGACCTACCCGGCGCGCCCACGGGCCGGATCTACCTGGATCCCCACAATCCGGCTCTCATGCTCACTGGAGTAGAAGACGCGGTCTGGAGGTCGCGCGACGGAGGCGGCCACTGGATGAAGTGCGAAGGCCCCAGTGGGACGGCCATAGGCTTCTTCTCCTGTCCCTTGCAGGAACGCGCTCAGGGCACCCATCTCTTCGCGGCCACCAGCGCGGGCATCTGGCGCTCTGATGACAGCGGCGAGACTTGGACAAGGAAGATGAGCGGTCTGCCCTGGACCGAGATCCGCTCGTTCGCGGGTGGCGCGGATCCCAAGACCTCTGCAGTCATGCTCTACTGCGCCATCTCCAGCAAGGCAGAGAACGGCCGATTCGTCGGCGGCCTCTACCGCTCCCGCGACCTGGGCGACCACTGGGAATCGGCCATGGGCAATGGCATCAACAAGGAGACCAGGAGCTACGACGAGTGGGCCGACGGCAGCATTGCCCAGTACCTGCACGTGCTCACCACGAACGCGAAGCCGCTCACCGTCTATGCCTTCAACACCAGCACCGGCTTCTGGCCGCCCCATTTCGCCACTGTCTACCGCAGCGACGATGCTGGAGACAACTGGCGCCCGGTCTTCTTCCTCGATCCCCGCGGGAAGGAATGCAACGTCGCACCGACCTGGTTCACTGTCTCGACAGGCCGCGCCGAGCCGGCCGCGCCGTTCGGGGCGGCGGTGTGCGACTCTAACCCTGACCGCGTGCTCCACGTCGGCGGCTTCGTCTACGCCACAGACAACGGGGGTCGTTCCTGGTACGCCGCCCACACCCTGCTCGCGCCCGGCCAGACAGCGAAGCGGGAATGCGGCTGGCTCTGCAACGGCCTGGTGGTGACCACTACCTGGCACTACTACGTTGACCCCTTCCAGCCGAACCGGCACTACATCGCCTACACCGACATCGGCTTCGCCCGCTCCCTCGACCGCGGGAAGACCTGGATCTGGTGGACACAGGACCAGTGGGCCCCTTGGAGCAACACCTGCTACCAGCTCGCCTTTGACCCTGTCATCCCCGGCAAGATCTGGGGCGCCTTCTCGAACGTCCACGACATCCCGAACGACAACATCATCTCGGAGCGCCACCGCTCGACCGGCCCCGGCGGCGTGTGCCTGTCCACTGACTTCGGGAGAAGCTGGCGTCCGTTCGGCAGCGGCCTTCCTACGGGGCCCGCGACCTCCATCGTGCTCGATCCGCGGAGCCACAAGGGCGAGCGGACTCTGTACGTCTCGGTGTTCGACGACGGCGTCTATAGGTCACAGGATGACGGGAAGACCTGGGTGAAGAGGAGCCGCGGCCTGGGCGCGCCCGAGAACATGCGCGTCTATCGGCTGATCCTTCACAAGGACGGCACACTGTTCGCGCTGGTCACCGCCAAGCGGAGAGGCCGAGCTTACCTCGCGGAGGGCCCCGGCCTATACCGCTCGCGCGACCGCGGGGAGAACTGGGAATGCATCACCAGCAGCCTCGGTCTCCTCTGGCCAAAGGACTTCGCGGTGGACCCGCAGTCGAGCAAGCTGATCCTGGTCGGAGCGGCCAACGCCGGTCAAGAGCAGAGTGGGCTGTACCGCACCTCCGACGGCGGCCTCACCTGGCAGCGAGTGGCCCGGGAAGGCCCGGAGCACTTTGGCGCTTACTTCGACCCACAGCGGCCCGGCTGGGTCTACATGACCCTGACAGAAGGCGCGCCCGGGCCGTCGTTGTGGCTGAGCACCGACCGCGGAGTCACCTGGAAGCCGATCGAGAGCTTTCCCTTCGCCAACACCCAGCGGGTGGAGTTCGACCCTGGCGACCCGGACACCGTCTACGTGACGACCTTCGGCGGGAGCGTGTTCCGCGGGCGGATGGTCAGGCCCTAGGCCCGGCCGCTCGGGTCGCCACAGGCGCATCATCTGGAGTTCGCGTCCCCCGCGCGTCATCAGACAGAGGAGCTCCGTCCCGGGGCCGCCGAATAGGAGGGGGTGGGTTCGCAGGAAAGGAGATCACTTGATGGAGATCCAGCTCGGTTGTCTCAACCGCCCGTGGCACGAGCATACTCTGGAGGAGGCACTCGGCGGCATCGCGGCCGGCGGCTACGCCACCGTCGGCTTCACTGGTCAGCAGGGCAAGCCCACCCTCTCCGCGGACTGCACAGATGAGCAGCTCGCGCGCATCGGCTCCCTGCTGCGCCAGTACAACCTGAGGGCCCAGGTATGGATCAGCCAGCCGGATGTCTACCGCGAGCCGGAGGAGGCGGTGCGGCGGTTCCAGCGCGAGATCGCTCATGCGCAGCAGCTCGGGCTGCGGTACGCGGTCCTCTGCGGCACGGCCGAGGAAAGCAAGTATGAGCACTGGTACGCGCTGGTGGAGCGCTGCCTCGACTACGCCCAGGACCATCAGGTGATGCTCCTGCTGAAGCCCCACGGCGGCATCAGCGCGCTGGCTGAGGATCTGCTGCGCGCCCGGCAGCGACTTGCTCATCCGAGCTTCGGCATCTGCTATGACCCAGGAAACATCTACTACTACACGGGCCGGCCAGCCGAGGAGGACCTGCCCAAGGTGGCCAGCCACGTGAAGGCCATGTGTATCAAGGACGAGGTGAACGGCAAGCACGGCGAGGTGATGATCACACCTGGCACCGGCCTGGTGGACTTCAGGCGCATCTTCGCGACGCTGGCCGCTGTCGGCTTCTCGGGTCCATGCTGGGTGGAGTGCCTCGGGGGGAAGAGCCTGGCAGAGATCAACGAGGAAGCGAAGAAGACCTACCAGTTCATCTCGGAGATAGCTGCTAACACCTGATCGAGGGAGGCCAACGAGATGCAGTGGCAGAGCTGGAGCCGCAGGCTGACAGACATTCTCGGCCTGATGAAGGCGCCAGTGGCCGTCAGCTACACCGACTCCGCGCCAGAGGGCGCGTCCAGCGGGAAGTGCCGCGCCTGCAGCGCCGTGCTCAGGGCCGCCCAGGGCGAGGTGATAGACCTGACTGCTGAAACCTCGGCCTGCCCGGGAGGGTCTCAGTACCTCGGCATCCTCCCCCAGGACCCGGCCCACGCGCGGGCGCTGCGCGAGTTCCTCATCGACGGGGAGAAGCTCTTCGG